>OGEM01000047.1_pt1 | contig 121624 bp, 95 predicted proteins | sample 1570741 | NCBI WGS metagenome assembly OGEM01 (sample SAMEA2582141, study PRJEB24529) | metagenome | biome: Human gut stool | place: China | collected 2011
GCACGTACGGTTCTTAGAGGGGAAAGCTCCCGCAAGGGAGCTGACCTACTCGACTCGTCAGGCGATCCCGATACGGGTAAAGTTGCCGGCAGCTGGTTCGGAGCCTGCGTGTTCCTGATCGTGGCCGCCACCGTCCTGAGGGCGTTCTTCCTGTAATCCGGCGGTCATGGAACATAAAGTGAACAAAGGGGCCGACCGGGGCGTGGAATTCAGCGGGCTGCAGGCGCAGTATCTCTATGTCCTTGCCGGGGGCCTGCTCTCCGTCTTCCTCGTGTTCGTCATCCTGTACATGGCCGGGGTGAACCGGTGGTTCTGCATCCTTTTCGGGACAGTCTCGGCCTCGACCCTGGTCCTCACGGTCTTCCGCCTGGGCAGGAAGTACGGTCCCCACGGACTGATGAAACTGGCCGCGGCAAAGTGCCGCCCCTTCCATATTATCAATCGTAAACGTATCATTTCACTCTTTAAACGAAGCAGTCATGAGAAACATCCTGAAAGCGGCAACACTGGAAAGTAAGTTCCCGGTCCTCTCGGTCGAAAGGGGATGCATCCTCTCCAAGGATGCGGACGTGACCGTCGGCTTCAAGGTACGCCTGCCGGAGCTGTTCACCCTCACCTCGGCGGAGTACGCCGCCATGCACGGGACGTGGGTGAAAGCCATAAAGGTGCTGCCCTGTTACACGGTCGTCCACCGACAGGACTGGTTCCTGGAGGAAAAATACAGGGCCGTAACTGGCCGGGACGACATGGGATTCCTGGACCGCAGCTTCGAGCTGCATTTCAACGAGCGTCCCTTCCTGAACCATTACGCCTACCTGTTCATTACCCGGACTACCCGCGAAAGAAGCCTGCAGCAGAGCAACTTCTCCATCCTTTGCCGGGGGGCCATCATTCCCCGGGAGGCCAGGGACAGGGAGGCGGTGGTCCGGTTCATGGAGAGCGTGGACCAGTTCGAACGCATCATGGGCGATTCAGGGCTGGTGGGGCTTGAACGCCTCACGACGGACGAGATTGTCGGTACCGGAAAGAAGGCCGGCATCATCGAGAAGTATTTCTCCCTCTCGCAGGAGAACACCACCACACTGAAAGACATCAGCCTTTCCCCCGCGGAGATGCGTATCGGGGACGAGATCCTCTCGGTGCATACGCTTTCCGACGCGGACGACCTGCCCGCAGCGGTGCGGACGGACGGGCGGTTCGAGAAGTATTCCACCGACCGCAGCGACTGCCGCCTCTCCTTTGCCGCCCCCGTGGGGCTGATGCTTTCCCATAACCATATCTATAACCAGTACGTGTTCATGGACGATCCGGCCGACACCCTTCAGCGTCTTGAGAAGACGGCCCGGAACATGCAGTCCCTCTCACGCTACAGCCGCGCCAACCAGATCAACCGCCAGTGGATCGAGGAATACCTGAACGAGGCGCATTCCTTCGGCCTGATCCCCGTACGCTGCCACTGCAACGTCATGTCCTGGGCGGACAGCCGGGAAAGACTAAGGAATGTCAAGAACGACACCGGTTCGGCACTGGCACAGATGGGCTGCAAGCCCCGGTACAATACCGTGGACGCGCCGACCCTCTACTGGGCTGCCATTCCCGGCGGCGAGGGGGATTTTCCGGCGGAGGAGTCTTTCCATACGTTCATCGAGCAGGCGGCATGCCTCTTCATCGGGGAGACGAACTATGCGTCCTCTCCCTCGCCATTCGGCATCAAGATGGCGGACCGGCTGAGCGGCAGGCCGCTGCACCTGGACATCTCGGACGAGCCGATGAGGCGGGGCATCACGACCAACCGCAACAAATTCATCCTGGGGCCTTCGGGCAGCGGCAAGTCCTTCTTCACCAACCATCTCGTGCGCAACTATTACGAGCAGGGCGCGCACATCCTGCTGGTGGACACGGGAAACAGCTACAAGGGGCTGTGCCGGCTCATCCATGAGCGTACCCGCGGGGAGGACGGGATCTACATAACGTATGAGGAAGACCGCCCGATCACCTTCAATCCCTTCTACAGCGAGGACCGGCAGTTCGACGTGGAAAAGAGGGAGAGCATCAAGACACTGATCCTGACGCTCTGGAAGCGGGAGGACGAGCTGCCGAAACGCTCCGAGGAGGTCGCCCTTTCCGGCGCGGTGAACGCCTATATCCGCAGGATTACGGAAAACCCGGAGCTCCGGCCGGACTTCAACGGGTTCTACGAGTTCGTCCGCGACGACTACCGCCGGATGATGGAGAAAAAGAGGGTGCGCGAGAAGGACTTTGACATCGACGGGTTCCTAAACGTGCTGGAGCCGTTTTACAAGGGAGGGGACTATGACTTCCTCCTGAACTCGGACAAGGAGATCGACCTGACCCACAAACGGTTCATCGTATTCGAGCTGGACAACATATCATCGAACAAGGTGCTGCTTCCGGTGGTGACGCTCATCATCATGGAGACGTTCATTTCCAAGATGCGCCGCTTAAAAGGTATCCGCAAGGTCATCCTGCTGGAAGAGGCCTGGAAATCACTAATGTCCCCCAATATGGCCACCTATGTTTTGTACCTTTTCAAGACTGTCAGAAAGTATTTCGGGGAGGCGGTGGTGGTGACGCAGGAGGTGGACGACATCATCTCGTCCCCGATCGTGAAGGAGGCCATCATCAACAACTCGGACTGCAAGATCCTGCTGGACCAGAGGAAGTACCTTAACAAGTTCGAACGGATACAGACCCTTTTGGGGCTGACCGACAAGGAATGCTCGCAGATTCTCTCCATCAACCGCGCCAACGACCCCTCACGCCGGTACAAGGAGGTATGAATAGGACTGGGAGGCGTGCAGTCGGCCGTCTATGCCACGGAGACCTCCACGGCCGAGTACCTTACCTACACGACGGAGGAGAGCGAGAAGCTGGAAGTGGAACGGATGGCGGCAAAGACCGGCAGCATGGAACAGGCCATACGGGTACTGGCCGCCGAAAAGAACAGCGGCAGGAAATAATCTTTGTAAAACATTTAAAAGAACGATTCAATGAGACGAAAAATTTTCAGCGCATTGTGCGCCTTTTTACTTACCGTACCGGCCATGCACGCGCAATGGGTGGTGACCGACCCGGGCAACCTGGCGCAGGGTATCGTGAACAGCGTCAACGAGATGGTGGAGACCTCCGAGACGGCACAGAACGCCATGTCCACCTTCAAGGAGGCCTCGAAGATCTATGAGCAAAGCCGGAAATACTACGACATGCTCAAGAGCGTGAACTCGCTGGTGAGCGGGAGCCTAAAGGTCAAGGAGTCCGTGCTGATGCTCTCGGAAATCTCGGAGAGCTATGTGACGAACTATGGGAAGATGCTCACCGACGAGAACTACACGCAGCGGGAGCTGGAGGCCATCGCCTTCGGCTACAACAACATCATGAAGAAAAGCAGCGCGTCCGTAGCCGGGCTGAAGGACATCATCAACCCCACCGGCATGTCCATGACCGACAAGGAACGGCTGGACCTCATAGAAAGGGTGTACCGCGAGATGAGGCATTACAGGACGCTGGTGAACTACTACACCCGCAAGAACCTGCGCGTCTCCTACCTGCGGGCCAGGGAGAAGGGCGAGACCGAACAGGTCCTGAAGCTTTACGGGGAGGACGAACGCTATTGGTAAACCTTTAAAAAGATACAGACTATATGGTATTGCTATCCCTATCTTTCGACAGCCTGCACGGTATCCTGCGCCGGCTGTATGACGAGATGACCGAACTCTGCCAGCCGATGATGACGCTGGCCACGGCCATCGCCGCCCTGGGCGCGCTCTTCTACATAGCCTACCGCGTGTGGCAGTCCCTCTCGCGTGCCGAACCGGTGGACGTGTTCGGCATGCTGCGCCCCTTCTGCCTGGGCATCTGCATCCTGTTCTTCGACGTGATCGTGCTGGGAAGCCTGAACGGTATCCTGAGCCCCGTCGTGCAGGGAACGGGTGCCATGCTTCACGACCAGACCTTCGACGTGAGGAAGTTCCAGGAGGAAAAGGACAGGCTGCTCTCCGAGATGCCCCTGAAAGTGGCCGTGACCGGGGAGTTCAACCCCACGGACGAGGAGCTGGAGAAGGAGATCGCCGACATGGGCTGGAACGGGGAGGACTACGCGGTGATGCAGCGGATGTCCCATACCTGTTACTCCTTCTCCCTGCAAAGCATCGTGCAGACCATCATGCGCAAGGTGATGGAGTTCCTTTTCCGCGCCGCCTCGCTGGTGGTGGACACGATCCGCACCTTCTTTCTCATCGTCCTCTCCGTGCTGGGGCCTATAGCCTTCGCTATCTCGGTCTTCGACGGTTTCCAGGGCACGCTCGTGCAGTGGCTGGCACGGTATATCAGCGTATACCTCTGGCTGCCCATCTCCGACCTGCTGGGGGTGATGCTCGCCAGGATACAGACGCTGGTGCTGCAAAGCGAGATGGAAATGATACAGGATCCCCTGAGCGTCTTCTCCCCGGACGGATCGACGGCCATCTATCTGGTGTTCATGCTCATAGGGCTGGTCGGGTACTTCTGTGTCCCCACCGTGGCGAACTGGGTGGTACAGGCCGGCGGTATGGGTGCGTACAACCGGAACATGAACAACACGGCGAGCAAGGCCGCCAACGTGGGCGGGGCCGTGGCGGGGGCATCCACGGGCAACGTGGCCGGAGTGCTGCTGAAAAAGTAAAAACGACTGAATAATAACATTCATTCATTTCAAGACATGGAATTCAAGAGCTTAAAAAACATCGAGTCCTCGTTCAGGCAGATCCGCCTGTTCAGCCTCGTCTTTCTCGCCTCCTGCACCCTCCTGACCGTTTTCTCCGTCTGGAAGTCCTACCGGTTCGCCGAGGAGCAGCGGGAGAAGATCTACGTGCTGGACGAGGGGAAGTCGCTTATCATGGCCCTCTCGCAGGACGCCACGCGCAACCGCCCGGTGGAAGCGAGGGAGCATGTGCGCCGCCTGCACGAGCTGTTCTTCACGCTGGCCCCCGACAAGGCGGCCATCGAGTCGAACATAAACCGGGCGATGTACCTGGCCGACAAGAGCCTGTACGGGTATTACCGGGACTGGAACGAGAAAGGTTTCTATAACCGGCTCATCAGCGGGAACGTCAACCAGACGGTGGTGGTGGACAGCATGAGCTGCGATTTCGACAGCTATCCCTACCGCGTCACCACCTATGCCAGGCAGATGATCATCCGGGGAAGCAACATCACCGAACGCTCCCTGGTGACACGCTGCCGCCTGCAGAGCACGGTCCGCTCGGACAACAACCCGCAGGGCTTCCTTGCGGAGCATTTTGAGATATTGGAAAACAGGGACCTGCGTACCGTGGAAAGGTAACGGTGTCCCGCAGTAATCAATCATTCAATAATATCTGGAAAATGGATATAAAATCAACGGCAAGGGAAAGGCTGAAGGCATATCTGGACGGCCTTTCCGAGAAACAGAGACGGGGCATCCTCGTGGCGATGCTGGCCTTCACCTGCGTCGCATCGGGTATCGTCCTGCTGCGCGCCGCCGGCCGGCTGACACCGGCAAGGGAGCGCATGGAGCTTCCCTTCGGGGAAGGCAGCCTCACGGATACCCTGCGCAGGCTGCCCGATCCCCTGAAAGGACAAGTAACAAGTATTTACCGGACCATTAAACAACCCCAGCAGAATGGAAAACAGGAAAAGTAACATGGAAGAAGGACACGTGCCCGCCGGGGAAACCCCGGAAGGCACACGGCCGGCGGAAGCCGGTTCCGTCCCCTCCGAAGGGACAAGAACGGAAAAACGGCTTAGCGGGGAGGAAATCCTGCGCCGCAGGAAATACATCGTCATACCGGTCTTCGTGCTGGTATTCCTTGCTGTCCTCTACTGAATATTCGCCCCTTCCGGTGACAGCGGGGAAACGGTGGCGGGCGGTTCCGGATTCAACGTGAACGTGCCGGACCCGGCAGCGGTCCAACTGGAAGGGAATAAAACGGACGTTTATGAAAGACAGCAGGTCCGGCGTGAGAAAGACAGACGGATGCAGTCGCTCTCCGACCTTGCCGGAAGGTTATTGGAGGGTAAGGGACAGACGGACAGCGTATCCGGCCCGGCCGGAAGCATACGGCAGTCGGCGGACACCTACGAAAGGATCACCGAGCAACTGGAGACCTTCTATGAGACACCGCAGGAAACGGCCGGCGGCCTGGAACAGAAGGTAGACGAGCTGAACCGCCGGTTGGAAGAGGCGGAAGCGGAAAACCGGCGCGCGGAATCCCGCGAGCGGATGATGGAACAGTCCTACCGGATGGCCGCCAGGTACCTGAATCCCAACCCGGAAGGCTCGCCCGGCGAGGCGAAGGAGGAAGAAAAGCCGGAGCCTGTCCCTGTCAGCCGGGCGGAGAGCGGAACGACCTCCGCCCTGGAGCAGCCGCTGACGGATTCCGCGTTTGTCGCCTCACTGGCCGTGGAGAGGAACTACGGTTTCAACACGGCGGTGGGCAGCAGCTACCGGATGGGGATGAACACCATCCCGGCCTGCATCTCCGAGAACCAGACCCTCGAGCAGGGAGGACGGGTGAAGCTGCGCCTGCTCGAGCCCCTGCAGGCCGGAAGTGTCACCATACCGGCCAACAGCCTGGTGACCGGTACGGCCGACATCCGGGGGGAACGTCTGGACATCCTGGTAAGCAGCATCGAATATGCCGGAAATATCATCCCGGTGGAACTGGCCACATATGACATCGACGGGCAGCGGGGCATCTTCGTGCCGGGATCGGAAAGCCGGACGGCCGCCAAGGAAGTATTGGGGGATATGAGCCAGGGCATGGGCGGCAGCATCTCCTTCGCCGGTTCCGCCGGGCAGCAGATGGCGATGGACCTCACGCGGGGTGTCCTGCAGGGCGGGACACGGTTCATCTCGCAGCGGGTCAAGGCGGTCAAGGTAAAGCTGAAGGCCGGGTACAAGGTGTTACTGGTCACAAAAAAGCAATAACAAGGTTTAACTGTAATTTTTAAGCAATCATTCAAGATGAGAACATTCATTCTTTTAATCATGGCTGCGCTGGCGGGGATGACCTGCCGGGCGCAGGAGCGCAAGCCGGAGGGCGGAGTCAGGATCCTGACCGCCGGCCAGCATATCACGCCCTACAGGATCGGCGTGCCCTTCAGCAAGACGGTTCATATCCTTTTCCCCTCGGAGGTCTGCTATGTCGATCTGGGCAGCACGGACATCATCGCGGGCAAGGCGGACGGTGTGGAGAACGTGGTGCGCGTAAAGGCGGCCGTCCGGAATTTCCCCGGCGAGACGAACTTCTCGGTCATCACGGGCGACGGCTCGTTCTATTCGTTCCTCGTCTCCTACGAAGAGGAGCCGGAAGCGTTGAACATCAATATGGACAGCCGGTTTCCGACAGAACCCTCCACTGAGGGAAGCGCCGTCCGTGTGACCGAGCTCGGCGAGGAGGACCCTTCGGTCATCGCCAGCCTGATGTACACCGTACACCGTCTGGACCGCAGGGACGTGAAGCACATCGGCTGCCGCCAGTTCGGGATGCAGGCCCTGCTCAAGGGCGTCTATGTGCATAAGGACCTGCTGTTCCTCCACATCTCATTGGCCAACTCCTCGCATGTGCCCTTCGACATTGACTTCGTGCGCTTCAAGGTGGTGGACAAGAAAGTGGCCAAGCGAACGGCACAGCAGGAGACCTACATCGAGCCGGTGCGCGCGCTCAACGAGCTGAGGCGCATAGAGGGCAAGGGGGAAGGACGCATCGTCTATGCTTTCCACAAGGTGGTCATCCCCGATGACAAGCTCATCGAGGTGGAGATTTACGAGAAAGGCGGCGGACGCCACCAGCGGTTCCATATCGAGAACAGTGACCTGGTGGACGCCAGACTGGTGGACGAACTGATAAAGGAGTAATTCTATGAGGAAATATCTGTTTATAATAATGATGTGCGTCTTCCTGTCCTCTTTGGCGGGCAAGGTTTCCGCCCAACGCTACCTGCCCGGGCAGACGGGGCTTGAACTGAGGCTGGGCGGCGTGGATGACTTCGGAAGGAACGTAAGGCACCTGAGGGGGAATTTCCAGATCGGACTGGCCCTGAGCCGTTACAACCGCAACCGCTCGCGCTGGGTGGTCGGTGCGGACTACGTGAAGAAACACTATGCCTATAAGGAGACGGCCGTTCCCAAGGAGCAGTTCACCGCGGAGGCGGGCTGTCTCTTCCCGTTCCTCTCGGACAGGGGCAGGAACGTGTTCCTGTCCGCCGGTCTGTCCGCGCTGGCCGGTTATGAGAGGGTAAACCGGAATGGCAGGCTCCTTTATGACGGGGCGACCCTGCTGCACAAGGGTGCCTTCATCTACGGCTTCGCCCCGGCATTCGAGATGGAGGCGTACCTGACCGACCGCTGGGCTTTTCTTTTCAATGTCCGGCAGTGTGTCTTCTTCGGATCGTCCGTAGGACATTTCCATACGGTAGTGGCCGTCGGACTGAAATATATCATCGATTAATCTTTTAAGAACTGGAAACAATGAAATTAGGAACATTCATCATGGGATGCGCGCTGGCCCTGCTGGCGTGCACCCTTGCCGGCTGCGACGACCGTTTGGAGGTGCGGCAGGCATACGACTTCTCGCTCTCTTCCTGGTACCTGCAAGAAGGTATTGAGCCGGATGAGACGGTGGAGATCCGTCTGACGCTTAACCGCGAGGGGGATTACCGGGAGGCCCGTTACCGCATCGGATACATACAGCTGGAGGGTGACGGTGAGGTGTTCGGAACCGACGGCACCAGACTGGTGAACCGCGAGCTGACGGAGCTCTCCGGCATCGCAGGGCTGGACACGACGGACATCCGCCGCCAGGTGTTCACCCTCTTTTACCGGAACACGGGTGGGGACAATCCCGGGATCCGCTTCGTGGCGGTGGACAACTTCGGCGTGGAACGGACACTGGACATCCCGTTCTCCATCGAGGACAGGGCAAATACGGAAACTGCCAGATAAAGAAATACGGAAGCTATGACGGAACAGGAAAAATACGGCATGGACCAACTATTGAAGTATCTGGAGATGCAGATAAACCTCAAAAGCGACAGGATCAGGATGTACAAGAAACAAATGGACTCCAACTACCTCTATTATTTCGCATGGGCGGGCAAGGACCTGTTCAAGGCGTATTACATGATCGAGAAGTATAAGGAGCTCCGCCAGGTCCTTAAAAAGGCGAAAAGGCCTGAAGAGGTTCATGAGTATCTTCAGACGGAACGCGGAAAATGTGTCAGGGAGCTGGTTAACGGCCCAATTTATATTCATTATTCGGACGAGATCTTCAATCTGGCGCATTCCTATAGAACAGAATGTACCCAGCAGCTCATACAAGATTATAACGGGTTCGGACAGCTTCTCTCGAAGAAGCCTCCCCGTCAAGAGGTGAAAACCGAAATAGAGCCGGAAACAATGAAAAAGAAGTCGAACGGATTAAAAATGTAAAGCATGAGACAGGACAATTGGAATATTGAACAGCTCCGGCAGTCGCTGGACAGGAAAATTGCCGGCACGGAAGAACGGATACGCAAGGGGCTGGAAGAGGCGAAAAAGGACTATTCCCGTTTCTTTGAATGGCAGGCGGACGAGGTGTACAAGGCAGGCCGCCTGCGTGATTACTACGGCGTGTTCCGCAACAAGGTGAACGGGACGGATGATGTGGAGGAACTGCAAAGGTACTTCAAGGATATCGTAAGATACCAGCAGGAAAGGCTGCTTGCCAATCCGCCCGCAAGGAACAGCACCAGCCCGATGGCGAACATGGCGCATACCCTGTCGTTGGAGTGCATGCAAAGGCTGATTCAGGATTGCCTGGGTTTCTCACACATACTTTCCCTCAGGAAGCCGGAACAGGACATAAAAGAGGAAAACAGACACCCCGTAAAACATAGGACGAACGGATTAAAACGATAAGGTATGGAAAGGCTGAACCCATGTATGGACCGGTTTATGGACCGGCTGAATGAGAAAATGGAACTCCTGGACGAAAAGATCCAGAACAAGGCGGCAAAAGCCGGTGAGGATTACCTCGCCTTTATCGAGTCACACGCGGAAGAGGCGTACAAGGAGTATTACCTGTACAAATGTTTCAGGGACTTGAGAAAGAAGGCAAGGGAATCGGGCAGTCCGGAAAAAGTGTTGGAGCATCTGAAAAAGAGGCAGAATGTCTGCCTGGACACGTTGCTCAGGCAGGACATCGCCGCCCGTAGTACAAGTCCGATGGCGAACATGGCGCACACGCTGCGGCTCGAATGCGTCCAGCAGCTCGTGGAGGATTACGGGCATTTCATCCGGATACTCGCCGACACGCTACGGCAGCAGGAGACGCAGCGGGACATTCGGACACTGCGGGAAAGGGAAAACCGAAGAGGACCTAAACTGTAAAGTCCTGCTTATTCTTGGTGGGTATAATGAAAATTAAGTTAAGTCATGGATAATGAGAATCGTAAAACGTAGCGTAAAATATTGGGGCTCCTAACTGGGAGCGGGTACGGAAACCTGCCTGTGGAAAGCGGGACATCCGGCAGGCATATCTTGACAGGCGGGTGCCGGAACGGATATATCAAGGGCTGTTCTCCCAAATAACGGGAAACAGCCCTTTTGGCTGCCGTCAGTGGCGGATGGTTAGAAGACGGGCAGGTGGCTGAAGAGGCAGTGGATGAACAGGCGGCCCTTCTCGGTCCACACCGTATGCATGGCCGTGCCGGTTTCCCCGCTGCGGTTCTGCCATCTGTGCGTATGGGTCCGTGTATATCCTTCATTCTGATAGCGGGCGGCAAGCAGCCAGGTACCGGACTGGCGGAACTGGATGCCGAGAGCCTTGAGCCTGAGATTCAGTTCCCTGCCGCTCATGCCAAGTTCCTTGGCGATCTGTGTGGGCGTATAGGTACTGGATGAACGCAGTACCTCATCAAAGTAACGTATCTTGGGGGCTTGTAAGCCCAATCTCAGGGTATTCTGGGCATTTTCCCTTTTCAGTTCGGATATGTGCCGGTCACGCTCCTTCAGTTTGTTTTCCGCCAACATCAGGGCGCGTGAAAGCAGTTCTGCGTCCGTCTCCCCCTTTTTCCCCAGCAGATAGCCGCCCTCTTTCAGCGTGCGTGGTACCAGCTCGTCAAAAATCCAGCTCTCGAATCTCTCGGCTGATGGCAGACGGCTGCCGGCTATCAGACGATACAGGTTCCCCTCGTCGATGAACTTCACCTTCTGCCGTCCGCCCGCCGTAGGGATATCGTAAAGCTCGACACCCTTCGTCTTACAATGGCGGGTAATGGTATCATTGGAATTAACGTAGCCGAGGGCCTGTGCCACGTCAGCGGCACAGAACCACATCTTTCTTTCATTCTCTATGGTCCGGACCTTGCCGAACTGCGGATGTTCCGCAATAATTAACGTATGCATATCATGTTATTTATAGGTTGATTCTATCGCTTTGAATATTTCATGGATTACCTGGGGGACGATGGCGTTTCCGTATCCTTTAACGGACTGCTGCCGCCAGGAAGAAAAGGTAATACCGTCCAACTGACGGGGAACCCCATCATCTCGGCCACAAACAGGGGATTGAGTTGGAAACTTCTCCCAGTTTGGGCAAAGAAATCGGGAAGGCTTCCCTGCTGCGGGTTCTTGCCCTTCCTCTCGAAGTTCTCCAGCGTCGGGGCACCCTTCCAATCCCTTGCCGTCGGGGTCGGGAGCAGGCCGTAAAAGTCCAGGAAATCGACCAGGCCGTTGGGGTTCTTCTCCCCGTCCTCCGACTCGTACATCGACACGCGGCCCTGCCGTTTCCATCTCTCCACCCGCTGCCAGTGGTGTATCTCCATTGCCGTGGGGGTGGGAAGCAACCCTTCACGGATGACTTCCGGAAGCCCCTTCTGCGCGCTGCCCGCTCCCCGTGTCTTGAAGTCCGAAGCCATCGGAGTGGGCAACAAACCATACACGGTCCCTTCTGTGCGGGGCACCGACGGCACAAGCCGGAATAAGTAACGGTTGGACGGTATATCCTTCACGCTCAAGATCTCCCGCGATGGTCTCCACGACGTACTCCTCCCGCTTGCGGTATACAGGCTGAGCCTTTCCGAAAAGAGAGGGCTGATATCCCACGTGAGTCTCCTTACCGGGCTGTACCATCGTGAGGATGCCACCAACGTTCTCACCAACAACCCAATCGGGCCGGATCTCGTGAATGGCACGGAGCATGTGAGGCCAGAGGTAACGGCTGTCCTCCGCACCTCTGCGCTGGCCGGCGACAGAAAACGGCTGGCAGGGGAAACCTCCTGTGAGAACGTTGATCCGTCCCCTTCACTGCCGAAAATCCGTAGTTGTAATGTCTGTATAACTTTCTGCATGGTTGAACCAGTAATTTAAAATCCTGTTACAAAATTCATCTATCTCACAATGGAAGGCGTTACGCCATCCCATTCATTCGGCGGCGAGATCCGCCGCTCCGAACCCGCTGAAAAGCGAGGCGTGTACCAGCTGTCCCATATTTATTGTCTGATTGAAGGTTCCGTTTCTTTTTTTTCTTTCTCCGCCGCTTCCAGAATGAAGGCTTTCTCGTCTATCTTCCGGTAGATACCCCCCATCTCAAGCATGTTCTTGAGCCGGAGGATGTCGGTGGTTTCATAGACTGTCATGCCGTTCCGGTGGACGAAGCGGATGTAGCCTTTCTGTCTTTGTCTTTCCACTTCCTCACGGCTCATTTGTAGCAGTTCGCAGATTTCCTCCAATGTGAAGGTCAGCTGCACTTCCTTCGTCGCGCAGGCATAGGCCAGGATACTCAGCATCTGCAGGCATTTGCGATGCGCCTTGACAAGAGACGCAAACTTGTTGCGCTCGATCATGATGACTTTACTTTGATTTTCCATCTTCTATGATTTTTTTACGGGTTTGTTATTTCTGACGTCCGGACTTTCGTCCCTGTATTCCTCACGGAGGAACCGGTATACATCGGAAGCCCAGAAGTATATCTTGCCGCTCAGCTTGAAATAAGGCAGCTTGCCCGAGTTACGCCAGCGGATGAGGGTCCGGTCACAGACTTTCAACTGCAGGCGCATGTCACGGCTGTCCAGCATCTGTTTGCCATTAAAGCTGGTCATGGCATCCAGTGCCGTTTCCAGCCGGGTGATGAGCTCCCGCTGCTCGGAGAAGCTCTTCTGGATTAATGCTTTCAGCATTTCGATGTCTTCATTTCCTGCTTCCATCTTTTGTCCTTTTTCGTTCGTCATTTATCCTTCTTTCTGCCGCAAAGTTTGGGAAAAAGGAAATGTAAAAATAGGGCTGACGGATACCGCCAGCCCTATTTTTTATCTGTAATACATTTGCTGTCAGAAAGTTAAAAAATCTTTTATCAACCTGTTTTTTAATGGAATACGACTAAGATCTCGACATCAGGTGAAGAAGATGATTGATATATCAACAAATACTCTTTTAAAATAAGCTCCGACAAATAAAACTGACCTTGTGCAGAAAAATATTCTCTGAAATATCTTTTTTAGTAATACAAAAGCCTTACTAAGGCTGCATAATACAACAAAAATTATTACATGACTAGCGTACCATAAAAGATAAATGGATTTTATATTTATTAATTAAATCCTGCCGAAACATGGCAATATTTTGTCAATTCATAAAAAAAAGTGCACTTTTGCTTATCAACATGTATGCTATGTTTATTCTTGTAAACATTTACATAGCAATAAAAAATGGTAAAAAACTGATCAACAAAAGTTGACGGACCCTCAAAACAAGCCTTTACAAATAGTCAAATTCAATAATTTATCGGCTATCTCTTGATGATAGATGGACTTCTGATAAAATGATTTATTTTACAGTCGCATTATATGTGCAGAAGTTCAAAGAGAGATAGCGTGCGTAGCTTTATATGGAGAGTTCTTGTTTGATATTTGTCTTTGACTAATCGTGATTTCACAGTTTACATCAACAGTTAAAGAGTAAGACATTTATAGATGTTCACTATAGGTATATTATACCCTGCTGTGATTTGTTGTATATGTCCCGTTTGCTTGTTTACTGAAATTAAGCACACATCAAAATAATTCGTTGCGTCGAACGGGAAGTGCTTTTAGTGCAAAATCGTCATTTTAGTATGTAAACCGTGCAATGAATATTTAACCAAGCAATATAAAACCATTTTAGCCGTATTTCAAATAAAATTCCTACCTTTGTGATGAAATAAAACATTTATAAGAGTATTAATAACCGAAATATGGTGATGAATCGCATAAAGGTCGTCTTGGCGGAACAGCGAAGAACCTGCAAATGGCTGGCAACGGAGTTGGGAAAAAGTGAGAATACGGTTTCTCGTTGGACAACCAATCGCACGCAGCCTTCTGTTCAACAGTTGTATGACATTGCAGCAGTTCTTAATATTGACGTTAGATGTTTACTAACCCCATCAAAAGAGTAATTATGAAGTATGCATTCTCTGGTCATGAGTCCTTTCAATGCAAGGGCTTGTGGTTGAAAAAAGGATATGACTACGCTAAAGCGGGATTGTCGTTCACAGACGACTACGCTGTTGTTGAACTTGGTGTGGGCAAGAATATGGTAGCCTCAATACGCTATTGGTTGAGGGCTTTCGGCATCACTAACGACAATGGTGTGCCGACCGAGATAGGTAAATATCTTCTTGATGACAACGGCGCAGACCCTTACATCGAAGACACGGCCACACTATGGCTGCTACACTATATGCTCGTGACATCACGAGTAGCAACACTCTACAACATCGTTTTCACCGAGTACAACAAAACACGCAAAGAGTTCACGAAAGCAGATTTGGCAAATGCAGTAAGACGGATGTTTGCCGACAAATGCTTTGACAGCACACCTTACAACGAGAAGACAATTTGGCGTGACATCGACACGATGCTAAAGAATTATGTTACGCCTGACTCTATCAAGGCGTGCGATGACTTCTCTGCACTGCTAATTGACCTCAAACTGATAGGCAAAGCTGGTCACGAGGATTATACCTTCAACTGTTCCGCTCGCGCCAAGATGGAGCCGCTCGTTTTCCTCTTTGCCGTACTCGACATCACGCAGGGCAAACAGCAAGTGATAGAGTTCGAGGTATTGCTGCGACTTGCCAATATCTTCGGTATGTCTGTCAATGAACTATATGACGTTTTCGACCAACTGCACACTATCGACCCCCATATAACCTTCTGCAATACTGCCGGTGAGCAACTCTTCACCATGAAAGAGCGGATAGACAAGTGGCAGGTTCTCAACAAGTATTATCAAGCAACATGAGTTTCACTACTTCAATCAACATAGAGCGTGACTTTGGCAAGACACCCCACTATATCGTCACTGCCAATGCTCGCCAGACCATCGGCAAAATTATCAATCACTTTGCCAGTGGCATTCATTCGTTTTGCCTCATCGGCTCGTACGGCACTGGCAAATCCAGCTTCATCCTCGCCTTGGAAAACTGTCTGTGTGGAAAGACTGTTGGAAAAAATGTCTTACTGAGCCAATGTGGTCAATTCAATAGTTTTGAGCAATTCTCGTTTATAAACATCGTTGGCGACTACACATCGTTGGCGAATCTACTTGCGTCACATCTTAATGCAGAAAGTAAGAACGTTATCTCTGTGCTGGACAACCACTATAACAGACTTCAGTTGGCGAATCAATTCTTAGTTATTGTTATTGACGAGTTCGGTAAAGTACTTGAACATGCAGCCAAGAACAATCCTGAAAAAGAAATGTACTTCTTACAGAAGTTCTGCGAGTATGTAAATGACACAAGTAAGAACATTCTCTTCCTTACAACGTTGCACCAAGGTTTTGGAGCCTACGCCAAGGGATTGAAAGCAGAGCAGAAACAGGAATGGACGAAGGTAAAAGGTCGCATTCAGGATATCGTCTTTGCCGAACCGATAGAGCAACTTCTCAACCTTACCGCCACTCATATATCTTCGGCTGATAAAAAGCCAACACTCAACACAGACAAGATTTACAACCTAGCTGTCGCTTCTAAGTTTGCCGCCAGCACACTTGATGCCAACGTTGCTCGTGCTCTCTATCCAATGGATATTGTCTCGGCTTACGTTTTTACCCAAGCTAATCAGAGATATGGCCAGAATGAGCGTACCTTGTTCACATTCTTGGAGACGCGTGGTGAGGGGACTGTCAACGATTTTGAAGCTTCAATCAATCGTTTGTATAGTCTTGCCGACGTTCATGATTATATTGTTTATAATTTTTATTCTTATTTGCAAGAGGTCCACGAAGACTCGGCGAATTGGTCGGCTATCAAGATTGCCATCGAAAGAACAGAGGGACTCAATGCAGATGCCACAACCATAACCGATGCCATCAAGATTGTTAAGGCCGTCGGCCTTCTAAATATCTTTGCCTCGTCTGCTGCTAGCATCGACAAGCAATTTCTGATAGTCTATGCTAGCTATGCTATGGACGTTTGTCAAGTGGGCTCGGTGATAGACCTCCTCGAAAAGAACCAGATACTGCGTTTCGCTAAATACAAGTCCAAATATATCCTTTTTGAGGGAACCGATGTAGACTTGGAAGCAGGCCTTTATGAGGCTGCTCGCGAATGCAAGCATCCCGATGTTATAGCAGAGAAGGTGTGTGAATACTTCGACGACAAGATAGCACTTGCCAATGCGCACTATTTTCGCACTGGCACGCCACGATACTTCCAGTACTGTCTCACCTCTTCGCCTATTGAATACATCGTCAGTGGCGAGACCGACGGGATTATCAATGTGATACTGACCCGTCAGGAAGACCTTGTTGCTGTCAAAGCTGCTTGCACGGACATAAATGGTAAAGCCATCCTCTATTGCATTTTTGAGAACACAACCGAAATCGCTGACCATCTCTTTGAGATAGACAAACTCCATTGGGTGCGCGACTATTACGTGGCTGACGAAAGCGACAAAGTAGCCAATCGCGAGATAGCTAACCTGCTGGTTCACGAAAAGTCAATGTTGAACAAAACCATTATGGAGAGCCTCTTCTCTGACAACGTGACGTGGATTTTTAACGGCGAAATCCTTGCGTCAATCACATCGCGTAAGATACTCGCACAGCAACTCTCCACCATATGTGATTCTGTCTATTATGCCACTCCAATCTATCGTTTCGAGCTCATTAACAAGCACCGCCCTACTGGTAATATGTCACTTGCCCGCCAGTCGTATTTGCAGGCATTGCTTGACCACTCTTCCGAGCCATACCTTGGCTTTGAGAGGGATAAGTATCCACCCGAGAAATCGCTATATCTCACACTTCTCAAGAATACAGGTATTCATACGACTGCCGGACTGGGCTCACCGACCGAACCTTCATTCCAACCACTTTGGGACGCTTGTGAGAACTTCCTGCGCTCCACTATCGGCAAACCGCACAAATTGGGAGAACTCTTCACTCTGTTAGAGGCTGCGCCTTTTCGTCTGAAGCAGGGGTTGCTCTATTGTTGGATTCCCACATATCTGATTATTAAACGAGATGATTTCGCGCTCTATAACAGCGATGGAACCTATGTACCTTACATCAACAAGGAGGTGCTTGACCTTATACTGCGCTCACCCAATGGTTTTCTCATTAAGGCCTTTGCTGTTGACGGTGTTCGCCGTACATTTTTCGACAAATATAGAGAGGCTATCAATATGGGCAGCTCAGAACTCTCGACTCAATCGTTTATCGAAACGATTCGTCCGTTCCTCACCTTCTATAAGAAGTTGAATAGCTATGCTCGACGTACGAAGGATATTTCGCCCAATGCTCGTAAGTTCCGCGATGTCATAGCAAAGGCGACCGACCCAGAGAAAACATTCTTTGAGGTGTTGCCGGATGAGTTGGGCTTTAAAGAAATTACACTTAGCCAAAACCCAGAAGCCATTGAGAGCTTTGTTGCTGTTATACAAGAGGCTATCCGCGAACTCCGCAACTGCTACTCTGAATTGGTTGGCAATATCGAGCAATATTTGCTTAAAATACTGCGACTTGAAGAAGTCGGTTTCTCTGACTATCATCATCTGATAGCAGAACGATATAAGTCGGTTAAGACGGAATTGATGCCTGTAAATATGCGTAATTTTCAAGCCCGGCTTGTTGGCAACTATGATGACAAGACCACATGGATTGAAGCGGTGTCATACGTCGCCCTCAACAAGCCTTTGACAGAAATTCGCGACACAGATAAATCGTTCCTGCTGGCTACATTGAAAGATATGCTGTTTCAACTGGATGACTATGTGGAGATGCACAAGACTGCAAGTGAGGATGTCATAAGACTGCATATCACACAGAATAAGAGTAAGGCTGTAACTACGCAAGTCATTCTTTCCGAAGCGATGCGTCAAGAGGTCAACAGCCTTGAAAACAAACTGGAGTCTATTTTGAGTGGTGACAACTCGCTTGACGTTGCTGCACTGATAGCAATCCTTAAAAAGAAATTGAAATGAGTGAAGTAAGACACGTGTTAGGTATATCTGGTGGAAAAGACAGTGCTGCTCTTGCCATCTACCTAAAAGATAAATACCCCAATCTTCATATTGAGTATTATAGCAGCGACACCAAATGTGAGTTGGATGAAACCATTCAGTTCATTGACCGGTTGCGCTCTTACTTAGGACACATAACGACCTTAATTGCGGCAGAAGGAAGTCCTGAACCTACTCCTTTTGACCACTTTCTGAAGGTAAGCGGTGGCTATCTGCCATCGGTACAAGCAAGATGGTGTACGCAGAAAATGAAACTGGCTGAGTTTGAGAAATTTGTTGGCGACACCCCAACTGTTTCATACGTGGGTATCCGCGGAGATGAAGACCGTGAAGGCTATGTATCGACAAAGCCAAATATACAAGCCATATTCCCGTTCCGCAAGAATATCTGGAGTATGGATGTTATTCACGAGGTGCTGCATGATAAGAACATTGAGAATTTTGCAGAATGCTATCGCAACGTTGCAGACGATGAGACCTATCAAACAGTTGAAGCGGCTCTCACTTCAAAGCTTACCAAGCACTTCTACTACTCAAAGAAATTGAATATGCTACTTGATGCTGATGTAATCACCTTTAATCACGCCGTATTCAGTTTTCTGAAGCAATACACAGATTACCCTGTGGGAAAGTTGGACTATTTCCCATTGATTGACAATGACGAGGTTTTGGTGAGAGAAGAAATCTTTCGCATCCTTGAAGATAGCGGCGTAGGCATACCAGCATATTACAACCTTATCGACTTTGAGGTGGATGGAAAGAAAGGACAGTATTGCCGTAGCCGCTCTGGATGTTATTTCTGCTTCTTCCAGCAGAAGATAGAATGGATTTGGCTCTACGAGCAGCATCCCGACCTTTTCAAAAAGGCAATGGAGTACGAAAAAGACGGATATACGTGGATTCAAGGCGAGCCTTTGAGCGAACTGATACGTCCGGAGCGTGTGCGGCAAATCAAGCTTGACCAGATAAAAAAACAAGAAGAAGCGAAGGCAAAGAGCAAAAGTAAGCTTCTGGTGGACTTGTTTGATGATGAAATCAATTGCGCCAACTGCTTTATATAATATATAATAAGGTATGTCCTATGCTGAAATCTGATGTGATATGGCCAAATAGCCGACGATTCAAGTCGCGGACAGAATGGGAGCCTTTGGGCTTCTTCTCCGAAGCTTTGTGTAATTCCACGCAATTTGATCTGAAGCTGGGCTTCTTTTCCTCATCGGCCATCAATGTACTGGCAGACGGTTTCGCTGCGTTTCTTTATAATGGAGGAAAGATGCGCATGATTATCAACGATATTTTATCTACCGAGGATAAGCGTGCGATAATTGTAGCAGACTCGTGCGACGATGTGGATTACTTCAACCTGCAAGATTTGGGTGGTATGAGCGACACGTTGTCTAAGCGCAACCAGCATTTCTTCGAATGCCTTGCTTGGCTGATTCGTCATAACCGCATTGAGATAAAAGTGGTTGTACCAAAAGCTGGAGAGGGCATAGCCCATTCCAAGTGCGGCGTGTTCTTCGATGGACTAAACCGTGTGGCATTCGATGGCTCATGCAACTTCTCGAAGACGGCACTTATTGCCAACATCGAGAGCATCACTGCTTTCTGCGATTGGGACGGGCAAAGCGATGTGTGTCGCATTAAAGATGTTGTGGACGATTTCGAACGCACTTTCTTTGGTAACGACGAGAGCGTGACTTATCTTGATACAGACCATATCCGCACACATATTACTGACACCTACAAAAACAAAGATATACAAGAACTGCTGGCAGACGAAGCACAACTCATCAATGACCGATTGGAGAATGACTTGCCTAAAACTGTGACCGCGTTCCTCGGTCGAGCCAAGAATAAGGTGAAAAGCATTATCGAGCGAATCCATCAAAATGAGATACAAAGGGGAAAGGAAGCTGCACCTCGGTTTCCCTACTCGCAAGGACCTCGCGAATACCAGCACCTTGCGTTTGAGAACTGGAAAGCAAACAAGCAAAAGGGGCTGTTTGCAATGGCAACAGGTACAGGCAAAACCATCACGTCGCTCAACTGTTTACTTGAAATATATAAGCGGTGCGGCTATTACAAAGCTATAATCCTTGTGCCTACGATTACGCTTGTTGGCCAATGGGAAGAGGAGTGCAAGAAATTCAATTTCAGGAACGTCATACGGGTTTGTTCCAAGAACTCCAAATGGGCGGAGCAGATAGAAACGATTACATTAAGCGAACGATTGAAAGGGAGTGACAACAATCTATCATACATAATCATTTCCACATACGCCTCGTTTATCAAAGACAAGGTCTTCAAGTCGTTGTCTGTGTTCCCGAAGACAAAGTTGCTGCTGATTGCCGACGAAGCCCACAATATGGGCTCACGCCGGATGTTGAACATCTTGGATGGCATCCCTTATTTGCGGCGCATAGGTTTGTCGGCTACTCCCGAACGCCAGTTTGAAGAAGAAGCGAACCAGACGCTTTATCATTTCTTTGGCGCAGAAAATGGCTTTACTTACGAGTATTCGATGCAGGAGGCCATAGACAAGGGTGTTTTGTGCCGATATTATTATTATCCGCATGTCGTGCGTCTGACGATGTCGGAAATGGAAGAATACATGAGAATATCGGTACAATTGGCTAAATTCTTCAACAACAACCATTTTGCGGATAGCAATGAGATTCTGACCGCACTGCTACTGAAACGCAAGCGGATTATTCATAAGGCAGAGAACAAATTGGAGGTGTTCCGGAATATACTTGAACAGCGTTTCCAAGAAAAAGGTAACTTGAAATATACGCTGGTCTATGTCCCGGAGGGATTGAAACCAGATACGGCAGATGCAGACGTTTACGATGATACAGACCAGTTACAAGACGATGACTATTCCGAAAAGCTCATCAATGAATATACCGCTGTAGTGAGTGGCATTGACAGCAAAGTCACAGTACGTAAGTTTACATCTGGCATTAAAGAACGTGAAGAATTGCTGAAGGGATTTGCCGACGGTAATATAGAGGTTCTGACCTCGATGAAATGTTTGGATGAAGGCGTTGATGTTCCGCGGAGTGAACTTGCCATTTTCTGCGCAAGCACAGGTAATCCCCGACAGTTTATACAGCGTCGAGGAAGAATTTTGCGAAAACATCCCGACAAGCACATGGCTGTGATACATGATTTGGTGGTGGCACCAGAAGTTAATATCGGTGAAGGCTCATATGCTATGGAACGTAGTCTAATGGCAACGGAATTACGTCGAGTCAGGAATTTCTCGTTGCTTTCGGAAAACAGCGACGACACTATCAACGAATTGGAGGATATAATGAATTACTATAACTTATCATTGTTTTAACGATGGCACATTACAACAATAACAGCAACAGAATCTTGCAGGCTGTTTTGACCGACGAGAAACTGATAGAGTTTGGCGAGTACAATCCCGCTGACTATCAAAGCTTGGACGAGGCTCTTGTGTCTGATAACCTTGTGGTGAATACTGTGGCAAGGATTATCAACGAGGTAAATGAGGAGAGCAGCCCACGGGAAATATATAATATGGTAACAACCTATCTAAAGAATAATATATGATAATCAAGAGCGTAACAATAAATAATTTCCGCAGTTACTACAAGGAGAATACCTTTGAGTTTTCAAAGGGACTGACTCTGATTATTGGTGGCAATGGTGATGGTAAGACCACATTCTTTGAGGCGTTGGAGTGGTTGCTTGACACAGCTCATGAGACGAAAGACCCTTCGCTCATATCAGAAATGCGCAAGTCGGAATTGGACGAAGATGAAGCCGACACCATGTCTGTTTCAATGTTTTTTGAGCATAATGGAGAAAAAGAGGTGTCGAAGAGTCTGACCTTCGAAAAGAGAAACGGAGTATGTCAAGTGACGAATTTTGCTTTCAAAGGTTACGAGACTAATGGCGCCGAGCGTATGCAACGAAAGGGCAGCTCGCTAATTGACGTGTGCTTTGATGCGTTCATTCGTAAGTATTGCCTGTTCAAAGGTGAGAGCCAATTGAATGTTTTTAATGAGAAAGAGGCGTTAAGAACGCTTGTAGATAAATTCTCCGACATCCGCAAGTTTGAAGATTATGTCGCTGTTGCTACTGAACTTGAAGCAAAATCCGATCGAGCATACGCAAAGGAGTGCCAGTCGGATAAGAAGATTTCGCAGAAGGTTTCGGAACTCCAATGTAAGAAAGAGCATCTTGGACAACAGATAGACGAGATAAAACGCGACATCAGGAAACAGGAAGATGTGGTGAGCACCTATTCTGTGAAACTTGAAGATTTGGAGAAGCACCAGGTTACCAGCGAAAGTTTTCAGGACATCAAGAAGCGCATAGACACGCAACGCGAGAAGCTGGCTAAGCTCCGCTCCATGACGATGGTGCGCTACAATACGAACCTACTCGATGAGTTCTGGACATTGATGCCATACCAGAATGTGTTTGAGGAATTTCAGAAAAAGGTATCGGCGTTGAGCAAAGAGAAGCGACGTCTCAGCGACCTTGACATACAGGAAAAAGCGGCGGCAAAGGCTAAGAAGGAAGTCGTTGATGAACTGACATCAAGTCTGCAAAGCGACTTCACACGTTTGCCTTGGTATCTGCCTGATGGGGAAACGATGCAAGAGATGCTTGACGAAGAAGTATGCAAGGTATGCGGCCGACCAGCAAAGAAGGGCACGCCGGAGTATCGTTTCATGGAGAACAAGCTGAGGGAATACTTGGAACATAAGTCGCAGGAACTTGCGGCCAAGCAAGAAGAATTACCAGACACTCCGCTTTTTGGTACTCAATATATCGAGGAGCTTCATTCGCTTTCTATCAGTTTTGGAGGCATGACGGCGAGAGATATTTCTAAGAAATATCGCGAGGTTGTGGATAAACTGGAACTTGTGGCAAGAATCAAACGAGACATTGCAGAGAAAGAGGCTGAGTTGCTAGAACTGGAAGACGAGAAATCCCGTTTGCTCATCCAAGCCGACGGACTTACGGAAGCGATGCTTGATAAGAATTTCCGCGACATCAAGGGTTTCTATGAGCAGCGAGACCGAGCAAAAGACCGCATTAGCGATTACCGCGAGCGGTTGGCCAAGGTCCAGATGGAATACGACAAGGTGAAGGAAGAGTTTGAGCAACTGAATCCGACAACCGGCATGGCGAAAGTGTATAACCGTGTGCATACGTTGCTCGACAAAGTGATGCGGGCTTTCGTTAATGCAAAGAGCGAAAACCTGCGCCGCTTCCTCGCAAGCCTTGAGGAGCGCACCAACAATTATTTCGAGAAACTGAACAAGAATGACTTCCGTGGCCTAATCCGCATTGTACAGACAGCGAGCGATTCGGCAGAGATAAAGCTATTTAGTTCTAACGGCACGCCAATCAAAAATCCGGGCGGTGCGCAGGAGACAACCATGTATATGTCACTACTCTTTGCTATCTCCGATCTCACTACGCTGAAGCGCGAAGAGGATTATCCGCTCATATTCGATGCGCCAACTTCATCATTTGAGAACTTCAAAGAGAACGTCTTCTACAACATCATCGACAAAATCCAGAAACAGTGCATTATCGTGACGAAAGACTTGCTTGAAGTGGACAAACTGACGGGCAAGAAGACTCTGAACGAAGCGCAAATAGAAGCTTTGACCTGTTCTGTATATCGCATTGAGAAACAGACGGGCTATAACGAGACTGACCTTTCAACAATACGAACCATCATAACTCCAATAAAATAATGGCAGCAACAAAGATATTCAACCTTTGGGCGAAGCGTAGCCCTGAGTGGGAAACGAAATACGAAGACACCTTGCTGAAGGCGTTCTGCGACTACGGTAAGGGTTCGACAAGCTATCAAGAAACCCGTGCAAAACTGTTCGGCGCAGGATATGAATTGTATATTCTGGCGTTCTTCATTGGTCTGTATCATGGTCAGACTAAAGACCTTGTGGCAGATAAAGCCAAGCGGAAAGACTTTGGCTGGGCGATTGAGAATTGGGGAACGGCAGAGGCTCGTGGCGGTCGCAAGCAGTATGGTCAGATTCGCGAATACATGTTCATGGCTCTTGTGGCTCGTACTGAAATAGACTGGATTGCCCTTGACAAAGGCGATATTACGCCCCGCAAAGTGGTTGACTTGCTCATTGACAAAATGGAGAAGTACGCAAACTTCGGCTTCGATTTCATGCAGGACAAGCTCGAAGACAATCCCGATTACTTCTACAAAGAAACAGCATTCCTACAAGTTTTCCTCAACTTTATGCAATCATCAACCTCTGAAAATGCAGCAGAAGAAGAGGAAGCAGAATCTTTGGATTAATATATGGAAGTTATATAATGAATTTTAATGTATGAAAAAACGGACAAAACTTACAATCGGATGGTTCTATGAGCTTCTGGAATGGGGCGTTTGTCCGAATAGGGTGTGGCAGGATTGGGTATTGCTATTGGATTAAAAAAGGTATCGATATACCTTCAGATTTTCAATAAAAGAGGACCAGTAAATAATGCTGGTCCTCAATAAAAAAACGATTGATTTGTTGCATTCGAAAATATGCAGTATCTTTGTGATAGAGATATTTGAGATTATGCAGAGAAACGCAATGTGCAGCAAGACTTTTGTTACTAATGTATTACCTATTATCTTTGATTTTAGTCCTTACTTTTTGATTTTCAAAAAGATAAAATCAATCACTTAGATTTATAGGCAGGAAACTAAAGTTTCTTCACTAGGAAACAAAAGTTTTGTCACGGAGAAACAAAAGTTTCTTCCGCATGAAACTCTTGGTTACTCTTGGAGAGCCAGATTATTCATCAAGGCGGGCAGGTACGAATCGCTGATAGGGATCAGTTCCTCGCCGATACGTATCCGCTTGCGCTCGATATAATTAATGTGGGAGAGGGATACGATGTAAGAGCGATGTACCCGGCAAAAACGATTCCTGTCCAGAAACTCCTCGAACCGCTTCAAGCTGACTTGCGTGAGCAGGGGCTTGCCATTGATACGGTGTACCTTTACATAATCGCCGTACCCCTCGAGGAAAAGGATCTCTTCCCGGCGGAGGCGGATGATCTTGCTGCCCTCCCGGACGAAGATGGGGCGTTCTGTTTGCTCCTTGCTCAGCACTTGGTGGACATCGGCCAAAGCCTTGTCCAGTTTCTCGAAATATCCCATGAGCGTGTTCAGGGTCGAGGTGTCTCCGTCGAAAGTGATACATTTCAGCATAGTGTTTTTATCTTTATTTGTTGTACCGCAAAATAACAGGAAAGTTCGGTAAAGAAAGGTTAAGCGCCGATTAGTGGTATAATCGGGTCGGTGAATCGCCTTACGGGAGGGGGTGAAAAGACATTATTCCTCTTCCCTCAGAATCCATTTCTTGAAGACCGGGGTCTTGGTTTTGCTAATGATAATACGTTCGGGGACAGGTAAAGTGAGGTTGACGGACAGGCGGCTCCCGAACCAAAGATCTATATCCTTGATGGCATTGCGTGAAATGATGAATTGACGGTTGGCCCGGAAGAAAAGCCTCTCGTCCAGTTGCTCTCCCAACGCGTCGAGGGTACGGTCTACGGGATGTTGTTTTCCGTCGAAGGTATAGGCGGTAACTTTCTCGTTGGCCGTATAGAAATAAAGGATCTCCTCAACTGGTAACGGATAGAATTTATCGGCCAGCATGATCAATAAGCTCTTGATCGTGTGGCGACTCTGGATTGTACGGTTCGTTTGCCGGATATGCGCCAGCCTTTCCTCGGTATCGAACAGCCGTAATTTATTCAAGGCCCTTTCCAGCGAGGCCAGCGTGACAGGTTTCAGTAAATAATCGATACTGCTTACTTGAAAAGCCTGTAACGCATACTCATCGTAAGCGGTCGTGAAGACTACCGGGGCATCTATCTCCACCTGCTCGAATATCTTGAACGCCGATCCATCCGCTAAATGGATATCCATGAAGATGATATCCGGATGAGGCGATGTCCGGAAAAACTCCACGCTCTCTTCGATACTCTCCAGCTCGGCGATCACCTCGATCGGGGTAACCGTATTTTGCGCTAGGATCGCCTTTAAGCTATTAACGGCGGTAGTCTCATCTTCTATAATAACTGCTTTCATGAGTGAATGGGTTTATTAAGTAAAGGAAGCGTGACCTTGAAATATTCCTTGCGGTTGGAGATCTGGATGTCCTTTCCGGTAAGCATCCGGTAGCGCCCCCATAGGTTCTTCAATCCGATACCGCTACCTTTGCTATCTTCCGACTTAGGATGTATTTTATTGGATATGATTAGTTTGTCCTCATGGGTGGTATAGATATCGATCTGTAGCGGGTATTGCTTGCTGATAACGTTGTGCTTTACGGCGTTCTCGATCAAGGGGAGTACGCTCAATATCGGCAGATACCAAAGTAAGTAAGGGGTATCCGCTTGGATGGAGAAGAATAGTTTTCCCTCGTAGCGCACGCTCAGCAGATAGGTATACGCCTTTACGAATTGAAGTTCTTCCGCTAGCGTAACCAGCTCTTTCTTGTTGCTTTGCAAGATATACCGGAAGACGTTGGATAGCTCATCCAGATAAGCCAACGTCTGTTGTTTTTCTCCGCTCTGTATCAAGGCGTTCAATCCATTTAAGGAGTTGAAGAAGAAATGTGGGTTGATTTGTCCCATCAAGGCGTTATAGGAATTCTGTAACTTCTCGGTCTTCAATTGTTCATATTCCAGTTTCATTTGTTGCTTGCTGCTTAACAGGCGGATTAGTACGGAACTTAGCATAACCGTAAGGAAGACGAAAAGATGCTCCGTCATGAAAGAGTTAGGGACCGTGAAAGGCTTGGGAGGTACCGGTATGCCCCGGCGTTCGGCAGACCTGATGGTTTGCGTAGCCATCCTGCCCCGGTCGATGCGGATCATGATATCCTGGGTAGCTGGCTGGGGCCCATCTTCCCCAAGCCATTCTACGAAAATGGCCGTGTACAAAACCGGCGATAGATGAAACATGCCGTAGGCGATGCTGATACAAGTTACGCAAACCAGCAATACCCTTTTATACTCTTTCCTGCGGAAAAGCTTGTCCCCGAGCTTATACATCAAGCTGTTGACAATAAATAAGATGAAGGAGAACACGAAGAACCAGATTAGCAAATAATACATGGTGCGATCCGGAGGCTGGATACCCATGCTCGGGTTTCCGGTCTCGAACTCATATTTACGCATCAGAAGGGCGAAGTTCACGAAAATACTAAGCAAGACGGATATCGTGAAGCCGATCAATAAGTCGTTTCTTTTTAATTGTAACATAGATAAACCCTTTGTCTGCTTACAAAGATAGGGCTTCCTTATCCGAGCGGGAAAAGGAATCGACGAAACGGATAAAAATATCGGTGAATCGCCCGGGCTTCCGAAAATAATGTACCTTTGCCGGAAATTAGGATCTCTGTCGCTATGACGAAATGGTTTGTCTACATATTTCTGGCCAGTGTCTGCCTGTTGCTTTCCTGTGGCGGTAAATCCGTCCGGGAAAAATTTGCGGAGGCGGACCGGTTGGTAAACGAGAATAACTTAGATAGTGCCGCTTGGCTGCTGGAGGAGCAAATAACGCTTTCCGCTCTTTCGGATAGCGATAAGGCGGAGTATGGATGGAGGCTTGCTTGGCTTCATCTTTTGCAGGATCGCAGCTTGGTGAACGACTCACTCATCGACTACTCCGTGGATTATTATAAGGAGCATGCCTCGGAGCCTTTACTTTCCGCTTATTTCGTAAAGGCTATTTATATGGGTGATTCCCGGAAGGGATTGGAACAAAGGCGTTCCTTGTACCGGGAGGCGATAGATTCCGCTTTTTCCCGTTCGGATTCGACCTACCTTGTGCGTTTTTATGACAAATTAACTTCTATGACTTTCGGTGAGGGGTTGTATCGGGAAACGATCGCGGACTCGAAGGAATGGGAAGCTTCGCCAAAAGCCGGATTTAAGGAGATGGCCTATTATATGGCCGGGTTGAGTTATAGCCGCTTGCAAATGAGGGATTCGGCGGATTATTATCTTCGTTTGGCGGTGGATTCGTCCTTGGCTAAGGATATAAAATGGTATGCCCATCATTTTGCCCGCAATTATGCGGATTTCTTGTATGACTTTAATCCCAAGGCTTCTATCAGCTATTTGCGTTTGCTGAAGGAACGTTATCCGGAACGAGAAATCTTGGGATCCTATGTTATGCCTTGGATCAATCTTGGGGAGCTGGATTCTGCCCGGAAGTATATCGAGAAGAATACGTTAGACTTGGAGCGTAGTCACAGCGATGATATAGCCTCGCATGCGCTGAATTATGCCTATCAATTTATATTGGACGTAAAGGAAAATAAACCGGTGGATATTTCCCGATTAGGGCAATATTGTGATTCTTTGTATATCGTGAAATCGCAAACGGAGAAGGCGGAGCGAGAACGCTTGATCGACCAAAACCGTTTGCGCCAAGCGAACCTTCGTCTGGAGATGAGCCGGCAGCGCACGTTCTCTATCTTGGTGATCGTCTCCTTGTTTTCTCTATTGGTCGCTGGTGGAGTTTCCATCTATATCCGTAACCGAAGGAACCGTTTGATCGATATGGAGGAGCGTTTGGAGGCCTTGCGTCAGCTCTTGGACGAATCGAGGCAATCCGTAGCGGAGGAGGAGAAACCCGATAGTGCCTTTTTCCGTAAGGTCTTGTTGCAGCAATTGGGTGTTATCCGCTTGATGGCGACTACTCCCACGCAACAAAATAAGGAATTGCTCCAGCAAATGACTCGTATCACGAATGAGGATGTCCCGGTAGATACGCTTTTGGTATGGGATGACCTGTATCCGATTATCGATGCGGTCTATGATAATTTCCATACGCATCTGGTCCGATTGTCTGATGGGCGTTTGCTGGAAAAAGAAATCCAGCTTTGCTGCTTGTTATGCGCCGGCTTCTCTACCAAAGAAATCAGTGTGGTTACCCAGCAAAGCGTCCGTACGATCTATCAGCGCAAGACGGACATCCGCCATAAGCTGGGTATGGACGAGAAAGAGGATATCATCGGCAATATAAGTGCTCAAACGGCAAATATAAACTTTTCTCTCTAAGTCGTTCGCTAATACTTTGTAAATCAGTATGTGCGCATAATGCCTTGCACTTTAGTTTCTTGCCTGTATAAATCGATTTTAGCTGTTTACCTCCTTACATTTGTCTCGAATCAAATTTGAATTTTATGAGAAGACAAGTATTATTTGTGGGATTGATTTGCGTTGCCTTTTTGGTAAACGCGCAAGAGGAGAAAACGATCGATTTGGATGAGGTTACCATTCAAGCCTCTTCGATTATAAGGAAGAAAGACCGTCAACTTATATTCCCCTCTAAAGACCAAATGCAGCGCTCGATGGATGGCTTGGATTTGACAAGGCGGATGTCTTTACCTCGTCTATGGGTAGATCCGAATACGAAAAGTATCTCTATGGCGAATGGAAACGTTCAGTTGCGTATAAATGGCGTGTTGGCTTCTTCCTTAGAAGTCGCGGCCCTCTCGCCGGAGGATATCAAACGGGTGGAATATCACGATAACCCCGGCTTGCGATATGGGGAAGGAATCGATATCGTCTTGGATTATATAACGATCAAGCGGACTTCCGGAGGAAATCTCGGCGTGGATTTAAGCCATCAATTAAACACGTTTTGGATGGCAGATTATATATATGGTAAGTATAACCGAGGACGTTCGGAATTCTCTTTATCCAGCTTTGCGAACGGACACCGGTATAAAGAGGCATGGCAAGACCGGACGGAAATCTTTCATACCCCAGATGGTACCTTCCAGCGAACACAGGAAGGAATCCCCGGGAGGGATTATGAGATGTATTGGACTACGACGGCGAATTATAACTACACGAAGGATGATGATTATTTCTTGAACGCTAAGCTGAATTTTTATTATTATGACTATCCGCATAACTATAGCAGTGCCCTTTTAAGGAATAGCGAGAGCAAGATGACGACCGATCTTATCGATAATAATAAATCCTTGAATACCCGTCCCTCGCTCGACTTGTATTATTTCCGGAAATTACCACGTAAACAATCATTGGCTGTCAATGTCGTGGGAACTTATTCGAATACCGATAGCCGTCATACCTACCGGGAAGAACTGGAAAGTATTCCTTTGACAGATATTTATACGAAAGTAGATGGAAAGCGCTATTCGGTAATCGGAGAGGGTATCTACGAGAAAGAGCTAGAGACCGGTCGTATTTCCGCCGGTTTGAAACATACGCAGGCTTATACGGACAACGTATATTCCGGTTCCGGTGATTATACGACCCATATGACGGAATCTGAATCGTATATGTATGCGCAATACGTAGGAACTTGGAAGAAGTTGGTTTATAACGTAGGTTTGGGCGCCTCCCGTAATTATCTATCGCAAGAAAACTCGGGCTCTTATAATCGGTGGTATTTCCGCCCGCAGGTAACACTTACTTATACTATCAATGAGGTATTATCCGCTCGTTATCGGTATACCCTGCGCAATGTAAACCCATCCTTGTCTGAGTTGAGTAATGTGGAGCAATGGATTGATTCCTTACAGGTTCGTAGAGGTAATCCGGGTCTATCCCCTTTCTTATATCATAACAACGCCGTGGAATTTCATGTGAATACGGCAAAGGTCAAGGCCGGCTTTACTTTCTCTTACCAATACCAGCCCCGCATGGTCATGGAAGAGACCCTGTATGACGTTAGCCGGGGACTTTTTATCCGTACCTACGATAACCAACGGAGTTTCCATCGTTTTACGCCGGAACTGTATTTGAATTATTCACCCTTCGGCGATTATCTGCGCATGAATATCTCCGGAGGCTTGAACCATTTCCAATCGAATGGAAATAGCTATTCGCATACATACACGGATCCCTTCTATGTGATCTCTTTGAATAGCGATGTGAAGAACTTTAATTTTAACCTGTTGATTTATAAGAGAAGCTATAGCTTTTCGGGTGAGACCAGTCGTGAGGCCGATCGTTTTAATAGGTTGGGTATCGGTTATAGGATCGGGAAGGTTCAGTTAAGCGCTTCTTTCTCTACTCAATTTACCTCATCCGCCCGTTACCGGAGTAAGAACCATTCAGCGATCGCTCCCTATGTGACCGATCAGCGTTTTGGTGATATCTATCCGGGCTTCGAGATTGGATTCTCTTACCACTTAGATTTCGGTCGCAAATACAAATCCGTGGATCGTAAGTTGTATAATTCAGATAATGAATCGGGTATATTGAATAGTCGGAAGTAAGTTACTGTACATTCATACGTGAGGTATTGAAGTATATCTCCTATAGGGAAGGGAGTGTTATATTACGAAAATGACTTTTGATGTCTTTGTATAACTGAAAGTATTTGCTAACTTTGTTATCTATAACCAGAAAAAGGATAGGGTTATGACTATAGAGGAGAAGCAACTGGAATTTATGATTTATTGCATAGAGAGTACCGCGGAACGATTAGGGCGTTATGGTTCGGATGTATATAATAAACTGAAGGAACTAGGAGCGATCAATGGCTATATCCGCTCTTATTACGATACCTTGCATACGCAAGGGAAATCATATATCGTAGACTCCATCCTAGAATATATTTACTATCGTGATCCTCAATGGCTCCCGGACGGATATAAACCCTTCCGGAGTATTGAAGAGAAAGGGAAAACACTATGTTGACGGTTTATCATGGTTCCACTTGCCGCATAGAGGAGCCTTTGGCTGGGGTTTGCCGGCCTAATCTGGATTTTGGAATCGGGTTCTATGTTACGGACTTGAAAGAACAGGCAGTTCGTTGGGCACTTCGTACAGCAGAGGTACGTCATAAGGATGAGGCTTGGCTGAATGTTTATTCTTTGGATATGGATGTCTGTCGTGTCTTGCCATATCGCTATTTATGTTTCGAAACTTATGATGCTGATTGGTTAGACTTTGTAGTGGCCTGTCGTCAAGGTCGAAATTTGTGGTCAGCTTATGACATGATAGAAGGAGGTATAGCGGATGACCGTGTGATTCGTACGATTGACCTTTATATGCGTGGGGATTATACACGCGAGGAGGCCTTGGCTCGTCTTATCCATCAAGAGCCTAATAACCAGATTTGCATAATTAACCAAGAGATCATAGATCGTTGCCTCTGCTTTACGGAAGCGTTTCTTTTACCTAAAACACCTGCTCCACTTGTTGTCCCTGGTGCGGCTGATACGGTTATGCAGGGTAAATATAGGGGAGTTATCGAACTGCTTGCGTCTCGTTTGCGTATTTCTGCCGATAAAGCATTAGACCTTTTTTATAATAGTGATACTTATAAATGCCTGACATTACGGAACGGAGATTTGCTTTTAAAAAGCGATCTCTACATTCTTGACGAAATCATACGAGAGCTGCAAGATAAGCAGGGCTAGTGTCTTGAATGTTCCAAGGAATGTGGATAGCAGTTGGAAAACTACTTAGTAAGCAGATCTCCATCAGCTTAGTAAGTAGATACCCCCTCTGCTTACTAAGTAGACCCCCTCTTTACTTAGTAAGTAGATGTCGCTCTACTTAGGGAGATGATGTCGGTCTGCTTAGGGAGTTGTTGTCGATAGTTTTAAGGAGTTACTTGTATTCTTGCTTTATAACTGTTTTATTCTTTGAAAGATAAGTCTGCCTTCTTCGTTCAGCGGCGGCGAACGATCATTCGCTGCCGCTGAATAAAGTATATATTAGGTAGTGAGGAATTTCCTATACGGTTCAAGAGACATTTGTTTCGGTTTGTTTTGGCTTTTGTCCTTATGGATTGGATGAGGAATTCTAAATATTCGCATGGATGTTTGCGGGATTCATGGGAAATTCCGTACTTTGTACCGAGCCGTTAGAGTGGAAGCTCGGCGGGTTCGTTTTCGTGGAAAAGGCGTTAAAAGATATTATACCTATATCAGAAATCCCCAATTTCATATCCCGGTATAATACGACAGACGCCCATGCTTGTTATAGTTACTTCGAGAGGAGCATCCTATAATGAAGCGTGGGGCTGCTGTTCGTTACCGGGATAAAGGTATGGGGATACCATGATATAGGTGACGATGGCATAAGCCTCGCGCTTTTTCTTTGTGTAGATGATAAGGAGGAGTTGATGGTTGCAGGGTAAATCAATTATTAATTCAAATAGAATGAGTATGAAAAAACTTTTCTTTCTTTTTGCTTTTCTCGTAGGACTTGGGATAAGTAGTAGTGTATATGCACAATTGGTGAAGGAGGTAACACTGACCTCTACCAATACGCTGGCATCCGAGCTAGGAGCGGATGTGGGCAAGGTAACGAGCTTGAAAGTAAATGGCCTACTGAGAGCGGAGGACTTTAAGACGATGAAGGAGCAAATGAATATGCTCCAAGTTTTGGATATGAGTGGGGTGACGGAGTTGCCGAAAACTGCCTATTGGAATGAGAGTGTACGTGAAGAACTTCAAAGTATTCCGAGAGAGGCATTCCAAAATAAATTAACTCTTCAAAAAGTGATATTCTCGGAAGCTCTTGAAATGATAGATGAAGGGGCTTTCTCGGGTTGCAATAACCTCACGGAATTTGATTTCTCAAAAGCTACTCAATTGCGATCAATAGAATATAGAGCGTTTTATGAATGTTCCGGCTTACGGGATCTTGATTTATCGGCCTGTACGAGTTTAGTTGGAATAAGGAGTAATGTCTTTTATCGTTGTAGTAATTTACAAACGGTTAATTTATCGGGATGCGGAAAGTTGTCGAATATAGGAACCTATGCGTTTCGATATTGTTCCTCTTTGCGGACAGTAGACTTGTCTAATTGTACTGCATTGGCAATTTTGGATTCTTATGTATTTTCCGATTGTTCGAATCTGAAGAGCGTTAGTTTGGAGGAATGTACGGCATTAACTACGATTGGAGAAAGTGCGTTTAATAGTAATTATTCTATCTCTCAATTATCCGATTTCGATTTCTCACAATTGACAGCTTTAAAAGAGATTGGCGAAAGAGCCTTTAGTGGTTGTGCTTTGGCTGGTGATATTGTTTTTGCTTCAGGTATCCAACAACTAGGAAGGGATGCGTTTTATAACAATGATGCTATAACTAGTATCGATTTCAGTAAAAGCACACAGCTTACGGTGATTTCGGAGGGTACGTTTCGTTATTGTCAAAACCTAAAAAAGGTAGATTTTAGCAATTGTGCCTCCTTGAATACGCTGAATATAGGAGCTTTTGACAACTGCCCAGCTTTGGAAGAAGTCGTAATCGATAACGGCTTTTATACTTCTATCGATGGTGTTCTTTTTGTAGTTGATAAAGCAACTTTATTGCTCTATCCAAAAGGAAAGAAGGATGTAGTTTATACCATTCCCTCTAGTGTAAAAACATTGGGAGAGCATTCTTTTCAAATTAATAGATCATTAAAAGAATTGATTATACCAAAATCTGTATTGACGATAAAGGGTGAGACCTTTTGTGGAGAGGAATATCTTCCATTTGCTTATTATGGAACAAGGATAACTATGCAATCTGCTACTCCTATTGGTCTTTCTCAATCGATAGGATTAAAGGATGCTTATGTGTATGTTCCCAAAGGTTCGGCTGATGTATATAGGAACGCTGCATATTGGAACGAAAGTTATATAGTGGAAACTAATGCAGATCCGATATTGATATCTTTGGATGCTGCAGGTACACTTGCCTCAAAGTTAAGTAATCTAAATATATCTGTGTCAACTATTCAGAAACTGATAATTTTAGGACCTATTAATGCGTCTGATTTTGATGTTATTAAGCAAATGAAATCACTTCAAAATATTGATTTAAGCAAAGCAATGATTGAGAATAATTACTTGCCTGATAATGCCTTCTTTCATGATCCAAACCATTATGGTAAGAATATCTTATCTAATTTAGAAGAGGTGATCCTTCCGAATACAATAGAAGAAATAGGGTATAATGCTTTTTGCTCTCTACCTGTTTTAAGCAAGGTGAATATGCCTGAATCTATACAAAGTATAGGGGCTAGTTCTTTTGCGTATTGCCCTAATTTACAAAAAATGGATTTCTCTACATTGTTGGGGCTTCAACAGATAGGACATGATGCATTCTCTGGTAGTTCTTGTGTTCCTGCCGCATTGAAACTTCCGAACAGCTTGGAGGGCATTGGATCATCCGCATTCTCTAATACGGGCGTTATTTCTGTGGACTTTTCGAATACAGCCTTGGGTTATATTGGAAGTAATGCTTTCGCTAATTGTTCGATTAGCGGCGATTTATCATTTCCTGCTACTTTGAGTTCTATTGATAGTAAAGCCTTCTCTTCTGCCAAGGTGTCTTCTATCACATTAAGATCGCCAAAGATGGTTAGTTTGACTACTGAGGATCCTTTTTCTTCTGTAGATAAAACCAATTGTAAGGTCTATGTGACGAAAAATTTGATAGATACCTATAAGGCGGATGAATGTTGGTCTGTTTTTGGCGATAACATTGTCGGATTCGGACAGATAATTACGGCAACTTCTAATGATGAGAATTATGGAAGAATAGAAGGTGGAGGTGCGTATGAGGAAGGAGATAAAGTGACCTTGAAAGCTATTTGCCATGATGATTTTTGGTCTGAAAATTATAAGAAATATGTCCATTTGTTTGATGGTTGGTACGATGGTGATACAAAGGTCTGCGATGATATTACATATACTTATACGGTCGGTAAAGAGGATAAAGTGCTTGTAGGTAAGTTTATACGTATCGATTTTTACCCTGGTTATGATGGTGGTTATTGCATTGTGGAAAAAGTAGGCAATGATGGTAAATCCGTCACGGTTAAGGGTGTGATGTCTACGGATACCTCTAAGAAATTCTGGGGCTGGTTTGATGCGGAAGATTCTTGGAGTGGTCCTTATCAATTTATTTCTTCTGATATAGAGTTGACTATAAAGGCCGGATCTAAAGATCGAATGATTATGCATCGGTTGATCGATTCAGAGCTGTCTATTCATGAGAATGTTACATTCACTGATGGTATGAAAGTCGAAGGTATAGCCGTTCTTCTTCGTTTTGGTAGCCTCACCGTTGAGGGTAACGAGGCTTGGAAGCTGAAGAGCTTCGCTTACTATCGGGACGCTTCCTTGCTGGTCAATTCCGATATACAGGCCGATGAGATCACCTGCAATTGGGATACTTGGAGTAACTATTGGCATTTCGTATCCTTTCCCTACGACTTGAAGATGTCCGAGATCAAGCTGACAAGCAGCGACGCTCGCTTTGTCGTACGGGAATACGATGGCAAGTCTCGTGCCGATAAGGGAGTGGGCGAGTCGTGGCGACAGCTTTCCGATTCGGAGACCTTGAAGGCGAATACGGGATATATCATCCAGTTCAACAGTAACGATGGGTTACCCGATGCATTTACCACCAAGACCGGTGATATGAAAGCTCTCTTTAATCGGGCGAGCGTGACGATTCCGTTGAATACCTACGCTTCGGATAATGCCATGAATGCCAATTGGAACTTCGTGGGGAATCCGTATCCCGCCTATTATAGCGTGGAGCGATTGTTCGCTGATGGATTGGACGCTACGGTGACGGTTTGGTCTCCCGATTTGAATAACTACGAGTATTATACGCAGGATGATAAGGATGTCTATCTGGCACCGCTTACGGCCTTCTTCGTACAAAAGAAGACTTCCAACTTAGTATTCAATCCGGAGGGCCGTGTGGCTGCCCTGCCGAGGGAAACGCAAGCAGCTTCAGCGTTACGTAGTGTGGATAACCGTCAAGTTGTCAACCTGCTGTTGGCAGGCGAGAAGGCAAGCGACCGTACCCGTGTGGTATTCAACGAGGCTGCCTCGCTGGAGTATGAGATCGGTCTTGATGCTGCCAAGTTCGGCAGTCCGAATGCGGAGGCCGCCTCTTTCTATAGCTTGGATACGCAAGGGAATCGATTGGCTATCAACGAGCGTCCGGTAGCGGATGGCGTGGTACGCCTTGGATGTGTCCTGCCTGCTAAGGGAAGCTATACGATCTCATTGAAAGAGAGGATTGGCAAAGGTATTCAGTTAGTGGATAAGCAGACGGGTGCCGTATGCGACCTGAACCAAGAGGCTTATACCTTCGAGGCCGAGGCTGGAACCCTCTCTGACCGCTTTGAGCTGAGAAGCGATGTGGTGACTTCTGTTGAGGCAATCGATGCGTCGATTCGCTGGAACGTGCGAGAAGGCTTGTTGATCGTGTCCGGCTTGCGTGATGTGGAAACTTTGAGTGTATGCGATGCGGCGGGTCGTATTCATTTCGCTGGTAAAGTGACGGATGGTGAGGTACGTATGGCCCTACCTCAGTCTGGTATTTATTACATGACATGGACGACAAAAGCGGGCGAGCGTCAGACTTGTTCCATTAAATGGTAATCGCTATGAGAAAACGATTGTTTCGATATATTACGATGGCTTTGTCTCTTTGGATCTTCCTCGGAGGATCCATCGGGCAAGTCTATGCGCAGGATGAGTTCAATCCGACTCCTCCACCGGAGCCGGGGAAACTAACGCTCTTACTCTCCACGGATCCCCACGGATCCGCTTATTTGGAGCAAACGAATCCCTCCGGCATTTATGATACGGGTACGGAAGTAACGGTACGGGCCTATCCGCATACGGATTATGAGTTTGTGGCTTGGCAGTCCGCTGATGGAGAAGAATTGTCCGGCCTCTCGGAATATACCTTCACCCTTACGGAGAAAAACGCTCGCTTGATTGCCAAGCTACGTTTTAACCCGAAGGAGAATCCATCGGAGCCGGGAGATGGTTATTATAATCTGATTACGACCGTCGCTCCTTCCATGGCCGGATGGGTAGAACAGAGTGGCCAAGGTATTTATGAGAATGGCAAAGAGGTGACACTTATCGCCCATGCTTATCCCGATTATGTGTTCGACCATTGGGAGAGCGATGGGAAGAATGTATCGGAAGAGACAACCTATCGCTTCACCATGCCGGGCAAGCATGTGTACCTGCGGGCCGTGTACGACTGGAAGCCGCAAAGTCCTATCGAGCCGGAGATCGGGTATTGCCTTTACGTAAACACTTCCGATCCGGAGGCCGGCTATGTATCGCAAAGCGGAAACGGTATCTATGAGTTAGGGGATGAGGTGACCGTGATCGCCTCGCCTACGAAAGACTATGACTTTATCGGCTGGTATGATGAGGCGGGTATGTGCCTGTCTACCGACATCTCTTATACGTTGACTATTAGTAAGCGAACCACTACGATCGAGGCTCGTTTCAAGAAGAGAGAGGCACCGGTGGATGAGGTGGAGATCGTACCCGGGCCGAATCCGGATGATCCTTCATCTACGGAGAAAGGCGGCGAGGTGGAAGTGATAGGCGAAGCCATTCCCGGCCAAACGGTCGAGATCATCGCGATGCCGAAACCGGGTTATGCTTTTGAAGGTTGGTATTTGGATGGCGTGTTTATCCCGGAAGCGGAGATGAGCCATGAGATCTTGATCGGTAAAGATATGGGTAAGCTAGAGGCTAAATTTCGGGAATTACCCGTTGACTTGGAAGTAGAGGGTGGAGAGAACGGTTGGGCGGAAGTGACTCGCTATCGAGGCGATGTCATTAACTTGAAGGCCGAGCCGATCGTAGACCATACCTTTATGGGATGGTACTTGCTGGATCAGTTATTGTCGAAAGCCTTGCATTATGATTTCGATGTCAATATCCTACGTGCGGTCTTGCCCGCTATTCGTGCGGTGTATACCAAAGGTACGGTGGCCAATGAGACGATCGCTAGGGAGGAACTAGTCACGATCGCTTTCTCCGGGAACCAACTCTGCGTGACTGCTCGCCAAGCGATCCGTAGATTGATGGTTTATTCGTTCGAGGGGGACTTATTAGGTACTAACGGCCAAATGGAACAAGGTGATATCTATCGCTTATCCATACGTAGCCCCTTACTTCTCGTTATCGAGGCAACGGATGGTACTCGTATCGTCTGTAAATTGTCCTCCGGACGGTAGTCCGTGGCGTGATTTGGATATATGATTCTTTCAATGCCCATTCTAAGGTTCTTATAATGCCCATCGTAAGCTCCTTTGAATGGGCATTGTTAGATGCTTACGATAGGCATTGTAAGAAACGATAAACAAAAAGCCATCCGGCATTCCGCTGGATGGCTTTTCGTATGGCAATAGAATCGGAGAGATTAGACTCTCTTTTCTTTGATTCTTGCTTTCTTACCGGTAAGGGCACGCAAGTAGTACAATTTAGCACGACGTACTTTACCGACTTTGTTAACCGTGATGCTTTCGATAAACGGAGATTCGATCGGGAAAATTCTCTCTACACCTACGTTCTCAGACATCTTACGAACTGTGAAACGTTTTTTGTCGCCGTGACCGGAGATACGGATAACAACACCGCGATACTGCTGGATACGCTCTTTGTTACCCTCTTTGATACGGTAAGCTACCGTGATCGTATCACCACTCTTGAATGAAGGAAGTTCCTTCTTCGTAGCGAACGCTTCTTCTGCAATCTTAATTAAATCCATTGTTTATAGCTTTTTAATTGTAATTTATAATGAAACGCAATTTAACGGGCTACATTTCCCGACAGAGATTACGTAAAGCGGGTGCAAAGTAACGAAATAAATATTTGATTCGCAATAGATAGATGCTTTTTTGCTCGCTATTTGATTAAATCTTTTATGTCTACCAAGGATTCAAACCATTGACATCCACCAGCGATTCCCGTTCCTCCTTCCACATTGCTGTAGATCCGGACAGGCTCGGCCAGACCTACATTCGTAAGTCCGCCCATGATACCTTCATTCTCGATGTTTTGTAAAGATAGCAGATATTGGTAATAGGGTTCGGACAGGGAATATAAACGAATATGGCGTTTGGTATAATATTTAGTATCGGACCTAAGTTGTTCTTTTACTTGCAACGTGTATTCCTTCCCGTCGAACAGCTCGTCGGAAAATACCCGTCCCCGCCAATTTACCATCGAAGAGCCGAAAACCTCATCCAAGATACCTTGTTGTTGCGTGAATACGGGATCTACGGAGAAGTCCAACAGGACACCAAGATGGTCGTCATCTCCCCATATCTGTAGAGAATAGTAATTTGATTTACCCGGGGTATCTTGGAAAGTGATTTGATAGATAAGCACATCGTTTTCTTCTATGTAGGAGATATTCCCATCTCCATCGACAAGGGTACCGCCGTTGCCGGTAGCTTCTTTACGGGGAATTATGCGCAGGCCTTTGATTTCGGTCTTGGAAGGAATCTTATCTTCCGCCGAGGCTGTTCCATATTCCGGGGTAGAAGCTACTATCTTTACGGTTTGTCCGGGCAGTGGAACCGTATTCGATATATAAAGCGTATCTGTTACCCATCCACCTCGATCCTCTCCGAGCCAACGAGAAGATTTCCAATAGGAATATTCTTTCCAAGGCATCTCCTCCTTGAAGATCCCGTCTATATATAATTCCACCTTGGCGTTTCGAATCGTCACGTCCGGCTTGCTCTCTGAGTGAAACCATGTGCGGGATATGCTGGCCATTACGACTGTATCCGGCGAGAAGGCCGAGTTGATCACCATTTTCGGTGTAGTACGATATTCCTCTAGGTCAAACTTCCTGTAGCAGGAGGTTAGGAGCAGGCTGGATAATAAGATTGATAAATAGAATATAGGTTTCATGTTCTTTAGAATTTATAAGTATATGATATAGACGGAATGATCGGTAAGAGCGATAACGTCTCGAAATAATGGCTGTAGTTTATCCAAGACCGCTTATGGATAGTTATCGGGTTCATCTGGCAATAAGCGTTATATACGCTGATATTCCAGATACCGAGATGGCCGTTCTTTTTAGGTCGATAAATATTAATCCCCAGATCTAAGCGGTGGTAAGCGGGGAGACGTACGTTATTACGCTCCGTGAAATAGTCCAAGCCTCCTTCCGGTAAGAGCGGAGGGACAGGAGTGAGGCCCAAATCCTCGTAATTCTCGAATGCCACCGTAACCCGGTTTCCGGTCATGAAAGTCCAGCTTCCGGTCAGTTCCAATTTCTCGTTGATCTTCCAGTTTGCGACGATATTCAGCTTATGGCGGTTATCGTATTTCGCGGGGAAACGTTTGCCATTATTAATCTCGTCGAACTGCCGGTCGCTCCACATTAGTCCGTATCCGATCCATCCTGTTATACGCCCCGTCTCTTTCCGGGCGATAAACTCCGCTCCGTAGGCCCACCCCTTACCGGCGGCCAGTTTCTCCTCCCAACCGACGAACGAGGGTAAGAAGTTGTAACCATCTTTATAATCCAGTAGGTGATTCATCCATTTATGATAACCTTCCACCGAGAAGGAATAGTCTTTGTGTAAATTGTAATAAGCGCCGACGGATACTTGATCACTCTCCAATGGCTTCAGCTTCTTGCTGACCAGCATCCACATATCGGTAGGGAGACTCATATAACTTTCGCTGATCTGATGTACGTATTGATTCATCCGGGCGTATGAGGTCTTAAGGCTTAGATTCCTCGTGAGCAGAAAGCGTACGGATAAACGAGGGTCTAAGGAGACATATGTCTTCTTTTGTATATTATACATGTTCAGGCGTAATCCGGCGTTAACCCGGACAATGGAAGATATCGCCCAGTCATCTTCGGCGAAAACAGCCAACTCATTCGCTGAAAGGCGCTCGTCTCCGGTAGTTCGTTTGGTCGGAGACAAATTCTCGGAGGTCTTTTCCTCGATATATTCCGGGCTGAAACGATGATAAAGATAGTCGGTGCCATAACGGATATGATGTGCCGGGGTAGGAATATAGTCGAAGTTCGCATGGACTCCGAAATCATTGATACCGTTTCGGGTTGAGGTCTCGATAAAACGTGAAGAATAATCTTTGTCACCCTCGGTTCCGTAGTATTGTGAAGTCTCTTGTTTTAGTTTGGATTGATAATGGGAATAAGCCAAGGTGACGGTACCGAACATCTTGTTGTTAAACACATACGACCAGCCGGAAGATAATGCGATGTTACCCCAGCGCATCTTTCCAAAGTCCTTGTTCTCGAAAGGGGTTATATCATCACCTACGGAGAACTCGGAACTTCCTCCTTTTAGGAAATCCTGTCCGAAATAGAAATTAACGTAAGCTTGGCTCCGGTCATTGATATGGTGGTTTACTTTTAGGTTCAGATCGGTAAAAGCATAGCGTGCGCTGAATTTCTCCCCATTCTTTTTCTGAATTTTATTGTAGATCGCCAAACCCGGTGCGGACAAGCCATCCAGCCAAGAGCGACGGAAGGAGGCGTTGAACGAAGTCCGGTTTTTAATGATCGGCCCTTCGAAATTTAAGTTACCGGAGGTCAATCCCAGCATGGCGCTACCATGGTACTCTTTCATATTGCCATCTTTAGTATGCACATCCACTACGCTGGAAAGCCTTCCCCCATAGCGGGCGGGGAAAGCGGATTTATAAAAATCCACATCTTTCAAAGCCTCGGCGTTGAAAGCGGAGAAAAGTCCTCCGAGATGATTGACCTGATACAGTTGGATTCCGTCTATCATATACAGGTTCTCGTCTCCATTCCCCCCACGGACATACATCCCGGCTAATCCTTCCGTTCCGGCTGATACGCCGGGTTGGGTTTGCAGGGCTTTGATCACATCGGCCTCACCGAATAAGGTCGGGATGGTCTTGATCATCTTCCGGGTTATTTTAATCGTTCCCATCTGAGGGGCTTGTATCGGGTTTTGTGTGTCATTACTACCGGTAACGACAACTTCGGCCAATGCTTCACCGCTTTCCAGCAGAATTTCCATCACGGTATCCCGTTCGAGCGGTTGGAATGTATGTGAGAAACGTCCGTATCCGATGTAGGAAGTCTCCAAACGGACTGCCCCGACCGGTAAGGTTAGACTGAAGAAACCGTGGTTATTGGTAGCCGTGCCCCTTTGTGTGCGAGAGTCATAAACGGAAGCCCCGATTAGATACTCCGTAGTCGCTTTATCCCGTACAAATCCGCTGATGGTTACTGAGCGGGGGCGTTTCTTCAAGATGATGTGGGTACCGTTTATCTGATAAGACAGAGGGAGCTTTTGGAATAGCCGGGTAAGGCATTCCGATATGGATTGGTTATCAGATTTGAATGTAATCCGGGAAATGCCTTTGAGAATAGAAGGATCGTAGGAGAATGTCATGCCTGTTTGATGCTCTATTTTTTTCATGATTTCTTGGATCGGCTCTTGTTTAGCCTCGATACTGAGAGTCGGCTCTTGTCCCCAAGCGCTTGATTGAAAGCCGAAGATAATCAAGATTATGAGTAGTATTAGCTTCATGAAGTACTTCATTTTTTATTACGAGACAGGAAAGATAGTAAAAACCCCTATCACAATTCACGTTACTATTGCGATATTTTCTTATTTTTGGAGAGTAATAATGATAATGTTGTGATGAGACAGATTGGTATCTTGCTTTTGTGTTGTATTTCCCTTTTATCGAGTGGGGCGCAAACAGTCCCGAACCTTTATCGTGAGGTGGATCAGGAAAAGATGAATCATTGGGTTGATTCCGTGTTTGACGCTATGAGTTATGATGAACGGATCGGGCAGTTATTTATGGTTATAGCGAATCCTAAATCCGATAACCGGAATATGCAACGGCTCATGCGTTACGTGAACGAGATCAAGATCGGGGGTATCTTGTTCCATAAAGGGGATCCGGTGACGCAGGCGGAGGTGACCAATCGTTTGCAAAAGGCTTCCCGGATTCCGATGTTGGTCTCTTTGGATGGGGAGTGGGGACTTTCCATGCGATTAAGCGGAACCACCCGTTTCCCGAAAAATATGATGCTAGGCGCTATCGAGGACAATGCCTTGATCGAGGAATATGGAAAAGAGGTGGGACGGCAGTGCCGGGAAATGGGAATTCATATAAATTTCGCTCCGGATATGGACGTGAATAGCAATGTGGATAATCCCGTGATCGGCCTGCGTTCGTTTGGCGAGAATCCGGAGGCTGTGTCGGAGAAAGGTATTGCTTACGCAAGAGGATTGGAAAGTACGGGCATCTTGTCTGTCTCCAAACATTTCCCCGGACATGGAGATACTTCTGAGGACTCGCACGAGACATTACCCGTCGTGCGCCATAACCGGGCCCGCTTGGATAGCGTGGAACTTCTTCCTTTTAAACGTTATATATATGATGGGTTCGCCGGGATAATGACGGGACATCTTTATGTTCCGGCATTGGACAAAAGTCATAAGCCGGCTTCTTTCTCTAAGGCGGTAGTGACGGATCTATTACAGAAAGAACTCGGTTTTCAAGGTCTGTGCTTTACGGATGCTTTAGCGATGAAAGGGGCTTCCACAAAGAAAACGGATAATCCTTCGGTGAAGGCTTTGCTTGCGGGGAATGATATCTTGCTCGCTCCGGCCGCTCCAATCAATGATTTTACGGCCGTGAAAGAGGCTATCGAGGAAGGGGTATTGGATCTGGAAGCGATCGAGGCCAAGTGCTTGAAAATATTAAGGTACAAATATATCGCTGGATTGAATGCCTATAAGCCGGTCGAAACAAAAGGCTTATCGAAACGTTTGAACTCTCCGCATGCGGCATGGATGGCGGCGAAGTTGAATTCGGAGGCTATTACCGTTTTGAAGAATGAGGATACGATCTTACCTCTTAAACAGTTGAATAAGAAAAAGATCGCGGCGCTCTCGATTGGAGACGGGGTTGGTAATGAATTCCAGAAAATGCTGGGTGAATATGATTCGATCGCTTGCTTTAGCATTGGACGGCGTTCTACGGCTGCCCAAGTCCAGCAGGTTTATAATAAATTGCAAAAATACGACGTGATCATTTGTGGCGTACATACGATTCGCATTCCCGAGAGTTTAGCGTTGAGGCAGTTGGCCGCGAAGAAAGAGTTGGTCTATGCTTTCTTTACCTTACCATATGCTTGTAAGGAATATAAGAAGTCGATCGAGAAGGCGAAGGCGGTCGTGTTGGCTTACGAGGGCACTCCCTTAGCGCAGGAATATGCGGCCCAAGTGATATTCGGTGGTATTGCGGCGAAAGGGAAACTTCCGGTTTCGATTCCGGGATTGTATTATGCGGGTACTGGTATTTTTACGGAAAAGACTCGTTTGGGATATCACCAGCCGGAAGAGGTGGGAGCGAATCCGGACCGTCTGGATGTAATTGAGTCGATCGTTAAAGCGGGATTGGATGAGAAGGCTTATCCTGGATGCCAAGTGCTGGTGGCGAAGGACGGCGTGATTATCTATAATAAATCGTTCGGTTATTTTGATTACGAAAGTAGGCAGCCGGTCACGGAGTCATCGGTCTATGACTTGGCCTCGGCGTCGAAGGCGGCGGGAACTTTATTGGCGGTCATGAAAGCGTATGATGAGAAGAAATTCACCTTGAACAATAAGATCTCCGATTTTATACCGGAGTTGAAGGAGTCTAATAAAAAGGATTTATCGATAAAAGAGTTACTGTACCATCAATCGGGAGTGACTCCAACTATTAATTTCTATCTGGATGCCATTGATAAGGATAGTTATAAAGGCAGTTTATATAGTTCGGCGAAGAACGCTACGCATCCGGTTCGTTTTGACGCTAAAACGTATGTCCGGAATGATTTTAAATATCTTCCAGATGTAGTATCAGATACACGGAAACCCGGATTTACGACTGAGGTAGCCCGTAATTTCTATGTGAGTGATTCCTTTAAAGATACGATCCTTCAAGATATCAAGAAATCCCGTTTGGGTACGAGAGGTAGGTACGTATATAGTTGCGTGAATTTCATTATGCTGAAAATGATGGTGGAAAATCTGATGAAATCTCCGATGGACCAGTTTCTTCGGGATGATTTCTACAGCGGGTTAGGGGCTTGGCATACCACTTATAATCCGTTGAAGCGAATGGATACCTTGCAAATTGTACCTACAGAGCAAGATGGATTTGTCCGCCGTCAATTGCTTCGCGGATATGTGCATGATGAGGCGGCCGCTTTTCAAGGGGGTGTTTCTGGAAACGCCGGATTATTTTCGAACGCGAATGATTTGGCGAAGGTGCTCCAATTGATGCTAAACCAAGGGACTTATGGCGGCGAGCGCTATCTTTCTTTGGAAACCAGCCGTTTGTTTACACAAAGCAAGAGCCCGACTTGCCGTAGAGGGCTAGGATTTGATAAGCCGGTGATTGGTAATCCGAAAGCCTCGCCTTGTGGGGCTTTGGCTCCCGCCTCGGTCTATGGACATACAGGATTTACGGGTACTTGTTTTTGGATAGATCCGGATAACCAGCTTATTTATATATTTTTGAGTAACCGGGTGAATCCTAGCCGGGCAAATAATAAACTGGGATCGCTTGATATACGTACTCGCATACAGGATGCGATCTATAAGGCGATTGATAGGAAAAGCCAAAAAGATTCGTAATTTTGTGACAGTTTTAACAGATAAGGTATTAATTAAAAAGCAGGTATATGTTATACGGACACGGTGATGATTTTTATAACGCAAAGAACGAGGTAAAGATAAACTTTAGCTCGAATGTGTGGCACGGAGCTAATTTAGATAAACTGAAGGAACATTTGATCGAGCATTTTGATAAGCTGACTCGTTATCCGGAGCCGGATGCCGCTACCTTGAAAAGATTGTTGGCCCGCCGGTATGAGATCAAGGAGGAGAATATCGTAGTGACGAATGGTTCGATCACCGCTTTTTATTTGTTAGCGCAAGCTTGGCGAGGTGCGAAATCCATGATCGCTATTCCTTCTTTCTCTGAATATGAGGACGCTTGCCGTTTGCATGAGCATGAGATCTCTTTCTTCCCGACATCGGACGATTTATCAGAGTTATCCTTGGAGGGACAGGATTTCTGTTGGATTTGTAATCCGAATAATCCGGATGGAAAGCTGATCCATCGTACGGAGCTTCTCCGTTTGATCTCAGCGAATCCGCAGACTACCTTCATTATTGATCAGGCATACGTGGCTTTTACGACGGAAGACATGCTAAAGCCGAGTGACGTGAAAACGCATAAGAACTTAATCCTTGTCCAGTCTATCTCGAAGGCTTATAATATCCCCGGCTTGCGTATCGGTTATCTGGTCGCTTCTCCGGAGATCGCGGAGAAAGTGAACAAGTATATCATACCTTGGTCGGTAAATGCTATCGCTATCGAGGCAAGTAAATATATCTTGATCCATCCGGCGCAATTTACGTTGCCGATCCGTAAATGGCAGCGTGAGACCGCGGATTTTATTTACCAATTAAGTAAATTGGATGGCTTGGAGGTAATCCCGACCTCTACGACTTTCTTCCTTGTCCGTTTGAAGAAGGGTACAGCCGCTGATTTAAAGCAATTCCTTTTAGATAATTACGGAATCTTGATCCGTGACGCTTCGAATTTCCGGGGCTTGGATGAGACTTATCTACGGCTCTCCACCCAGAAGGCTGATGAAAACCAGATCTTGCTTGAAGGGGTGAAGGTTTGGTTGGAGCAACAATAAATGAAAAAGGGCTATTTATCGAATAGCCCTTTTTCATTTCCTTTTAAATCTAAGTAGCGTGTATTATTCTACTCGTTTGTTGATTACGATATGACCAAAATAGCCAAGGAGAACCAATCCCAGACCTGTAAGTAGAATACTATTTGTCATACCTCCGGTGAAAAACGGTACAGCCAAAACTGCCGCACCAATAATGAGTACGATCACTCCTAGATTTTTAATTAACTCATTCATGGTTATAGATATTTTATAATTATTTTCTTTTCTACCGCAAATAAAGCAATAATAACCCGATCGTGAAAATATTTTCGGAGAAAAATAATGAAACGATTGAAATTAGCTTCTATATTTGTGTTATAATATAGTTACGTATGGGAAGAATACTTTACATAGTTTATTTGTGGCTGTTTTTTGTACCTGTATTTCTGGTACTGACTATACTTACGGCTGTGACGGTTATCATCGGTTGTCTATTGGGGGGAGAGAAAATCTTCGCTTATTATCCGGGTATGATCTGGTCTCGATTGACTTGCTATCTGGCGCTTTGTCCGGTGACGGTAAAAGGGCGTGAGCATATAGACCGGAAACAATCGTATGTTTTCGTAGCTAATCATCAAGGCGCGTTTGATATTTTCTTGATATATGGTTTCTTAGGCGTTCCCATTAAGTGGGTGATGAAGGCGGGTATCGCTAAGATTCCGTTTGTCGGGGCTGCTTGCCGTGCCGCCGGTTTTATCTTTGTCGATAATTCTACGCCGAAGGCCGCCGCTCGTAGTGTTTTGGAGGCGGAGCGTTGTCTTCGAAACGGGGCTTCCGTGGTTGTTTTTCCGGAAGGTTCGCGTACGTATGACGGGAAAATGATCCGTTTCAAGAAAGGGGCTTATCAAATGGCTCTGGATCAGCATTTGCCTATTATTCCGATCACCTTAAACGGGCCGTTTGATGTCTTGCCGATCGGGTCGTTGAATGTCCATCGTCATCGGATGGAGATGGTGATCCATCCGGCGGTTTCTACCGAGAATATAGACACTTCCCACAAAGGAATGCAAGCGTTCGCTGATCAGACTCAAGAAATCATCGCATCTGCCTTGTGGGAAGAATATAAATAATTTAGGTTATTATTTCCAGCTTTTCAAGATGCCACGTTTCGCTACTTTCAGGCAGAATCCGAAGTTATCGCCGAACATGGAACCGGCATCAGCTGCCAAAGACCCTGTAAATTCCCATCCCGATAAACGGGGATGTTGATAAGAGATATCTAAAAGTCCGGAAGCTCCTCTTTTCTTGCTAAGGAAAGGGGTGGCATGTCTACCCCAACTATTCATCACGGTGACTAATACCCGATAAGATACTTGTGAGGAGATAGCGCCTTCCGCACCGAAATGCCAGTCACGAACACGGTTGTTCTTGAATCCTAATGAACCGTTCTCGTTATACTCCGGACTTGGGATCAGAGGAGAACCTATCGCCCGGTTAAAATAAGAGGCTCCGGTAGTGTATTCTCCGTTGTTATAATAATCATCACCACCGCCACCTACGCCGGGATGTAGGTCGTGATCAAAATCGATGAAGTGGAACTGTCCGCTTTGGTCTCTTGTAACCAGATACTCCACGACCACCTTACGCAACCACGGGAATTTTGGTAAATCCAATTGTCCTCCCCATAATCCGTCGGTATTGTTTACGAATATCATACCGGATTTATCCTCGAAGAAATGTTGGTAATAGGCGGATACTTGCCAGTTAGGTTGTGTAAAAGCCAATTTGAAATCGTAAGAGCCATAATGATTACCCAGTACGTTGATTTGATCGGAGACTGTTGCGTCGCCACCCCCTTCGCTGCCGCAAATAACCCGGATAAGGTCCTTGATGGATTGAGGCTGCTTTCCGATCTTAGGATTGGTTGAGGTTCCTCCCCATTGTGCCCAATGCTGTACTCCGATTACACCGGATAACGGGAAGTCATTGCGTGTATCCTTAATCTGTACAAATAATGATTTATGATGCCATAAAACGTTATCTACATAAGTCTGCTTATTGTTTGTGAAGTTAGCCAGATAATCCTTGTCGAAAGAACGACCGACGGCAAAGTCTCCTTTGACTTGCATCCAGCCTTTCGTTAAAGGAACGACGGTAAATTCCGGAATACTGATGTTCACTTCCGGTATCGGGCGGGCATTGGCGGATTGCACGATATCGCCCGAGCTAAGCCAACGATCCCAAAGTGAATTATAGCGTTCCTTGCTTCCTACACTCAATAGCAAGCATTTGTAACCTAACTCGGCATATATTTGTTGGATAAAGAAATTGCGATGACGAGGAACTGCGGCCACTACGTCTAATCCGGCTCCCCAGCGAAAACCTTTGCCAAAAGTTTGATTATGGAATACTCCCGCATTCAAATATCCGTTATTCGCTTCCAAAGGAACAATTCCGTATCGATTGCTAACCATCCAGAAAGGGGTATTGTCGCCACTAGCTACCGATCCGAATATTTCGGCCTTGTAGGTAGTCGCTTCCGGAGTTGTCTCTTCTTCTTGAGCGAAACTAGCCGTTGCCATCCCCAGACAAGTCAGACCTATAAAAATTGATCGCACTGATTTCATGTATATATAAATGTTTTGTCTGGGCGCAAAGGTAAGGATTTATATGTTTGGTGCAACCATTATTGTTTCTTTAACCACTCGAATATAGTTTGATAGGCATCGTTCCGATAGGGCTTTTGAGATAGGATCAGATCGTGGATGCCGTTTGGAATGGTATCTCTCGTGACTTTGTCTCCTAGTTTCTCCCCGTATTTTTGAATGTCTTGAACATCCAAGACGATGTCGGAGGTCATGTATTCCTCATGCCATGTCTCTGTTTCCGGAAAAGATTTGTTGGAAGACATCACTAGTATCGGACAATCCAGTTTTAACCCTTTTTGTACCGTCTGTTGCGCTTCTTGTATGGCTTTGATCCATCCGGCTTTTTTCGGATGCCCGAATATCATTTTCCAGTTCGTATCAAATTCCCATTCTCCTTTATACTGCTTAAGCAGGCTATAAGCGTAATTCGGATCACCCAAACCTTGTACGGTAAGATTCGGAAATAGCCTCCCGACAAACGCAACGGTTGGCAGTACGACTTTCTCCATTAACCATCCGAAATTCCAATCCAGAAAAGGGCTGTTCAAGATAAGCCCTTCTATCGGTAACTCCCCTTTCTTGCTATTCAAATAATAAGGTGTGATCAACCCGCCCGTAGAATGCGCCATTAATAATATCCGTTCATTACCTTCGGACCGGATGGTGGCTAAAGCGGTATCGATATCAGCGAAATACTCTTTTAGGCTCTTGCAAAAGAACGGGTTTTGATTGGGTAATATCGAACGTCCGTATTTCCGCAAGTCCATCGCATAGAAATTATATCCGTGAGCGTTTACGCTATCCCCTAATTGTTTCTGGAAAAAATAGTCATTATAGCCATGGATATACAGCACGGCCTGTTTTACGCTATCCAGTTGAGGTTTCTTGACCAGTGTGCAAACTACCTTCCCCTCATAATCATCCGGCATCTGGAAGGTACGGCGTAAATAACCATCTCCCAATACATCGGGTACGTATTGGGCATATACCTCGCATAAAATGAAACAGAGGAATATAATAAGATTTATTTTTCGAGACATAAATATATTGTTTCTATTTTATAACTGTATTTGCAAAGATAGGGTTTATCAATCAATGGTAATTAACCAAGATCATAAAATAAAAAATGACAGATAAGCATGAAAAACGATAGGATAAACGTAAATATTGCAACTTATACGTAAAAAGCACTATTTATGGTAAGTCGTTAATTTTTTATCTTAACAATAAATATTTTACTTTGTTGGAAAATGGAAGCGTGTATGGAACCGGAAATAACAGTAATAATCATAGATGATGACCTTGGATCGATTCAAAAATTGCAAAACGATCTATTGGCCTTCTCGGAAATAAGGATATTGGATACAGCGACAACGGCGGAATTGGGCAAGAGGCATATCCTTAAGTATCAACCGGATTTGGTGTTTTTGGATGTGGAACTTCCGGACATGTCTGGCTTTGATTTGCTGGATGATATACGGGATGATATTCTTCCGAACTTGAGAGTCGTTTTCTATACGGTATACGATAAATATATATTGGATGCCCTACGTGCCTCTGCGTTTGATTATTTGTTAAAACCTTATTTAATTGATGAGTTAGCGGCACTCATCGAACGTTTTCATACGACAGAACCTGCGGATGTTGCCTGCATGGAGAGATCTTTGCGGAAAATATTGAATCGGGATAGTCGATTTGCGATCCAAACCGTCTCGGGTCTTTTACTAGTCCGTTGTGAGGAGATATTCCTGTTTCAGTTCTTGGGAGACCAACGTTGCTGGCAGATTGTCTTGACTTCCCGTACTACTCATAAACTAAAAATGAGCACGACAGCGAAAGATTTGTTGTCTATCAATAATACGTTTGTTCAAATAAGCCAAGATTGCATTGTGAACTTGACTTATTTGATGTTCATCGAGAATAAGACCTTACGATGCGAGTTCTATCCCCCCTTCCAAGAGGAGGAGAGGATCGCCTCGCATCGCTATTTTAAACAACTGAGAGAACGGTTGGATATTATTTGATGGTTACTCTTCTTTTCTCCCTAATTTTATCTGTTTTGCAGGGTGTAATAGGCTTCTGAAGTGAATAACTAACGGCTTGTCGAGTGAATAACTAACGGCTATACCTAGCCGCTAGTTAACGGCTTGGGAAGTGAATAACTAATCACTTGAGAAGCCTTTTGCAAGCGATTAAGTATGTTGTCTAAATAATTCATTTTCACCGCATAAGGAATTTACATTTCAAGTCGTAAATTATTTACTTCAGTAACGGATAGTGCCTACTAAGATTTGCTTATTTTCTGACATTTACATACAAGAGAGTCAATATATTCTAGCCATCCAATCCGCAAAAAAGTAGTCATATACCCTATAAAAGCCATCTTCCTGTGTTATCAAATCATTTTTCAACAGAGGTTTGACCGCAGATTGTACAGAACTGGCTGAAGGTAGCTTGTATTTTTTGATAAATGCTGATGACGTGAGACCTTCTGCTCTGCCCTCTTTGGCGATAGCTTGTAAAACAAGTTTTTGTTTGGGAGCAAGATTGGCAAGTAGATCCTTGTAACTACTTTCTTGTGTTAGAATCACATTCTTGCGGGCTATTTCTATCTTATCCATACCACAACGCTCACCTTCTTCGGTCAATGCGAAAAGTTCGTTCATTATCATTTGCACAAACCAAGTATAGCCATCGAACATCCGATAAACTTCTTCTATTACGGATTTGTCAATAAGCTTTCCCCTTTGCTCAAAAAGCCGGTTGGCGAACTCCACATAGATATGAATGGGTATTGGCTCAAGTCCTATACTAATAGCGCTTTGATAAAAAGGCTTGGAAGAGGAATTAAACATATTACTCATCAAATGGCGTTTACTGCCGGAGAAGATAAACATAGTCTGCTTGCATTGTTGAATCTTGCTTCGCAACAACGCTTCTACATTTTTCTCCTCATAGCCGCCAATTTGTTGGAACTCATCGATCGCCACGATACATGGTTTATCTGCGGTCTCTAGATAAGCGAAGATCTCATCAAGTGTTGTTTGTGGTGCTTGAATGTCTCCTAGCCCAATATCAAAACAAGGTTCTCCGGTTACCATATCCAGTTTAAAACCCGCACGCAATGAGGTTATGATTTGAAAGAACCGTTCCGTCCAAACCGTTTTCTTTGGCTTCAATTCGTCATAGATGGCTTTTCCTAATAGATATACGAACTCTGTTAATGAAGTAGTGGCATAAATATCCACAAAGAACGCATGATAATTTTTTTCTATCGATTCTTGATGAAAAAGATGTTGGATCAATCCGGTCTTACCCAAACGGCGTGGAGAAATCAATGCGACATTACGTCCGTTCTCAATCTGTTTAATCAAGAAGCTTGTCTCTCCCTCACGGTCACAAAAATATTTGTCTGATACATATCTACCCACGACAAAAGGATTCATCATTGCGATTGTCTCCATAATATAAATACATTTTATTGCAAATATAATAATTATATCCATAATAAAGAAAGGAAACGGTATGTTTCACTTGCACGTGTGGGAGTCCATATTAAATAATTTGATATAGAGTGATTTAATTCGATTATTTATATATCTTCGCATTGTAGAAACCGCCGTTTCGGAAACAGCGGTTTCGGAACTGTGTATTATTGCCATGCGTAAAGATTAATCTTTAGTATCGAAAGAATGGAAAAACAATCATTTATCGCTCTAGTAAAGCGTTATTATCCTTGGATCTGCAGTATGGAGAAGGCTGCTTTTCGTATACATGATGATGTGAATCAGAAATATGATCATGTGTTGCCTTATGGATTTCATCTGAAAATGACGGTATCGTATGTCTCTCGCTACGGATATCTGGTAGCTGAGACCGAGGCGGATATACTGATTTTGTATGCCTCTGCTTTTCTGCATGATACGATAGAAGATGCACGGATGACCTATAATGATGTCGTGAAATTCCTGAAAGAGTTCAAGGGGGGAGGCTTTGTCTTGCCGGAAGGCGTGAGACAGCACTTGGAAGACCAAGTTCCGGAAATCGTATACGCCTTAACGAATGAAAAAGGACGAAACCGGGGAGAACGGGCGAATGACCTGTATTATCAAGGAATACGGCAGACTAAATTCGCTTCTTTTATAAAAATGTGTGATCGGCTGGCGAATATCCAATATACGATGATGTTTGTTTTTGCGAACCGGATGTTGGATGTTTACCGTAAAGAGTATCCGGAATTTATCCGATCGATCAGTGAAGGTGCGGTTACACAGGTGCCGGATGTCATGAAGGAGGAAGCGGAACGTCTGTTAAATAGCGAATCGTATATTATATAGTCTCCTCGAATGTCTTTTTTTCAGAAATCCATACGGAGCGATGAAGATCTGCTCACCTCATTGAGGCAGGGGAGCGAGGATGCGTTTACTGTTATTTATGAGCGGTATCATAAATTATTGTATGTGTTGGCCTATAAATATTTGAAAAGTACATATTCTTCGGAAGATGCCGTACAGCAAGTTTTTCTGAAATTGTGGGAGGCACGTTCCCTACTGATGGTGAACGTGAATTTAAGGAACTATCTCTATACAATGCTAAAGAATCACGTATTAAATGAGATCCGGAATAATAATAGCGCCGTAGAGAAAAATTATGAGATCGTACAATCAGCGCCGGAATATGAGGATGAACTGCTTATAAAGATAGAGGAACAAGATATGATGTCTCATTTTTACCAAGCGATCGATCATTTGCCGGAGCAGAAACGCCAAGTCTGTCTGTATAAGCTGAAAGGGAATCTATCTAATCAAGAAATCGCCGATAAGATGAATATCTCGGTCCCCACGGTAAAAACACATTATGCGCAAGCGATAAAAATACTGCGGGCACATTTCGAGAGACTATTTTTATTTCTTTTATATTTGTGGAACTCATCCTATTGATGGCTTTGCGTGTCAATTGATAAAAGAAAATGAATATGAAAATACCCGATCTATCGATCATAGAGAAAACGCTAAATAATGAGGCTACTTCCGAGGAGTCTTGTGAGGTTGTTCGTTGGTTTAAGACCCCGGAAGGACAGGCATGGCTTGCTGAGCGTATCGATCAGGATGAGAAAACGATTCATATGGGGGAGGAAGAGGCATGGATCGACCATCCGATACCCTCAGCCGTAATGTATCAGAATATTATGCGGCAACTCCGCCGACAAAAAATACGCCGTTTTATAGCGTATGCGGCTGCGGTCTTTATACCGATCGCTTTAATTATAGGACTTTTCATACGCATAAACTCACAAGTGGATTTGTTGGCGGATGATGGCTATGACGAGGTGTACGTACCTAATGGGGAACGCATGCAAGTGCTTTTTCAAGATGGGAGTAAGGTCCATTTGAATTCGGGAAGCCGTATTCGTTATCCGAAAAAATTCGGTCTCTCCGAACGTAAGGTTTATTTGGAAGGAGAGGCTTGGTTCGAGGTCGCCAAGAACAAGAATCGGCCTTTTATCGTGGATCTTTCTTATATGGATATAAAAGTGTTGGGTACTACCTTTGATGTGAAAGCCTATCCGGAGGAAGAAGCTATATTCGTCGCTTTAGAGACAGGATCTATCGAGTTGAAATCAAGATCCTTCAAATCTTATCAATTACGCCCGGGAGAAAAAGCGGTTTATAACAAGGCTTCCGGACGTTGTGAGGTACTCCGTTCCCACGATGTCAAGATGTATTCGGCATGGAGACGTAATGTGCTCGTATTTAAGAGCGCCCCTTTATCGGACGTAATGAAAACATTGGCTCGAACTTATGATATATCCTTTGACGTGAAGGATTCTGCCGCTTTGCGATATACGTATACGATAACGACCGATAGCGTCAATTTGACCACGGTATTAAAAGAATTGGAAAAAATCACGCCTGTACTATTCGAGGAAAAAGGGGGCAAGATAGAAGTCCGGATGAAAAAATAAAAAAATTAGCTATAACGACTCATCCTTTTAGATTTGTCGTGTGTCTATTTGATAGGAGAGCAGGAAACAGAGTGTTAACCTTAAAATAGATATGCGTATGGATTCCTCATAAATAGATAACATAAGAACAGCCGAAAAGCTCCTACCCTTTTCGGCTGCCGGTCGTATTAAAAATAAATTTCTAATACCAACTATTAAAATCAATACAAATATATGAAAGAAAAGCAAGAAAGCCCTCGGCGTAGGTGCCTTTTAATATTAATTGAGAAAATACCGAATGCCATGAAGTTAACCTTTCTATTTTTAGTCATATCCTTGCTGAGTTTCACGGCTACCGCCTCGGCTCAGCGGGTTTCTATAACATTAGAGAATGCGAAAGTGGAGAAAGTTTTGGCGGCTATTACAGATCAAACGGGTTTTAATGTCGCTTATAGTAAACAAGTTGTGGATGTAGATCGAAGGGTAAGTCTGAATTTTACTAATGCGGAACTTACCCAGGTCTTGGATAAATTGACGGAAGGAACGCTGTTGGGTTATGAGGTGAATGGCGGAAAAATTTATTTGTTTAACCGTATAGAGAATAAGCCGATTAATCAGCAGTCAAAAAAAATAACAGGTCAAGTAACAGATCAGAATGGAGAACCTATTATTGGAGCTAATGTTATAGTAAAAGGTTCTACCACTGGCACCATTACAGATTTAGATGGAAACTATAGTATAGAAGCCTCTTCTTCAGATATACTTTTAATCTCTTATATAGGTTATAATACCAAGGAGATTGCGGTGAAAAATCAATCAACAGTTGATATAAAGCTTGTGGAGGATACCCAGAACTTAGATGAAGTTGTTGTGGTTGGATATGGTGTACAAAAGAAAGTCAATTTGACAGGGGCTGTAGCTCAAGTTACAGCTAAAGAATTAGAAAATAGGCCAGTGTCGAATGCGACTCAGATATTGCAAGGAACCATGCCAAATGTAAATATTACCTTTTCTACGGGAGAACCGGGTGCGGGAGGTTCTATTAATGTTCGTGGACAGGCATCAATTAATGGAGGCGAACCATTGGTCTTGATCGATGGTGTTCCAGGCGATATCAACCGTGTGAACCCGAAAGATATTGAATCTGTGTCTGTGTTGAAAGATGCAGCCGCTTCGGCAGTATATGGTGCTCGCGGTGCGTTTGGTGTGATTTTGGTGACAACGAAGAGTGCGAAGGCTGGTAAGATGAGCGTTTCCTATGGAACTTTCTTTGCGACATCCAAGCCAACGGTTCGTACGGACTTTATGACTTCTGGATATGAGGCGGTTTCATTGTTGGATGAGGCTTTCCGTCGTGCCACGGGTAATACTTATACTCGTTATACGGATGAGGATATGGCTGAATTAGAGGCTCGCCGATATGATAAGACGGAAGACCCTTCCAGACCCTGGACGGTCGTGAAGAACGTGAACGGAAAAGATATCTATAACTATTATGGTAATTATGATTGGTGGAATACAGTGTTCAATTCTCACCAGCCCTCTCAATCTCATAGTATCAATTTATCCGGTGGTACAGAGAAGATCAATTTCTTACTCTCCGGTAATTTCTATACGAAAGATGGTATTATGAAGATTAATACGGATAAGTTTACCTCTTATAATTTCCGTAGTAAGATTAATGCGCAATTGTTCCCATTCTTGAAGGTAACGAACAATACCTCCTATTACGACAAGAATTACACCTATTATGGTCGCGAGGGTGGAGGCAATCCTAACTTTGTGTATGTAACGGTACATGCTTTACCCTGTTATGCACCAGTGAATCCAGATGGTACGGCTACTTATAATACGCTGAAAAATAATTATTCCATTGGTGATGGACTTTATGCGATGTTGTTGGATGGAGGAACAAAAGGAGAGAAAGGTATCCATGAGTTTACGACAACTACCAGTTTGGAATTTGATATTGCGAAACATATCAAATTGAATGCGGATTATACTTATTCGTTTTATATAGCGGACGATTGGTATCGATCTACGGTAGCGACTTACTCTATTGAGCCTGGTGTTGTGCAGGAAGTTCCTAATTATAATACGGATCAATTGAAGAAGACAATGTGGTTTGACCCGATGCATGTGGCGAATGTTTATGCTAATTACAATCAGGTGTTTGGGAAACATACGGTTGGTTTGACTGCGGGTGTAAACTATGAGAATAAGAAACATTCTCGTCTTTTCGCTTCCCGAAAGAATTTAATATCAGAATCGTTGAGTGATTTGGAATTGGCGACTGGAGATATGTTGGTTGGTGGAGGTGCGTACGATTATGCTTTGTTTGGTGCCTTTTTCCGTGCCAACTATGATTTTAATGATCGGTACTTGATAGAGGTGAATGGCCGCTATGACGGAACGTCTCGTTTTAAATCGGGTATGCGTTACGGCTTTTTCCCATCTGTATCCGCTGGATGGAGATTAAGCGAGGAATCTTTCTTTGAAAAGGCAAAAGATGTGGTAAATAACTTGAAGATCAGGGCTTCTTTTGGATCATTGGGTAATCAGGCAGTAAATTCAAGCAAGCCGAATTATTATCCTTATATCGAAACAATGAATACAAGCTTATCCAGTTGGTTGATAGATGGACAGAAGACGCAAAACGTAAGTTCGCCGAACCCGATTATCGACAACTTGACTTGGGAAAAGGCGACGACTGTAAACGTTGGTGTAGATCTTAGTTTCTTGAATAGTCGGTTGAACGTATCAGGTGATGCGTATGTACGTAATACGACAGATATGTTAGTACCAGGAAAGACGTTGCCAGCAGTATATGGAGCGGCTTCTCCACAACAGAATGCAGGAGATCTTCGAACCAAGGGATATGAGTTGGTGGTCAGTTGGAAAGATCAATTCGACTTGAAAGGAAAACCGTTCAATTATGGCGTATCGTTTGTACTAGGTGATGCGGTGTCTGAAATTACTCGTTATGACAATCCTAACAAGTTGTTGGCAAATCATTATGAAGGCAAGCGTTTTGGTGAGATTTGGGGATACCGGATCGATGGTTTCTTTAAGACAGACGAAGAAGCCGCAAACTGGAAGATTGATCAAAAGTTGGTAAATACACAGATTCAAAAGGCTCCGGGTGAATGGGGACATTTGCGTGCGGGTGACTTGAAGTTCCGTGATTTGAATGGTGATGGTGTGATTTCTCCGGGAAAGAAGACCGCTGATGATCCGGGTGATATGGAAATCATAGGAAACTCAGAGCCTCGCTATAATTATGGACTTAATTTGAATGCTAGTTGGAATGGTTTTGATGTCTCGGCTTTCTTCCAAGGCATCGGCCGTAGGGATTGGTATCCAAGCGCAAATGCGGATAAGTTCTGGGGACCCTATTCGCGTCCTTATTTCTCGTTTACTCCGAAGAATTTTAATGACTTGGTTTGGACTCCGGAGAATCCGGACGCATATTTCCCATTGTTGAGAGGATATACGGCATTGAATAGTGGTGGATGTTTGAGAGATCCGAATGACAAATATATTCAAAATATTGGTTATTTGCGTTTGAAGAACTTGGTTATTGGCTATACGCTTCCTGATCGTTGGATGAAAAAAGTCTTTGTGCAACATTGCCGTTTATATGTAAGTGGAGAGAATTTGCTTACGTGGACTCCGTTTGTTACAGATTATATTGATCCGGAGCAACCGGTGGCAGATAGTAACGGACGAAGCTATCCGATGTCAAAGACATTCTCTGTAGGTTTAGATATTACATTTTAACTAATAAATTAAAGACTTATTCGAAATGAAGAGATTACTTTATATAATAACGATAGGGCTTAGCTTGACGGCTTGTGATATGGATAAGTATCCGTTAGATGCTGTTTCTCCAGATACCTTTTTTGATACGGAAAACGATTTGCGGCTTTATTCTAATTCTTTTTATGACGCATTGCCCAGTGCTAGTGATATTTATGGTGAGGCAGTAGATAATATTATCAAGATGGATTTGGCAGATGAAATCCGCGGGACTCGGATCGTACCGACTAATGATGGAGGGTGGACATGGGAGGAATTAAGGAATATAAATTTCTATTTGGATAACTCCTCCAAATGTGTAGATGAGGCCGCTAGACTTCGTTATGATGCTTTGGCCCGTTTTTTCAGAGCCTACTTCTATTTTGACAAGGTGAAACGTTTTGGCGATGTACCTTGGTATGAACATGCCCTAAATGATAAAGATGAGGAGAGCTTGATGATGTCGCGTACATCTCGTACGGAGGTACTGGATCATATTTTGGCCGATATTGATAATGCGATTGCCTTTTTGCCTGAGGAGAAAAAGGTTAATGAGGTTACGCATTGGACGGCTTTGGCGTTGAAGGCACGTATCTGTTTGTATGAGGGTACTTTCCGGAAATATCACGATGAGTTTAATTTGCCAGATTACGAGCGTTTTCTGAATGAGGCGGTGAGTGCTGCGGACGAGTTGATGACAAAGAGCGGGTATAAGATTTATAGTATGGGAAAACCGGAAAGCGATTATCTGAACTTTTTTGCTTCGCACGAGGCTATTAAGGATGAGGTGATCCTTGCTCGTGGATATAGCGATGAGTTCCAAGTGTATCATAATCTCAATTATTATACAATGACTGCCTCTTTCGGTCGTCCGGGTTTGGAGAAACGACTCGTAAACAGTTATTTGATGCGTGACGGAAAACGTTTTACGGATCAACCGGGCTATGATACGATGTTTTTTACGGAAGAGATGAAAGGTAGAGATCCTCGTTTAAGCCAGACGGTACGTACGCCGGGATATACCCGAATTGGGGAGAACGAAACTTTGGTGCAGGAGTTTGGATCAACCGTGACTGGATATCAGATGATTAAATTCGTGACGGAACGTAAGTGGGATACGAATAATAAGGATATAAATGATATGCCTTTGTTTCGTTTTGCGGAAGCTTTATTGATTTATGCGGAAGCAAAGGCTGAGCTAGGTACATTGACACAAGCCGATTTGGATAAGTCGGTTAAGCTGCTTAGAGATCGGGTAGATATGCCTTCTATCAATATGGCGGAGGCTAACGCAAACCCGGATCCTTATTTGGAAAAACAATATCCGCATGTAAACGGTGGCAACAAGGGGGTGATCTTGGAGATCCGTCGGGAGCGTAGGATTGAGCTGGTGATGGAGAGCTTCCGTTGGGATGATATGATGCGCTGGAAAGAGGGTGCTACTTTTACGGAGCAGTTTAAGGGTATGTATTTCCCGAATATCGGTCCTTTTGATTTGGATGGAGATGGCAATATTGATGTCTGTATCTATGAAAATGAGAAACCTGATTTAGGAGGAAAAGGAATCCAGTATCTGAAACTGAATAGTGATGTTACGTTGGAACATGGAAATCATGGATGTATTGTGGTGAATCCTCATATCAAGAAGACTTGGGATGAGAAAAAGGATTATCTATATCCGATACCTATCCAGGAACGTTTGCTGAATACGAATTTGACACAGAATCCGGGTTGGAATGATGGTATATGATTGGAGGAATGGAAAGCGGGTTGTATTTTTACAACTCGTTAAAAAAGGATATAATATGAAAAGGTCAGTAGTGTTTGCAGCCTGTTTATGGGTGAGTTGTTTGTTTACGTTAAGCGCGCAGAAAACGACCATTGAGTCAAAGGAGGAGAATTCTCTTCGTGTGATGTCTTATAATGTGCGGAATTGCCGGGGTATGGATGAAGTGGTGGATTATCAGCGTGTGGCGGATATCATGAACCGGGTAGATCCGGATGTGATAGCTGTGCAGGAGTTGGATAGTGCGTCGGTTCGGAGTAATGGTGTTTTCGCACTGAAAGAGTTGGCGGATCGTACTCGTATGTATTATACTTATGGGCCTTCGATCGATTACCAAGGAGGAAAGTATGGTATTGGCATCTTGTCGAAGGAGAAACCTTTGAGCTATTGGATGTTGCCCCTTCCCGGCAGGGAAGAGCGGCGTTTGTTGTTGGTGGCAGAGTTTAAGGAGTATGTGATGTGTTGTTCGCATTTTTCATTGACGAAGGAGGATCAGGTGCTATCGGTTCCGATTATTCTTGATGCGTTGAAAGATATACGTAAACCTTTGTTCTTGGCGGGAGATATGAACTCTATCCAAGGTTCTCCTACTCAAAATGCCTTGCAAGAGAAGTTTATGCCATTGAACAATTACAAGGATAACACGATTCCGGGCCAGAGTCCGAACCGGTGTATCGATTTTATTTATGGATTTGATAATGGAAATCAATATTCTGTCTTACGTCGTCAGGTGCTTTATGACGAACCGATCGCCTCGGATCATTTGCCTCTTTTCGTAGATGTGCGATTGAAAGCGGGTGTGGCTGATATTTTCCGGACAAAACCTTATTTGCAGAATCCGCTGTCGAATGGGATTACGGTCTCTTGGTTTACGAATGTGCCTGTACATAGCTGGGTGGAGTATGGTACGGATCGTAATTTGGGAGAACGTGCGGAGACGATCGTTGACGGACAGGTTATTTGCAACAACAAGCATCATAAGGTTCGCTTGACAGGTCTTAAACCGGGAGAAACTTATTATTATCGGGTATGTTCCCGTGAAATAACACTATATGAGGCTTATAAGAAAGAATTTGGCGAAACCGCTTATTCGGATATTTATTCATTTACGATACCTACTTCGGTGGAGACGGATTTTACGGCTTTGATATTTAATGACTTGCATAAGAAAAACGAAGTGTTAGACCTGTTGGCAGATCAAATAGAAGGGATTGATTACGATTTTGTAATGTTTAATGGGGATTGTATAGATGATCCTAGAAACGAATCGGAAGTAGTTCATTTTCTTTCTTATTTGAATAAGAAGGTCAAGGCGGAAAATGTTCCTGTTTTTTATTTGCGGGGAAATCATGAAATACGAAATGCTTACTCGATTCAGTTAAGAGAGCTTTTTGATTACGTTGGTGATAAAACATATGGAGCTTTCAACTGGGGGGATACTCGTTTCGTTATCTTGGACTGTGGTGAGGATAAACCCGATTCAACTTGGGTATATTATGACTTGAATGATTTTGCGGGTTTACGTATGGAGCAAGTTGGTTTTTTAAAGGCTGAGCTATCAGGAAAAGCCTATAAAAAAGCGGCGAAGAAGGTCTTGATACATCATATCCCTCTTTATGGTATGTCTGAGAAAAGCTATCTTCCTTGTTTGGACTTGTGGGGGGGCTTGCTGGCTAAAGCTCCGTTCGATGTAAGTATAAATGCGCATACACATCGTTTCGCTTATTGGCCAAAAGGTTCCGTAGGAAATAATTTCCCAGTTGTGATAGGAGGGGGGAATCGACCGGAGAATGCGACCGTCATGATCTTGTCGAAAAAAGGGAAAGTTATGACACTGAAAGCCTTGAATACAAAAGGGGAGACTTTGCAGATAATTAATCTGTAATTGTCTTGTACAAGATTGGTAGAAACACGTACGTTACTCATAGGGTATTATGTACGTGTTTTTTCTTCTCAATCTCAAACAAATCATTACTTTTGTAGCGAACATTTAGGTTGATAAACAAGGTGGATGGAGTAATGGATGACTTGATAGACGATTTGTTTATTTTGAGATTGATAAGGGCAGGTGACCGGCTGGCCTTTAAGCATTTGTTTGAGTTATATTTCGCTCCCTTATGCCGTTTCGTTCATTTATATATAAAGAAGCCGGAAGCGGCGGAAGATATCGTATTGGATATATTCACTGGTTTCTGGGAAAAACGGGAGACATTGCAAATTCAAGTAACCATAAAAGCCTATCTTTTTCAGTCCGCACGAAATAGGGCCTTAAACTATCTGAGAGACAACGAGCATTTTGTCCCGACAAATGATTTCTCATCCCTAGAACGCTTTGAGAACGATGATACCTTAGAAACACGAGAATTACAACGTTTGATTCAAGAGGCTATTTTATCTCTTCCCCCAAAGTGCCAAGACATTTTCAACAAGAGCCGCATGGAGAACTTATCCAATAAGGATATAGCCGATCAAATGAATATCGGCGTAAAAGCTGTTGAGGGACATATCTCGCGAGCCTTGAAACATATCCGGGCTTACTTGGGAGATGCCTATCATTATTTGTGGTGATATTCTCTTTTCAACAAAAATACTAAAAAGCATGTAGGGTTATCCTCTTTTGAAGTGTCATACTATAAAAATGATGCTTTATGAATAAAGATATACCATGGCGATTCATTATCTCTCATTTGAAAGGCGATGTGGATGAAAAGGAGGAGAAGCTGTTCTGCGAATGGCTTCAAGAGGAAAGGAATACGCTCCTGTTCCGGGAACTTGAATCATTGTGGCGAGAGATTAGGGAGGAGACTTCGACCTATACGCCAGATACTGATTATTATTGGAGGCAAATGGAAAGCCGGATGTTGCGGAAGGATGAAAAGCCGAAATCTGTGCCATTGTGGAAGTTTTGGATGGCGGTATCTGTAGCTACAGTGTTATTGGTGCTTTCGCTCACTTTTTCTTTTTTATATAACAAGACGGAATATTGGACGGACTCTTCCTGCAAATTGTCTTATTCCTCTTTAAGTGGTAAATCCAAGATTATATTGCCGGATAGTAGCGTGGTTTGGCTAAACTCGGGTTCCTCTTTGCGATATGCGGTGAACTTCTTTGAGAATCGTGAGGTGGATTTAAGCGGGGAAGCCTTATTTGATGTGACAAAAGATAGTCGACATCCTTTTGTCGTATCAACTTCCGGGGTGAAAGTGAGGGTACATGGAACCCGCTTTAACGTAAACTCTTACTCAAAGGAGGAAAATATCTTGGTTACACTTTTCCAAGGTTCTGTATCCTTAGAGGCCGGAGGGCAAGAGGCTTATCTGCATCCGGGCGAGCGAGCCTCCGTGAGCAAGAAATACAGAACTTTGGATATAACCTCAGCCGATATGTTCTATGACTCATTCTGGGCAAGCGAGAGTGTGAGGTTTGAGGCGAAATCATTACGATACATCACCCGCTATCTGGAGAAATGGTATAACGTGAAGATTGAGGTAGATCCTTCCATTCCGGATTCGCAAGCCTATACCTTTACAATCAAGGATGAATCGCTGGAAGTGATCTTGCGGATCATGTCCCGTATCAATCCGATTTCCTATATGTTCGATGGGAATGATCACGTAAAAATAACACATGTCGAACCTTCTAAAAAATAATGCCTATGAGATAAACCGGATAATATGCAAGAAAAAGGCTTAAGCAGAAACTTAAGCCTTCCGGGAGAAATCCCTGATTCAAATTAAAATCTATTTACAGCTTATCTCAAATTTGGCCGTTTGTGTAAAGCCGTAAAGATGTTAACTTTAAATATCATGCAAATATATGAAGAATAAAAGACAATTTATGAAAGGAAGAAACCGTTTATGTGCGATATTCTTTCTTCTATTCTTTTCTTTACGTTTGTTAGCCGGTGAGGTTGCAGGCAAGAAAATATCCGTTTCATTCTCGAATATACCGTTGAAGGAGGCGATCTTAAAAATAGAGGTTGCCAGTGGTTACACGTTCTTCTATGACGGTAATAAAATCGACTTGGGTCAGAAAGTAAGTTTGAGCGTATCCGACCAACCGATTGAGTCAGCCTTGCATTCTATGCTGAAGACCACGAAACTTACGTTTGAGATCACCAATAAGCAGATCGCCTTATTCAGTAAGCAGAATGCTGGTTCCCCGATGGGGAAAGCGCCTCATAAAATTACAGGTACGGTGGTGGATGCCTTAGGTAGTCCGATAATCGGGGCAAATGTGATGGTGAAGGGTACGAATAATGGTACAATTACCGATTTGGGTGGAAACTTCTTGATTGAGGCCTCGGAAAATGATGTCTTGCAGGTATCTTATATCGGTTATATGCCGCAGGATATCCCGGTTCAAGGAAATAAGGAAATAATAATCACTGTTCGTGAGGATACACAGGCTTTGGATGAGGTTGTGGTTGTTGGTTATGGAACTCAGAAGAAAGTAAATTTGACAGGTTCTGTTTCTTCAGTCAAATTTGATGAGGAATTGGCGAATCGTCCGATCACTGATGCTTCTCAAGCACTTTCCGGAAAGGTTTCCGGCGTGTGGATCAGCCAGAATTCGGGTAAGCCGGGAGATGATGGAGCGCAATTGAGAATTCGTGGCTGGGGTACATTGAATAATTCGGACCCGTTGGTGATTATTGACGGAGTAGAAGGGGTATTCAGCCAAGTAAATCCGAGTGACATCGAAAGTATCACAGTCTTGAAGGATGCGGCTAGTGCGGCTATTTACGGATCAAAGGCCGCTAACGGTGTCGTTTTGGTTACGACGAAGATGGGAAAGAACAATGAGAAAACCCAAGTAGAGTTGAACTCTTACGTCGGAATGCAGCAGATCGGACGTCATTTTGATTTAGTGACGAATAGCGCCGAGCATATGACTATGGCGAATCAAGCTTTGGTGAATGGGGGAGAGAACCCTCTTTTCTCGGAAACATTGATCTCTAATTTCGCTAATGGAACAGATCCTTATAAATACCCGAATACGGATTGGTATGACTCTCTTTATCGGAATGCTTTAATAACAGGGCATAATTTATCCATTCGCGGTGGATCGGAGAAACTATCTTCCTTCTTGTCTTTGAACTATTTGAGTCAGGAAGGTATTTTGATGAACTCTAAGGCGGAGCGGTTCGGTATCCGGGCAAATGTGGAGTATAAAGTGAATTCATGGTTGAGAGTTGGCGCTCGTTTGAATTATACTCGTAGGAATTCCCAAGAGCCTTTTGATTTGTTCCGTGTATTCGAACAGCAACAAGGCGCGGCTCCTTTCATCGCTCCATATACCCGGGATGGCCGTTTCGGTTCAGTAGAGGCGATTAAGGATGATGGCACTTTATTGTATACGACTTATCAGCCGGTTATAGACGCTTCGAACGGGGCGACTAAAACATCCAAGGATTATATGGCTGTAAATGCTTTCGCTACCGTGGATTTTACGAAAGACTTGAACTTACAAGTAACATGGGCCTCTAATGGCAATTGGAAAATGGTTGATAAATATAATGAGACCCTTTATGGATATACGGATTCTGGCATAGAGACGATACCGAAAAATTACAATCGTGATGGTATTGTGTTGAGTAGAGAGCAAGTATCGACCATGCGTAATAATTTCCAAGCGACATTAAACTATAGCAAGCGATTTGCGGATAAGCATTATGTTGCCGCTATCCTTGGTACCCAATTGGAGAATTACAGTATAAAGAACGTATTTGCCCGAAGAACCAACCCACCCAAAGAAGGATTAACCCAAGTGGACGCGGGAACGGAAGGTATCAAGGGAGAGGGAAATTTTGAAGGTCTACGCATGGCATCTTATTTTGGTCGATTGAATTATGCCTTTGCGGATAAATATTTATTTGAGATGAATCTCCGTGCCGATGCCTCCTCTCGTTTTAAACGGGGAAATCGTTGGGGTGTTTTTCCGGGCTTCTCTGCAGGATGGCGTTTGAGTGAAGAGGCGTTTATTAAGAACCTGAATCTGTTTTCTAATTTGAAACTACGTGCGTCGTGGGGACAATTAGGTAATCAAACCATTGAAGGATATTGGCCTTATTTAACAGTGATCTCCCAAAATTATGACTTGAGTTATAATTATGGAGGTTCATTGGCTCCGGGTGCTGCCGTAACCGCTTTGGTGGATGAGGATATTACTTGGGAAACTACTTCTTCCTTGGATATTGGCGTGGATTTGGGCTTCTTAGGTAATAAGTTGAATATTGAAGCTGATTACTTCAATAAAAAGACAACCGATATTATCGTTCAATTGCCAATACCAAATGTATTAGGGGATAAGACCGCGCCGTTTGAGAATGTGGGCGAAATGAAAAATAATGGTTTTGAGTTAGTCGTGAATTATGATAATCTTGAGACGAGCAGAGATCGCCTTGGATTTAACGTAGGACTAAACTTTACGTATATCGATAATAAAGTAACGAAATTTCAAGGAGGAAACTCTCCGGACCAGCTTTATTTGATTCGTGAGGGATATCCGTATAAGGCTTTGTATGGCTATAAAGCGGTTGGCATCTATCAATCGGACGAAGAAGCCGCTCAACATATGCATAGCAATGGGCTTAAGCCGGAAATGGGAAATCTGAAATACGAGGATGTTAATAACGATGGAAAATTAGACTATCAAGATAAACAAGTACTTGGTAATACGATTCCTAAAATTACGTATGGACTTACTGCCGGCTTACGCTATAAAGGGTTTGACTTAAATATCTTATTCCAAGGTTTGGGACAGGCGAATGCGTTTACGAAGAGCGGCATGACCCGTATGCAATACGAATGGCTGACTATTTCTGATAAATGGCGGGATGCGTGGAGCCCAGAGAATCCGGACTCAAATATACCGATGCTTCGGTTTGACTCTTCATGGGACACGTATGACTCCTCATTTTGGGTGCATCGTATCGATTTCTTGAAATTGAAGAACTTACAATTAGGTTATGCGTTCCCTGAATGGATTACCTCAAAGCTAAAAATGCAACGGTTGTATGTATATGCGAATGCCCAGAACCTGTTTACGATTATGTGGAAAAAAGGGTATGAAGGATATGATCCGGAAAGAAATACGTTTGATTCGGGTACCAATTATTACCCGACTCCGAGAATATTTACATTTGGTATAAATCTTAATTTCTAAAAGTATGAAACAGTTATTAGCATATTGCTTATCAATTATACTATGTGTCTCTTTCACGGGATGTATGGAGAATTATTTGGATTTGTATCCTGAGGATAAGATTACTTCGGCGAGTTTCCCGGAAAATGAATCGGATATCAAACTCCTTTTAAATGGTGTCTATGCTCAATTGAGGGAAAAAGAGGTTTATAATCAAGGCTCGTTTGGCTTTGGCATAACGGATGGAGCTACCCCTAACGCATTTAACTGGGGAACGGATGAGGTTTTTAATAAGCTGGGTGCCGGGCGATTGAGCTCTAGTGACGGAGGAGTCGTAACGTATCGTTGGAAAAGATGTTACGAGATAATCTCCCGGGCAAACTATTTGTTGGCCTGTATGGATTTAGTGGATTTATCGGAAGAAGCGAAAGCCAAATATTCAGGTGAGACTCATTTTCTACGGGGACTGGCTTATTCCGTGCTAGCGGAAACCTATGGTGGGGTACCTATTATATTGACGGATATATCCACGGAAGAAGCTCGTAGCTTGAAGCGGGCGAGTTTGGAGGAGACTTGGCAACAGGCGTTGGATGATTATGAGGTTGCGATCACCAATTTGGGAGTGGATGCTCCCGAGCCGGGGCGTGCTACCAAGGGGGCGGCTTTAGGTATGAAAATGCGAGCCTACTTATACCAAGGTAAATACAAGGAGGTTCTGTCTTGTGTCGAGCAAATTGATGCGTTGAAGAAATATGGTCTATTCCATAGTTATGAGGGTTTGTTTGATCCGGCTAATGAGAACAATAAGGAAGTATTGTTTGATATCCAATATATTGAAGGCGAGAATTCGCAAGGTTCCTATATTGACCAGTATTGCGGAACGGGTACCGGAAGTTGGACCCGTGGAAGCCGTTATGTCCCTACGGATGATTTGGTAGCGGCTTATGAGACGATCGACGGCTCTCCTGTAGATCCCGAGAATCCTTATGAGAACCGGGATCCTCGTTTAGGTTTCACGGCTGTACTTCCGGGTTCTTATTTCTTGGGCTATCGTTTCCCTAATTACCTGTATCCGGGAGGTGCGTTTAATCATGCCGGTAATCGGTTGAAACATTTAAGTACCCGTAAATATCGGATTCAGGATGAGTCAAAGCTTCCTCCTTCCGGGCAGTCTTATATCAATGATATCATACTGAGATATGCGGATGTCTTATTGTCAAAAGCGGAGGCGATTATTGAGACGAATGGAAATGTGGCGGATGCGATCGCTATCCTTAACCGGATCCGTACGGAAAGGGATGACGTTAAGATCTCTTTGCTGCCGACATCTATGAGCCGTGAGGAGGCTCGTGAGAAAGTGAGACATGAGAGACGGATTGAGTTAGCATTAGAAGGACGTTATTGGTCAGATGTAAAACGTTGGAAAATCGGTAAGGAACTTTACCCTATGATTATTAAGGATCATGAGGGTAGCGTGATCGAGACGAAGTTCCCAAATGGCTATTTGGAATATTACGATTTATTACCGATTCCTGATAGCGAGCGTTCTTTGAATCCGAATTTGGATCAGAATCCGGGTTGGTAATGTGCAACTAAAAGAAAAATGAAATGAAACTTATATCTAACATAATATCGGTATTAGCCTTTTCAGGAGCGGCCGTGGCTACTCAAGCGGCGGAAAGGCCAAATGTGATCATCGTATTTATCGATGATTTCGGATATGGGGATTTAGGTTGTTACGGGAGTACGAAGCATCGTACTCCCCATATCGACCAGATGGCTAAAGAGGGAATACGACTGACCGATTTTTATGTGGGTTCGAGCGTGAGCACACCTTCCAGATCGGCTTTATTGACAGGGTGTTATCCAAGGCGAGTCTCCATGCATGTAAATGCGGACCCTACACCTTTGATGTCCAAAGGGAGGCAAGTGCTATTTCCAGCTTCGCATAAAGGCTTGAATCCCGGTGAGATAACGATCGCCGAGTTGATGAAGGAGCAGGGATATGCGACGGCTTGTATCGGGAAATGGCATCTAGGGGATCAATTGCCATTTCTTCCTACCCGGCAGGGTTTCGACTACTATTATGGTATTCCTTATAGTAACGATATGGATCGTCCGTATTGTCCGTTACCCTTGATGGAACAGGAGGAGGTAATAGTGGCTCCTGTCGGTCATGATTCCTTGACGATTCGTTATACCAATAAGACTGTGGAGTTTATAAAGTCTCATAAGGAATCTCCGTTCTTTATTTACTTGTGCCATAATATGACTCATAATCCGTTAGCGGCTTCTCCCGCTTTCAAGGGAAAGTCTCAGAACGGACTCTATGGAGATGCGACCGAGGAATTGGATTGGTCGATGGGAGTCTTGCTTGAGACTTTAAAGGAGGAAGGATTGGATCAAAATACCTTGATTATCTTTACTTCCGATAATGGTGCGGATGAACACTTCGGTGGTACGAACCGTCCGTTGAGAGGCCAAAAGGGTACGACGTATGAAGGTGGGTTTAGGGTGCCTTGTATAATGAGATGGCCCGCTAAAATACCGGCGGGACAGGAAACTGATAATCTGGTGACTTCGATGGATTTCTTACCGACATTGGCGCATTATTGCGGTTATGCGGTTCCTTCCGACCGGGTGATAGATGGGCATAATGTGTCTGGAATCTTGGAGGGAGAATCGATGGCATCGCCCACGGAGACTTTCTATTATTACCAGAAACAACAATTACAGGCGGTACGTTGGGGAAACTGGAAGTATCATTTACCTTTGAAGGAACGTATCAAAGGCCCTCACTTCCCGGATACGGAAGTCGGTGAAGCTCGTTTATATAATTTGGCGAATGATTTGTCGGAAACAACCAATGTCATCGATAAACATCCCGAAGTAGTGACGAAGATGAATCAATGGATCGAACAGGTTCGTAGTGATATGGGAGATTGGGGATATGAAGGCCGGAACCAGCGTCCTGCCGGTATTATAGATGAACCTTTTCCCCGTTTACTTAAATAAAAAGATACGCATATGAAAACACTGAAATCATTGTCTGTTTTAACAGCGGCGGTATTATCGAACAGCTTGAGCTTGAACGCTGCCTCGGATGCGGTCAATAAGCCTAATTTTGTAATCATATTCTGTGACGATATGGGATATGGGGATTTGAGTTGCTATGGGAATCCCACGATCCGCACACCGAATATAGACCGTATGGCTTGTGAAGGAATGAAGCTGACCCAGTTTTATGTGGGGGCTGGGGTCTCTACGCCAAGTCGGGCCGCGTTAATGACCGGACGTTTGCCGGTTCGAAATGGATTGTATGGAGATCGTGTGGCCGTACTTTTCCCTAACTCAAAGGCAGGGTTAGGGCAAGACGAGGTTACGATCGCCAAAGTTTTACAACAAAACGGGTATGCGACCGGCTGTGTAGGCAAATGGCATTTAGGAGCGTTTTCTCCCTATTTACCGACGGATCATGGTTTTGATACCTATTTCGGCATACCTTATTCCAATGATATGAGCCCCGTTCAGAATAAAGGCGCGCATGCACGGAATTTTCCTCCGACTCCATTGATAGTGGATGGTAAGCAAATCGAATCGGAACCGGATCAGGGAGAATTAACCCGTCGCTATACGGAGAAAGCGGTATCGTTCATCAAGGATCATTCAAAGGAACCTTTCTTCCTTTATTTCGCTCATACCTTCCCGCATATCCCATTGTACACGAATGCCCGTTTCGAGGGAACGAGCAAACGAGGCCTGTACGGAGATGTGGTTGAGGAAATAGACTGGAGCGTTGGGGAGGTGTTGAAGACTCTGCGTGAAAATGGCTTGGACGAGAATACGTTTGTTATTTTTACCAGCGATAACGGCCCTTGGCTGACGGAGCATGAGAATGGTGGTTCCGCAGGTCCGTTGAAGGATGGCAAGGGTACTTGGTGGGAAGGTGGCTTCCGGGTTCCGGCCATTTGTTGGATGCCGGGAAAAATCAATCCGGCGATCAACGATGAGATTATGACCTCGATGGATTTATATCCGACTTTCCTCTCGATGGCGGGTATCGAGCAACCGAAAGATCTTGTATTGGATGGCGTGAATCAAACCGGATTATTGTTTGAGGAAAAGCATTCCGCCCGTGATGAAGTTTATTATTGGTGGGGAAGCGAGTTGATGGCGATCCGTAAAGGGGAGTGGAAGTATTATTTTAAGACGATCAAGGACCAATATCTGCGTACCTGTAAGATCGAGACTCCGGCAGAACCCTTGTTGTATAACGTGGAGACAGATATCTCAGAGCGATTCAATCAGGCGGATAAGCATCCGGAGATCGTGAAATTACTGATCGAGGCCGGTGAGAAACATAAGAAAGGAATGAAGATCAAGCCTTCCGTATGTGATATGATGTAATGGGACATTTAAAAACACTAGATTAGATGAATAAATATATACTAACAGCGGCTTGCGGATTGGCTTTTTCCGCAGCTTCCGCACAAACAAAGGCTTTGCCGGATAGCCCGAATATCCTGCTGATTTTGGTGGATGATTTGGGATATGGCGATTTGTCCTGTCAAGGAGCCGCCAAGGACATTCAAACTCCACATATCGATAAATTATTAAAAGAAGGAGTTCGTTTCACGAATTTCCATGCGAACTGTCCGGTCTCCTCTCCTAGTAGAGCCTCGTTATTAACCGGGCGTTATCCGGATATGGTAGGTGTACCGGGAGTCATTCGTACGCATAAAGAGGATAGTTGGGGGTATCTGTCGGAGGATGCCGTATTATTACCCCAGATGTTGAAGAAAAGAGGCTATCATAATGCGATGGTTGGAAAATGGAATCTAGGATTGGAGTCTCCGAATACCCCTACGGAAAGGGGCTTCGATTTCTACCGGGGATTTTTAGGGGATATGATGGATGATTATTATACCCATCGTCGTTTCGGGAATAATTATATGCGTGAGAACTTGAAAGAGATCGATCCACAAGGGCATGCTACAGAGATTTTCTCTGATTGGGCGATCCGTTACCTGTCGGATATGAAGCAAAAACAAGAACCTTTCTTCTTGTATTTAGCTTATAATGCCCCACATACCCCGATACAACCTCCTCAGGAATGGCTGGAAAAGGTAAAAAAGCGTGAACCGTCACTTCCGGAGAAGCGTGCTAAGATTGTCGCCTTGATTGAGCATTTGGATTACAACGTCGGACGTGTGTATGAGGCCTTGGAACAGAATGGCCAGTTGGAGAATACGATCATTATATTTACCTCTGATAATGGAGGGCAGGACGATGCGGGTGCGAATAACGGCCCGTTCAGAGGAGCGAAGCAGGATATGTACGAGGGAGGGATCCGGGTAGCCGGAGGTATTTATTGGAAGAACCAGATCCGTCCGGCGGTACGTGATAATTTCGTCATGCTTTCGGATATGTTTCCGACCTTATGCGATCTGACAGCCGTGCCTGTATCGCATGAGATCGACGGTATCAGTATCTTGCCTCTTTTGCGGGGTGAGGAACAAGATACCGGAGATCGAATGGTGCATTGGGTACGAAGGGAAGGTAATTCCCGATATGGAGGTCAGGCATATTACGCATCTCAATACCGGGATTTCAAGATTTTACAAAATACTCCTTGGGAGCCTATCCAATTCTTTAATATAAAGGAAGATCCGAAGGAACAAAGTCCGATCGGGGAACGATCTTCGGATACGTATAAAAACTTGTTCAATGGCTTGATGGAGCATATCCGTCAGACGGGTATGATACCGTGGCAAGGCAAACGGTATAAGTGATTTTCCCATGTGATTTTTTAGAAGCACGTACATCGTTATTCATGGTGGTGTACGTGCTTTTTTGTATTTTTTTATTGCTCTTAACTGAAATTGAATGTTTTTTTGTATGTTTGCGCCAAATCTGTGGGAGTTATTGTCTACATGATCTATATGGAAATATCCGATGAGAAGCTATGGGAATCGTGTCTGAAGGGAGATAAGGAAGCCTTCCGTGAGCTTTATTGCCGATTTTACGCATTGCTGCGCAATTATGGAATCAAGTTACTTCCCGACAAGAACTTGGTGGAAGATTGCGTACAGGATATTTTTATCAATTTGATTCAAAACCATACCTCCCTCTCTCCGACGGCGAATGTCAGAGGATATCTGCTTAAGGCTTTAAGACATAAGCTGTATGATACGATCGAGAAAAACAGGAAAATGGAGGATGTCTCCTTATATGAGGACGTGTTTCAAGTGGATGAGTTATTCTCCCGTATCGCATTGGATACGACAGATACGGACGACCGGGTTAAACTTTTGATGAAAGCCTTGACAAAACTTTCTCCCCATCAGCGAGAGATCATTTATCTTTATTATGTAAATGAATTGGGGCATAATGAGATAGCTGGTATTTTAGGCATAAATTACCAATCCAGTAAAAATTTATTGTCTAGAACACTCCGTAAGTTAAGGCGGTGGTTCTCGTTGGAGCTTTAATGTATTCTTGGACTCTCTTTATGTCGCAGTATATCAAAGATATATTGTGCCAAGAATTTTCACTTGGATGGCACAGTCGTGCCATCCAAGTGGCACAGCTGTGCCATCGGTGTGGCATAGTTTTGCCATCCCTAGGGCACAGCCGTGCCCTAGGGATGGCAAAAGAGGTTGTAAGAATGAAAAAAATGGCGGATTCGCTATTTTTCCCGGTAAAAAGTGAGTACCAAAACGAATTCCATCCGTAATAAGAGTAAACAGGTATCTCGTGAATAAGAAACAGGACATGGTTGAGAAGGATTCATTTCGGCAAGCCGGAGAAGATTTGTTGCGTAAAGTTCGTGAAGAGGAGCGAGTGGATTCGCGACTGGCACTTTCTTCTTGGCAGAAGTTGGAGGAACGTTTGAATGCTCCCCGTAAGACCTCTGTTTTACGTATACGCTATCTTGTTTCTTCCGTAGCGGCCGCCGTCATGTTGCTTCTTGCCGTGGGATGTTATTTTTGGATGATGGGACATGATAAATCTTCATTGCCTTTGGCCTTGTTGGAGGAAAAGAATGTTGGCGCCTTGCCGGGGGATGAGATTGTCTTGGTGAAGGATCAAGGTTGGGTTCAACTGAAAGATGAAGCTACGGTAATTTATGATACGGTAGGCAAATCAAATGTAGAGGAACACCAAATAGAAAAGAATGAGCAAGAAACTAAAATTGATGAGCCGGATCAAATAATAGTACCGAAAGGACGGCGTGCGAATATCGTATTTTCAGATGGAACTAAAATGTATATTAATGCAGAGACCCGGGTGATTTTTCCTACGGTTTTTGCTAAAGATAAGCGGGAGATATTAGTGGATGGAGAGGTCTATTTGGAAGTTGCTGCGGACCCTTCTCGCCCTTTTATTGTTAAAACGAGTACGATCGAGGTAAAAGTGCTTGGCACTCGATTCAATGTGTGTGCTTATCGGGATGAACCTGCGGCTTCCGTTGTATTAGTGGAAGGACAGGTCGAGGTGAAAAATGGCGATAATGGTAAGAATGTGCTGAGCCCTGATGATATGCTTGAGTTAAAGGGTAAAGAAATATCGATCAAAAAGGTAGATGTCTTTGAACATATTTGTTGGAAAGATAACTTGATGCTGTTAAATGATCGTAAGGTTGGAGAGGTCTTAAATCGGTTGTCTCGTTATTATGGCCGGACTATTTTATTTGGCAAAGAGATAGGTGAAATACCTATTTCAGGAAAATTGGACCTGAGAGAGAGCTTGGAGGAAGTTGTTGAGATTATTTGTCAATCTCTTTTTCTACGCCAAGAGAGAGACGGGGAGAATAATATAATTTTATTAAAATAATTTGCCTATGGGAAAGGAATGATCTGTAAGCGTGTTTGCATTTACAAGAGAGCCAGAAGATACTGCCATATCTTCCGGCTCAAGAGCTTTGTTTAATCAATAATTACGTACTAAAGAAAAAACATTACAAAGGTATGAAGAAAAAAGAAGATTTCTGCCGAGAATCAAATCATTTTCTCAAAAGTCTTGGTTTAGCCTTATGTCTGGTAAGTTTTGGAGGATCTGCGATATATGCGTCTTCCCTATATGCGCAGCGGACTATGCTAAGCATTCAAATGAATGATCGTACGGTAGAAGATGTATTTGAATACATTGAGAAAAACAGTGAGTTTATTTTTGTGTATCATGGTTCTAACATTGATTTGCATAGGAAAGTTAATCTGGATGTTCGGGATCAGTCTGTAGAGATAATATTAGATAAATTATTCAGCGGAACGGATATTGAGTATATTATTAATAATCGTCAAATAATCGTACGTCGAGACACGAAAAAAGAGGATTTACCGATTGCTAATCAACAGACGAAAAAGGTAAAAATAACAGGTGTCGTGAAAGATGCTCACGGGGATCCCGTGATTGGTGCGAATGTAGTAGAAAAAGGAACGACTAACGGCACTATTAGTGATCTGGACGGAAACTTTTCCTTGGATGTTTCCGCTGGGAATGTGCTAATGGTATCTTATGTCGGTTTTCAAGAAAAAGAGGTTCCTGTTGGGGATAAAAAAGTTTTCCAGATAGTGCTTGATGAAGATTCAAAAGCCTTGGAGGAAGTTGTCGTTACCGCTTTGGGTATTACTCGTTCAGAGAAAGCGTTAGGTTATGCTACACAAAAGTTCAAGGGAGATGAATTGGAGAAAGTTAAGGGCGTGAATATCGCGACGAGTTTAAGTGGTAGGATCTCGGGCATGCGAGTGTATAATTCTACGGAATTTGGGGTCGCTCCTAAGATAAAATTACGTGGAGAGGAGCCTTTGGTCGTCGTGGATGGCGTTCCTACAAATCAAGCGTTTAGTGATTTCAACCAGGATGTGATTGAGAATATCACTGTGTTGAAAGGGGCTACGGCCTCTGCGTTGTATGGTTCCCGAGGTGGTAATGGAGCGATCATGATTACCACCAAGAAAGGGGGTGATAAGGGCTTTTCTATAGAGGTAAATACCAGTAATATGTTTAATGCCGGACAGTTAAAAATACCGGAGGTGCAGACGGCTTATAGCGCCGGGTCTGGAGGTAAATTTGATAATATAGATTATGTCTGGGGCGATAAGTTGGATATTGGTCGTGTTTATACGCAATGGGATCCTATTAAGAAAGAGTATCGGGAAATGGAGTTGACTTCGAGGGGTAAGAATAATTTTAAGAATTTCTTGGAGTTTAGTATGATCAGTAATACTACGGTCAGTGTATCATCTTCTGGTAAGAATGGAAGCATCCGCACTTTTTTGTCTTATTTGTATGATAAGAATCAATATCCGAATTCACGTAAGAATAAATTCTGGTATAATATTGGTGGAGAGCTGAAACTAGGCAATAAGGCGAGCGTGGAAGGTAGTATGAACTTTACGCAGGAATCTGCGCCGAATACGGCTGGGTATGGATATGGTACCGGATATATGTACAATATTTTATTATGGACTGGTCCGGAGTATGATCTGCGGGATTACAAGGATTATTGGCTTGTCCCAAATGAAAAGCAAAATTGGCATTATACGGATTGGTATGATAATCCTTATTTTGAGGCTTATGAGAAGATTAAGTCGATAAATAATTTTACGACGAATGGTTCATTGTCTTTTAAGTACGAGATACTCCCTTGGATGAAATTGCAATTGCGTGCGGGAGGAGTCGCTTATGCGAATAATAATGTGACTCGTTCTTCGGTGGGAACGATCTCTAAAGGCCGTGGTGGCTGGGAAGACGGAGCGCTGGGTTATTATAAAGAGGGCAAGAAGACTGGTTTTACCATGAATTATGATTTCTTCTTGCTGTTTAATAAGAAGCTGAGTGATTTTAGTGTTGACGGTTTATTGGGAGGTTCTCTTTATTATACGAAAACAAAGAATCTGGAAGCTTCCACGAAGAATGGCTTGTCGGTTCCCGGTTTTTATTCGATAAAAGCATCCGTGGAAAGTCCGATCGTAGATGCGGAGACTAAGACGAAAAAAGTAAATAGTCTGTTCGGCACGTTGACATTGGGGTATAAGGACACTTATTATCTGGAGGCTACAGGGCGTAATGACTGGTCTTCTACTTTGCCTTCAAATGATAAATCATATTTTTATCCTTCCGTGGGAGTGAGTATTATTCCTTCTAATATAATAAGCTTGCCGGATTGGATACCCTTCTGGAAATTGAGAGGATCGTGGACTGTCTCTAAAACCGATTTAGCTATTTATGATTTAGATCGGGCCTATACGATTAAACAGAATGTTTGGGATGGCTTGAATACGGCTAATTATCCGGATTATTTGCGCGGCGACGTAAAGCCTATCACGAATCGTACATGGGAAATAGGTACGGGTATTCATTTCTTGCAAGGACATCGCTTGAAATTAGATGTGAGTTATTTCAATAAGTTGACTTATAATAATACGATCAGCCAAAGGATATCTTCCGCTACGGGATATAAATCGAGATTGATGAATATTGACGAAGAGTATGTTCGTCGTGGAGTGGAGATTTCTATTGACGCTACTCCGGTGCAAGTCCGTGATTTCTCATGGGATGTGTCGTTGAATCTTTCGACGAGCAAGAGGTATTACGCTAAATTGGATGAGAACTTCAGCCCGGATAACTTGTGGACATACGTGGGCGCTCGTACGGATTCTTATTCATATAAAGGCTATGACAAAGATCCGGATGGTAATTATATTATTAATACGAATGGCTTGATGTCTAGGAGTCAATATAGCTCTTTGATAGGTTATACGGATCCGGATTTAGAGTATGGCCTAGCGAATGTATTCAAGTATAAGAACTTTACGCTGACACTCAATTTTGATGGCCGTATTGGTGGAAAATCATGGTCGAATACGGAATTCCACATGTTGGAAACTGGCGCTCATCCGGATACGGATAATCAATGGAGATATGATGAGGTGGTGAATGGCAAGAAAAACTATGTGGGTGAAGGGGTTAAGATTGTATCAGGCGAGGTCAAATATGATCAATATGGCAGGATTACATCGGATACGCGGGTATTCGCTCCGAATGATATCGAGACTTCTTATGAGGATTTTGTAAGAAGCAGCCATAATAATCCAGATAAATTAGTTCAGAAAAAGACGTTCTTGAAATTGAGGGAAATGTCAATCGGATATAATTTGCCGAAGAAGTTTATTAGTAAGTTAAGTATGAATAGCTGTTATGTAGGCTTTATCGGACAGAACTTATTTGTGTTGACCAAAGATTTTAGATTCTCGGATCCGGATGGCTTTGAGGATATTGAGGGCGAGGATATATCTTCTCCATCTATAAGGTATGTGGGTGTAAACTTGAAAGTTGAATTTTAAAAGCTAAACGTATGAAAATTAAAAATATATTGATATGCGGACTGGTTTTGTTGGGTGTGATGGGATGTGATGATTTCGAAAGTGTAAATACGAACCCAAACTCAACCAATACGGTAACATCTGCGATGTTGGCTACAGAGTTGTTACGTGATATTACCACTTACAAAAATGGGGATGGAAAAGATTTTATCCGAGATGAATTGTTAGCCAAGTATTTGTCGTGGACAGAGGCTAATGATATAGATCTGGCATTCAATTTGTTGGGTGGAGCGAATTATGATGCTTTGAGAGATTTGCGGAATGCCTCGAAGATGATTGATTTTGCGACGAATGATGAGTTGAAAAACTCTTATACGGCATTGTCGCATTTCGTACGGGTTTTCTTTTTCTTCAATTTGACAATGCAAGTGGGGGACATACCTTATTCTGAAGCTTTAAGAGCTGAGGATGAAGAGGTGTATTTCCCGAAATATGACTCTCAAAAAGATGTTTTTCTCGGGTTATTGAATGAATTGGATGAGGCGGACCGTCTCTTTAGTGCTGGCACTAATTTTGAGGGTGATTATATTTATGGAGGGGATGTGACGAAATGGCGTAAGGCTGTGAATGTTATGCAATTGAAGTTGCTTCTTAATCTGTATAAAAAGGTCGATGATCCAGATTTAAAGGTTCGGGAAAGAATCAATGAGATTATCAATAACAGACCTGTTTTTGAGTCGAGTGCGGATAATTTCCAAGTTGTGCACTCTAATAAAGCTGGACAGAAATATCCTTATTTTAAGGAAATTAATAGTTTTGTGAATAATGACAGGATGACTAATCTTTTTGTTGATAAATTGAAAGCCTTGAAAGATTATCGTTTATTTTATTATGCGAAACCGACACCGAGCTCAGAAGAAGCCAAGTTGGACCCCTCGGAATGGGATGCTTATGGTGGAGTGGACCCGACCTTACCGGAGTCTGATATCTTGACTTTTGTGAGTGGGGGAACTGTTTCTCAAATAAATGATCGCTACGAGGAACTGCCGGAGGGTGAGCCTGTATTTTTCTTGAGTTATCAAGAACAAAATTTTATACTGGCTGAGATGGCTCTGAGAGGTTTTATCTCAAAAAGTCCCAAAGAGTATTATGAGGAAGGCGTTCGTTCTTCAATGCGGTTTGTGGCGGATAATACACCTGATGATGTTATGTTCCATCATAATCGAAAAATAACAGATGCCTATATTCAAGAATATCTCGGAAACCAAAGCGTTAAGTTCGCTAGTGATTTTCAAGAACAGCTGAGTCAGATTATTTGGCAAAAGTACATATTGACGTTTCTTCAAACACCTTACAATGCTTTCTTTGAATATCGTAGGACAGGTGTACCGAATATTCCGATAAATCCGAAATCGAATAGGAATATACCTTCTGATAAAATGCCGTTAAGATGGATGTATCCATCGGAAGAGTTGGATTACAATATGGATAATGTCTCAAAATCAATTAGCGACCAGTATGGAGGGTCGGATGACTATATGGGTGTCATGTGGATTTTGAAATGAGAATGTCATGTATATAATCTTCCGGGTCATTTCAAAGGAAAAAAGTGCTCTTTTTTTGTTATTTCTATAAAGATATTTACCTTTGTCTCTATGTTAAGGATAATAACACATATTGAACGCTTATTGCTGATGCATGATTGTGTGATCTTGCCGAAGTTTGGTGGTTTCGTGCTGCAAACTGTGCCAGCGATGTGTCTGGAAGAGGAACATTCGTTTCGGCCGATGCGTAAAGAGATTATGTTCAATGTAACGCTACAGCATACAGATGGCTTGCTTTGCGAGTCGTATATGCAGACGTATGGCGTTGATTACCGGAAAGCTCAGTTGATGCTGGAAGAGGATATTGAGGCTTTGAATGTTTCTTTGGAACAAGATAAGCGGATAACACTTGGACGAATCGGTACTTTCTCCATAGGTGAGGAAGGGCAGACCATTTTTACGCCGGGCGATTCTGGGGTATTCAATGCGGATTCGTATGGTTTACCATCGTTTCATTTTCCGGTTTTGCGATCGTTGGAGAAAGAGCGGGAAGAGGTTGCCTTACTTACGGGTAAGAAAAAGAAAGATGTGTTCTATATTCCGGTTAGTCGTAAGTTGATCCGGGTTGTCGCGGCATCAGCTGCGGCTGTCGCATTATTCTTTGTGGTTTCGACTCCGGTGAAGGAAGTGAACCAGTCCGCTTATACAGCTAGTTTTGTTCCTACGGAGATGATAAATTATAGGTTCGAGGGACCGATTTCTCTGCCGGAGGAAATTCAAATATCTCAAGTGGACGAGATGGTAGCGGAGGTAACTCCCAAAATAGAAGCGACTAAAGAGACTGAGATTGCCTATGCGCCTTCTGCCCCTGAGGTAAGGAAAGAAGTCGCTGTCCCCGCTCCGAAAGCTGAACTCGTGGCGACGAAAAAGATGTATCATATCGTAATAGCGAGTTTCCCGACAGAGGAGCAGGCGAATGAGTATATATCCGGTGTAGACCGCACGCAATGTAAGAATGTAAGTAAGGTGGTTCGTGATGGTAAATATCGCATTTATGCGGATAAGTTTGATAACCGGGCGGATGCCGAGAGTTATATGGCGACACTTCGAAAAATAGAAGAGTATAAAGATGCTTGGCTGTTCATTAGCCGTTAATAAAAAAGCCTGACCGAAAGATCAGGCTTTTTTTATGACTTGTCGTCGTTTTGTGGCCGGGGCAGTCTCTTCTTCTTCAACCGTCCTGCCTTTCGTAAGGCTTGGTCCAGAATGTACTGGATTTGGCCATTGGTGCTGCGAAATTCGTCCGCAGCCCAAGCTTCGATAGCTTCCATCATTTCAGCGTCCACCCGAAGGATGAAGCTTTTGACAGTATTATCTTTTTTGGCCATATACTAGTATTAATATTAAATATTTGAATTAATGATGTAGGGTTCCGGTATTTACGACAGGTTGCGCTGCCTCGTCAGCACAAAGTACAACCAGCAGATTACTGACCATTGCGGCCTTTCGTTCTTCATCCAGTTCCACTACATTGTCTTGATCCAGTTTGTTCAAGGCGAGTTGAACCATGCTAACCGCTCCTTCCACGATCCGTTCTCTTGCGGCGATAATGGCTTCCGCTTGCTGGCGGCGTAACATGACTCCGGCGATCTCGGAAGCATACGCTAAGTAATTGATACGAGCTTCCAATACCTCGATACCTGCTATCGCCAGACGACTGTTTAATTCTTCCTCCAGTTTTTGAGCGACCTCCCCGTCATCGGATCGTAAGGTCACGGGATCTTTGCTCTCGTTATAATCATAGGCATACATACCAGCGATCTTACGGATGGCGGCGTCACTTTGTATTTGCACGAAATTCTCATAATTCTGCATTCGTTGGGATAATTCAGAGGATTCTCCTATTGATATGAACGACTTATTCGAGGAGATACTAATGGACGAAGAATCGATGTCGAACATCGCTTTGTAAGTATCCTTGACTTTCCATACCATCACGGCCCCGATCATAACCGGATTGCCGACCTTATCGTTTACCTTGATAGGAGGGACATCTAAATTACGGGCACGTAACGTGATTTTCTTTTTGCTGTAAAGAGGATTGACCCAGAAAAATCCGTTATCAGTAATTGTACCTTTATATTTCCCGAAAAAGAGCATTACCCGGGCGTTGTTGGGCTCGATTTCCATGAATCCCAATAAACAAACCACTAACAGGCAGAGTCCGACGATGCCGGTGATTACGCTCCAAGTCTCGTTGGTTCCTGCGATTAAATAGCAGCAGAGACCCGATAGAGCCAATAGGAGAAAAAGGGCAATAAATCCCGAGATTCTCAGTCCGTTGAATGTCTTTTCGGTTACTTTCATAATGATTTGTTTTTGATATTAATTTGATATTACAAAATAAGTGATTTTTATGGAGACTGCCAAATATTTTGAGGGATATTATTAGAGTGATCTGTAAATATTTTCATAGCTTTGTCTCATCTAAAAATTACATACTTGGACTTTCAGTTAGACACGAACAATAAGGAGTTTCAGGATGCCTTGCAACTGATCACCCACACTCGCCAGTCTGTTTTCCTGACAGGGAAAGCAGGGACCGGCAAGTCTACTTTTTTGAAGTATATTTGCAATCATACGAAGAAAAAGTATGTGGTGCTGGCTCCTACCGGAATAGCGGCCATAAATGCGGGCGGCGTTACCTTGCATTCCTTTTTCAAGCTTCCTTTCCGGCCGATGTTACCGGATGATCCGGATTTAAGTTTGTCGCATGGTCGTATCTTTGAGTTTTTTAAGTATCCGAAGGAGAAACGGAAAATTATTACGGAGGTCGATTTGATCATTATTGACGAGATATCGATGGTGAGGGCGGATATTATTGATTGTGTAGACCGTATATTGAGGGTTTACTCGGGTAATATGCGATTGCCTTTTGGCGGAAAGCAGCTATTGTTCGTGGGAGATGTCTTTCAGTTGGAACCGGTTGTTCCGTCGGATCAAAAAGAGATATTGAGTTTGTTCTACGCCAGCCCTTTCTTTTTCTCGGCTCGTGTGTTCAAGGATATCAACTTAGTGCCGATCGAGTTGCAAAAAGTGTATCGCCAGACTGATTCTGTTTTTATCAATGTATTGGACCGGATTCGTAATAATGCCGCTAGAAAACAGGAGTTGGATACGTTGAACGGTCGTTATTTCCCGTCTTTCGAGCCTCAGAATGAGGATATGTATATCACGTTGGCCACTCGCCGGGATCAGGTTGATTTTATCAATGAGAAGAAGTTGGCCGAACTACCCGGAGAAGAATATGTCTCCGTGGGAAAGATCGAAGGGGATTTTCCGGAATCCTCATTACCTACCCAATTGAATTTATCAATCAAAGAACAGGCGCAGGTTATTTTTATCGATAACGATTATGAGCGTCGTTGGGTAAACGGAACGATTGGTATGGTATCGGGTATCGATGAGAATGGAAATGTTTATGTCTTGCTGGAGAGCGGTGTAGAGCATTTGGTTGAACCTACCTCATGGCGAAATTATAAATACAAATATAATGAGAAAGAGAAACGGATCGAGGAAGAGATTGTCGGTACGTTCGAACAATTGCCTATTCGTTTGGCTTGGGCGATCACGGTGCATAAGAGTCAAGGCTTGACTTTTAGCCGGGTGGTAGTTGATTTGACTGGGGGGGTATTTGCCGGGGGACAAACCTATGTGGCGTTGAGCCGTTGTACTTCATTGGAAGGATTGGTGCTAAAAAGCAAGATCTCTTCCCGGGATATCTTTATCCGGAAAGAGATCGTAGAATTCAGCCAAATATTCAATAACCAAGCATTAATAGAGAAAAGTCTCAAAGAGAGTGAGGCGGAACTGCAATATGGCCGGGCGGCTCAGGGGTTTCGACAAGGCAATATGAAAGAGGCGGTCGAGGCTTTTGCCGCCGCCGTATCTAAACGGAATGAATTGGATAATCCGATGGTACAACGGCTGCTTCGTTTGAAATTGCAAGCCTTGAATAGTCAAAAGGCGCAGATCAAGGCTTTGAGGGAAGAGTTGCATTCGCTTCGTGAGACCCAGAAAGAGTATGCGCATGAATATTACTTGATGGGCAACGAATGCATAACGAAGGCCCATGACGCGAATGCCGCTATCCGTTGTTTTGATAAAGCCTTGAATTTGAATCCGAATTATGTGGAAGCTTGGGTACGTAAAGGGGTTACTTTATTGGATATAGGCGAGGACTACGACGCTCAGGTTTGTTTAAACAAGGCGGTAAAATTAAGTCCGAAATCTTTTAAGGCCCGCTATAACCGTGGAAAATGCCTATTGAAGCTCAAATATTACGATGAAGCTATTCTGGATTTCCAACAGGCGGTAAGTATCAAACCTAAACATGCGGCTTCCCACGAGTATCTGGCAGAGGGGTATGGGGCGATAGGCGAGAGGGAACTCGCTGAAAAGCACCAGGCTATCGCGGATGCCTTGCGGGGGAAAACGGATCTGTTCTAAATGGATCTAGGACACAAAAAGGGCGGGTTCCTCTAGAGGTGCCCGCCCTTCTTGTTATTATTATCTTCGTAGATTAATTGAAGATGTAACGTATACCCACCTGCATCTTCCAGCATTCGCTGTAATTTTGGTAGGTTTCGTAAGTCTCGGTCAAGTATTCGCCATCTTTCTTGTGCATGGAGAAGATAGGCTTGTTACCCTTGTCCTTACCCTCGTATTTCAAGATCTTGCTGTAGTTGGAGGCAGCGTTTGTCTTGGAGATACCCCACTTGGAGTTGAACAAGTTGCCGATGTTCATGATGTCCAAGCTCAGTTGGATACAATGTTTCGTCTTGCCCACCTTGAACTCGAAGTCCTCGGAGATGCGGAAGTCGAAACGGTGAACCCACGGAGAGCGTGCGGCGTAAGCCTCAGCGTACTCACCTTTGTGGTTCTTCAGGTAGCTGTCTTGCTCCACGAAGTTCCAGAAGGCCTTGCGATCGGCTTCGTCCTTGAATTGGATCTCATTGTCGTTGGCCGGGATATACATCAAGTCGTTGGCGATACCGTCACCGTTCATGTCGTTCGTATACAAGAAACTGTATCCACCTGCGGAGTAACCCGTGTAGAACAAGCTCAAGTTCGTGCCGCGAAGCAATCCCTTATATTCGAAAGGAATGTACCAATTGGCCGAGGCGATCAGCTTGTCGGGAACTACGTATTGCGAGCGTTGAACCATACCGAAGTTCGGGCCTTGGATGGAGTGCAAGCCTTGCCACGTGGAAACAGGGTCGCTGCCCGGAAGTCCGGAAATTTCCTTGGACTCAGTGTGCGTATAGGCCATCATCAAGTTCAAATTCTCGACCGGTTGTGTGTTCACCGTGATATTAGCGGTGTAGCCATGTCCCTTGGAAGAGTTGTCCATTACTACGGCGTTCTTTCCTTGTACGTATTGGTAATCATAGATCGTCGTTTTCTTTCCGTTATTCTCTACGGTATGTGTCGGGTAGATATAGCGGTTGTCCGCGCCGCTGAAACGCTCCCAGTTGTTGGCTTCCGGATCCTTGATATTGATGTTATTTACAATGACCGCATTGATATTCTTGTTGTAGATAAACTCACCCGTAACAGATAAGGGGAACGAAACCGGCAATTGGTAATCTACGGCGATGGATGATTTCCAGATCTGCGGCATCTTGAAATTATCGACTACTCCGGAGATCTTTGAACCTGCGTAATGTTTCTCGTTCGTGGTAGGTAATCCCAGCTGGGAGATCATATCGTCTACGTTCGTGATCATTCCTCCCTTGAACTGATCCAAGCGCGGATCGTAACCGGTCGCTACGCTGTTCTCGTAAGAGGTCTTGAATTGCACGGAGTTCTGTACCATGTTGGCGTTGGTCGGCATATTCGTGAAGAACACCAAAGGCAAACGTCCCGTAAAGATACCGGAACCTCCGCGGATCTTCAATGATTTATCTCCGAATATATCCCAGTTGAATCCTAGGCGAGGAGATACTTGCATACGATTCTTCGGCCATTTGCCGGTATCGATACGTTGTCCGCCAAAATCTAAGTCGTAGATGGCTGTGTTGCGTTCCAGATCGGAATCATCAAAAAACAGGTTGTCCAAGCGGATTCCGTATGTCAATTTGAAGTTCGGACGGATGTTCCACTCATCTTGTGCGTAGATACCGATTTGGTTGAAAGTGACTTGTGCGTTCGGCTCTTTTTCGCCGTTGTAACCGTAGGTCAAGGCGAAAGACTCCGGTGTGCGGTCGTTCAAGAAATCGTCAATGCTGGCATAGCGATAGTAGCCCGTACCGTTACGCATATATGCGTTGTTGGCAAACTGATGCTCGAAGCTGATACCTGCGGTTACCTTGTGGTTGCCGGCGAACAGGGTGAAGTTGTCTGTGATGTTCGTGATCTTGTTCTTCACGCCGTTGTTCCAAGTAAACAGCTCGTAACCCGCGCTGATATAAGGTTCAAGAACGTTGGTGCCGTTCTCGTCCGTGTACATGATGTCGATGAAGGGGAACGGAGAGGAGTTACTTCCGCGCATGTCCTCGATATTAGTGTACGTGAACAGCAATTGGTTGGAGATCTTGTCGCTGAAGCGGCTGTTCAAGTCGGCCGACCAAGATTGCACCTTGTTGTCCATTGAGTACATCGAGTTGGCGAATGACATGGATTGCGTACCTACCCGATAGGTGTTATTCAAGCGATAACCGGTATCAGAAGAGTTCCCGTTCGGGCCGTTCCATGCCGTGTTTTTCGTATTGTTGTAGCGTAAGCTCAAGCGATGCTGATCGGTGATGTTCCAATCCACGCGAGCCAAGAACTTCGTGTTCTTCTCATCCGCGGGGAAGTTGGTGTAAGAACCCGGATCGTATCCGTATTTTTCTCTCAAATGGTTCGCCACCTTATCCATGTCGGAGGCTAGCGTACGAGAGATCATGCCCTCTGCCTTCTCTCCGGCTTGGCGGGCACGGTATTTGATCACTTCGCCCGGAGTCTTTTCTTGCTCGAAGTTGGCAAAGAAGAACAACTTGTTCTTGATGATCGGGCCGCCTAGCGTGAATCCGTAAGTAGTCTTCGACTCATCGGCACGTGCGCCTAAGTCCTCGCCATCGATACGGTTACCGCGCATGTCTTGGTTACGGTAGTAAGCGTATGCCGTTCCCTTGAATGTGTTTGTTCCGGATTTGGTGATCGCGTTGATACCTCCACCGATAAAGTTCGTCTGGCGTACGTCGAAAGGAGCCACTACTACTTGCACCTCCTCGATAGCGTCCATGGAGATCGGGTTTCCACCTCCGGGCAGCTTGTCGGAAAGACCGAAGTTGTTGTTGAAGTTGGCACCGTCGATCGTGAAGTTGGTTGAACGTCCGTCTCCTCCCGCGAAACTCATGCCTGACGCATATGGCGAAATGCGGGCAATGTCGGAGATGCTACGGTTGATCGTAGGCAGTTCCGCGATCTGGGAAGCGGAGATGTTGGTGGTAGCACCGGTTTTCTCGTTCGAGAACTTGGATTTGGTCGCGGTAATAACCACCTCATCCAATAGCTCGGAAGACTCTTTCAACTCAGCGTTGATGTTGTAAGTCTCACCCAATTGCAGCATAATGCCCGTATAAACGGATGATTGATAACCCACATAAGAGATCGTCACCTTGTACGGGCCTCCGGTGCGCATACCTTGTAGGGAGAAACGTCCGTCGACGTTCGTGATCGTTCCGTAGTTTGATCCGGATGGTTCATGAACGGCCATGATGGTTGCGCCGATAACTGGCTCATCTTGAAACATGACTGTTCCACTCATACTGGCTGTCGTAACCTGTGCTTGTGTCGGTAGGACAAACAGGATACTCATGACAGCTAACAGGAATAGCGTCTGTAAATGTCTACTCATAATTTTTAATAGTTTAATGTAATAAAACTTACGCGAAGTTATATCTATTTTTGAATATTGCTGTATGTTCTGTATTTAATACTTGTTTCATCTTAGTGAAGTTGCAGTGTTTGAGCCTTGCTTACGTAAGTTTTCGTATCTTTGTAGTGCATTTTTAATTGGAAGGATATGTGGAATAATCGTATTGGGTTCTTACTCGTTAGTTTCTTTTGTATTTGTTCATTGGCTTTTACCGGTTGCCAACCGAAAAAACAATCGGATCGTTATGTCGTAGTTTTATCAATGGATGGTTTCCGCTCTGATTATCCGTCACGTGCTCATACTCCGACGTTGGATTCTTTGGCGAATGTCGGGGTTCGCTCCACGTTTCGCCCGTGTTATCCCAGCGTGACTTTCCCGAATCATTATAGCATGGCTACCGGATTGCACCCGGATCACCATGGTTTGGTAAATAATTTCTTTTATGACGCGGAGCTTGATAGTTCATACCGGATGGGAAACCTGGATCCGCGATTTTATGGTGGAGAACCTATTTGGAATACGGCGGAGCGCCAAGGGGTTCGTACCGCTTCGTTCTATTGGGTAGGTAGCGAGGTGCCTTTGGCGAGTGGCCAGCCTTCAATATGGAAGCCGTTTGATAAATCGGTTTCTTTTTCGGATCGTGCTGATTCCGTGATCTCTTGGCTAAAGTTACCGGAAGATGTACGTCCTCATTTGATTATGTGGTATATGGAAGAGCCGGATGCGATAGGTCATTCCGCTACTCCGGATTCCTCGGCAACCTTGGATGTCGTGGAGAGCTTGGATAAAGTCTTGAATCATTTCTTCACGGAAGCCCGTCAGTTGGATATTTTCGATAAGATTGATTTTATCGTTCTCTCGGATCATGGAATGGCCACCTATTATCCCGAGAAATATGTGAATTTGAATGATTATCTTCCCCGGGATAGTTTCGATTATGTTTTTGATGGCGTTCCTACATTATTATATCCAAAGAAAACCTATGTGGATAGCGCCTATGCGATTTTACAGAAAGTGCCGAATATAACCGTATGGAAGAAAAACGAGATCCCGGAGAGATTTGTTTACGGAAAGAATCCTCGGGTTAGTGATCTAGTTGTTTCTCCACATATTGGAACGTATGTGCAATTCCGCGAGAAATCATCTCCCCGTTATGCGGCGACGCATGGTTATGATAATTTTACGTCGGAGATGGAGGCTATATTCTATGCGGCAGGTCCTTCGTTCAAGAAACATGTAGAGGTTCCGCAAATGGCGAACGTGAACCTTTATTTGATGATCGCACGCTTATTGAATATACAGCCTGCCCCGAATGATGGGGATAGCGCTGTCGTCCAGCAGTTATTTAAATGATAGGATCTTTGCGCTACTTTCTAAGTGGAGATTTACTGCAACCGCCGTGCAGTAATACCGCGGCGGCGGTTGCAGTGATACTGCACGAGCCTTGCAGTACTACTGCAAAGCTGGTTGCAGTAATTGATGCTTTATTGATGTTCGCATGTCATCTTACGCATGAAAGCGAGACTGCCTTTAGCTAGCTCATCCGCGTTGTATTTAGACGGACGCCAAAGAGATACGGCTTCCGCCATGCCGGGAACGGAATTGGAGAAATTCTCCAGAACTAAGTTTCCATTGAAATCGATTTCCTGTAGTCCCCGGAACAAATCATCCCAGCGTACGTTTCCCTCACCAAGCATTCCCCGGTCGCTTTCAGTCATGTGAATATGGCGAAGCCGGCTGCCTGCGGCGATAACCGGTTCATAAAAACTCGTCTCTTCTATATTCATATGGAAAGTATCCAGATGCAAAGACAAATTCGGTGCGTTTACGCGTTTGATAAAGCGCAAGACTTCCTCCGCAGAGGTACACATATAACTTTCGTAGCGATTGATCGGCTCTATACCGATCGTAATTCCGGATTGGGCGGCGTATTCGGCAACTTCCGCCCATACCTCACAAAGCGTATTTTCTTCTTCCTGTGTTCGCTGTTTGCCGGAGAAGACCCCGATGCCGGAATGTAAGACACCTCCCAAGTAATCAGCCCCCAGTTCGCTCGCTTTATCCAGTGCCGCCTTGATCAGGCGAGTCGCTTCCTTGGGATAAAAAGGAATATGCGCTCCTTTGGGAAGGTTGAGAGAACAAGTCGCCTTCAATCCGTGTTGTTTCAATTGTCGCTTTACGGTTGGAGCGTCGAACTCCATGGAAGGAGGCAATAAGATTTCCAGTAAATCAAAACCGGCGGCAGATGCTTGTTGGATGGCGAAAAGACCGCCTTCTGGTGTCCACAAAGGTGGTATCCAAGAAAGGATGGAAGCTCCGAAAGTAGGATTCATAATCGTATTGTTTTTATTTCGTTAGGGTTACAAAGTAAGTGCTTTTTTGAAGATTTCATTGCGAAGAGAGTGAAATCCTTCGCAATGAAATATCATAAATGTCATTTAAAAATAAAAGTTGGTACCCGGACAGAAGATAGGGTGGCTGCTGGTGTTATCAATTTCAATCTTATTTTCTCTAGCGAGCCAACCGATAGCGGACCATAGATCCGCATCTGTTAGAGCGGATTTTGCTCTCAACGCCTCAAAACTCCAATGTTGGCCATCTGAAAGCAAATTCCAGATAGCTCCTGCATTTAATCCGATCGATCCTTTTGTCATGATAAAATCTGTTTTTATGTTTATGGTATATAGTGCTTATGTTATTATAACAGATAATATCCGGTAAAAGTATGTTGTGTTGAGATAAATAATCTAAAAAACAAAAATCTCTTGATGCGTTGAATTTTATTCCTTGAAGTCAGCGAATATGGATTCATCGTATACATTGTGTTCCTTTTTATCGTGGAATGGATACCATACTTGGGCAAAGAACGGATTTCCTTTAGCGATCTCGTCGTAATTCCAAGGGAGAGGTAAACATTCCGGACACCAATGGCCTCCTAATAATACTAATGTGGGAGAGGCCTTAAAACGGTGACCGAATTGGCATTCCCAATCGAGTGGAGTCGATAAATCTCCTTTTGTCATGGCCGGGGACAAGCATTTTCCTCCCCTGAATTCCGCGGCTTTACGCATATCCTCGATATCCCATTCCGATTTAGGCTTACTTTCATCATAACCATGATCCAGAAAGACGGGTGTTTCGGAGGGGCGTTCTGTCCGGATCTTATCCCAACCCGGGATTGCTTGCCAATCCTCATACGAGCCAAAATATGCGGATATACGATCTTGGTGTCTGTTCTTGATCCAGTTACGGGTTCCCAGTCCCGGCTTTTTAGCGATGGCTCCCATACCCAGTTTTATGAAGATAGGAGGGACGATCTTTGCTAAGTGGAAATACCAAGGGACTTGGCTGGCCATCCATTTAAAATAATCGTCGCAAGTTTGGTTACTGCGGAAATGCAGATAACCTTCCAATAGATCTGAATCGGTATACCATTGTCCGTGGAAATTACGGATAGCGAACCAGTTCGGTTCGAATATTTTCTCTGGGGCGGGACAGCCAATCGCTTTTAACAATTTACTCTCAAACTCATAATTCGTCAGGCGGAAAGACGGGCCGCTACTAATGTTATAGAAACGGTTCCAAAACTCATCCGGCACCTCCTCCTCACATACATTCGCTAGTAAGCGACCGGAATCCTCGGCGGTAGCCCATTCCAACACGCCATCTAGCGGTACGTGGAATGTGATTGGGTCCGAACCCTTGAATAATAATTCGGGGCATAAGATACCGGTTTGGCGAAGGCACGCCCAATGTTTAATACCTGATTCCACGAATATACGTTCGGCTATTGTCTTTGATATGGCATAATGATCATAGACACTTATATTGATCGGATCCCCCGTACGTCCCCAATGAACCGGTGCGTTACGGTGGCCGGTTTGCGCCACGGAGCCGATATAGACTACCTTGATCCGGTCCGCGTTCGGTTGCGCTTTTACGGCATCCACGATGTGTTGGGCGGCGGTCGTGTTTACTTTCAAGGTCTTTTTAGGGAAATAATCCGCTGCCGGAGAAACCATTCCACCTACATGTAATACATAGTCCGCCCCCGCTACCCCATTTAAGACATCCGGATAACTCGTCAAGTCTCCCCAAACGATACGGATCCCTTCCATAGCCTCATAGGCGGCCAATTTCTCTTTATTGATTTTGCTCGGACGAGCCAAGAGTGTTATATTAAAACGATCTAGCCGCTTGGACAACTCGACCAATCCGGCATGCCCCATCGTCCCGGTGGCTCCGGTCAGAAAGACGGTCTTTTTACTTTTCATGATATAATTTAATGTATAATAAAAGACTAAGGATACTATCGGGTAGCGAAGATATATAAAAAAAAACTCCCAACCAATAGATTGAGAGCTTTTGTAGTGGATACGAGAATCGAACTCGTATTACATGCGTGAGAGGCATGTGTCCTAACCGTTAGACGAATCCACCGATTCATGTTTTGTTAACTTCTTGTAGTGGATACGAGAATCGAACTCGTATTACATGCGTGAGAGGCATGTGTCCTAACCGTTAGACGAATCCACCAAAAAATTGTCAACTTTGTTTTGTTTTAACGCTGCAAAGGTAGGTATATTTTTGAAATAGGCAATAGATTCGACGAAAAAAAGTGTGCGTATCGTCTCTTTTCTGATTAAAAAGAAGGATGAAGTGACATTCAAATCATCAAAAGTACTCGATCAGTGTTGCTTTTTCATGCTTTTTTCATTGTTGATACTGTTTATTTATTCTACCTTTGCCTACTGTAATATTTGATAGTGAACATTACTAATACCAGTTTAATAAACAACTAATATTATGGCAGAACTAAAAGAAAAACTTTTCTCAGAATTCGCTCCTGTGTCTACTGAAGAGTGGATGGCGAAGATAACGGCCGACCTGAAAGGGGTACCGTTTGAGAAAAAGCTTGTTTGGAAGACAGGCGAAGGATTTAATGTAAATCCTTTCTATCGTGCAGAAGACATCGAGGGGTTAAAGACTACAGAGTCTCTTCCCGGTGAATTCCCTTATGTTCGTGGAACGAAGAAAGACAACGATTGGAAGGTACGCCAGAACATTGAAGTTTGCTGCTTCAAGGGTGCTAACGAGAAAGCGCTTGACCTTTTGACGAAAGGCGTTACTTCTCTTGGTTTCATCATCAAGGGTGATGAGGTAAACGAGGAGAACATCGCTACTTTATTAGAAGGTATTTGTCCGGCTTCCGTAGAATTGAACTTCAACACTTGCAACTGCAAAGCGGAGAAGTTGATCGGTATCTTGGCTGACTACTTCAAAGGCAAGGGTGTTGACGCAGAGAAGTGCTACGGTTCTGTAAACTATGACGCTTTCAAGAAACCTTTAGTAAAAGGTAAAGAAAACAGTGAGTGGGTAGAAGGTGCCGCAGCTGTGCTCAAAGCTGGACAGGCTTTGCCAAACTACCGTGTATTGGCTGTAAATGCGTTCCTTTTCAACAATGCCGGCGCTTACATTTCTCAAGAATTAGGTTACGCCTTGGCTTGGGGTAACGAACTGATGGCTAAACTTACCGAGGCTGGTTTCACCGCTGACGAGGTTGCCAAGAAGATCAAATTTAATTTCGGTATCAGCTCTAACTACTTCATGGAAATCGCTAAGTTCCGTGCGGCTCGTTGGTTGTGGGCCGAGATCGTAGCCGCTTATAAGCCGGCCTGCGAATGTGCTTGCAAGATGGTTGCTCACGCACAGACTTCAGAGTGGAACATGACCGTTTACGATGCTCACGTAAACTTGCTTCGTTCTCAGACGGAGGCTATGTCTGCCGCTCTTGCCGGTGTAGACTCTATTACGGTTCGCCCGTTTGATAAGATTTACCAGACTCCGGACGATTTCTCTGAGCGTATCGCACGTAACCAACAATTATTATTGAAGGAAGAGTGTCACTTGGATAAGGTCGTTGACCCGTCTGCCGGTTCTTATTATGTAGAGGTATTGACGAATTCCTTGGCTGATGTAGCTTGGAAGTTGTTCTTGGAGGTTGAGGAAAAAGGTGGATTCTCCGTTGCCGTGAACGCTGGTGAGATCCAGAATGCCGTTAACGCTTCGAATGTGGCTCGTAAGAAAGCGGTCGCTACCCGTCGTGAGATCCTGTTGGGTTCTAACCAGTATCCTAACTTCACGGAAGTAGCTGCCGATAAGATTCAGGAAAAAGGTTCTTGCTGTTGTGGCGGTGGTCATTGCGGCGAGGCAACAATCCCTGCTCTTGATTTCTCTCGCGGTGCTTCAGAGTTTGAGGCTTTGCGTATGGCGACAGAGAAGAGTGGCAAGACTCCGAAGGTATTCATGTTGACGATCGGTAACTTGGCGATGCGTTTGGCTCGTTCACAGTTCTCCGCTAACTTCTTCGCTTGTGCCGGATATAAGATAATTGATAACTTAGGCTTCGATACGGTTGAGGCTGGTGTTGAGGCTGCTGTCAAGGCGGGTGCCGAGATCGTGGTTCTTTGCTCTAGTGATGACGAGTATGCTGAATTCGCTCCTGCCGCTTACAAGGCTTTGGCCGGACGTGCCGAATTCGTTGTAGCCGGAGCTCCTGCTTGCGCGGACGACTTGAAGGCTCAAGGTATCGACCAGTTCGTAAATGTAAAGAGCAATGTGCTTGAGACATTGAAAGCATTCAACGCTAAATTAGGAATCGCTTAAGTATAAACAATTATGAGACCAAATTTTAAAAACATAGATATAAAGAATGCCGGATTCGCAGCTACAAACGCTGCCGAATGGGCAAAAGCCAATGGCATCGAGCCCAATTGGAAAACACCCGAGCATATCGAGGTGAAACCTGTATATACAAAAGAAGACTTGGAGGGTATGGAGCACTTGAACTATGCTTCCGGTTTGCCTCCTTATCTACGTGGCCCGTACAGCGGTATGTACGCTATGCGTCCTTGGACAATTCGTCAGTACGCAGGTTTCTCTACCGCAGAGGAGTCTAACGCTTTCTATCGCCGTAACTTGGCTTCCGGTCAGAAAGGTTTGTCCGTTGCGTTCGACCTTCCGACTCACCGTGGTTACGATGCCGACAACGAACGTGTGGTTGGTGATGTTGGTAAAGCGGGTGTATCGATCTGTTCCTTGGAGAACATGAAAGTGTTGTTCGATGGTATTCCTTTGAACAAGATGTCTGTTTCCATGACCATGAACGGCGGTGTGCTTCCGGTATTGGCATTCTATATCAACGCGGGTTTGGAGCAAGGAGCTAAGTTGGAGGAAATGGCCGGTACGATTCAGAACGATATCTTGAAAGAGTTCATGGTGCGTAATACCTATATCTATCCACCTGAGTTCTCCATGAAGATTATCGCTGATATCTTCGAGTACACCTCTCAGAAGATGCCGAAGTTCAACTCTATCTCTATCTCCGGCTATCATATGCAGGAGGCTGGTGCTACGGCTGATATCGAGATGGCTTATACGTTGTGCGACGGTATGGAATATCTTCGTGCCGGTATCAACGCCGGTATCGATGTGGATGCGTTCGCTCCTCGTTTGTCATTCTTCTGGGCTATTGGTGTAAATCACTTCATGGAGATCGCCAAGATGCGCGCGGCTCGTATGTTGTGGGCGAAGATCGTGAAGAGCTTTGGCGCTAAGAACCCGAAATCATTGGCATTGCGTACGCATAGCCAGACTTCCGGTTGGTCATTGACCGAGCAAGATCCGTTCAATAACGTAGGACGTACTTGTATCGAGGCTATGGCCGCTACATTAGGACATACACAATCTTTGCATACGAACGCATTGGATGAGGCGATCGCTTTGCCGACCGATTTCTCCGCTCGTATTGCTCGTAATACACAGATTTACATTCAGGAAGAGACTAAGATCTGCAAGGAGATCGACCCATGGGCTGGTTCTTACTACGTAGAGTCTTTGACGAATGAGTTGGTACACAAAGGTTGGGCATTGATCCAAGAGATCGAAAGCATGGGTGGTATGGCGAAAGCTATCGAGACAGGTCTTCCTAAGATGCGTATCGAAGAAGCGGCCGCTCGTACACAGGCTCGTATCGACTCTGGTGTTCAGACCATCGTTGGTGTTAACAAATATCGTTTGCCGAAGGAAGATCCGATCGATATCCTTGAGATCGATAATACAGCCGTACGTAACGAGCAGATCGCCGCTTTGAAGGAGTTGCGTGCTAACCGTGACGAAGCCGCTGTTCAAAAAGCTTTGGCTGATATCACGGAGTGCGTGAAGACGAAGAAGGGCAATTTATTAGAGTTGGCTGTTAAGGCTGCCGGCTTGCGTGCGTCATTGGGAGAGATCTCCGATGCTTGCGAGGTGGTTGTAGGTCGTTATAAAGCAATCATTAGAACTATTTCAGGCGTGTATTCATCAGAAACTAAGAAAGACGCAGACTTCCAGAAAGCTTGCGAGCTTTGCGAGCAATTCGCTAAGAAAGAAGGCCGTCAGCCTCGTATCATGATCGCTAAGATGGGTCAGGACGGACACGACCGTGGCGCTAAGGTGGTCGCTACCGGTTACGCAGACTGTGGTTTCGACGTAGATATGGGACCGTTGTTCCAGACTCCGGCCGAGGCTGCCCGTCAAGCTGTGGAGAACGACGTTCATGTAATGGGCGTTTCTTCTTTGGCCGCTGGTCATAAGACGTTGGTTCCGCAGGTTATCGAGGAGTTGAAGAAATTAGGTCGTGAGGACATCATCGTTATTGCTGGTGGTGTAATCCCGGCTCAAGACTATGACTTCTTGTATAAGGCTGGTGTTGCCGCTATCTTTGGCCCGGGTACTTCCGTATCGAAGGCTGCTTGCCAGATCCTTGAGATTTTGTTAGGCGAATAAGTAGAGTTTAAACCTTACGGTTTTTAAATAAAGAGAGGCTGGACAATTGATTTTGTCTGGCCTTTTTTAATATTGTATGCGGGTTTATGTACTTTTGTAGCGATTATTCAATTAAAAGGGAAAGAATCATGGGAATCGTTATAGGTATAGATGTGGGAGGTAGCACGACCAAGATCGTCGGCGTGGAGGATAAGAAGATCAAGAACCCGATGTTCGTGAAAGCTACCGATCCGGTAACCTCTTTATTCGGGGCCTTCGGTAAATATATTTATGATAATAACATTTCACTCTCGAATATAGAGAAAGTGATCTTGACAGGTGTAGGTAGTGCTTATATCGATCAACCTTTATATGGCTTGCCAACCGCGAAGACGGATGAGTTCCTTGCGAATGGGCTAGGGGCGCAATATAATACGGGACTGGACAGCCTGTTGGTGGTCAGCATGGGAACAGGTACCTCTTTTGTCAAGGTACAAGGTTCCACGGTCGAGCATATCGGAGGGTTGGGGATCGGTGGCGGAACCATTCTCGGCTTGTCTAAGCTATTATTGAAAACGCATGACTTTCACCAAATAGCGTCTTTGGCTGAGCATGGATCCTTGAATGATATCGACTTGCATATCCGGGATATTACGCCGCATCCGCTACCCGGCCTGCCGCTGGACGTGACAGCCTCTATTTTCGGAAAAGCGGATGCGAACGCTAAGGTTGAGGATATCGCTCTCGGTATCGTTCATATGGTCTTGCAGACCATCGGGCAAGGGGCTGTTTTCGCCTCGTTGAATGGCGATATCAAGAATATCGTATTGATCGGTAACCTGACTCGCTTGCCACAATGCCCGGATATTTTTCCCCGTCTGGAGGAGATGTGCGATGTCCATTTCAAGATACCGGAGTATGCAGAGTATCGCACGGCTATCGGGGCGGCTTTATGCTATATCCGGAATCGGGAATATAGAGACATTTTTTGTGGAAAGTGTTAGGCCACATCAAAACTTTATGTATCTTTGCTACATGCTTTGTTCCCTTTCGGCAATCGCCGGATAGGGATTAAAAGGGAATCGGGTGAGAATCCCGGACAGTCCCGCTGCTGTAAGCTTCATAAACGGGTTGAGCAATACTGTTGCCACTGTTCATTCAAGTGAATGGGAAGGCGCTTAAGACCGGAAGTAAGTCAGAAGACCTGCAAGGCGTATATATTTTCGACGGCTTCGAGGAAAGGCCGGAAGAGAACGCAAGAGCCGTATCCGGTTTTTACTATTCTTTATCCAACGTTTTCTTTTCAGGCCGTCTCATGGTATCGGATAATTATTTTGCCATAATAATTAGGGAAGAAGCATGAATCTGGCCGACGGGATGAGCTCCGTGTGTAAGATGCATGCTTTCTTTACGTTTAAAGGACTGAGGTATTCCGTGAACACTCTATAGAGAATATTTGTTTATTAATAGAAAAGTGCGTTTATTTGCAACGAGTAATTAACAAAAGAAGTATGAATATGAAGAAAATTGTGGGACTTGTTATGGTTGCCTTGTTAGCGTTGATGGCGCTTCCGGCAAACGCTCAGCTTAAATTCGGAATCAAGGGAGGTGTGAATATATCGTCTGTCCATTTCAACTCGGACGTGTTGAAAGCGGATAACGTAACCGGCTTTCAAGTGGGTCCGATGATTGAGACGACTTTGCCGTTGGTGGGTGTCGGGATCGATGCGGCCGTGTTGTATTCGCAAAAAGGTTTGGAGACGACTTCGGTTGGCGGGGTGAAGACTTCGATGAAGACGGATTATATCGATGTTCCGGTCAACTTGAAATGGAAATTCGGCTTACCGATCGTCAAAGCGTATCTGGCAGCCGGTCCATATATCGGTTTCCGTGTAGGCGGTGATAAATTTTGGGATATCCCGGGTTCCGTAGCGGATCAGGTGAAGGCGAAGAATTTCAGCGCAGGTCTTAACTTCGGTGCCGGCGTGGAGCTGATCAGTCACTTGCAGGTGGGTTTCAATTATGGTCTGGGACTGACTGATAACTATAGCATTGAGAAGGTGAACCTCTCCGACGGTGCCGGAAAGAACCGTGGATGGTCTATCACGGCGGCGATCTTGTTCTAAATAGATGAAAATAAAATGAGAGAGGCTGGGCTTTAGAAGTCCGGCCTTTTTTGTTATTTTTGGGCTCGTAATGAAACACCTGTTTGAATGAAATACGCGGACGTCATACTTCCCCTTCCTTTGGAGAATGGTTATACCTATCGGATACCCGAAGATCTGGAGAGAGCCGTGACTCCCGGTTGCCGGGTGATTGTGCATTTCGGGAAGAAAAGATATTATACGGCCATCGTCATGGAGGTACACGACCGGGAACCGGTATCCGATTTCGAGACGAAGGAGATCTACGCCTTGCTGGATGCCACACCGGTGCTCCGCCGTCCGCAACTCCGTTTTTGGAAATGGATATCTTCTTATTATATATGTAAGCTGGGCGACGTGTATAAGGCGGCCTTGCCTTCCGGCTTAAAGTTGGAAAGCGAGACGGCGGTTACTTATAATGAGGATTTCGAGGCCACCGCCCCCTTGCGCCCGAACGAGCAAGCGGTACTGGATGCCTTTAGCGGGGTCTTGAAATTGACGATCTCGGAGTTGGAGAAGAAGACCGGCCTCCGAAATGTTGTCCCGATCGTCTCTTCCTTGATGGTGAAAGGGGCGGTCGAGGTGAGTGAGGAGCTAAAGCGAGGATTCGTTCCCAAGACACAGGTGTTTATCCGTTTGGCCGAGGCTTACCGGGATGAGACGAAATTGCAGGCGGTGTTCGAGGAATTGAAACGTGCGAAGAAGCAAGAGCTTCTGTTGGTCAGTTTCTTGGATTTGAGTCATACGTTAAATCCTGTTTTATCGAAGGAGCTTTCCAAGAAAGAGCTATTGGAACGCAGTGGTTATACCTCTACGGTATTGGAGGGGCTGCTGAAACGGGGTATCTTGGAGAGTTACGAGAAAGAGGTGGGTCGTTTACAAGTATCCGTCTGCCGCTTGCAAGAGCCGAATCCGCTCAGCCCGGCGCAAGAGAAAGCCTACGGAGAGATCCATGAGGCTTTCAAGACGAAGGAGGTTTGCCTGCTTCACGGCGTGACTTCCAGTGGTAAGACCGAGATATACGTCCGTTTGATCCATGAGGTCTTGCGGCTGGGACGGCAGGTTTTATATATGTTGCCGGAGATCGCTATCACGACCCAGATCACGGAACGGCTGGCGAAACTGTTCGGGGATAAGCTATTGGTCTACCACTCCAAATTCTCGGACAACGAGCGGGTGGAGGTTTGGAACAAGCTGTTGCGTAGCGACGAGCCTATGCTGGTACTGGGTGTCCGCTCCTCCTTATTCCTTCCGTTTAAGGACTTGGGCTTGATTATCGTGGACGAGGAGCATGAGAATACGTATAAGCAGCAGGATCCGGCGCCCCGTTATCACGCCCGTAACGCCGCCATCGTCTTGGCGGGTATGCACGGCGGTAAGACTTTACTGGGTTCCGCCACCCCCTCCATCGATTCTTATTTCAACGCTACGGCCGGGAAATACGGTCTGGTTGAGCTATCCACCCGCTACGGTGATTGTCTGATGCCGGAGATTATCACGGTGGACGTGAAGGAGCTAAGGCGCAAGAAGATCATGAAAGATACCCTTTTCTCTCCTCTATTGGTAGAGAAGGTGCGAGAGGCCTTATCCCGGGGCGAGCAGGCGATCCTGTTCCAGAACCGCCGGGGATTCGCTCCGATGATCGAGTGCCGGGGGTGCGGATGGGTGCCTCATTGCGTGAATTGCGACGTGAGCCTTACCTACCACAAGGCGCATAATCAATTGGTTTGCCATTATTGCGGTTATACCTACCGCCTGCCGCAGGTATGTCCCGAGTGTAAGGGGACGGAGTTCAAGATGCAAGGCTTCGGTACGGAAAAGGTGGAGGAAGAGATCGCCGGGCAATTTCCCACGGCGAAGGTGGAGCGGCTGGATTTCGATACGGCCCGTACCCGCACGGCTTACGAGCGGATCATCTCGGATTTCGAGAAGGGGAAGACACAAATCTTGATCGGTACCCAGATGTTATCGAAGGGACTGGATTTCGGGAATGTCAGCGTGGTAGGGATCTTGAGCGCCGATAGCCTGATGAATTTCCCGGACTTCCGGGCGCACGAGCGGGCTTATCAATTGATGGTACAGGTTAGCGGACGTGCCGGCAGGCGGGATAAGCGAGGTACGGTGATCTTGCAGACTACCCAGCCGGAGCATCCTTTGATCCGTATGGTGCAGCATTTCGCTTACAAGGAAATGGTGAGCTTGCAATTGAGCGAGCGTAGTATGTTCCGTTACCCGCCTTACTACCGTTTGATCGTCTTGATCCTTCGGAGTCGGAATGCGGAGGCTTTGCAGGAAATGTCCGCTTTATATGCCGAGAAACTTCGTGCCCGTTTGGGCGAGCGGGTGTTGGGACCGGTTACGCCGCCTATCACCCGGGTACAGACGCTTCATATCAAGAAGATCATCTTGAAGATCGAGATCTCTGCCGGGATCGCTCCGCTTCGGGAAATATTGGAGGGGATTCATGGCGAGATGCAGGGATATGCGCCGTTTAAGCAGTTGCTGGTTCATTATGATGTGGATCCGGCTTAGGAGTTGATAGTTGTTGTTGACAGTTGAATTTTATAAAAGGATGTAAGGATGAAGCAGGAAAAGATACGGTTGTTGTTTGTGTGCTTGGGGAATATATGCCGTTCGCCGTCGGCGGAGGCAGTAATGAAGAGGTTGGTGAAGGATGCGGGATTGGGAGATCGGATCGAGATCGATTCCGCCGGGATCACCGGCTATCATGAGGGGGACCGGGCGGATTCACGGATGCGGGCGCATGCGGCCCGTAGGGGATATGTGTTGGATTCGATCTCCCGTCCGGTACGTCAGTGGGACTTCCATGACTTCGATTTGATTATCGGCATGGACGACCAAAATATAACGGACTTGAAGCGAATGGCTCCCGATCTGGAATCCGTCGCTAAGATACATCGAATGACCGAGTTCTCCCGGAATAAGTTGTACGATCACGTCCCGGATCCTTATTATAGCGGTGCCGAAGGCTTCGAGCTGGTCTTGGATTTATTGGAAGACGCTTGCGCCGGGTTGTTGGAATACTTGGGGGAAGAAATGGAAATACGAAAATAAAAAAGGTTGTACGCTTATATCGTAATTCGTTTAATGTTTGTATATTGCGATGTTAATAACGAGGATGGTTAACTTTAAATTAATAGGACGATGAAGAATGAATTTCAAACATGGACAATTGCGGTTGCGCTTGCGGCTCTGACAGCTTGCGGTGATAGGACTGAGCAGGTAAACTACTTGAAGGATGCTCCGGTAGTAGCGACATGTGTGATGATCGATGGAGAAGAAATGATAGAGTTAGATCCGTCTCTGTTGAAAGATACGGTGATTTTCCCTCTTAGCTATTTTACCGAGGAACTTGAGATCATTAAATTGGATGACCGGGATGAGGCGTTGACCGGAGCACCTTATGCCTATGTCTCGGATCATCATATCATGACGGGGATGGTGAATAATATACCTTTTAAGTTATTCGACCGGAAAGGTAAGTATATTGCGGATGTGGGAAATATCGGGCAAGGTCCCGGAGAATATAGATTTATATATGCCGCTAAAATAGATGAATCTACCCAACGGATTTATATGTTGCCTTTCTTCGGAAAGGAGTTGCTGGTGTATGACTTTAGGGGGAATATCTGTCCACCCGTACCTCTGGTGCATGAGGGGATTGTCGCTCAATTCGCTTTGCGGGGGGATACGGTGGTTATATTGGGTTCCCCTCAACCTAATAAGTTTGCTTCCTGTGTATGGATGCAGGATTTGAAAGGAAACTTGATCCATGAGTTTCCGACCGATCGGCTGGACTTTGATTTCCGTGGGGTGACGGTCAACTCCCAGCAGAACACGGAACGTATCGATTTTAGCTTCTGGATTCCGAAGGCTCAATTGGATTCCCTTTATGAAGTGAACTTGGAGAAGGGAGAGTTGATCCCTCGCTTTACCGCCCATTTCAAGGGAGAGGCTTTGAAGCCACATATGTATGGTGAGTTTCCGGATCATTATGTGGGTGAGGCTACCGGACAATGGATTCAGTCCAAGACTGATGATGACGGGAATATCCAGCGGCGTATAGCCGGCGATTTACCGACCTATTATATCGTAGATAAACAGACCCTGCGTGGTGCTTACTTCGGTATAGAGAATGATTTTCTGGATGGAGAGCGATTAGAGATGCCGTTGGGACTGAACTATGGTTATTATATGACTTGTCTGGAGCCAAGTGCCTTATCGGAGAGGATCGAGAAAGCACTTCGTTCTGACCATCTCACGGAACAAATGCGTAAACGTCTTACTGAGGTACAGGCCGGTCTCACAGAGAATGATAATAATTATCTCCTTTATGCGAAGCTGAAAAGGCGCTAAAAACGACCTCTTTTATCCTATCTGATTACAATGCCCATCGTAAGGTTGCTAGAATGCCCATTGTAAGATGCTTATAACTGCGATTATAAGAACCTTACAATAGGCATTATGGTTCTGTGCCGATGGCTGTATGCCTATCTGCTTGATAATTATTGTTTTTTCAAGTCCGGATAGCTGATCCGGGTATGGAACATCGTTTTCAGTTTGTCTACGAATACGCTCTTTATGGTCTCCACGTCCTTGAAGGTCAACGGAGCGCTCTTTAGCAAGCCGTCGGCGATCTGCCCGTCGATGATCTTGTTCACCAAGGCACTGATACTCTCCTCGGTATGTTCCTTCAAGCTGCGGGAGGCGGCTTCCACGGAATCGGCCATCATCAGTACGGCGGTCTCCTTCGAGAAGGGATTCGGACCGGGGTAGGTGAATAGCTCGTCGTTAATCGGCTTATCCGGGTATTGGTTCTTGAAAGAGTTGTAGAAATACTTCGCCTTGCCACGTCCGTGGTGGGTACGGATGAAGCTGATAACCGCCTTGGGCAGCAGGGCTTTCTCCGCGATCTTCACGCCCTCGGTGACGTGGCTGATGATGATCTGCGCGCTCTGGTCGAATGCCAGCTGGTTATGTGGGTTCACGCTCGTCTGGTTCTCGGTGAAGAAGACGGGGTTACTCATCTTTCCGATATCATGGTAAAGGGCACCGGTGCGGACCAATTGCGAGTTTGCGCCGATCTTGGCGGCCGCCTCGGAGGCGAGGATGGACACCTGCAAGGAATGCTGGAACGTGCCCGGGCAGGTCTCGCTGAGCTTCTTCAAGATCGGGTTGTTGATGTTGGACAATTCCACCAAGGTGATGTCCGATACGTAGCCGAACGTCTTCTCCAGCATATATACTAATATGTAGGTGAACATGACGAGGATGAAGTTGATGCCGAAATAGAGCATCATCATCCAGTTGATCTTATTCAGGTTCGCCTCTTGGAACAACGTGAGGCTCGTGTAGCTGATGACGTACGAGAGGAAGATGAAGAATGCGCACCGGATCAGTTGCGAGCGTTCGCTCAGGTTTCTCAGGCTGAACGTCACGACCATGCCCGCTATGGTTTGCAGCAACAGGAACTCATGCGGGAAAGGTACCATCAACGAGCAGATCAGCACGATAATAAGGTGCGTGAAAAGCGCCGTCCGGGAGTCGAAGAAGGTACGTACTACGATCGGCACAATGGCGAATGGCAATATGTATACATTAAATAAAGCGTAAGTGACACATAGCTCCGTAAGGATGCAGCTGACGAATATACAGAGGATCAAGAACAGTACGTTCTTCCGGTTATGGAATATCTTCAACCGGAAAGACCATAGGTAGAGCCAGAAACAGAACATGAGTCCGAAGACGAGCACGAATTGACCGGCCAGTATGATGCCTTGCGTCTGCGTACCTCCGGTCTTGGCCTCGTGCACGGCCTTTAGGGAACGGAGCACGTTGTAGGTATGGTTGTCGATGATCTCGCCCCGGTCTACGATCCGTTCTCCGGCTTGTACCATACCGTTGGCAAGGGATACGCTCTGTAGCATATCCTCCTTGATCTTGTCGGACATGTCGGCGGCGTAGGATATATTCTCGGTGAGGTAGTTATTGATGTCGCACGATTGCAGGACGGATTTGTCCAGCCGCGGCGGGCAGTTATTGATGATGAACTCATAGGCGGTGCGCACGGTGAAAAAGTCGCTCACGTATCGGGGCTGCGCGACGGCGTTCTCCAAGAGGTTGATACGGGAGTATTCTTCTTTCCGTAGCTCGTCCAGATCCTGCGACGAGATGATACCGTTCTTGTATAGATTAATCAGACTGCTCTCGACATACTGCATGTAAGCGGGGGATACCTTGCTTCGCAGGTTATTGTCGTTATTGTAATTGGTGCGTAGTTTCTCGACCTCTTGCTTCTGGATGTTGGGGTTCATGCGATAATAAGGCTCAAACTTACGGAGTACGCTGTCTTTCTCCACCTTTACCTCGTCGTCAGTCTTGTAGATCGGGAAATCGCTTGGAGCGGTGAGCAATCCGTACCTCCAAGGCTTGCCCTCATAGAACTGATAACGGAATTTTCCCTCCCGGGGGAAGAAGTAGGCGATAAGTAACGCGGCCACGACGAAGTAGGCCACGGTCGGTATATTGTAATTCTTTTGTTTCATATGCGTTCTCATTTAGCGTCCGAAATATACGTAAAATAGTTCACTAACCGGAAAAAAAGGCGTACTTTTGCCGCATTATTATAGAATGTAAGTATTATGACTCAAAGAAAAGTAAGAGTACGCTTCGCGCCTAGTCCTACGGGAGCGCTGCATATCGGAGGTGTCCGCACGGCTTTATACAACTATTTATTCGCTAAACAGAATGGCGGTGATATGATTCTCCGTATCGAGGATACGGATTCCCAACGCTTCGTTCCCGGAGCGGAAGACTATATCATCGAGGCCCTGACTTGGCTGGGTATCAAGTTCGACGAGGGCGTGAGCTTCGGCGGCAACTACGGTCCGTATCGCCAGAGCGAGCGTCGTGAGATCTACAAGAAGTATGTCGATCAATTGCTGAACGATGGCCATGCTTATATAGCGTTCGATACGCCTGCCGAGTTGGAGGAGAAACGGAAGGAGATCGCCAATTTCCAATACGACGCCTCTACCCGTTCGCAAATGCGCAACTCGTTGACGCTTTCCCCGGAAGAGGTTCAGAGCCTGATCGAGTCAGGTCATCAGTATGTAGTTCGTGCCAAGATCGAGCCGAATGAGGATATCCACGTGAACGACTTGATCCGTGGCGAGGTCGTTATCAACTCCTCTATCTTGGATGATAAGGTATTATATAAATCGGCCGACCAATTGCCTACTTACCACTTGGCGAATATCGTAGACGACCATTTGATGGAGGTTACCCATGTGATCCGTGGCGAGGAGTGGCTGCCGAGCGCTCCGCTTCACGTATTATTATATCGTTTCTTCGGTTGGGAAGATACGATGCCTAGTTTCGCCCATCTGTCCTTGCTGTTAAAGCCGGAAGGTAACGGTAAGTTGAGCAAGCGTGACGGCGATCGTCTGGGCTTCCCGGTATTCCCCTTGGAATGGCACGACCCGAAGACGGGCGATGTTTCATCGGGCTATCGTGAGAGTGGCTACTTCCCCGAGGCTGTCGTAAACTTCCTCGCTTTGCTGGGCTGGAACCCGGGTAACGATCAGGAGGTGATGAGTATGGATGATTTGATCCGTTTGTTCGACTTGTCTCGTTGCAGCAAGAGCGGCGCTAAGTTCGATTATGAGAAAGGCAGATGGTTTAACCACCACTATTTGCTGGAGAAGAGCAATGCGGAGATCGCTGACCTATTCTTGCCGATCGTAGAGAGCCACGGTATTCAGACGACCCATGCTTATGTAGAGAAAGTAGTCGGCATGATGAAAGGCCGTGTCAATTTCGTGAGTGAGTTATGGGATCTTTGCTCTTTCTTCTTTATCGCCCCGACGGAGTACGACGAGAAGACCCGTAAGAAACGCTGGAAAGAGGATTCCGCTGTTCAATTGGGTGAGTTTATCGAACAACTGCGTGCCCGTGAGCCGTTCGACGTAGAAGGTACCGAGAACGAGTGCAAGGCTTGGATCGAGAGCAAGGGATATCATTTGGGGAATATCATGAACGCCGCCCGTCTGGCCTTGGTTGGCGAGGGCAAGGGCCCCGGCATCTTTGATATCACCGAGGCTTTAGGTAAAGAGGAGTCTATTCGCCGTATCCAACGGGCTATCGAGATACTAAAATAATCATGTACAGTTTAGTCATACATCTCTACGCTTTTGTAGTCGCTTTGATCTCGCCCTTCCATAAGAAGGCGAGACTGATGCGATTCGGGCAGTGGAAAACAAATTCCATACTTCGTGAGAAGATCGACCGGAATGCTAAATACATCTGGTTCCATGCCTCCTCGCTGGGCGAGTTCGAGCAAGGGCGTCCTATGATCGAGAAGATCAAGGCAGAACATCCGGAGTATAAGGTGCTGCTGACTTTCTTTTCTCCCTCCGGCTATGAGGTACGGAAGAATTACAAGGGAGCGGACGTGATTTGCTACCTTCCTTTCGATACGCCTTTCCGGGTGAAGAAGTTCCTGAATTTGGCGAACCCGGCGATCGCCGTATTTATCAAGTATGAGTTTTGGGGGAACTATTTGCGTGAGTTGCGGAAGCGGGGAATACCGGTTTATATCATTTCGGCTATCTTCCGTCCCGACCAGCTGTTTTTCCAATGGTTTGGAAAGTCGTACCGGAAGATGCTATCTTATTTTGATCATCTTTTCGTGCAGGACGAGCGTTCGATGAAGCTCTTGAACGAGTTCGGCATCACGAATGTGACGGTGACCGGCGATACCCGTTTCGACCGGGTGCTGGATGTCCGTAAGCAAGCTCGCGAGCTTCCGTTTATCGAACGTTTCTTGGAAAGCAAGGAGGGTAAGAAGCCGATCGTGATGGTGGCCGGTAGTTCATGGCCGCAAGACGAGGCGATCTTTATCCCATATTTCCATGAGCATCCGGAGATGAAGTTGATTATCGCCCCGCATGAGATCCACCGGGAACATCTCCTTTCTATCGAGGCGATGCTAAAACGTCCGTCCGTCCGTCTATCGGAGGCGCACGAGGATGATTTGGCCGATAAGGATTGCTTGATCATCGACAGTTTCGGACTCTTATCTTCCATCTATCGTTATGGACAGATCGCTTATATCGGTGGTGGCTTTGGGGCAGGAATCCATAATACGTTGGAAGCCGCCGTTTATGGGATGCCGGTCTTATTCGGCCCGAGATACCATAAGTTTAAGGAGGCGAAGGATCTGATCGCCGTAGGTGGTGGTTTCTCCATCACGGACGATTCCTCTTTCCGAACGAAGATGGACGAGTTATTGACCGACCCGACAGCCTTGGAATCCTCCGGGCAAGCTGCCGGTGATTTTGTGAAAAACAGTGTAGGAGCGACGGATCAGATCTTACGGCAAATCCAAATCTGTTAATAGATAAGACCGGGTTTACTATTCGAGTGATTGTATGCCCAGACTCTTTTGATATAGCAATGGAATACGGATGAGATAGATGTACGGATTGGTAATTGAACGATTCGCATTGTCTATCTCATCCGTGTTTTATGTTAATCCTCTTCAGCGAACATCGGGTCCCAAGCGGGAAGGCGAGTCGGTGTTTGTTTCAAGATCTCTTTTACTTGATCCGTGATGTACTTCTTGTTGACTACCAGACGGAACATATACTCATTAAACCATTGGTCTGTCATGATGAGGTGGCCGGCGTTCGCTCCGGGGCCCCAGCTATTCTCGACCATCCATTTCTTTGGCTTTCCATTCGCGTCGAGGTCAACGGCCATCAAGGTCATGGCGTGTGAGGAACCGCTGGCGAATGTCTGGATACGTTGTTTCTTATCCATGCCGAATGTGGTACCCAGCAATGAACCGTAATCGTAGAAGTTTACATCCAGAATACCTCTGTCACGATCGAAGAACTTGCCCACGTCGCAAGAGAAATACATCATGGTGCTGTCCTTGATGGAAGCGATAGCCATTTGTTTGATATCCTCGATCGGAAGGTTCACGTACGTCCAGTTCTTGCCATCGTAAGCGTGTCGGTCGTAATCGATCTCATACAGCTTATAATAATCGCGGCTCGGATCGTTCATCAACATGACATAATTGTTTTTCAAATCGTCCCCGATATATTCTTGGAAGAAGGACTGAGGCGTATATTCCTTCGTTTCTACCGGATTCCCTTTAGCGTCTTTGCGGGTCCACGTGAATTTCGTAGGCGGCTCTCCCAAGTTCAATACGAGCATACGGTAAATCGTGCCTAGCATCTCTGTTTTCTTTTTCTCCAGATCAGCTACGGTCGTGCCTTTGGTCGTAGACTGGTCACGAAGTTGCAAGCCGTATTCTTTCAGCTTTAATCCGATCAGGTTGCTCATGCGTCCGGTACTGTTGCTGCTGTTGGTCTCTACCATGACCTCGGCGGGAACCACGCCATACTTGGTCAAGATATCGGAGACACCCGTGAACTGCCCTCCGTCTCCGATCGGGTTCTTGAATAACCATTCCACCATCTTGTCGTCCATCGGTTTCAGACGAGTATCGATGATGCCCTGTAAGAAAAGGTTCGCTTTCTCCAATTGATCCCAGAAGAAAGAATAATTCTGGGAGAATTGAAAGTCACCCATGTCATATTTGGTGATCGCCTGCGCACGGAACACGTTCAATCCCGTGAAAAGCCAGCAACGGCCCGAGGAACGCTGGTTGGATATCCCTTTGCTCTCTACCTTATTGGAGAAGTACGTATCCAGATTGTTCTTGCTCTCCCCATTAACGGCAAGCTTGTTGATGTCGTTATTGGTGATCGCGTTACGGATCGCCTTATCGGCCGGCGTTCCTTGATAAGACTGTTTGATTTGTTGCAACATCGCAGGTGAGATGCCTCCACCGCTTTGTTGTCCGTGAGCCGATAGCGTGATGCCTAAAGCCAAGGCCGCTATCCATAAATTGTTTTGTTTCATGATATGTAAGTTGATTAATAAATTGTGTTATTTCTTTTTAGGCCATACCAGACCGTCTTGCCGGATATTCCATACCGTACCGTCCGATGTGGGTAGCGATATCTCATACATAGAAGGTGTCGTATGTATTTCCAGTTGATTGGCGATCTCTTGCGGGCATAGCTCGTTTGCCTTCAAGTCGTTGATGTTATCAGCATAATGCCCGAAGGTCGCGGCGAACTCATTCTGACGGTAATATAAATTACGCAAGATCCATTTCGTCTCCTCCGAAGGATGTTTTACGAAAGGAGTCTCACCTTCTCCCGCTATCTTATCCGATATTTGTACATAACCCCAGTATTCGGGCATATGGATATTGATTACCCCGGTAGGCGCCCATACCCAGTTGTACTCGCGAATCTTATCCTCTCCTTGGATAGGGACTTTCACGTATTTACCGTCTTTCACGTCCGTTGTCCATTCCACACGGGAGAAGTTCACACGGATCTGCTCGCCGATTTCCGGCTTTTCTTTTCCTCTGTCCATTTGGAATACGGAAGTCCAAGGAATGAATACCTCTACGCTCCATGATTTATCCGTGTCTTTCGGGTTATTCAGTGTACCGTCCACATAAACAGCGGATTTCATTCCGGCGAACTCCCAGTTATTCAATACTTGCGGATTATCCCGGTAGGGGCGGGTTAAGAACAAGTCCCATTCCGTACCCAAGGCGTTCACCTCGTACTCCAGATAATTATGGGTGTCGTTCGTAGGATTCAGGAAGATCTCGAAGTCGTTGTCATGGAAGATCACGGCGTCGTGTTCTGTGATGGTCGCCCATACGTGCGGCTCCTCCATAAGGACGGCGAAGTACATTCCGTTATCATCGTAAGTCATCTTGGCCCGGGTCTGGAAGTGAGGGGCCGGGCGTTTGTCGCCTTCGATATCCACGAAGTCGCTGGTCCAAGGTATCGCGTCCCATTCCCCGGGAGAAAGCTTTCCGTCGATCTTGATAGGAGCGGGGGCCTTGTAGCAAACATACGTCGGCGGATTGAACGGTGGTTGCGGCATATACGTGATGTCCGGCTTTTGCGTACTGGGTTTCTGTGCGCAAGAAAGCAATAGGAGTGCCGCCAATGGCGCTGTCGTTAAAATCGTTTTTCTCATGTGCGTTTATTTTTAGATCGTTTGATAAATAGATTCTTATTGAAGTAAGTCCATCGCCGCGTCCAACCATGTATTTATATCGTCCGGATAATGTTGGTCGGCGGTATAAGTATCGCTGCGTTTGTGCCCGAGTCTTACGATCACGGCGTTCTTTTCCGGGAGCGTGAAGACGTATTGCCCCAAGATTCCTCTCATATAAGGGATCTTCATCCCTTTGTAATCGAGAATCCAGTATTGGAATCCGTAACAATGGTTGGGTTTGCCGAGATCCTTATAGACAAGACGGGTATCGGGGCTTGTCGCTTCCGCCAGATAAGCAGGAGAGATCAATTGCCGGCCATCCCATCGTCCGTTGTTGAGTAATAATTGTCCGAAGCGGGCGAAATCACGGGCGTTACTGTTGAAACAGCAATAGGCTTTTTCCATGCCGTCCTTCCGGTCGAGGCTCCAAAGGGCGCTTTCCTCGGCGTGCATCGGAGTCCATAGTTTGCGGGATACATAATCGCTGAGTTTCTCGCCGGTAGCCTTCTCCACGATAAAGCCCAGCAGTTGTGTCACGCCGCTTTGGTAGATAAAGTTTACGCCGGGCTCGTCGATCTCTTTCATCTCGAAGGCGATTTCCTGTAGGTCATCGCCATAATACAACTGGGTGGTAGGAGAGAAAGGAGAACTGTAAGCCTCGTCGAAATCCACGCCGGCGCTCATGGTCAGCAAATGGCGAAGCGTTAGGGCTTTTCCGTCGTATCCCTTGAATTCCGGGAAAAAGTCGCTTACCGGTTGATCGACATCGCGGATAAATCCATCGTCGATAGCACAGCCGATCGCTAACGAGACGATGCTTTTCGCCATCGAGAAGGAATTGCTATGCGATTCCGGGGAATAATCTTCCCAATATTGCTCGAATAGCAATCGATTGTCTTGGATGATTACATAGGCAACCGTACCCAGCTCCTCAAACCGGGGAAGATAACGCTCTGGAATACTTTTCGTATTGTAAGCTTCCGATAGTTCCCAAGGGCGGGGCGAACCTGCTTTTACGACCCGGTTCTCGAAAATCGGATATTGATCGATCTTGGGTAATAAATGAGTAAGCGCTCTGCGCAAATAATAATTGGAGGGTAACGTTAGATACCCTCCGATTCCTACTATAAAAATAAACACTATCCATCCCACTCTTCGGGACAAATAGTGTTTATTGTTTTGAATTCCTTTATTTGAATTATTTTTCATGTAACCACTTTTTGCCTGAAGGGGTATACGTGTAAATTAAGCCTATTAGACAAATAATCCCGACAACTCCAAGAAAGATTACTAATTCCATATTATTCTCTCTTTTTTCATAGATACAAATATATGGTTTATAATTCAAATAATCAAATACATGTCCTTATTCTTTATACCAAGAGGAATACATATGGTAGTTCTTAGCTATTTTCTGGTTGATCTCCTTCGCTTGCTCGGGATCTACCTTCTTGACGAACTTAGCGGGAACTCCGGCGTAGATACTGCCCGGCTCGACGATCGTCTTGCTTAATACTACGGAACCTGCGGCGATGATCGCTCCCTCGCCTACTACGGCGTGATCCAATACCACGGAGCCCATTCCGATCAAGGCGCCATTGCAAATCTTCGCCCCGTGGATCGTTACGTTATGGCCGATGGATACATCATCGCCGATCTCGATTGTCGATTTCTCATATAAGGTGTGAAGGACGGAACCATCCTGTACGTTCACGCCGTTGCCGATGCGAATCGAGTTCACGTCGCCGCGAAGCACGGTGCCAAACCAGATACTGCAACCTTCACCGATCTCTACGTCACCTATAATCGTGGCGTTGTCTGCTAAAAAAGTGTCTTTACCGATCTTCGGGGTAAAGCCACGAACGGATTTTATCAATGCCATTTGTAATTGTTTAAATTTCTGTTGTTTTCTCTTTCAGCCAAGCTTTCTCCTCCTCGTTCAAGAACGGGCTGATCTTGTCGTAGACCATTTGGTGGTATTTGTTCAGCCAAGCGTGCTCACGGACAGAGAGCATGGGGATGATAATCAGGCTCGTGTCGATGAAACAAAGCGTCAGCGTATCGAATCCTAGGAATTTCCCGAATTCCGTCTCGCTGTCCTCACGTACCAAGATCATGTTCTCCGTACGGATACCGTATTCGCCGGTACGATACATGGCCGGCTCGTCGCTGATCACCATTCCGGGTTTCAAGGTCACTGGGTTCTCCTCCATGCGGATGCTTTGGGGGCCTTCGTGTACGTTCAGGCAATGGCCGATACCATGGCCGGTTCCGTGCAAATAATTAATGCCGGAATCCCATAGCGCCTTACGGGCAAGGATATCGATCTGGGAACCTCGTGTACCGGCGGGAAACTTGCTTTTCGCCAAGCTGATCGTACCTTTCAACACACGGGTGAAATCCTTTTTCATCTGCTCCGTCGGCTCTCCAAGGGCGATCGTGCGGGTGATATCCGTCGTGCCGTCCAGATATTGTGCGCCGGAATCGATCAAAAGCAATCCCTCCGGTTTCAAGGTTGCGTCCGTCTCCGGCGTGGCGGAGTAATGAACGATCGCTCCATGCTCGGCGTAACCGCAGATCGTACCGAAGCTATCCATGATGTATTGCGGTTGCTCCGCACGTAAGGCAGTCAGCTTCTCGGCGGCGCCGATCTCCGTAACTTGGGCTCCTTCCGCCATTTGTTTCTCCAGCCAGATATAGAATTTGGTCAAGGCGACGCCATCTTTTACCACGGCGTTTTGGAATCCCTTGATCTCGGTCTCGTTCTTGATGCTCTTCAAGTGATTGGCGGGGGAGATCCCTTCCACGATCGTACAGCTTCCCGGGATCGCGTCGTATAAGGAGACGTTCGTCTTGTTCATATCCACGAATACCCGGCTGTTTTCCGGTAGGCGGGACAGATATTTCCGGATCATGGAGTATTCGGCCAGCGTAACCCCCTCTTTCTTCAAATGCTCGGTGATCTCGGCGGTCAGCTTCTCTGGTTTGATGAAAAGTACGCTCTCATCCTCCGATACGAAGGCGTAGCTGACTACGACCGGGTTATAGGTCACGTCCGTACCCCGGATATTGAACGTCCATGCGATCTCGTCCAAGGCGGCGAGGATCAAGCAGTCGGCTCCCTCGCTCCGCAGCTGGTTATTGATGAGGTCTAGTTTCTCGTGCACGGAGGCTCCGCTTAATGCTTCCGGCATCTCGAATATCGGGTTTCCGGGAACGGCGGGGCGGTCCTTCCAGATCCCCTCGATCAAGTCGGCTGAGCTATCTAGCTTGATCTCTTTCCGGCTTAGTTTATTCGCCAAGGCATTCGCCTCGGCGGCGCTATAGGTTTGCCCGTCCAGCCCCACGGTCTGTCCGGCGTGCAACTCATGCAAGAGGAATTCCGTGATAGACGGTGTCTCCGAGAGTGCCAACTTATAGAGTTCGATACCGGAACCTTCCAGTTGGCTGGCCGCTTGCAGGAAATACCGGGAGTCGGTCCATAAGCCCGCCTTGTCCGCGGTGACCACGATCGTTCCCGCCGAGCCGGTGAAGCCGGATATCCATTCTCTCGATTTCCAGCGATCGGCCGGATACTCGCTTAGGTGCGGGTCGGAACTGGGTATGATGTAAGCGTCAACCTTCTGTTGTCTCATAGCCTCCCGTAGGGCGGCGATACGTTCAGGAATGTTTGTTTTCATCGCATTTTATTTTAGTCAACATTAATACTCGCAAAGTTAATGAATTATTTTGGATTTGTCTCACCGGGGGGCTGGCTCTTCTACCTTATAATATAGGTGTGAGGTACCCAGCTTTTCCCATCGCAGTTTCCCTTCCTCTACCAGCCGCCGCAAGTCGAGGGAAGCCTTACTTCTGGAGCATCCGCAGAGCGACATATACTTCTTCTGGTGGATAAAAGGGTTTGTCTCCAGATAGCGGAATACCTTTTGTTCGCATTCCGTGACGGAAAGATACACCGGATCGCTCACCGTGTACTCGTCACGAAACACCGGCATGGTCTTCAGCCGGTCTCTTAGTTCCTTGGACGATCTGAACTTCACGTCCTTGAAATGGATGGATTCCGCCCGGATCTCATTCTTTTCCATCACGGGCCGGCTTTTCAGGGAGACGCTGAAAGTACCGATCCCCTCCAGCTCCACGTTATAGCCGTACATGAGGAAGTCCACCATCATGTCTTGGAAAAGCTGCAAGATCCCTTTCATATCCGCGGGAGAGAAAGAAGACCGGGACTTCGCTCTATTGATGAACTCATCCGTATGTATCGTCCCGCAAGAGACCAAACGAGGATGTAAGGGTAATGACTTCCCGGATTCCTCGGGATTCGGGTTGGGATTTCTGACTAGCTTGTAATTTGCTGACATATGTGTCGTGTTTAAATGGTTATAGATCTTTTGTCCGATTTTTCTAGATCGCTTACTCGTTTCTATAGGCGAGCTTAGCGGTTTCTTCAAGAAGAATTCATCTTCCAACAGCCGTTGCATGATCATGCACCAACTGTTGGAAGATCATCCACCATTCGTTAGATGATCGTCTAACGGATGGTGGATAATGAATACTTCAGCTTCAAAGGTACAATATATAAAAGAGAAAAGGGTAAGGATTCCGGATAAAAGAGCTAAAGGTTATGATAAATGTATATGGGCTCACAGCCTTGTGGTCCACAACCTTGTGAACCGATCCCTTTAAATCAAGTTAAAGATAAGGCACCCAATAGATATCAAGGAATAATTTGCTAGCTTTGTAGAAACAAATAAGAAGTGCCATGAGGAATCTGCTTTATCTTTTTGTCTTTGCGGCTCTGCTTCTCGGTTTGAGCGCATGTTCTTCTTATTATTATTCGATGTTGAACTCGAATGACCCCGTCGGGGAGAAGAATGAGAGAGGTGATTTTGTGCAGGAAAACGATACGGTACGTATCTCTTATCGTTTCTGGGGAGAGAACGCCCCGGTTACTATTACCATTTATAATAAATTGGATGAACCCTTGTATGTGGATTGGGGGCGGTCGGCGCTGATTATCGATGACGTGGCTACCACCTACGATCCGAAAGTGGCCTCGGTGAGAGGCGAGAGCTCTAGCGTGGCATCCGGTAGCTCCTTTCATTGGAGCGATAGGAGCAGCAGCGGGTGGAGCTACTCGGAAGGTTCCTTCTCCGGTGATGTGAGTTTGCCGAAGGGCGTTGAGTTTATCCCTCCGCATTCCAAATTAGTCAATACGCCTTTGCAATTAGCCAACTTCCCGTTTAACGAGATCCCGAAGGAAGAGTATGTAAAGGAGCAAATGACAACGAAAGCAAACACCACCGTAAATATCCGAGTGAAGGATTTTACGGAGGAAGATTCTCCGCTGAGATTCCGTAGCTACCTGACGTTGTTCGCCGGAGGGACCAATGGGAAGCCCTTGAAGCATTCCTCTTTTGAGCGAAACTTCTATCTGGCGAAATTGATCAAGGTCGGCGACGTGGCTCCCCAGTATTTCGATGAGGGACAGCAGCAATCCGGCGATTTCTTTTACGTGAAAGAGACTCATGGAGCTACGGCAGGCCTTGTCGTAGGAGCGATAGCGGTTACCGCCGCAGGGGTGGCGATAGAAGCTACGCTGGGTCCCGTGAACTATTAATATATTCATATCGAATGATACAAACTCTATCTGATTTAAAGACCGTGCGTTTCAACGAGCAAGCGGACGGTGTGATCATTTTGGACCAAACTCTGCTGCCGGGTAAGGAAGCGTATCTGACCCTTACCACTGCCGAGGAGATATGGGATGCCATCTATAAATTAAAGGTACGTGGAGCACCTGCTATCGGGATAGCGGCCGCTTATGGTGTCTATGTCTGCGCCCGTCGGATTGATACGGCGGAGAAATCCGTTTTCGTGAATGAGTTTCGGAAGATCAAGGAGTATTTGGCCGGTTCCCGTCCGACGGCGGTGAATCTGGTGGCGGCGCTGAACCGGATGGAGCGGGTATTGGTCGCTCATCCAACCTTGTCTGTCCCGGAATGGAAAGAGCTATTATATAAGGAAGCGATCGCGATCCGGGAGGAAGACGCCGCCGCTTGCCGGCAGATCGGCGAGAACTGTCTGGAGCTACTCCGTCCCGGGATGGGAATCCTTACGCATTGCAACGCCGGACATCTGGCGGTCTCGGAGTATGGCACCGCCTTGGCGCCGATTTATCTGGGGCAGGAGAGAGGCTATGGTTTCAAGGTCTTCGCCGACGAGACCCGTCCTTTGTTGCAAGGCGCCCGGCTCACGGCCTATGAGCTAAGCAGGGCCGGCGTGGACGTGACGCTGATTTGCGATAATATGGCCTCTATCGTCATGCGGAAAGGCTGGGTGCAAGCCGTGGTCGTAGGTTGCGACCGTGTAGCCGCCAATGGTGACGTGGCGAATAAGATCGGCACGTCCGGGGTGGCTATCTTGGCCCGGCATTACAAGATCCCCTTCTATGTATTAGGCCCGACATCCACCATCGATAGCTCGTGCCCGGACGGCGATTCCATTGTAATAGAGGAACGTAACCCCGATGAGGTCACCGAGATGTGGTATTCAAGGCGTATGGCCCCGAAAGACGTAAAAGTCTACAACCCCGCCTTCGACATTACTCCCCACGAGCTAATCACGGCTATAATTACGGAGAAAGGCATCTTTTATAAAAATAATCGCTGAAAGTTTTGCTAATCCCGAAACAATCAGTAATTTTGCCGCTCAATTTGAGGATATAAATAATTAAACAATATAACAATTTAAATTATGATCGTAGTTCCATTAAAAGAAGGCGAAAACATCGAGAAGGCGCTTAAGAAATTCAAGAGAAAGTTCGAGAAAACAGGTGTAGTCAAGGAATTGAGAGGCCGTCAGGCTTTCGAGAAACCGTCTGTTACGAAGAGAAAGCAGACTATGCGTGCTATCTACGTACAGCATTTGCAACAAGTAGAAGAATAATTATAGCTTCCGGGCTTGTTTTATTGAATTCTTATTCCTATTTTCGTTGCATGAATGTTGATGCAACGAGAATATGCTGATCGATGACTTTCTAAACTATCTCAGGTATGAGCGGAACTATTCCAATTATACGATTGGTGCCTATTCGAAAGATTTGGACCAATTCCAGAGGTATGTAAGAGAGCATCGAGAAGGTGTATTCAACCCCGGGGAAATCGACTCGGATTTCGTGAGAAGCTGGATCGTCAGTTTGATGGACGAGAAGCTTTCTCCCGTATCGGTAAACCGGAAATTAAGTTCTTTGAAATCTTTTTTTAAGTTTCTCATGAAACGGGGCATTGTCTCTGCGAATCCGTTGAGATTGGTGAACGGTCCGAAAACGAAGAAACCCTTACCTTATTTTATTAAGGATAGCGAGTTGGAGGCGTTGTTGGACGGGGACGGATTTGATGAGGATTTTGAAGGTGTGAGGAATCGGTTGGTCATTGAGATGCTATACGATACCGGGATGCGCCGCTCAGAGTTAATCGGCATACGAAACGTGGATGTGGATTATGAGGCGATGCAGGTCAAGGTAACCGGAAAGCGGAACAAGCAGCGGTTGATTCCTTTTGCGGAGGGTTTAAAAAACTTAATGCTTGCATACACGGAAGTCCGTGATCGTGAGGTTGAGGCAGCCGGTGAATGGTTTTTCGTTCGAAAGAACGGGAACCAGTTGTCGACGGGGATTGTTTATAATATAGTAAAAAAGCAATTGTCGGAGATACCCATGCTGGCGAAACGAAGTCCACACGTGTTACGACATTCATTTGCAACGAGTATGTTAAACAACGGAGCCGAGCTGAACGCTGTGAAAGATTTATTAGGTCATAGCAGTTTAGCGTCTACCAGTGTTTACACGCATACAACCTTTGAGGAATTAAAAAAAGTGTATCATGCTCATCCAAGAGCAAAAAAAGAAGGAGGTTATTATGGACGTTAGAATTCAAGCAATTCATTTCGACGCAACTGCACAGTTGGAGGCGTTTATTCAGAAGAAAGTTTCTAAATTGGAGCAATACTTCGATGGTATTATATTGGCAGAGGTTACATTGAAGGTGGTTAAGCCTGAGACGGTGAAGAACAAGCAGGCCAGTATAATGTTGTCCGTGAAGAACGGGGAATGTTTCGCTGATAAAATAAACGATACTTTCGAAGGGGCGATAGACGATTGTGTTGAGGCTTTGGAGAAGCAACTGGTTAAATTCAAAGAAAAAATCAGAGCCAAATAAAAAAAACGGTAGATAAATTTGGTATGTAAGAAATAATATCTAAATTTGCAGCCGTTTCGCCGTGGTGACGAAACGGCTGCTTTTAGAAGTATCGCCTCTTTAGCTCAGTTGGCCAGAGCACGTGATTTGTAATCTCGGGGTCGTTGG
>OGEM01000053.1_pt1 | contig 113748 bp, 106 predicted proteins | sample 1570741 | NCBI WGS metagenome assembly OGEM01 (sample SAMEA2582141, study PRJEB24529) | metagenome | biome: Human gut stool | place: China | collected 2011
ACGTGATTTGTAATCTCGGGGTCGTTGGTTCGAATCCGACAAGAGGCTCAGAAAAAGAAAAGGTGATACGAAATGTATCACCTTTTCTTTTTTAATTAATAATGAAAAATTAAAGAATTAAAAATTAAAATCTGCACATCGGCTTGCCCTTGAATCCAACTATATTTGTACCTTTGCACATTATTTCTAAGAAAGATGACAGAAAATAGAGGTTACATGCAACGATACGCAATGCTGTTCGGTACCTATATGGGAGGTTTTTGGATATTGAAGTTCATACTCTTTCCGGTGGGACTGTCGGTTCCTTTTTTACTTTTCCTTTTCATGGGACTCACGCTATGCGTACCTTTTATGGGATATTATTATGCACGGATGTATCGTAATCAGGTATGCGGAGGCGGCATCAGCTTCCTGCATGCATGGGTATTCACCGTTTTCATGTATATGTTTGCCGCGCTGCTTGCCGCCGTGGCACACTACATCTACTTCAGGTTCATAGACCACGGATATGTGATAAACACGTGCGAAACGATGGTAGACACGCTTGCCCAAAGCAACATGCCGGGAATGGATTCGTACATCGCCACCTATCAGGAAGCTCTGGAGACAGCCCGACTACTCAGCCCTATCGACATTACGCTACAGATGATATCGTCCAATGTATTTTGGGGTTCGATACTGGCTTTCCCCACCGCCTTGTTCGTGATGAGACGCAAGAAAGACGACGCTCCGGCAGAGTGACGGAACAGCAAAAAGAAATGTTATTTCAATTGTAAAATAGAAAAATCATACATCAATGGATATTTCAGTTGTCGTACCACTATATAATGAAGAAGAATCACTCCCCGAATTGTTCGCATGGATTGAGCGGGTGATGAATGCCAACGGCTTTTCATACGAAGTGATTTTCGTGAACGACGGAAGTACCGACCGTTCCTGGCAGGTAATCGAGCAATTGCAGGCGCAAGCTCCGGACAAGGTACGGGGCATTAAGTTCCGCCGCAACTACGGGAAGTCGCCGGCATTGTTCTGTGGTTTCGAACAAGCACAAGGCGACGTCGTGATAACCATGGACGCCGACCTGCAGGACAGTCCCGACGAAATACCCGAACTCTACCGCATGATTACCAAAGAGGGCTACGACCTCGTATCGGGCTGGAAGCAGAAACGTTACGACCCGTTGTCGAAGACCCTCCCCACTAAATTGTTCAATGCCACCGCCCGCAAAGTATCAGGCATCAAAAACCTGCACGACTTTAATTGCGGACTGAAGGCATATCGCAAAGAGGTGGTCAAGAATATAGAGGTTTACGGCGAAATGCACCGCTACATCCCCTACCTGGCCAAGAATGCCGGCTTCAAGAAAATCGGCGAGAAAGTAGTGCACCATCAGGCACGCAAATACGGAAAGACCAAGTTCGGGCTGAACCGTTTTGTAAACGGGTATCTGGATTTGCTTTCCCTTTGGTTCCTTTCCCGGTTCGGCATCAAGCCCATGCACTTTTTCGGATTGCTGGGTTCGCTGATGTTCATCTTCGGCTTCATAGCCGTGGTCATAGTGGGTGTCAGCAAGTTGTACTACATGCACCATGGCATGCCCTACCGCCTTGTGACGGACTCTCCCTACTTCTACCTCTCGTTGACCTCCATGATTATCGGCACACAACTATTCGTGGCAGGATTCCTCGGAGAGCTGATTTCACGTAATGCCCCGGAACGAAACAAATATCAAATAGAGAAAACCATTTAACGATGAAAAAATTAGTCAGACTTGTCATACTCGGAGCTATCCTTTGCCCGATAATAAGCATAGCTATCTCCTGCTCGGAGGAGGCAGATTGCTCCATGACGGCACGCCCCATGGTGAATTGCATTCTTTATAGAGTAGACCCCGAAACCCAATACGTGGAGAACGACACGCTCGACTCGCTCACCGTCACAGCATACGGCACCGACTCCATCATCATCAACAACCAGAAGAAGGTACACGACATCTCCCTGCCACTGCGCTATACGGAGGATTCCACCAAGCTGATATTCAAGTATAGCCGGACCAAGAGTGACACGATGGTGATACGCCACACCAACACCCCCTATTTCCTATCGATGGATTGCGGCTATCAGATGAAGCAGGCCATCACAAGCGTAACGTGCACCCGCATCTCTCTGGACTCGATATACATCAAAGACAATGAAGCAGGCATCTATGGAAAGGAAAATCTTAAGTTATTCTATTAGTCTGGCACTCTGCCTGCTGATGTTCCTCCCCCTACGGGCGCAGAACGGGAATCCTACCGTCCCCCCCCAGGGAGCACCTCCCAAGAAGGAGAAGAAGGACGCGAAAGAAGAAGTGCACTATCCGTTATACAACGGCATGTCCGTCGGCTTGGACTTGTGGGGAATCGGAAGTTCCGTATTTGGAGGAGATTTCCTGAGTTCCGAAGTATCCGTGGACGTAAACCTCAAGAACCGCTTCTTCCCTATTGCCGAATTGGGATATGGCTCCACGGACACCTGGAGTGACAAAGGCATACACTACAAAAGCAATGCCCCCTACTTCCGCATAGGAATGGACTATAACACGCTATACAAGAAGCAGCACGGACACATGCTACTCGTAGGCTTGCGTTACGGTGTAAGTAGCTTCAAGTACGATGTAGACGCCTTGGGACTGGACGACCCGATATACGGTGGCATCGTAGGCAATCCGAATCTGGACGACGAGATATGGGGAGGCAGCCTGCCCTATAACCATAAAGGAATGAAAGGCTCCATGCAATGGGCGGAATTTTGTGTCGGTATCCGGGCGCACGTCTGGAAGGCATTGTACATGGGCTGGTCACTACGCTTCAAGTTCAAATTGTCCGCCTCGGCCGATGAATACGGTGACCCGTGGTATGTGCCCGGTTTCGGGAAATATGGCTCCAACACGATGGGAGTAACCTATACGATAACTTATAAACTACCTCTTTAAGCGACTTATGACAGGGTTAGAGATTTGGCTACTGGCCGTAGGACTTGCGATGGATTGTTTCGCCGTTTCTATAGCCAGCGGAATTATATTGAAACGCGCCCGGCTGCGCCCTATGCTGGTGATGGCCATCAGCTTCGGCTTTTTCCAGGCTTTGATGCCTCTGCTGGGATGGATAGGCGCCAGTTTTTTCAGCCACCTGATAGAAAGTATTGACCATTGGATTGCATTCGGTATCCTTGCCTTCCTGGGCGGACGCATGATAATGGAATCCTTCAAGGACGAAGATTGCAAGCACGAGTATGACCCTACCAGCCTGAAGGTGGTGCTCGCTCTGGCCGTGGCAACCAGCATCGATGCATTGGCGGTAGGTGTTTCGTTTGCATTCCTCGGTATCAAGCAATTCTCGGCTATTCTTTCCCCCATCGGCATTATCGGTTTTGTATCATTCGCCTTGTCGATGGTCGGCCTGATGTTCGGCATCCGTTTCGGATGTGGCATAGCCCGCAGACTGCGCGCCGAACTTTGGGGAGGGATTATCCTCGTCATCATCGGTACCAAGATATTGGTAGAGCATCTCTTCTTTTAATTAAAAAGTAAAAACTCAGATAGGATATGGAAAAGAAAGTACAACGGAATTTTTTATGGATTGCCCTACTGGTACTGGGAACCATCTGGATACTTGCCCGCCACAACCAAGTCACTCCTTATCAGACGGATAACGGACTGATATTCGGTACGGTATATAAAGTGACTTATCAATGTGACCAAAATCTGAAGGCGGAGATAGAAGCGGAACTCAAACGTTTCGACGGTTCCTTGTCCCCTTTCAATGACACGGCGACCATTACGCGCATCAACCGCAACGAGGACATTGTGCCCGACACATTCTTTACCAACGTCTTCCGACGTAGCATGGAAATCTCCCGGGAGACCGATGGTGCCTTCGATATCACCGTTGCCCCTCTTGCCAATGCCTGGGGATTTGGGTTCAAGAAGGGTAACTTCCCCGACTCTGCCATGATAGACAGCCTGCTGGAGATGACAGGATACGAAAAAGTAAAATTGTCCGATGAAGGGAAAGTGGTGAAAACAGACTCGCGTATAATGCTCTCGTGCAGCGCTGTGGCAAAAGGATATGCAGTAGATGTCATAGCCCAACTTCTGAAGAAGAAGGGTATCCGCAACTTTATGGTCGATATAGGCGGAGAAGTGGTTGTTCACGGGCAAAACCCTCAAAATGGACCTTGGCGCATCGGTTTGAACAAGCCGATAGACGACTCACTGGCAGTGAACCAGGAACTGCAAGCAGTGCTGCTAGTCACGGATTTAGGCATGGCTACATCGGGCAATTATCGCAACTACTACTATAAAGACGGAAAGAAATATGCGCATACCATCGACCCGCGTACCGGCTATCCGGTACAGCACAGCATCTTGTCAGCCACCGTCATTGCCAAAGATTGCATGAGTGCAGACGCCTATGCCACGGCATTCATGGTGATGGGGCTGGAAGAAGCAGAACGCGTGGCGGATGCACATCCGGATATCGACGCCTGTTTCATTTATACGGATGAAGAAGGAAAGCTTCAAACGTTCTTAACAAAAGGAATGGAGAAGTATATGAAATAATGTGCAAATGCGATTAACCCATCATTTATAAAATACAAAATATACCGCCAGTACCAGACATACAAAAGCGGCAAAATGATTCCAATGCAGCGTTTCCCCCTTGAAAAGAACCGTTGTGAACACCGTAAAGATAATCAAAGTGATTACTTCCTGAATCACTTTGAGTTGCATCAATGAGAACGGGCCTCCATTGCCTAAAAAGCCTATCCGATTGGCCGGAACCTGGCAAGAATACTCTGCCAAAGCTATTACCCAGGAAAACAGCACCACGGCATACAACGGCCAGTTGGAGATGACTTTTGTCTCTTGTAGCTTCAGATGCCCATACCAGGCAAACGTCATGAAAATATTAGATACAATCAATAGCAAAATGGTATAAAATGCTTTCATATAGTGATTAATGATTAGTGATTAATGATTAATGATTGCAGGCAGCAATTCCTCTTGCACATTCGTCATACTCCCCCATAGACTATAGCGTGCCTCAGGATTCATTTCCTCCAACTGTTTCAGAATGCCTTTCATTGCACTACGACTGGATTGTGACTCATACGGACAATTCTTCACCTGCTTACGATACCCCCTCACTTGCGCCAACTCCATCAAATCCGCCTCATGTACCAGACACATCGGACGGATAATCGTCATATCAAACTTCTTCATTACCAGCCGGGGGGGCATAGAGCTGAACGCTCCCTGATAGGTGATATTCATCAGCAAGGTCTCCAGAATATCATCCATGTGATGGCCTAACGCGATTTTATTGCATCCCTGCTCCTTGGCTACGGTAAACAATGCCTTCCGCCTATTCCAAGAGCAAAGAAAACAAGGAGACTTGCGGGTATCTGTCGTGGCATCAAACTCCGTTTCAAAGAGAACAAAAGGCACTCCCCACGACTCTACGTACTCCCTCAGATAGTCCACATCGCTTTGATAAGGTATATTCTTCATCACTACATGTACGGCGACAACGGAAAAACGGGGTTTATAGACACGGGCACGCCGTGCCAACAATTCCACCAGCGCCAAAGAGTCCTTGCCTCCCGAAAGCCCGATAAGAATCTTATCGCCGTCCTCTATCAGCCCATATTCCACCACACCTTTGCTAAACCGCTTGTCTATGCGGCGCAACATCTTTTCTTCTTCAGTAAATCGTGCCATTGATACGAGTTATGAGTTATAAGTTATGAATTATAGCTCTTCCGGTTGCAAAAGTAAGGCAAAAGAACGATTTAAAGAAGAATTAACAAAATAGAATTACGGAAACCAGCTTTATTCACGATAAATTTGTATTTTTGACCTTCTGAACAAATCAGCATGTATCAATATGAATAAAAAATATATCCTTTTCTTTCTATTCGGCCTTTTGAGCATAACAATTTCCGCACAAAGCCTGGCAGAAGCCAAAGCCTTGTACGAGAAGGGAGAATACGAAGAAGCCAAGCCCGCCTTCAAAAAACTCGTCAAGACACAATCTGGCAATGGAAATTACAACCTATGGTACGGTGTATGTTGCCTGGAAACCGGCGAACCCGCAGAAGCCTTGAAACACCTGGAAAGCGCCGTCAAGAGACGCGTCCCCAGCGGGCAACTCTATTTGGCCCGGGCATACAATGATTTATATCGGTTCGAAGAAGCCATCGAGACTTATGAGACCTACATTTCCGACCTGAGAAAGAGAAAACGCTCCACCGAAGAGGCCGAACAATTATTGGAAAAAAGCAAATCCAACTTGCGCATGCTGAAAGGCGTGGAAGAGGTCTGCTTCATCGACAGCTTTGTGGTAGACAAGGAAAAATTCCTGGATGCATACAAAATCAGCCCCGAATCGGGCAAGCTGTTCATGTACGACACCTACTTCAATGATTCCGGTAAGGAAGGCGGAACGGTATACGAAACGGAGCTGGGCAATAAACTATATTATAGCGAAATGCAACCGGACAGCACCCTCAGTATCCTTTCGCGCAACAAGTTGCTGGACAAATGGAGTGATGGCAGCTTGTTGCCCGGAAGCATCAATGAGGCCATGAATGCAGACTATCCCTATGTACTTACGGACGGTATCACTATCTACTATGCTTCGGATGGCCCTGGCTCGATGGGAGGATATGACATTTTCGTCACCCGTTACAATACGAATACCGACTCCTATCTGATGCCGGAAAATGTGGGCATGCCGTTCAATTCGCCCTACAACGACTATATGTACGTCATCGACGAATTCAACGACTTGGGATGGTTTGCCTCCGACCGCTACCAGCCCGAAGGCAAAGTGTGTATCTATGTATTCATTCCCAACTCATCCAAGCAAGTGTACAACTACGAAGGGATGGACCCGGACAAGATGATATCATTGGCGCAACTTCACTCTATCAAGGACACATGGACGGACACCGATGCGGTAAAGGGCGCCCGAGAAAGGCTTCGGACTGCTGCCAACGCAAAGCCGCGGACTACCAAGAAGCATGATTTCCAATTCATCATTGACGACCACTCCACCTACTACCAGCTGGACGATTTCCGCTCCCCACAGGCCAAAGCCTCGTATGGCAAATACAATCAGCTGGAGCAGAGCTACAAACAACTGCAGGAGAAACTGGAAGATATGCGTTCGGAATACTCCCGAGCCAACAAGCAGGAAAAGGACAAGATGTCCGCCGCCATCCTCGACCTGGAGCAACGTGTACGGCAATTGTCCACTGAGATGGAGCAGACTGCCATTCAAGTGCGCAACCTGGAAAAACAAGCCACCAAATAAAGACAACTATGGATATACTCATTATCGCCTCATTGATTATAGGAGCAGTAATCTTGTTCTTAGTGGAATTATTCGTAATTCCGGGCATCAGCGTTGCCGGTTTTCTGGCAGGAGGTTGCATCATCTTTGCCAACTACTATGCCTTTGCCTATATGGGTACCACGGCAGGTGTCATTACGCTTATCATATCTGCCCTGGCTTGTATCGGCTCGTTGGTATGGTTCATGCGCTCCAAGACACTCGACAAAATTGCATTGAAAAAAAACATCACCTCCAAAGTAGACCGTAGTGCCGAGGAAAAAGTCAAGGTAGGTGATATAGGCGTAACCACTACTCGCCTGGCTCTTATCGGCTATGCCGAAATCAACGGAGACATCGTGGAAGTAAAGTCATCAGACGGCTTCCTGAACGAAAAGACTCCGATTATCGTAGACCGTATTGCCGACGGAGTCCTCTTAGTGGAACGGCTCAAGCAGTGAAATTTCAGGAATCAACCTATTTATAACTAACAATTAATATTTAATCTCATGGATCCAAGCACAATGTATTTAACCGCCTTCCTCATTATAGGAGGCATTATCTTCCTGGTACTTTTCTTCCATTATGTACCGTTCTTCTTGTGGCTGTCTGCCAAAGTATCGGGAGTAAACATCTCGCTGGTACAACTTTTCCTGATGCGTATCCGTAATGTTCCTCCTTATATCATTGTGCCCGGCATGATTGAAGCTCATAAAGCAGGATTGCAAAACATCACGCGCGACGAACTGGAAGCGCACTACCTTGCCGGAGGTCACGTAGAGCGGGTGGTACACGCACTGGTATCCGCCTCTAAAGCCAATATCGAGCTGCCGTTCCAGATGGCAACCGCCATCGACCTTGCCGGCCGTGACGTATTCGAAGCCGTACAGATGTCCGTTAACCCCAAAGTAATTGACACTCCTCCCGTGACAGCTGTTGCCAAAGACGGTATCCAGCTGATTGCCAAGGCCCGTGTAACGGTGCGCGCCAATATCCGCCAATTGGTGGGAGGTGCCGGAGAAGACACGATTCTGGCCCGTGTAGGCGAGGGTATTGTGTCTTCCATCGGTTCGTCAGAGAATCATAAGTCTGTATTGGAGAATCCGGATTCTATCTCCAAACTGGTATTGCGCAAGGGGTTGGATGCCGGAACAGCATTCGAAATTCTGTCCATTGACATTGCTGATATTGACATAGGTAAGAATATCGGTGCCGCCCTGCAGATAGACCAAGCCAATGCCGACAAGAACATTGCTCAAGCCAAGGCAGAGGAACGCCGCGCCATGGCCGTAGCCACAGAGCAGGAAATGAAGGCAAAAGCCCAGGAAGCCCGTGCCAAAGTTATCGAGGCAGAAGCGGAAGTACCCAAGGCCATGGCCGAAGCATTCCGCAACGGCAATCTGGGTATCATGGACTATTACCGGATGAAGAATATAGAAGCCGACACTTCCATGCGCGAAAACATTGCCAAACCGACGACGGGCAATACCAGCCAGCCGTTGAGTAAATAACCCGGAAAGTAACTGACGAAACGCCGGAACCGGTGAACAAGAATCGGTTCCCGGCGTTTCTATTTATAAACAAAAGATTAAAGCCTCAAGCATATGAAGAAATATTTCGCCTCTTCCGAACTGATCATCAATGAAGACGGTTCTGTATTTCATCTTCACGTAAAGCCCGAATGGCTGGCAGATAAAGTCATCTTGGTAGGCGACCCCGGACGGGTGGCACTGGTTGCCTCCCATTTCGAGAACAAGGAATGTGAAGTGGAAAGCCGCGAGTTCAAGACTATCACCGGTACTCACCAGGGGAAACGTATTACGGTGGTTTCCACCGGTATCGGATGTGACAACATCGATATCGTGATGAACGAACTGGATGCCCTGGCAAACATCGACTTCGAGACGCGCGAAGAAAAGCCCCGCCTACGTAGCCTTGAGCTGGTACGTATCGGCACCTGCGGCGGCTTGCAACCCTACACTCCGGTGGGTACATTTGTATGTTCTGAAAAGTCCATTGGTTTCGATGGGCTGCTCAACTTCTATGCCGGACGCAACTCCGTGTGCGACCTGCCCATGGAGCGTGCCTTCCTCAACCATATGGGATGGTCCGGCAACATGTGTGCCCCTGCCCCCTACGTCATTGATGCAAGCACTGAACTGATAGACCGCATCGCACAAAACGACATGGTACGTGGCGTAACGATTGCCGCCGGGGGCTTCTTCGGACCTCAAGGACGCGAGTTACGCGTGCCGCTTGCCGACCCACATCAGAATGAGAAGATTGAAAAATTTGAATACAACGGCTACCGTATTACCAACTTCGAGATGGAAAGTTCTGCCCTGGCAGGCTTGAGCCGTCTGATGGGGCACAAGGCCATGACGGTATGCATGGTCATTGCCAACCGCCTGATAAAAGAAGCTAACACGGGATACAAGAATACGATAGATACTCTTATCAAAACAGTACTCGACCGTATCTAAGTATCCTTCAAGAAATGCTCCTCCCTTTCCTTCAGCCAATCCTAGGAGTAGGGTTTAGTAATGACTTCATCACATCCTGCCTGACGTGCCCGTTGCTGGTCTGTATAGTGTAGCAATGTCCTGCTATACCCACAATGGGCACAGAGGCGGATTAGGCTTTATAAGCATCTATCCATTATCGATTTGCACAAAGTTACGATAAAAGCCCATAAGTTGAATCACCATCTCTCTTTTTTGTAAAGAAACCATTATCTTTGCTGAATAAAAATAAGCCGGATAAAATGAACCAAGATACCATTTGTGCCATAGCCACCGCCCAAGGGGGAGCCATAGGATGCATCCGTGTCTCCGGACCGGATGCCATAGAGATAACATCCCGCATATTTACCCCTGCCCGGAAGGGGAAGAAGCTGAAGGATGCCAAGCCATACACACTTACCTTCGGTCATATCCATGAAGAAGAAAACATCATAGACGAAGTACTTGTAAGCTTATTCCGTGCCCCCCACTCGTACACGGGCGAGGATAGCACGGAAATCATGTGCCACGGTTCGAGCTATATTCTTCAGAAGGTGTTGCAATTGCTCATCGGCAATGGTTGCCGCCTGGCCGCTCCCGGTGAGTACACGCAACGGGCCTTCTTGGGCGGCAAAATGGACCTAAGCCAGGCCGAAGCCGTGGCCGACCTCATCGCCTCCACCTCTGCCGCCACTCACCGCCTCGCCATGAGCCAAATGCGCGGTGGGTTCAGTAAAGAGCTGGCCTCACTACGCGACCAATTGCTGCACTTCACATCACTCATAGAACTGGAGCTGGACTTCAGCGACCACGAAGAACTGGAATTTGCCGACCGCTCCGAGCTATGTCTCCTAGCAGACGGCATAGAGCAGGTAATTTCCCGTTTAGTACAATCCTTCAGTGTAGGCAATGCCATCAAGAACGGCGTGCCCGTAGCCATCATCGGCGAAACGAACGCTGGTAAATCCACCCTGTTGAATGCACTACTAAACGAGGAACGAGCCATTGTAAGCGACATACACGGGACAACCCGCGATGTGATAGAAGACACAGTCAATCTTGGTGGGATAACTTTCCGATTTATTGATACGGCAGGCATACGCGAAACGAACGACACCATCGAGAACCTAGGAATTGAGCGAACCTTCCAGAAATTGGAGCAGGCGGAAATCGTGCTCTGGATAGTTGATGCCACGAATGCCGTCTCACAGATACCACAACTAACTGCCCAAATACTTCCCCGTTGCGAAGGGAAACGGCTCATTCTCGTATTCAACAAGACCGATCTGGTGCAAGATGCCTCAACCATCCCCAACTCCAGTTTCACCGTGGCCGCTACTAATGTGCAATGCATCTCCATCTCTGCCAAAGGACGTACCAACCTCGACAAGCTTCAGCAAATGCTAATCTCTGCCGCTAACCTGCCCATGGTTACCCAAAACGATGTCATTGTCACGAATATACGCCACTACGAGGCTTTGACCCATGCCTTGGAAGCCATCCACCGGGTCCAACAAGGACTAGCAGAAAATCTATCCGGAGATTTTGTTTCACAAGATATCCGCGAATGCATTTTCCATCTAAGCGATATTGCAGGGGAAGTTACGAACGATATGGTACTTGGGAATATTTTCGAACATTTCTGCATCGGAAAATGATATATCGCAATTAACCGTAACGAATTAGAACCAACTATAATGAAGTCGCTGAAGTTCAGCGACTTTTTTATTTGTCAGAAATCCAGTTCATAGCGATTGGATAGTGTTGTTCACCATATTTTTCTACCGTATTTCTACCGCGAAACAAATTGGGGTTTGTCCCCAATGTCACACTGAGGTAGTCAACAACATGTGTTGACAATGGTTTACATAGGTAGACAAAAAGCGAAATTAAAACTATATGGTTTCATTAAAAATATGGAGAAAACAACATGGAAGTAAAAAGAATTTGTCAATGGTGTGGCAAGCCATTCATTGCGAAGAAAACAACCACTAATTATTGTAGCCATCAATGTGCCAGTCAAGGCTACAAACACCGTATGAAAGAACGAAGAATCGAACTTCGTGAATTACAAGAATTGATAGAAGTCAAAAGTAAGTTAGACCATCAAGATTACTTTACTTTCGCACAAGCAGCACAATTGATGGGCGTTTCTCGTCAATACATCTATAAGCTCGTCAAGGAGGATAAGCTGAGAGCATCAAGAATCAGTGCAAGGATGTCAATTATTCGCAGAGCCGACATTGAGCTGATGCTTAAAACGCGCCCCTATGAACGAAGAAGAATTAAAGATGACCTTGATATAACTGAGTACTACACTGCCGAGCAAATTTCCGAAAAGTACAAAGTATCGCAAAAATGGATTTGGGCATATACAAGAGAGAACAATATCCCAAAAATCCGCATCCGGCAGTTCAACTATTATAGCAAGAAGCATATTGATGCTGTCTTTGCCAAATACCAGACGGATGATGCATTAACAGAATGGTACACACCGGAAGAAATCGAGGAAAAGTACGGAATGACACGTGTAGCCATCCGTTCGCATGTCTATCGCAACAACATCCCCTCGAAGAAAGAACACGGCCAGATATTCTACTCCAAACTTCACTTTGACCTGTCAAAGCAGACCGCCGAAGATGACTCGTCTGAATACTACACCGTACAGGAAGCCATGAAAAAATACAATCTCACCAGAGATTCTGTTTACGGCATCCTGCAATTCCACGAAATAAAACGGGAGAAGAAAGGCAGGTTCGTGCGCTTTCTGAAGGTGGAATTCGACCACATTATGGGAGCCCGTTAGTGGCTAAATGCGACCGACTGTAATTATCGGGAAATTATTTCCTGCTGATTATGGTCTGTATAAAAGCATTAAGGATTTTCGCAGCAAAAATCAAATACAACCATTTAATATTCAACATTATGTCAGAATGCAAAACAGTTACACTGAGGACGCGCCCTTTGAAGAAAGGTATGCTGTCGTTCTACCTTGATTATTATCCGGGCTACCGGGATCAGGAAACAATGAAGACCATCCGCCATGAAGGATTGAACATTTACATCTATGCCAATCCCAAGAATCAGCGTGAACGCGACTTCAACGCTGCCATGTCGGAAAAGGCTGAAGCAATCCGGTGCCGGAGGTTTGAAGCCATCGTAAATGAGCGGTATGATTTCTTCGACAAACGCAAGTACAAAGCGGACTTTCTGGAGTATTACCGGAAGCAGCTCCGTAAGCATGACCAGAAATGGGGATTTGTCTATCAGCACTTCTACAACTTCGTTCACGGCAAATGCACTTTCGAAGAAATAGATGTGGACCTGTGCAACAAGTTCCGGGAATATCTGCTTAACGCAAAGCAACTCCGGCGTGACGGACAGATATCAAAAAACTCCGCTTCCGGCTACTGGTCCACTTTCCGGGGATTCCTGAAGATTCTGTATCGCAACAGGATGATAAAGACCAATGTCAATGACTTTCTGGAAAAAATCGAACCGGAAGATGTTGCCAAGGAGTATCTGAGTGTGGAAGAGCTGTATTGTCTGGCTGAAACTCCGTGCAAGATACCTGTTCTAAAAACCGCTTCCCTCTTTTCGTGCCTGACCAGTTTGCGGCTCAGCGATATACTTTCCCTTTGCTGGGAGGAAATCGTTGACTTTGCGGCTGGAGGGAAATGCGTCCATACCATCACCCAAAAGACCAAGACGGAAGACATCATCCCGATAAGCGATGAAGCATTGGAACTGATCGGGTACAGTCCCGAGAAAAAAGGTCTTGTGTTCAAAGGCCTGAAGCGGAGCTGGACGCAACAGCCTATGAAGGAATGGATCCGTTCCGCAGGAATTACCAAAAACATAACTTTCCACTCATACCGCAGGACATACGCGACTCTTCAGGCTGCAGCCGGTACTGATATCCGTACTATCCAAAGCAACATGGCGCACAAGAGCATCACTACCACCCAACGCTACATGAAAGTAGTCAACAGCAACAAGCGTGAGGCGACCACCAAAATCACATTGACAAGAAAGGGCTGACCTGACTGATTCATGCCTGTTTTATCGGTTAGAGTATGATTTTTCGCTGAAAATCATACTCTAACCATATTTTTTCTTAATTCCCGGCTATTTTTCCGTCATTATTTATAATGTTCTGAAACCGGACATCTATTTTTGTCCTATCATAATTCCAAATAATAACAGTTTATGGCAGATAACAACCGAATATCCATCAAAAAGACAAGCCGGGTTCTTGCATTTACATGTGTCGCCTATACGACAGTGGCAACAATATTGTACAACAATTACCAGATTGACCTGATTGACTATTCCACTCCGGTCATATTAGGAACCGTGGCTACAATCATGTCATGCGCTGCACTGCAACGCCTGTTCTGTTCTCTACTCTCCAAAAGCTATCTTTCTTTGGGCTGCAAGGAGCTATCCTCAAGAGGAACTATCCCTTCCGAGACAAATCCAGATACCCAGGAAGAATTGCCCCAAACTGATAATGGAACCAGTGAAAAACAGGTCGAGAGTCCATATCTTAAGGAATATGAAGCCCGCATAGAAGAATTGCGGCGCAATGAAATGGAGAAGAAGACCGCTATTGTGCATGCGATACATGAATATACCACACACGAAATGTCACAGTTCTTATCCATAGACGATCTTGAAACTCTCCATGAGAACATAGAATCTCTGGCATACGGACAAACGGAACTATATAAACCGGTTCGTTCCAAGCCCGATAATCAAATCAAGTCCCCTTCGCTAAGACATTATGCATGGAATATCGGGGAGAGACTTGATATCCCTTTAATCGACAGGGCAAAATTCATAAAAACGATATTCCCGCATGAACTGGAAAATGCGACAATCGAATACCTTTGTAAAAATCTTCGTGACTCAGTTCCCGCCATAATTGCCATAGATGTCCCGAAGAACGGGGACTATCATTTCAGTTGCATGCAAACTTCAGCAGACAGCAATAATTAGTTTCTGCTGATTATAATCTGCATAATATCATTATGTTGGTTTGCAGCATGTTAAACAATTAAATCGTTTAGTCATGCTAAAAGAAAACCTTACATTCAATGATTTGCCGGAAATGGTAGGCAGACTGTGTGAAAAGATTGAGAGTTTAGAGAATGCTCTGAAGGAAAGTCTCGCCAAAGAACCCTCTGCCAAAGAGAATCTTCATGTCCCCATGACTGTGGAAGAAGTATGCAGCTACCTTGGAATATCCAAGTCATCCTTCTATTACAAGGCCAAACACGGAGGAATACCTGTCATCAAGCAGGGGAAGCATCTGTTTGTATATCGCGACGAGCTGGACAAATGGCTGGAGACCGGAAGGAAAGGTCAAGTTCCTCTGAGTATTGAGGAAGAGCAAGAACAGATGCTTGCTGCGACAAGACATAAGGCCAAACCAAGAGAACTGTAGGAATATGGAAAAGACGAGCTGCAATATTCCTACTCCGGAGGAATTGAGAAACTACATAAAAGAATCTGTCATAAGTGTGACCGGGACATACGAACAGTCCGCTTCCGTGCTTATGGTGGATGATTCCACAATCGGGACTCTGGGAAACTTCAGTGCATCTATCGGTAAAGCCAAAAGCAAGAAGACCTTCAATGTCTCCGCTATCGCTGCGGCCGCCCTGAAGAATGGCACAGTGCTGCATTACCGTGCCTGCTTCCCGGAGGGAAAAAGAAAGATTCTCTACGTTGATACGGAACAGGGCAAGAACCATTGCCAAATTGTTCTGAATAGAATCCTGAAACTGGCAGGTCTGCCGAAAGACTGTGATGCAGACAACCTGACGATGCTGGCACTCCGGAAATATTCGCCCGAAGTACGACTGGCAATAACAGAAGAGGCAATCGGCATGATACCCGATTTAGGTCTGGTCATCATAGATGGCATCCGGGACTTCATCCATGATATCAATTCACCCGGTGAATCCACCGATGTGATATCCAAATTCATGCAATGGACCGATGACAGGCAGATACACATCCATACCGTCCTGCATCAGAACAAGAATGACGAACACGCACGCGGTCATGTCGGCACGGAACTGAACAACAAGGCGGAAACCGTCATGCAGATAGAGCCAGACAAAGACGACAAGTCCATAAGTGTGGTGGAAGTCATACACAGCCGCGACCGTGAGTTTGAACCGTTTGCCTTCCGGGTAAACGATGATTCCCTGCCCGAACTGGTGGAGTCATATCAGCCCCAGAAAAGGCAGCCAGGACGCCCGCCTAAGGAACCGTTCGACCCGTACAAGGAAATACCCGAGGATTCGCACCGTTCCGCTTTGAACGCCGCTTTTGAAGAGGGGAACATCAGCAGCTATAACGGCTACCTTGAACGGCTGAAAAAGGGCTACGGACGGTTGGGGATAAAATTGGGGTACAACAAGACGGTGGAATTGGCAAAGTTCCTATGCAACAAGCGGATGGTCGTAAAAGAAGGGAAAGAATACAAATTCAACCGAGATTTCCATTATTGAGTCCCTATACCATCAAATCCCAGTGTGACATTTTTCTGTGACATTTCCCGGCTTTACTTTAATGCCAGGGTGTAGATATGGGAATAAAGCAAAGCTATGGCAGGTTTCATCATACAGGTGCAATCTGCCATACTTCCTTTTGTATGTACATTGGAAACCGAACAGCATCTGCATTATTTGAAGTGAAGCTATCATCCATGCCGGGCTTGCCCGTCTGCCAGTAATAAACCCTATGGGGGAGCCTAATACCCCAACCGCCTTACTGCGTCGGGAGGATTGCCATACAATCTGCAAGCAGAAATTGTAAGATTGTCCAATGTAATTCTAAAAAAGATCACAAATAATCTGCCAAAATGACACTATTATGCCATAAATATGGCTATTTTGTGCCAAATACATGATTGGCATTTTTATTGTCCTTATTTTTTAAACTTAAAATTAATAGACATGGGAATTAAGCCAGGACCAAAAAGGATTGCAAAATCCACAGGGAAACCAGACAGACGTCAAAGAGACAACAAGCAGACACCAGGGAATACGCCGTCTCTTAAGCCCCATATTCATAAAAAAGGGGATTAAAAAGAATACCGCTGGCATTGTGCTTCAGCGGTGTTTTTTGTCAATATGAAAGTATATATTTGATTTGGAAGTTTTATAAACTTCGCTATCGTTATACACCTATGCGCTTTCTTTTCAGTTGTTTTTACGAAACGGTTTACTTTAGTTTTCTTGCCCTATATATAGAGAAATACTAAACTAAACAGAATTATATATGCCCGCGCGGGAATAAACTGCACCAGCAAAAAACATCGGGCAACCCTAAAATTCGGCAGCTGCTTTAGTCGAACAATCCGTTTACTAAATTGACCGCATCATCCTTTTTCTGGTTGATGATTTTGGCATACACCTGCGTCATCTTGACATCTGCATGGCCGAGTAATTTCGAGGTCGTGTAGAGGTCTGCACCGAGCGTCAGCATCATCGTCGCAAACGTGTGCCGACTGGTGTGGAACGAAAACCGCTTATCTATTCCAGCCGCTTTCGCCCAAGGTTTGAGAAGCGTGTTTATCATCGTTGGGCTCGGCAAATCGAATACATGATCTTCCGATGTCTTCTCTCCACGTTCCGGCATCCACTTCAACGCTTCAGGGGAAAGAGGTAGATAAATCGGCTCTTTGGTCTTTTGCATGGATACGGCCAAACGGTATTGTCCTCTATCGACAAACACGTCTTTCCACTTCAAACTGATAATATCGCTTATCCGCAGTCCGCAGAAGCAGGAGAACAAATAAGCCTGTTTTACGGCTTCGTTTTTCATCGGAGTACCAATCAATGCCCGAACCTCTTCTATAGTCATATAAGACCGCTTACTTTCCGGCAGACGGATTTTATCCGAATTGTTGATTTTGGTAAAAGGATTGACTTTTATAATTTCCGCTCGTACGGCTGCATTCAAAGCTCCGTTCAAGATACGGTAGTAGGTGTGAAGCGTAAAGTTAGATACCCGTTTCCCTTTGGGGCGATACTCCGTCAGCAAGTAGTCGATATACTCTTGGCAGAACGCCTTGTCAATTTGATCCATTGTCATACGTTCTCCGGCATAATCTTTCAGTATGCGGATAGTAACTTGGATTTGGTTTCCATCTTTTTTTCCTCGCTTTGCCTGATTCTCTTTGTAGGTTTCCATCCAGTCCAGAAGAAAAACCTTTTCACGGGTTTCGATACCCGCTTCTCCGTTGGTCAGTTGGATAATGCGCTTCGACTTGATAGCATTGGCGGCAGCCATTGTCGTTTCGTTCTGTCTACGGGCATTGTGATCCGTTTCTGGAATAAGATACATCTTCAGATATTCATACGTCCGTTTGCCGTCGCGGTATATATCCAGATACAGGCTTTTGTTTCCATTGGCCAACTCTTTCATCCGAAGACGGATAGGTTCTTTGACTTTTGCGGGCTTCTTTACTCGTGGCATAATTCCTCCTTGCTTTACTCGTTATTTCTGCCACAAAGGTAGAAAGAATAATCCGAATTAAGGAACAAATAAGAAACAAAAATGTACCGAAAAAGAGCCAAGCAACAATAATCAAGTAAAACAAGAGAAGATGCAGATATAGCTTAATTGCTTATTATACAGCATATTTATTTTCATTTGATTGACTTTTGTTTTCCTCCCTAATTTATACTTTATAAATCTGGTAAATTCAAGATTTTGAGCTTTATTGCAAGTCGAATTTCTATATAGATAAAATCAATAAAGAGGAAGCTCTTTCCTAAGTTTCACACATTCAGGTTAAAAGACGAACGTGAACGCGCCCTTTACAAGAGCTTCATATAGATCGGAAAGATGTGAAGCCATGATTATGGAAATATTAAAATGAATTAAACGCAATTTTTTCTATATAATAAGCAAATTATCTATAGATTTTTATACCTTTGTAAATTGAATATCAAAAAATTGTAACAAGAATGGCTGAGAATAAGGACATAAACCGCATAAAAGTCGTTTTGGCTGAGAAAAAGCGAACCAATAAATGGCTGGCAGAACAGCTCCACAAAGACCCTGCAACGGTTTCCAAGTGGTGTACAAATAGTGCACAGCCCGGGCTTGAAACGTTAGTCGAAATAGCAAAAGTACTTGATGTAGAACTATCTGACTTATTGAATGCCATTAAGAAGTAAGAACAGCAAGTCGTATGGACATCATGTGTATAAAAGCATATAAAGAAGAAACATCAAGGCATCATCTGTATTTCACACAGAGCGAAATACAGGGTATTACTTGTCTTGATGTAGGGAACGAGCTGTCAAAAGCAATCGAAAATGACATGGGAAAGAAGCAATTACCAATGATAGCAGAAGAAAAGCTCAATAGATTGGTAGAACACTTCACGGTAAACCTTGCCGATATAGGCGATATCGTAGCTCTAACCAATATTGGAATTCTATTTGAGCCGGCACTGCAAATCAATATCCATGATAAATTAGACTATTACTCCCGAAGCAGGAATGTTGTTGTATCGATGAGAGGAAGCCTGATTATAGACGACAGGTTTTATCTTTCCGGATGCAAAAACAAAAGATATTCAATAGATTTAAAGGACATCACACATAAAGAGTTACAAGATGAAATATAAAGACCTCATACAATTTGATCCGATAGATGAGATTATCAAGTTCTCCAAACTTGACAACGAAGATTATCGTTCGAAGATAGTAGGAAACTTTGTGTGCTCCAGGACATACGAAGAATACATCATTCCGCAGATTTGTGCCACCCTTGACCTAAGTTCCACAAAGGAAACCAAGGGTATCCAGATTGTTGGTAACTACGGTACAGGTAAGTCGCACTTGATGTCACTCTTTACCATCATTGCCGAGGATGCATCCAATCTGTCCCTTCTCAAAAGCGAGAGAGCCAAGGAGAGATTGAAGACGATTGCCGGCAAATATAAGGTCTTTCGCTTTGAACTAGGCAATAACCAAGAGTTGTGGGATATTGTAACATATAAAATTGACGGAGCTCTTGAGCAATGGGGTGTCGACTATCGCATATCTGACGATGATCGTCGTGGTGCTAGTTATTCGGAAAAATTGGAGCAGATGATGGCTGCTTTTGAAGAGGTCTATCCCGATAAAGGTTTCATGCTTGTCATTGATGAGATGCTCTCTTACTTGAAAGGACGTAGTACCCCCGACAAGCTCAATCGCGATTTGGCCGTATTGCAAGCATTGGGACAAATGAGTGACCGTACTCATTTCCGAATGGTGTTCGGTGTACAGGAGCTCATCTATCAGTCTGCCGAATTTCAGTTTGCCAAGGATATGCTCAGCCATGTGAACGAGCGTTATGTCGACCTTACCATTCAAAAAGAAGATGTACAGTTCATCGTACAACAACGCCTCCTGCAAAAGAATGAGCATCAAAAAGAAGCCATACGCCAACATCTTTCTAAGTTTGCGGCTATGTTTCCTCATATGAGCAATAACATAGACTCATATGTCAGCCTCTTCCCCGTGCATCCCAACTATTTCGATAATTTTGCGCTGATTCGTATCGGCAAGAGCCAGCGGGAAGTGCTTAAAACACTGTCCAATAAATTCCAAAGGATGATGGATGATGAAGTCCCGTCTGATGAACCGGGTCTTATCTGCTACGACAGCTATTGGCAGGATATGCTTTCCAACGTCGATTTGAAGGCAGACCCTGATGTAAGAAAAGTGAGTGAAGTCACAGCTCTTGTTGACCAAAAGATAGATGAAAACTTCATCAAAGGCTTGGCTCCAAAGAAGACATTGGCACACCGTATCGTGGCTGCTGCAGCAATCAAAATGCTTCAAGCCGAATTGAGCCATACAAATGGTGTAACTGCCGATGCATTGGCCACTGATCTATGCCCCATAGACCCGACTTGCGACGATTACGACATGCTGGTTGATTTGGTTATCACGCGTGTACTCAACAGTATTGTTTCTGCCACTGTCGGCCAGTATTTCGAGAAAGGAAACAACAATCAATATCATCTGCGCATTGAGGGCGGTGTAAACTACGAACAAAAAATTCGTGATTATGCTACCCAGATGAGCGATAGCCAAAAAGACGAATACTTTTTCCAGTTCCTTGCCGAGGTTTTGCCTGTAGAGGGCGAAACCTACCGTCGTAATTTCAGAATTTGGAAACATCATATAGAATGGCTTTCGCATCATTGCTGGCGAAGTGGTTACATCTTCATGGGGCATCCTAATGAACGCAGCACCACACAGCCACAGCAACATTTCTACATTTACTTCATGCCCATCTTCAACCCACAGACAGACGAACGCCCGGTTGTGGGAGATAGCGTCTATTTCCTGATGGACGGACTGTCGGAAGATTTTTGCAACCAAATTGCGCTCTATGGCGCAGCTTCCGCTTTAATGGGTATTGCAAGTAGTGACGAAAAGCCCCGTTACAAGCAGATTCTGGATAAGATATTCAGGAAATCAAGAGATTTGTTCAACGAGCGGTTCTTGCGTAACACTGTCGTGGAGTACATGGGAAAACAAAATCCTATGGTATCTATGCAGGGAGCGGATGCTGATTCGAAAATTGACGCTTTCAGCCAAGTAACATCCCACTTGTTGGAGGCGCAGTTCGAGAGTGAGAACCCACATTATCCAAAATTTACAGCTCTTGCCCAGCCTCTGACTCCTGATAACCGGGATAACTACCTGCGGTCTGCCCGTTCAAAAATTGCCGATCCCACCAAACTAAACCGCAACGGAGAGGCCATTCTTATGGGACTTGGACTGTGGGAGAACGGACAACTTTCCATCAAAAGTTCCCCGTACGCGCAAAGCTTGAAACAACAGTTAGAAGCCAAAGGAGGACAAGTGCTCAACCGTGACGAGATACTGGAACTGTTCTTCGCAGATACACACGAATACATCACACGCGACTTTCATATTGAAGCCGAGCTTGAATTGCTTGTCATCGGCACCATGGTCGCATTGGGCGAGATAGAACTTGTCTTGAATGGCGGAAACCGTATCAACGCATCGAAAATTGCTGATTTTGCCAACCTACAGCCACAAGATGCTTATACATTTGCCAATATATGTCCTCCGAAAGGGGTGAACATTCCACTGGTCAGAGAGTTGATGATGGGGCTGCTGGGTGTGGACCGCACAGGTGACATGGACAGGCCTAACACGGATGTATTTGCCCAACTCTCGGCCAAGGCACAAGATGTGGAAGCGCAAGTGGCAAAACTTCAACATAGCATCATGAACGGCTACCGTATTGCAGGCACCATCGAAGTTATATCTCGGGAAGAAGCTCGAAATCTCGATAATGAACTGGTACGGTTGAAGGGTATCTGCAACCGCGTGCCAAGATACAACACGAAAGCCAAGATGGCTAATTTTGACTTGCCTATCGATATTGTCCGCACAGCCATGACAGAGACGATGGCTAAATTGCGCGACATGCAAACTTTGCTTGCAGAGATGAGAAACTTCGGAGACATAGCTTCCTATTTGAATACAGCATTAAGCAATGTGCCCGATGGCACGCCATTGTGCGACGAAATTGAGGCTGCCATCAGTCGCTTCCAAGAGTTAGCTCCCATGGCGGCCGCAGAACGCAAAACATTCCAGAACGACTTGGAGCAGGTGCGGAAAGACTATATTAACTTCTATATGCAGTCTTACCTGTCAGCGCATGTAAGTGAAATTGAATTTGGGCGTGTGGAACGGCTGAATTTGGATGAACGAAAACAAGTGTGTGAAGATGTGCATGACGCCACATTTATCAACCCATCGCGTTTTGACGAATGGAAAAAACGATTAGTTCAATTAAAGATTGTAGATTCACGAGTTTCCCGCGAATATCTTTTGGAAACGCCAGTTGCACCTGACGGTTTTAATCCAATAAACGCGAAGCGTGATTTACCGAAGATCGACGAACTGACGGATGAACTCGACGAGATTTACAATGACTACGAAAGTCAATTCAAAGAAACGCTTGAAGACCCCATGATACGCAAGAATCTTGATGTGCTCACTGCTGACGAGCGTAGCCTATTTCAGCAATTTGCCGATGGCACTATTGAGTTGAAGCGTCCATACGTCCGTCAGTTAGTAGGTATCATTCAAAAACTGCAAAAGAGTTTCACACGAATAGAGATTAGCCACAACGACATGTTGCGCATTTTCTCCCGTCCTATGACCAAAGACCAGGCAATTGCTGCATTCTCTGAATATATCAATGAGCAGAGTCGTGGACACAAGATTGAAGATGTGCGTATTATCATAAAGTAATATTGAAGGAAATGAAGAAAAAAAATACTGACCAGACGTTCAACCTGTTTACCGAAGATGAGCTGGATTCGGTACAACTCACACCCGAACCGGTCACCTGCTTGGGTATGACATTCGGCAGCGATGAAGAACGGCGCGAGTATTTCCGTGCCGAACTTCGCCGCAAACTGCCGGAACTGCGGCAAATAGAAGGTTTCCCCATAGGCGAGGACGATGATATTATCGCCCTCTCCGATCCTCCTTATTATACAGCCTGCCCTAACCCTTGGCTTAACGATTTCATTGCCGAATGGGAACAAGAAAAAACACAGCTTGAAGTAGAGGGAAAGCGCACTAAGGACTTTAGTGTATGGGAACCTTATGCAAGCGATGTTAGCGAAGGCAAGAGCAATCCTATATATACTGTGCATACATATCACACCAAAGTTCCCCATCCTGCCATCATGCGCTACATCCTTTACTACACGCAGCCAGGCGACATTGTTCTTGATGGCTTCGCTGGCACAGGTATGACTGGACTTGCCGCACAATCATGTGCAGACCCAAATTCTTCATTTGCACAAAAGATAGCAAAGGAATGGCAGGAGCAATTTGGTATTCAACCATTCTGGGGCGAACGCCACGCGATTTGTGGAGACTTATCTCCTTATGCTGCAAATATCTCACGATTCTATAACAGCCCACAAGATGCCATAACATACAAAAGAGAAGTTGAAACCATCTTAAAACAAATGCAAACTGATTGCGGCTGGCTTTATGAAGTAAAAGATGACAATGGCAATAATATAGGCCGTATCAATTTTGTAGTATGGAGTGATGTTTTTGTTTGTCCCAATTGTGGCAGAGAATACGTCTTTTGGAATGCAGCCATAGACGAACAAGCGAAATGTCTACACTCGGAATTTCCATGTCCTCATTGCAATGCACTTCAAACAAAAAAAACTGCCAAGCCAGCATTGGAAACAGTATTCGAAGCAGCTCTTGGAAAGAACATTGAAAGAATTAAGTCCGTTCCTGTTATAATTGTATATAAGAATGGAAACAAAACATTTCAAAAAGAGCCAAGCGAATACGATAAAAAATTATTACTTGATATAGAAAAAGCAGCTATTATCGATTTCTTTCCAACAAGAAAACTTCCTGTTGGGTATAATACCGAACAACCCAAAAAAGCGCGTAAAATCTATTATGTTCATCAATTTTTTACTCGGCGCAATTTAATGGCTTTATCACACCTCTATTCTTTGATTAATAAATCAAAGATGAAGCATAAATTGTTATTCTTATTCACTGGTATGTTACAACGTAGCTCTATGATGAACAGAGTTCACGTTAACAATTATTTCAATGGAGGTGGAGGATGGAATGGAGGATTCCTCAAAGGAACATTGTACATACCTAATGCGCCAACAGAAACATCTGTAATAGAACAAATTTCAGATAAGCTTTCTGCGATTTGTAATGCGATTCCATTTCTTCCTAAGAAGAATGACAACTTACAATATGTAGGTTCTGCTAGTGATATATCATTAGAGAACAATTCTATAGATTATATATTTATAGATCCACCATTTGGTTCAAACATAAATTATTCAGAACTAAATTCACTAATTGAGCCATGGTTAAAAGTAATAACAAACAATGCAAATGAAGCAATAGAGAACATCGCACAAAATAAAAATGCTGAATTTTATAGAGTCCAAATGACTGACTGCTTTAGGGAATTTTTCCGTGTGCTAAAACCTCAAAAATGGATGACAGTAGAGTTTAGTAACACAAGTGCATCAGTTTGGAACTCCATTCAAACTGCATTACAATCTGTAGGTTTTGTAATTGTAAATGTCGCCGCACTTGATAAGAAGCAGGGGTCGTTCAAAGCAGTAACAACCACCACGGCAGTAAAGCAAGATTTGGTTATCACCTGTTTCAAGCCATCTGACAGACTGCGCCTGAATTTAGAGCAGAAAGGCGCGACTCAGCAAAGCGCACAGGACTTTATCGAGGAATTATTGATACACCTTCCTGTTCATGTGGAGAAGGACAACAGCACAACAGCCATTGTGGAACGAAGTGCCAAGATATTGTACGACAGACTGATAAGCTACTATGTGCAACATGGCTACACTATCCCGATGGATGCCAGAGAATTTCAGCAGATGCTTTATGATTCTTTTATTGAGCGCGACGGGATGTTCTTCACCGCATCGCAGGCTGTGGAATATGAGGAAAAACGTGCCCACACAACTGAGTTCGTGCCGATGGCCTTATTCATCAGCAGCGAAGCCGAGGGTATAGAATGGCTGAAACGCCATTTGAGCAAGAAACCGCAGACCTACCAAGAACTTCAGCCCGAATGGATGAAAGACATGGCTGCCCCAAAGAAAGGTGACATCATTCCCGAGTTGCGAGACATACTCGAAGAGAACTTCATCGAAGAAAGCGATGGCACATGGCGTAATCCTGATGCCGAGAAAGCTGCCGACCTGGAGATTCTGCGCAATCGTCGCATGATGAAGGAATTTACAGCATATTTGGAGCAGACTACCAAGCCAAAAGCCAAGCGGATGAAAGACTGCCGTCTGGCCGTGTTGCAATACGGTTTCAAGGAATGTTACCGGCAAAAACGCTTTGCCGACATCGTAGCCGTGGGCGACCATATACCCGAAAGCCTTCTGACGGAAGACGAAGTCCTCTTGCAATATTACGATATAGCATTAACCCGAATATAAACCAAGAGAAATTTAATCAACTATTAAAGGCAGATAAAAAGGCGGATAAAAGGCTTGATTAGGAAACGATTTACCTATATATTGCTTATTATCAATATATTAAAAGGACAGATAAAAGGGCGGATAAAAAATGAAATATAAGGGACGGAGCATTGAAATAATAGGAAGCAAAAAGCTTTTCGGTAAAGAAACGCTTTGGATTAGGTTCATGGCGGATAACTCCTTTGCCCAAGTTTTGCGTGAGGATCTTGATGAAGAAGACTCACAAGATAACGGCATGGCAAAAATCCGCCGGACAGCTATTGCAGCGCGTATCAAGGATGAGCTTGCTCAAAAACGTCTGCTTGCCCCTTATGAGAGCAGCCTCATTCCATTGCCTCACCAAATTTTAGTCTTGGAAAAGGTTATGAATGGTGTTCAAACCCGTTTCCTGCTCGCAGATGAAGTAGGTATGGGAAAAACCATTGAGGCCGGGCTTATTTTAAAGGAAAAGAAACTTAGAGGAGAGATAAAGCGAGTGCTTCTTGTCGTCCCCAAATCCGCCATGATACAATGGCAGACGGAGTTGATGGAACATTTCAACGAAAAGTTTTACATTTATGACAATGACTTCATCTCAGGAATGGCCCGGACTTTCTCCAAAATTGATGCTGAGGAGGAACTGAACTTTTGGCGTCAGCACAACCAGATTATTGTATCCTTAGATGCCTTGAAACCATTGGCAACACGGCAAGGCTGGAGTGCGGAACGTGTAGATGAGTATAATAAATACAGGCTGGAGATGGTTGTCAATGCCGATTTTGATATGATAATAATCGATGAGGCACATCGAGTAGGCGGAGGGAATCAAAGCGTTGCCAGGTTTCAAATGGCAGAGACTCTTTGTAACGCCGTTCCAAATGTACTTTTGCTGTCGGCTACTCCTCATAGAGGGAAAAGCGACCATTTCCGTCGCGTGTTGCAACTTATAGATGCGAATGCTTTTCAAATAGAGGGAGATGAAATGCCTTCTATACCGGAAATCGAACCTTACGTAATGAGGTCTGAAAAACGTTTTGCCGTTGACTATGATGGAAACAAACTTTTTCCCCACCGAGAAACTATCCGATTGGATGTGCCGATAGACCCTGTGCTTCACCCCCTTCAGAAAGAGTTGTATGAACAAATTACTGACTATGTCAGATACCAATTTGGGCGAGCCAAAGGAAGAAAGCACAACTCTACCGGACTTGTAATGATAATGTTTCAAAAACTTGCATCAAGCAGTTCTGCTGCCATATTAGGTGCTTTAGAGACCCGGCTATGGAGACTGCAAAATGGAGAAGATGCAGATGATTTGAGCGAGTTCGTGGATGTGGAAGAAGACTTTGATGAAATCAATCTTGAAGATTATTCCGTTCTAAACAACAGCCATAACCTGCAAAATGAAGAAGAAGCCCTTACCGCCCTTATTTCCAAAGCGAAGGAATGTCTAAGAAACGAGCGTGATGCAAAGGCGACAGCCTTGGTCAAGAAAATATATGAATTGAAAGAGCGGGATTCAGATGAGAACTTTAAGGTTCTTGTGTTTACAGAATTCCGTAAAACACAAGAATATCTGATTCAAGTATTGGAACAGGAGGGCTTACATACAGTCTCTATCAATGGTTCTATGGAACTTCTTGAACGCCAAAAAGCACTGACTCGATTCAGGAACGAAGCAGAAGTAATGATTGCGACTGATGCGGCAGGAGAATCTTTGAATATGCAATTCTGTCACATAGTCTTTAACTATGACATTCCATGGAATCCTATGAGCATTGAGCAGCGAATAGGACGTGTGGACCGTATCGGGCAAAAGCATACAGTAACAGCATATAATATGCTTACCGATAACACAGTCAACAGTAGGGTTTACCAAATTATCGTAGATAAGCTGGATGCAATCATGAATGAATTGGGCATTGACAAAACAGGGGATGTGCTTGATTCGACCATTGATATGAAACACGTAAATCATTTATATTTACAGTCTTTGCTTGATCCAAAACGGTTTGAGTTTGCCGGTGATAAATGGCTGTATGAAATTCGTCGGAAGCTGAAAGACTATAAATCTACAGAGAGTGCATTACCCGCCTTTGGAAAGGACGAGATTAACGTTAAACAAGCCGGAGAAGTGAAATACAGTCCTTTACCTGTTTGGCTTGAAGAACTTGTCGACTTGTATGCAATCAGCGAACATGGTAAGGTAGAGAAACTTCTGTCTGGAGTAAGTTTATATAATATAGACAAGCAACAAATACGAGCAGTATTTGACCCAACGATCAAAGGCGACAATCCAGATGTTGAATATATAACCCTACAACATCCTTTGGTAAAGCAGATTCTTGATGAAGTTGACGCAGACAGTCCAATGTCGAACGTACCGGTCATAAAATCAAAAGAAGGTAATGAAAGCATTGGATATCTCACTATCTGGAAAGTGTCAGCCATAAATGACAATGAGACAAGGTCTGTCTATACTGCACAATTTATTACGGAAAAAGGCCGTGTGTTTGCCCCTTATGGCAACGACTTATGGAATAGGCTTGTACAAGAAAAGGATATATTCACATATCAGGGACAAGCTGAATGTGGACAGATCGTGCTTGAAAATGAACAACTTGAAAACAACCTTCATGCCATCTTCCATCGCATGGAAATTTCTATTCAAGAGTATTTGCACAAGAAAGCGGAACAACGACTGAAAGTATTGGATTACGCAGAAAAAAGAATAGATCGGATTGGAATTGCCAACATCAGGACGGCAAAACATAAAAAGTTGGAGAATGAAAGGAATCAACTGATTCATACTTATAATAAGGGTATGAGCGTCGTTCCAAGTGTGAAACATATTATGACTGTGAAAATAGATGGATGAGTTCGGCCATAAAATAATAAGCAACTTGACTGTAGAAGGAAGGCGTCTAAGCCGGGTTAGAAGCACTGATGGATTCTTACTCCGTCCTGATACGCAGCAACATCTGCTAAAATTAGGACTATTGTTACTTCCTATCGAGACTTCAATAGAATGGAGAGTACGCTATGAATTGGAAGACAAACATTCAGGACAGAAAGTGTGTTATATAACAACATCAGACTTATGCCCCCTTCCCGACATAGAGCATGAGATTATCGACTGTGGCTCTTTCTCAGTGACGGATTTGCTTCCTTTCTATGACCCCAAAGTGTTAATGAGTGAAGGTGTTTCCTATAACTATCTGGATTATCTATTCAATCAAAAATATACCTACAAATTAGGCGAGAAAGAAACGTTGACTGTACTTCACGATGCTGATGCATATCTAAAGAACAATCTACAGGTGCTCATTGGTCAGTTAAGAGATATTAAGCTGGATTGGAATGACCCAAATACGATAATAAACATCAGCAGAGTGTTGGTGAATATCATCAGAAATGGGAAATATGACGATGTGGAGGATGTTTTGAATGGCATCAATCTGGACTTTCAAAATTATTTATCTTCAAGGTACTTCACTTTAGCTACGTCATCGTATATGAAGAAACCCAAAATGGTAAACCGTGTTTTGCCTTATCTGAATCATATACATAACAGAACTGAAAAAATAGCTTTGATTATCGTTGACGGAATGACGTATTGGCAATATCTCGTGTTGGAAAACGAATTGAATGAAAAAGGAATTGAAACGACGGATGACATGATAATGGCATGGCTTCCGTCTATTACAAAATTGTCAAGACAAGCTTTATTCAGAGGGAATACGCCAATGAAACAATATGTCCAAAGCCCTGCGGAGGAAAGCAAACTTTGGACAGAATACTGGGAAAAGAAAGGATTCCCACTATATGACATAAAATATACGCATGGGAGTCTGATGGCAGATGATTACACATGTCATCGGCAAGCATTTGTAGATGTAGATTTAGACCATAAAATGCACAGTTCAAGCGACAACAAAGATCTATACGACCTGACCTTGAATTGGAGCAAAGATGCGGCAAATGACATACGGACTTTGCGTGAGCATGGCTATCAAATTTACATTACTACAGACCATGGAAATGTGTTCGCACATGGCTGGAGACAACTCAGTAGCGAAGAAAAGACCTTTTTATATGAAAAAGAAAGTCGAGGCAGCAGACACCTCATATACGATAGTGAGAAACCTTTGCTGCATTTCCTTGAATGCAACAGAGATATAAAAGAAATGCTCGTGACCCGTGATGAATGGACTGTATGGTATGCTCCCTACTGCTTCAAGTCGAGTGATGAAATAACACATGGTGGTGCCCATTTCTTGGAATTGGCTATACCATTTGTAAGGATTGACAAAGAATAATATGGAAAAGAAAGTTAGCATAAACCAACGTATCAGTATAAATATCATAGAAATGGCTATGAAAGCAGCCTTGTCTGGTTCTTTCTCTCCTGAATATGCCTATAATCTGGCATCCGGGGAGTTTAGCGGAGAGAATCGGATTCGTAAGGCACGTGGATTGATTGGCAAGTTGACAGTACGCAATCCTATATTCCCATTTATACAGCTACAGAAAGAGAATTTTCTTGAAGCTATCAGTTATCGGGGAGATAGGGCTTTAGTTTATGCGGCCATTATCAACTCTGTTTTTGGATTTGGCTATGATACAACAGTGTTACTTGGGAAATTCTTCCATGTTCAAGATGAAGTCGCGACACAGCTTATCACAAAGAAATTATCTGTGATTTATGCTAGTAACAGGACATTACCCAATGCTATGAACAGTATTTTGCCAATGTATATTGAGGCTGGTTTTATCTGCCGTCCGAAGATTGGAACCTATACCAAGCCCAAACTTGATATAAAAACCCAATTTGCAAGGGAACTGTATCTGAAATCATTCTTCATCAACAATCCTATGCTGAATGAGAAGGAATATGATTGCACTGATAATCCGTATTTTGAATTTTGTGTAGAACCGTAATATGAATTATGTGGTCAGATATTGAAACAAACAATTATTTATCAGGTATGTATGCATAAATTGAACTACCATGCTTAAAACGAAAGATATAGAAGAACTTGCAATCAGTGCTGTAAAAAGTTATTTCAATACATGCGCTTTGGTTTCGCCACATATTTCAGACAATGACAAGACTCCTGATTGGGATGGAACGCTGGATTTATATGAAAAAGAAAAGGATGTTAGAAAGAATCTCTTTGGAAGTATCGGTATACAAGTAAAAGGAAATCTTGTCAAAGATTTTAAAGAAAAAACATCATATCCTGTCGAAACGGTTTTCTTGTCTAATGCCTTGAATAAAGGATTTATATTCTTTGTCGTCGAAGTAAAGGAAAATGGAGAAACAAAGATATTCTATAAGACAATGGCCCCCATTGAAATACGAGGTGAAATGTCTAAAATCAAAAATAGGCAGCAAACGCGAACTATATCTTTTGAACCATTGAGTATGGATAAGGATTGGGTGTATATAATGCTCAAATCCTTTTATACAGATTGCATCAAACAGACCAGTTTTGCCAACAAGAAAGTTTTCAACGTAGATGATATTTCAAATGCTAAAGACATTCAATTCGAATTCTCGTATTATGGGAAAAAGTATTCAATTGCATACGACCTTCTCCATGGTATTGACTCTTTCATGTATGTAAAAACAAAGGAAGGTGCGGAAATTCCCTTAGGAGATGGTCGGATGAAAATCATGATAAAACCTTTAAGAAAGACTATACAATCTCCTGTGTCTATTGACGGAAATATCATATGCAATTCCTTTTCATCCGGAATGGATTCGGAATCAATACTCTACATCATAGACGATTTGCTGAGCATAAGTGTAAATTACAGAACTTCAAATAAAGGCGAAATAAAAATTATAGCAGATTCGACACATACGCAAATAAAAGCTTATGAGATATTTTACAAGATCGTCAAAGTAGGGGTTATAAAATTTGGCAATTCAGAAGTTAAAGTAAACACAGAAAGGAAAGCCGTTCTTTTATCCAAATTAGAAAACCACATTGCAGATTTAAATGTACATCTGTCAGTATTAAAAAAACTCAATATCGAGACAAAAATAGACTACAAGAATATTACAGACAAGGATAATCACTCTTTCCGCCAACTCTATAAAGCATTGATTGAAAATTTACCTATTAAATTAACGAACCCACATGACATATTCAACCTGAAGATTGCTAATCTAAATATTTTTATGGTATGTAAAAAGGTAGAGAATGGGAAATACTATCTATATGACGCCTTTGAAAGTTCTCTTTTAAGTGTAAAGCAAATGAGTGACACCCCACCCTTTGAAGCACCTATTTTTTCGGCCATCATGAAAGAGGGTTATGAGATATATGACAATATCCCGTATAAACGAATGATTGATGAGTATGAGGCATACGCATTAAAAGACTCTCGGATATACGCTCAGGCTAATTTAGATTTGCTTGAGATACTGAAAGCAGCAGATGAATTGAAGAAAAAAGGCAACGCAGATAAAAGCAATCGAACTCTTAATACAGCGGAATCATTAGCCAAATGGCTGTTAGATAACGATACAAATGATGAGTTTAAAAATAATCATCGATTAAATTGCCTGCAAATAGCAAAAAGAAAACATTGCCTTACAGCCACAGAACGGCTCACTTTAACAGAAATGACCATTAAAAGTGATACTCTCATGATAAAGGCCGGGGCTTATCTGCTTTTGGGCAATGACGAATTTTTTGAATATACTTTAAGCCAGATGTCGGAAGAGGACCAAAATGTATTCAGAACATTCCCGATTTACATATTTGCAAATAAAAACAATATATATACAAAGGAATAGGCTTATGGTAAATGTAAATAATAGATTATTATATATATGTGTAGGACCTCTATTTAAATATTTAAAGATGAATATATTATTAGACACAAATATCCTCATTCCCTTAGAAGACACTCGGAGAATTTTGGAGTCTTCTTTCGCTGAGATGCGCAAACTATCTGCGGAACAGCAGCATTGTTTATATATTCATCCTATGCAAATTCAAGATATTAAGCGAGATAGGAACGAAATGAGAAAAAGTATTGTCATATCTCGTTTAGCACAATACCCACAAATCGAAAATCCACCGATACTAACAGATTCTGAATGTCTCGAACTTGGATTACATCAAGGAAATGACAATGATAAGGTTGATAACAATGTATTATTTGCCGTATATAGAGGTGCTGTACACATTCTTGTTACCAATGATGAAGGCATCCACAAAAAGGCTGCGAAAATAGGGGCACAAGAAAAAGTATTTCGTTTAGAGCAATTTGTGCATTTCCTACGACGCTCCTCTTCTTCAAAAAAGTCATTGGAATATACTGGTGTGCGTGAACGATTCTTGTATGAAATCGATAAAAGCCAGACATTTTTTGATTCATTACGTACATCGTATGATGGGTTTGATATATGGTATCAAAAATGTGCAGAGGAGTAACGAAAATGCTGGTGTATAGAAGATGACAATAAGAAAATTGTGGCCATTTGCATATATAAAAAAGAACAAGATGCCAAACTCACTGACCAAGGGGAGGTAATAAGAGGTTCTATATTGAAGTTGTGTACATTCAAAGTTGATGCGCTAGCACGAGGAAAGAAACTTGGAGAACGACTAATGTATATTGCTTTCAATTATTGTGTACAAAACAATATAGATTGGGTATATCTACATACTTTTGGAGAAGAGCAAAAGACACTTGTAGGATTGTGTGAAGAGTTTGGTTTTTCACTTTTAGGCAAATACCATAATGATGATGTGTACATTAAGCCCATGAAATTCAAAGAGGATTCAATATCTACGCTGGACTCTTTGATTCGGTATTATCCGTATTTCAGTGATAACGGGGCTATCAATAAATACATTATCCCTATTCAACCAAGGTATCACGAAGATTTATTTCCTGATTTAAGTAGCATGAAAGGATCTTTGTTTGAAAAGGACCAAAGCTTATATTCTTGTCAGGGAAATACCATCAAGAAAGCTTATCTATGTCATGCTAAAACAAAATCAATAAAACGAGGTGATATCATCTTCTTTTATAGGAGCAGGGATCGCAAATCTATACAATGTATGGAGATTGTGGAAGATGCCTTTTTCTCTGATAATGTTAATGATGTTTTTGCAATGATTGCCAAGCGTACAGTTTATAACTATGAGGAATTGCAAGGTATAATGAATAGGAAAACCTTGGTGATTCTTTTTAGATATATTGTATGTCAAAATGAAGTTTCAAGCAAAAGGCTGAGAGAAATTGGAATTAAGGGAAATATTCAAAGTATAAGACAAATTAACAATACGCAATATCAACAAATTAGAAATAATGAAATCTAAAATAATAATATTATCAATTCATCCTCAGCATATAAAAAAGATTCTTGCTGGGGAAAAGTTATACGAGTATCGAAAACAAATACCGACTGAGGTAGAATATGTTGTTGTATACGCTACTGTCCCGATTAAAAAGATCGTTGCTGTTATAAAAGTCGAGAATATTCTTAAAGATACTCCCGAAAATATTTGGATAAAAACACAACAAAATTCCGGCGTATCATACGAGTTTTTCATGAAATATTTTACTGGACAACCAAAGGCATATGCAATAAAATTCCAACATATCTACAAATTGCCACAACCTATGGATATTACTATAATAGATGGAGTAAAATGTGCTCCACAGGCATATGTATATGTGAATGAATCATTATCTGCTTTATCCCAAACTTTATATTTAAAAATATAGGGTGATTTATTGTAATTGACGACGATAACAATTTCACTAGTCCGTAAATAATTAATTATCTATCAATATTGTAGTTTAATGGTTATGTTTCTCAATTCAGAGCAAATTCAAAAACTAAAAACAATTTTTGCCACAGCAGGATTAAACAATTCAGATTTTAATTCTAATAATGAGGATCGGGAATACTCTTATTATAGGATTAATGATCCTAATTCTTTTAGGTTTCAGATAAGGCAGTCTATACAAGGTGCTTTGTTCGCTGATGTATTCTGTGAACCATATACATATGCCCCTCACATATATAAAAGTTGTGATAACTTTGACGAGTGCTTGCGCTTAGCTTATGAGTGGGCCACCGTGACTAGCTATAAATTAGCTGGGAAGACTTATTATCATAAAATATTTATTAGCCACTCATCTGAAGATAAACACATCATAGATGAGTTCGTAGATAAAATATTACGACTTTCTTGCGGATTTAATACCTCAGATATAATTTATACTTCACGACAATCAACTGGTGTCAATTTAGGAGATGGTATACCTCAGTTTATTAAAAGCAATCTTGAAACGGCAAGTTTAGTACTGTTTATGATTTCACCTAACTATCGTCGGAGTGAAGTATGTCTTAATGAAATGGGGGCTGCATGGGCATTAGACAAAAAAATAGTTTCTATCCTTCTTCCGAATGTCTCTTTTGATAATTTAGGATGGTTAACTTCACTAGATAAAGCTATAAAAATTGATGACAGCGAAGGGTTGGATAAACTCGCATCAATGCTTTGTCGTAAAGAGCTGGATATTTCAGATTGGAATAGACAAAAGGAAGCTTTTATATTCTCGTGTAAAAAACGAAGAAAATCTAAATATAGAACAAATATACAAACACCCCAATATAAATTGGGCAATAAAGGAGATTTAGTGATTTTTGACATTGATTTTTATGTTAGGGCTGTTACAGAAGGAGAATATCAATACCAACTTAACATGAGAGTAAGAGCATCTTCTGATATCACATTGAAAGATGCGTTTATAGTTAATGACAATACTTTTATTGGAGATAGTTCGAAACCTTGTAATCAATTAAAGTTAGCTTCCTTCATTCCAATGGATTGTATAAACATCAATACAATTGATATTTCAGAATATAAAAATGTTGTCATAAGTAAGATCTCGGAAGATGGGATACAAGTAATAGATAAAAACATTAAAAAGGGGGAACAGATTTCCATCTCTTTTGTTGGCGCATTTATAACAACAAGAGAATGTGATGGAAATGTAGATTTGCCACTCAATAATTGGAGTTTTCATTTATCATATAATATTGATGGTTATATCAACATCCCTATTAAATTAGAAATAGCCAAAGGTAATATTAATGGTTATTTCTGGCACAACTAATCAGCGTAAGCATCTGGTGAAGACTGTATTGACAGAGATTACTACTATACGTTCCGACTTGAGTCAACTTTATATAGGGACTGTCGTTTAATTCCTTCAACATGAGTCAATCGGTAGTGTAAACTAAACTGTGTCAAGTTATATTTCGGAGCTGTTATGGAATATTGAAGGATCCAAAACAGCTCCGCTAAGTTATCAATATCGTCAAAGAACTCCAAACAAAAGATGTTGTCAGGCAAAGATCCTAAACCTGTCCGGGAACAGTATCCCGGTGAAGTGCGTATAGCGAATTTATTCCGCTCGAGGTATCTTCACGCAAAAAAAAAGATGCTTACACGAGAAGAAATCGCAGAGATAGTTCAATACTGCAAGGAGAATGGAGTCTCATACAAGAGCCGTCTGAAAGAAATCGGGATAGCCGAGTGGCGGTTCTATGAAAGCAAACGCAGATACGCCAAGGCTCAGTCCAGTGAGCGGGAATCAGGAGCGTTTCTTCAGCTGGTGTGTGGAAATGACAGCATTCCGGAACCGGTGCTAACAAACAGGGAAACAGGCAAAAGCAGGAAGTCGGGACATGAGTCCATACCGATGAGCATAGAGATGTGCACGCAGACGGGGGCAGTATTGCGGATCTAGGGCAATCTGGACGCGGCGATGCTACAGGCAATAATCCAAGCGTTGTCGAGCCATGTTTAGCCTGAAGACAGTATGCGGTACCTGCTTTACAACAAGCCGACCGACATGCGTAAGAGTTTCCATACTCTACTCTGTGTGGGCTTGTGACCGACGAACTGAGATGTGACCCGTGCAACGGTGATGTCTATACCTTCATGAACAAGGCCAGGAACAGGATCAAGCTTCTGCATTGGGAGCCGGGCGGTCTGGTCCTGTACTGCAGGCTTCTTGAATCCGGGACCTTCGGCGTGCTCTCCGGTCTGGAGAAGGATGCCGTCAGCGGGAGGATAGAATGGAGCGGACTGGTCATGGTAGTAGATGGCATAATCGAACAGTCGGACAGTCGCAGGCAGCGACTTGAGTATAGCTGCACATTTCCTCGTTATATGGGAAATATATCATAAGATAGTGCGCAATCTCACTCAATTCCTGCTCCTCAATGCCAATCAAAATCTGTTTTGCCATAATCAGTAAATATTAGCTGTTACTATTCAAACTTCATCATATCCGCCAACTGGACAAAATAATCATTTGACCAAATGTCAAGTTCCTTTGGATTGCGCACGAAAGGCAATACATCTTCTTTCACTTGTTTTATATCAGCTGTTGAGAGACGCTCAATGAGCTTCTCCTTGAATAACTCTGGAGTAATATTCTCATTGTTAAACTGCTTGCATCGTTCTGCCAAATGAGTAAAATCCAACGAAACATTGTGGCGGACATACCATTCGAAATCATACCAGTCTCGACCTTTCACCCTGTTTTTCCAGCCTCTGTACACCAATGCGTGCATCTTCCCGGCAAACAAATCCGGCAGAGTGAAACAGCGTGTCATGAAGGAGTGTGGCTGTAGAAGCAGCTTTTGCTCAGTCCTGAAATTCAACGGTGGCTGGGTATCAACCTCAATTTTGATTTTTATGGATTTATCGGTCTGGAAAGACACGTCATATACATCCGTATTATCTTTCAGGAAAGCAGATTCCACCTTACCAAATCCCTTTTTATCTTTCTTTTTAATCTCCACCTCGCGACCGACAATGGCAAATTCATCTATTATCGGCTGGAAGTATTTCGTAAAATCGAACTTGTCATCGGGAGTAAGGAGGGAAAAATCCATATCCTCGCTAAAGCGTTGGAGACCATGAAAAATTCTGAGGCAGGTACCGCCATAGAAAGCGGCCACATCAAAGAAACCGCCATTGTAGAGCCCGGCAAGTATCACCTGTTGGTTTACTTCAAATATGGCATTACGTCTTTCTTGTTCCGTTGTCGCACTATATGCAGAGAGCATATTGTCATAAATCTCATTCTTCATTTCTTCAGTAATTTAAGTAAAGTACGGATTGAATCGGCTTTTTTGCCGACCTTGATATATTCCTCAAACAACCGGGCATCCATCTGCATAAAATCCTCTCGTTCCATCCGGATATCCTCTTCCAGATAAATTTCAGCATCTTTCAGGTAACGCAAATTCACTTTTGAAGAATTGGCAATCAGATCACACAGAGCCTTTTCCGGCGTAGCCATCACAAACGCATAGCCATCTTTCTTGATGCTTGTCAGACCTACTGAAAATGCGGCCTTCGAGATATGCGTATATTCAAATCGGCCAAACGGCGTATCAAAGTTCTTAGCATACTTCAAAGTCATGGACTGCTTGGTGTAAACCTCTTCCGGTATCAGCCCATAATAGCGCAGAGCCGATGACATGGAAACATACGAAGGGGCATACAGATGATTGGCTATCAATTCTGTCGAAAGGGTTTTCCCAGTTACTTCCGGACTGCACACATAAAGTCCCTTCTTGAGTCGTATTATTTGTTTGTCACGCTCAAGCAACCTGAGTTTCTGGCTTCCACCCCTGATATGAGGAAACAGGGACTCCAAAACGGAAGCTGTAAGAGGGATATTTCCTAATTGTCGCAATGGATTGTTCATGGCACAAAGATAGCTATTATTTTAATATCAAAGTATATTCAATATATTTTTCTACTTAAAATATTGCTATATGTACAACCATGATTTTTAGTGAATACCCATAGATACAAAGAAATTACACTTTCCACTATATGCCAATTAAAGTAAAGTCTAAACATAAAGGAAAGAATTATCTTGTAAACCGCAATCCGTATTAAACCTAAAAGTACAGGTTCTCTTCTTCCGGCACCTTGTTCTCCAGGAACATAACATAGTAGACCGGGAGATAAAGGATATTCCCTTTCGTTTGAGAGAACAATAGATGAAACAATATGGTAATCCTGAATTGCCATCAGGTTGTCCAACGCACTATGAACCGTATAATCCTTGCCGAATTTAACCTCGATAGGCAGGACGCTCATGGTGCCACTATCGTCAACAAGGAAGTCAACCTCTCCTTTCTGGTTATTGTCGTAGTAGAACAGTTTTCATTAGTGTCCACTAAAAAGTCATAGAAGTTCTTTGAAATTATTGAAGTTCAATTTGTTATAATTATTTTTGGAGTCAACAGATTTGAATTTACTTTTGCGATGTTAATCAGGCTGCTATGCATAAAGACAAGTTCGTTTTTGCTCAGTTACCCCAATTCCTAGACCGCAATCACTTCAACTATCTCATAAAGAAGTATAAAGGCGACAAGTATATCATGATCTATACTTGTTGGAATCAACTGCTTACGATGATCTTCGGTCAGCTTTCCAATCAGGAGAGCCTCCGGGATCTGATTGTGGCTATGGAAGCCCATGCCGGGAAACTCTACCATCTTGGAATCGGGAAGTCTGTAACGCGAAGCAATCTTAGTAAGGCCAATGAGCAGCGTGACTGCCGCATCTTCGAGGAATATGCAGCATTCATGATAGCCGAGGCACGCAAGCGTAGAATATACAAGATCTTCGAGCTTGACGGTCATGGTTACGCATTTGACCCTACCACGATTGACCTATGCCTGTCGGTCTTTGAATGAGCTAAATTCCGCAAACATAAAGGCGGAATAAAGCTGCATACGATCTACGACATTGAGGCAGAAGTTCCTGCTTTTGTGTATATTACACCTGCAAATATTCACGATTCAAAGGCTATGCCTGAGATTCCATACGAACCCGGGGCGCATTACGTATTCGACCGTGGATATAACGATTTCAGCAACCTTTATACAATAAATCGCATAGGTGCTTTCTTCGTTGTATGAGCCAAAACCAATGTGCGGATTAAACCCAAAACAAGAAAACGTAGATTGCCGGAAAGTGTAGTTTCCGATGTAATCGGATGCTTTACGGTTTATAAAAGTTCCTGGGACTACCCCGAAGAACTTAGAAAACTCATTGTTGAAGACCCTGAAGACGGTACCCGGTACATATTCCTGACGAACAATCTTGACGCTTCTGCGGAGTTAATATCATCGCTTTATCGAAACAGATGGAGTGTTGAACTGTTTTTCAAATGGATAAAACAGCACCTCAGGATCAAGAAGTTCTGGGGAACATCAGAAAATGCTGTACGCATACAGATCTACTGTGCTATAACAACTTACTGCTTAGTGGCAATTGTGCAGCACGATATGAAATTAGAGCGCAGCATCTATGAAGTCCTTCAAATTCTCGGAATCTCCCTGACCGACAAGACTCACCTTTGTGACTTGTTTGACAAATCGAATTTCAAAATTGTCAAAGACCTATATGATTCAAGTGAACCGAATTTGTTTAATTTTTAACCTTGTCTATTATTAGTGGACAGTAGTGAATCCAACTGATTTTTGAATTCTTGAGGAGACAATTTCTTCCATGGCTTACATCCATCAAAAAAACGACTCTTAATTATCTTATTACCATTCTTGTCCATTCTGTGTACCTTGTTCTCATTAGTCCAACTAAAGTAACAATCTTTATACTTGAACTTGATATCTTTTCCCCAACAAATACCATTCTCTCTATATAGTTCCATATCTTCGTTTAATAAGATGTCTTTGCATTTACAAAGGATATTATTTCTTTGATGTAGGAAATAAATTTTCCAATTAGCTTTGGTTTTATAAGGGTGTAATGCCCATACTCCTCCACACCAGTCACCTCTCCAATGCAAATAACTATCTTCAACTATAGTGTCTAGCATTTGTGTCTTTACTATGAATTCCTGGATATATGCCTCATAAGGATTTTGGCTTTTGTCAAAAGACGATACGTATGATTTGAAATCACATTTATTACCTGACAATAACAATGAGACAGGTTTGGCCAGATTGAAATTCAACAGATTTCCTCTCCAATGAGACTTTGAGTTATCATAGTAAATCTCTTGGAAATGATTATTCCAATCATCAAAGAATGAGATAAATGTTCGAAGAAGAATATTATTACCTTGCAGTTCTCCATCCTTGTTAAAGAATTCTTTAGCTTTACTCAATTTCTTATCAAATTGGCTCCAGTCCTCTTGACAGTTGTCATCTTGAAATAAGAATCTAATTGCGCCTCTGAAAAATAGGGAATTCTCAGCTTCGATTATTCTCTTTTTCCATTCTTCGCTATTAGTTTCACCGAGTATCTTTTTTGCCTTAATTTTTTCCTCTTTTATTTGCTCTTTTATAGCAGAATATACTATAACATTCTCATTATCAACATCTACATCTTGTAGAAATGACACCATGTTGTGAGAGTAAGTTTTTAGTTTATTTATTTGGCGTAATTCACTAACTAATACACTAACACTATAGTGACTATCAATATTTTGAATTAAATTCCAAACTACTCGCATCCAATCCTTGAATGAGTTTTGTTCGTATTCACCTTGTTCAAGATAGCAACAAATTGCAAAAAACGATATTCTTTCTTGTAAAGTGATTTCAGTAACCTTATACTCGACAATTCCATTGTCTTTAATTGTTTTTTTATATTTTGAAATGAAACTAAAATCATTTTCTTCTAATTCACCATAATCTTCCCATCGGGGAACGCATAATAATTTTATGCTATCCAAATTGGCTATATTAGAAGCGACACAATCTAAGCAATACTCTAATGCTTTTAATTTTGTATCATCAAGATGCTTTGCGTAAAAATCAAAATCATCAAAAACTAATTCATCTCTATATAGTTTTTTTCCAAAATTTGACGAAGCTCCTTCTTGGAGATTCTTTTCCCAGGCATCAGCAGAAATGGAGAGATCTGATACCATCAAATAGTTTAATAAGAAGCGGTTGATAAATGCTATGTAAATATCATCTATCAAATCGTTTTCCGTTCTAAATTTCCAAAAAATATCTGTCCACGCATTGTCCATCTTAGAGGCGAATTCAACTTTTCTAATACTTGCTTTCGTTTCAACGTCTTCCTCGCCAATATTGTCTTTCTCCGTAATTACAAATACCCTTTTCACATGATCTAGCAAATCTGCTTTGAAATTCTCAAAACCAGTAAGTGCTTTCCCGCGAGCATTCATCTTGATATACAAATCATCAGTCAATTTGTATTTCTCAAGAGGAAAATAATAAAAAGATATTGGAGCCTTTTCAATGGGTTCATAATGTTTGGTTAGAATTTCCCAATAGCTTTTTAGGGAATCTAAATCTTTGTTGAACAATACTTCATCTATACCATCGTTTACACCGGTCCCTTTCAACATCCTCAGCATAGAGGAAATGGTTGGTTCATTATTATAATTCAAGTAAAACCATAATTCATCCTCAATATCTGAAATATTTGTAATTTTTTCGCAGCAAAGAGACTCGCAGAAATCAGATGAAGACATTCTTGTCTCATACGTGAATCGTAATAGGGTATCGCGCACTTCACTATCTGTTTGTATAAGATCCAACCTCATGGCTATATACCAATGAAGCAACCACAATGTCGTTAGTCTCTGCTGGCCATCGAGAGGTGTGATAACAGCATTTTCTTGATTGCCAAACACATAATCAAGCAGGATATCCTTTTCACCATCCAAAGCCATGATCAAACTTTTCAAAAATCGTTTTCTAACACGAACCTGATCAGCTCTTCCTTGAGCATAGTCTCGCTGGACAATAGGAATAACAATCTTATTGTCTTTCAGTAACTGCCAAAAAGTTATCGTATTCATAACTTATAAGAAATTTTCTTCTTTAAATAATCTATAAATATTCTGCTTATATCCGACAAAATCAACTTCATTCCATGATATGTTGCTATTTGGAACTATGGAATAGTACTTAAGAAATATCTGTTTCGTTACAGGAGGTACAAATGCTATTTCTCCATGTGATTCTTCTATTTGATACCCCTTATCTAATGATTTGTCATATTTAACAGAATAACGTATTCCTTGATCTTTACCGATAATAAATCTTCTCTTCGTAGGAAATAAAGCATTACCATAACTTCTGTTAGTGCGAGCATCTAAAAGAGTGAAATTTCCTATCTGATTCTTTAATTTATCTGAATTTAGACCGACACTATCAACACATTCAAGTAGTTGTTCTTGAAGTGTCGTAAAAAGAGGATTGAATATTTCTTCATCTGTTTTATCACTCAAACATACGAATTCCTTTACTTTTTTTCTTAATTGCTTAAATTGCGCATTACTTGTGTCTACTAATTCAAAAGTGTTTGCTACCCACTCTTTCTGTGATGCAAGATCACTTAAAGGGTTTGTAGTGTTTGAATCTATGTGCTCTACATCCCATTTTTCTTTCTTATACAAATGAAATGGAAACTTATAGAAAACTCTTCCATCATACTCATCTTTATTCTTTAAATGTTTGTTTTGATTTATTACTGTAAGAATATTGTGTAGTAAGAATATCGGTTTAGCAGTAGTTTTCTTTGGGTAATACTTGGTATTTCCCTGATCATCAAGATATGATATTTCATACTGTTGATCAAGATTTACAGTTCTAAGAATATTTTTCTTTATGTATTTTTTTAGTTCCCCAATAAACTCTATAGTATTCTTACTTTCGTCCCATAAAGCAACCAATTCTGATACTTTTTGAGAACCTTTTGTTTCAGTAATATATCCTACATAGTGATATATTTCAAGATTATTGAACCATTCTTCAAAAATTTGGAAATACTTCTTAACTTTCTTCCAATTTTCTTTGATGACTACAGAGTAATCTTTAGCGTTTTCTTTTGTCTGTGTAAAGAACTCGCTAAAATATCTAAAGGTTCGATATTCATCATTTCCAAGATCTTTTATCAATTTAATTTTCAATGCATTGCTTCGTTCAATCAATTGAAATATGAAATCTATTCTGTTAGGTTTGTCGTATTCTCGTTCATGCAAGAACAACCAGAATTCGTCATTACAAAGTGTATTTTCAATTGTATCCCATTCTGCAGCAATCTTAATTTGCTCTAACTTCACCTCATTGGCATTAGTGCTTTCGCTCTTGAAATTAGAACTATTTAAGAACAATGCCTTGATAAGTTCAGCATTTGTCAATGGTATCTTACCAAGATTCAACCGTGTAAATGATTCTGTTTCATCCTCGTTATCTGGTAACTCATACCAAATTACTCTCATATTATGAAGAAAAGTACCTTGAAACATAAAACTATTAAAGGAACTATCTTTTGTTGAGAACCATTCATGTATTGCCTTAAAAACGCGCGACATATATTTATAATCAATATTGTCGTCATTTGAAATCATTATATTATTTTCATCTGCGCTTTGAGGTAATGCAGCCACATTTTGGGTATCAATTGTCATACCATGTAAAAATGTCTTGCTTCTATCACGTGTTTCATATTCAATTCTTGGCAGAGGAGTGTTTCCACTAATACAATTGAAATATTTGATCACCAAGAATATAGTTGTCATTCTTTGCTGACCATCAATCAAATTCCATTTCTGCCTTTGTTCATTCCATTTTACCACAATTGGTTGAAGACTGTAAAAATCATCATTACCAACGCCTTTCCCATGAAAAGATGCAATATAGTCTTGAATGTCGTTCAGTAAATCTTTAACTTGGGTTTCAGACCATCTATACCCTCTCTGATATGTTGGAATATTGAAATCTAAATCCAATAAGGCTACAATTGGCACAGGCTTGGTCCAATCAAAGTTTTGTGATAAAATAGGCTTACTCATATATCATTTTCGATTATTTCTATTATTAGTCAGCATTGTTCTTTTGACAAAGATAACTGAATATTTCCAGTCAATCTTCGATGAATATATCATATTCATGTACATTTAGAGGCAGTTCATAATTAAGTAGCAAATTCAAACCACGATAATTTTTCCCAGACACATCAATAGGTTTTCCCAAGCTTCCATCATAAACATCAAATCTCTCATTGAGTAAATTTAAACAATCCTTATCTAAATCTAGACAACAGATTTTTGCCTTTTTCTGCTTAGTTTCTAAAGCAATAATTCAAAAAATATTATTTACATACAATCTTATATCTTTCATCCAACATGTCAGAAAACATTTCTATTTCCCTTTTGAAAACACCTAATCGTGTTGCCAATCTTCGCCATCCTTTAACTGCGTCCAAGACTTCACTGATAATTTCATGGCCAGTCTGTTTCTGGAGCATATATTCCTCACAAGAATTCAGCAAATCATTCAAATCAGATTTATTGGTATTGCTATTGATCAACAGACTCTGATACTCATTCAGCGTTGGATTCATATCGTAAGCAGGAGCCAAAGTCCATCCCTTGGATGTCAGAAGGAAACCATGATTACGAAAATGGTCATCCGTATTACCAATGCAGATATTGAATGCAACTCTGCGATACAGTTCTTGCAGATTATCCTCCACGTTGGTACAGTTCTGAAGTATGAAATCAACAATATCCAGATAGCCATGGCCGGTATTGGCATTGTCACCATCATTCAAGCCCAAAAGAGTCATAGCTGAAGCAAAGTGTATGCGTTTACCGTCTCCCTTCCTGTCAAATCGTCGGGAAAGCAATGTATGGTATTTGTCGTTTGTGAAGATTACTCTTGTCTCTGCTGCGTGTATGCCGGCCTTCTTTGCCAATAGGTGTGAGAAATGTTCCCAAAGCCCAGTATCATAATCATCTTTGCGGGACGGAAACTTTGCTATATGCAGAATCTTGTTCTCGTCAATTACGCTTGCCTTTGGACGCGCCCCGCCAAGGGAGGATCCCGGTTGTACAAGCTGCTCGATCCAGCGTCTTTCAGGCAGGTGGTTCTCCTCTTCACTTTTTTCGATCTCAGAACTGGCAGCAATTAGTTCTCGGATATCGGTTATTGGTGGAATTCTCAGAACTTCACTTGCATTGATATATTCTCCGTCCAAGGAGTCCTTAAAACGGAGCCCACCCATGCGGGAGTAGTCTTCGATTCCGACAAGATAGTCAAAGGATGAAAGACGGCGAACAGGACGCTTCTCCTCTTTCGCCAGAATCTGTTCCCTGCGATTTATCAATGTGCGTCCCCATCTGTCTGGTAGGGCATCAGAAAAACATCCGAAAATATCCTTGCCTGGAACTGTATATTGCTGTCCTGGATAGTTGTTCAAATCATCACTAAGAAACAAGTTGCCATAGTCCCTTAGCCAGTCATCACTATAGCAAAATCCATAACTGTCCGAGCCACGAAGTGATTCATAGCTCAGCTCTCCAATCAACCTTGGTTCTTTAAGCCAATCAAAGTCAGCAAACACATATAGTCGTTTCATGGCTTATTCTTTTTTAGATGCTCTCTCTCGCTTTTTCAAACTCAAATCCTGTAAAGCCTTTCCCATCGCGTCTTCTTTGGCAAGCAGAAGTATATCATCATCCAGTTGAAGCGCATAGAGAACTCTGAGATAAATGCCGATAGCCACTGTAGGTGCTCCCTTTTCAATCCGGCCAACCGTAAGTGGAGAGCAGGTTGCGCGTTCGGCAACCTGAGCCATACTGAGATTCCTGCGCAGTCTAGCTAGTTTGATCTGCTCACCCACTATCTGCATCTTCTGCTCCAGTTTTCTTGGCAACTTGGTGCCCATTGTATTTTTTGCCATATTCAACATATTATATAATATGCAAATGTACTACTTTTTATCTATTTAATGATGTATTATTGGTGAAAAATCGCAAAAATAGAAGATATGGTATTTAAGCGGTTCTACACTTTTCCATCAAAACAAAGGCTTAAAACCTACACTTTTCCATGAAATCAGCACCTTTACTTTATCCCCGTATTCATGTATAAGCCAATTAAAGTAAAGTCAAACTAAGGGAAGAAAAGAAATGGCTCCGCCAAACAGACCAGCCGATTTGCCGAAGTCTACCAATGATACAGCCTGTTTTTTCTTTTGGCTGCAAAATCTTCGTGACTGCATCTTGTTTTTAGTTGACATCAGTTGGTGAAAATCCCACTTATTTTCGTACCTTCGCAACGGATAGAAAACAGGTGGACTTCGGACGGAAAAAGGAAGTTTTCCCGTTGGTTCTAATCCAAGAGGGAAGAGTTGAAAAATGTACGGTTTTGGGCCTGAAAAACAAGCGAGAAAAGGCTTTTCTACCGTTTAAAACACAACTCTTTCACATTCAGGTTGTTCGGTATGCTGCATCGGCAAGTAAAACTAATCATATATACCCAGTTATCCCCAAAACGAAAACGATGAGAGATTTTCCTTTATAGATAGTTTGGGATGTTTAGTTCTCCTATCTCCTATTTCAAAACAAAGGCTGTCCATTATCTAATATGTGACAGCCTTTCCATAAAAGTTTTTTTCAGGTAAATATCATACTTTTTTCATAAACTCCTTCGGTGTTTTTCCAAAATACTCCTTATACCTACCTCTGAAGTTTTTCAGATTTCGCATACCCACCATTTCGGCAACCACGGTCACAGAAAATTTTCCGCTTTCCAAAAGTTCCCGTGCCTTCTCCATCCTGATTCTCGAAATCAAATATTTGGGTGCTTCTCCCGTCAACAACTTCCACTTATTATAAAAGGTTGTCCGGCTCATGCACATCCTGGAGGCAATATCATCTACTGTCAAATCCTCTTTATCCATATTCTCCATAATGTAAAGCTTCACTTCATTCAAAAATGCCAGATTGACATCCTGCTGAGCCCGCTCCATAGGTTTCGTTAAAAAATCTTCTCCAAAAACTTTCTGAAGAAATGTCTTCCGAAGAAAACGGCTATTATTTATCAATATGGATATTTCCACTTTAAGGTCCTCCAGATTAAAGGGCTTACATACAAAGAGATCAGCCTGAGAAGAACAACGCTTTTCCCGCCGTTTCACATCAATGTGCGACCCCATCAATATCACCGGAATAAAGGAGGTATCCCTCGACGTCTTAAGTTTAGAAGAAAGTTCCTCACCGCTCATACCTTTCAACATGATATCACAAATCACCAAATCCGGATACTCTTCACATATTACCTCCAATGCTTCCTGACCGTCATCAAAGCTCCTCACTACAAAACATTCCGATAAACGTTTCTCAAGATAATCCCTGAATCCCTTGTCATTATCCGCAAGTATCACTAAAGGTCTATCCATATTTTTTTTCTTCGAGAAACCATAGAAAGCCATTTCCGACTCATTCACCTGAAAAGTGTCCGGAATATTTAAGGATGTATACACCCCCGAAACCGCACACGAACATCTTATGGGAAATCGAAGCAGAGCCTCCTTTTCCAAAGTCAGTATTTTCCCGTCACATATATTCATCAACTTGTCAAAAAACACACCGCCCATGCCATACTGCTTGCCATGCAGAGGTCGCAGAATAGGAAGCCGCGACGAGTACCATCTGCAACATTTCAGAAATCGCTTGTTGCCTGTATCCTTAATCCTGATTGCCCAGTAATCTCCCTTCAACGAAACCTGCATCGAGAGGTGCGTTTCCGGCAGAGAACACTCGATGGCACTCAATACAAACCGGTCGATAACCGGAGATATCTTTCCCGGATCAAACCAAGCGCTTGCATAGTCAAAATCCGGAACCAAATCCAGCTTCATCTGCAACCCATCCACATGAGACTGTAAAAAAGACACTTTCTTCCTCATAAATGCGCCGATTTCATGTTCTGCAACTACCAGGCTACCAGAATTGCCAAATAGTCGTTTCAACTCCATCAACGCTATCAAGTGCTGCTCCAGCCCGCCTATATGATGAAGTGCAACAGCCAGTTCCTTCTTTATGTCTTCCGGACAGTTTCCTTCGTAAACTGCCCCTAACGGTGTCTTAATCAAAGAAATGGGATTACGTATATTTTGAAAGGTATCAATGAAATACTGATTTCCCTCTTTCAGTAAATCTCTTTCTTCACTGATACAGAGTAAATGGAACAAAAGCCAACATAATATACAGATTCCACTAGCCACTATTGGCAGAACAGACCAGGGAACCTTATGATATATGCCGATGGACAGCAGGAAAATGAATAATGACACTACTATTATTATTATCGATAAATGTTTCATACTATTATAAGTTTAAGTAATAATGATTCGTACTAATATATACCCGAGTTTTCAGTCAATAGCAGGATAATCCCAAGTATGTCATCAGGAGGCGGTCTAATGGGGGAACGGCAGGTTCCTTGAATCATCGAATTCACCTTACCAACCCTCGTTTGCTAGCAGAGCCTGCATTCCGTCCACCTGCATTTCATACCCAGCAACTCTCTAAACCATTCATTTCCCATGCCCAACGTATCTTTAAATATCAATACAACATTCTGCTTATCCAAGATAGCTCCAATCAATTATTCTCAAACAAAATAATAGTATAACAAACGGAAAGACTAAAAAGATGATACCACTTCACACATATTCTTATCATACTCACATATCTTGCGCATGAAACAGAAAGACATTATCTTTGCAGCATGAAACAAGAACTGAAAGAAAACGGAGGATTACCGGCACATATACTCTGGACACTTGCTATCGTAGCTGGCGTGTCCGTAGCCAACTTGTATTACAATCAACCCCTGCTTAATATCATGCGGCATGAATTGGAAGTTTCTGAATTCAAAACGAACCTCATTGCCATGATTACACAAATCGGATATGCGCTGGGATTATTGTTCATCGTCCCATTAGGAGACCTCTATCGACGCAAGAATATCATCCTGACGAATTTCTTCCTACTCATATTTTCCCTTCTAGCCATTGCCATGGCACCGAACATCTACATCATCTGGGCAGCATCACTCATTACCGGCATCTGCTCCATGATACCCCAAATATTTGTACCGATTGCCTCGCAATTCTCACGCCCCGAAAACAAGGGACGGAATGTAGGTGTCGTCATCTCAGGATTACTGACTGGAATACTTGCATCACGTGTTGTCAGCGGATTTGTGGGTGAAGTGCTTGGCTGGCGTGAAATGTACTTCATCGCCGCTGGAATGATGTTACTATGCGCTATCGTTGTATTAAAGGTACTACCGGACATACAACCGACTTTCCAAGGCAAATATTCCGGGCTGATGAAGTCTCTTTTCTCATTAGTAAGAGAATACCCCTCTCTACGAATCTACTCGATACGTGCAGGACTGGCCTTTGGCTCATTCCTTGCCATGTGGTCCTGCCTTGCATTCAAAATGGGAGAAGCCCCGTTCCATGCATCCAGCGATGTCATCGGCATACTAGGGCTCTGCGGCATTGCCGGAGCCTTAACCGCATCTTTTGTAGGAAAATATGTAAAAAAGGTAGGCATACGCAATTTCAACTTTATCGGTTGCGGAATGATTCTGCTTGCATGGGCCTCGCTCTTTTTCTGCGGAAACAACTATGCAGGTATCATTACCGGTGTCATTCTTATAGACATAGGCATGCAATGCATCCAACTCAGCAACCAGACCAGTATTTTCGACATCTGCCCGTCTGCCTCCAATCGGGTAAATACGATTTTCATGACCACTTACTTTATCGGCGGTTCTTTGGGTACCTTCCTTGCAGGAAGCAGTTGGCAGACTTGGGGATGGAGTGGCGTGGTCGGCACCGGCGTTATTTTAACAATAATATCGTTGTCCATCACCCTTTACAGCAAGAAATAACAAGGATACTATCATTTTTCCAAGCAAACGCAAAGATTTGATAATTTTTATTTGTCATACAGAGGATAAGAAAGATATTAAACAGAATTGTTATACCTTTGCCGCATCAAACTATAAACGGCAGATTGATAATAGATTTGTCAACCAAGCATAGTTAAAAACAACCCTATGAATTCAGCAAAGAAAATACCCTCTCCACTCGTTTCTCTATTTCTCATCGCTTTTCTCGTAGGAATGCTGTTCGCCACCATCCATACTTTCGGAAGTGACGCCTTGAGTGGAGGAAGCCAGATTTCCCTGCTTGCCACCACTGGCATGTGTGTCTTTATCGGCATGGCTTTCTACCGCATTCCTTGGAAAGATTATGAACTTGCCATCACCAACAACATTTCAGGTGTTGCCACAGCTATCATTATTCTATTGATTATCGGTGCTTTGAGCGGCACATGGATGATAAGTGGGGTGGTACCTACCCTTATATATTATGGTATGCAAATTATCCATCCGAATTTCTTCCTTGCTTCTACCTGCATTATTTGTGCATTGGTATCAGTAATGACGGGAAGTTCATGGACTACTATCGCCACCATCGGTATCGCCCTTTTGGGCATAGGCAAGGCACAAGGTTTTGAAGAGGGATGGATAGCCGGTGCCATCATTTCGGGAGCTTATTTCGGAGACAAAGTTTCACCGTTATCGGATACCACAGTCCTTGCCTCATCCGTAACGGAAACACCGCTATTCAGCCATATCCGCTATATGATGATTACCACCGTCCCCTCTCTCCTCATCACCCTTGTCATCTTTACAGTAATGGGACTCACACACGAAACGAACAATACACAACAGATCGCGGAATTTACGGCAGCACTGGACGCCAAATTCAACATTACTCCCTGGTTACTGACCGTTCCCGTGATTACGGGAATACTGATTGCCCGGAGAGTGCCTTCCGTCATCACACTCTTTCTCTCCACTCTGCTGGCAGGGATATTCGCCTTCATCTTCCAACCGGGACTACTGAATGAGATAGCGGAAGGTGGGAATATGTTCAAAGGGATAATGATGACATTCTATGGCAGTACCAGTCTACAAACTGACAGTGACATGTTGACAGAACTGATTGCCACACGAGGTATGGCAGGAATGATGAATACCATCTGGCTCATCATCTGCGCCATGTGTTTCGGCGGAGCCATGACGGCAAGCGGCATGCTGGGAAGCATCACTTCCCTATTCGTCCGCTTCATGAAGAATACAGCCAGCATGGTAGCATCCACCGTATGTTCCGGATTGTTCCTGAACCTTGCCACGGCAGACCAGTACATCAGCATTATCCTCACCGGAAACATGTTCAGCAACGTTTACGCAAAGAAAGGCTACGAAAGCCGGCTACTTAGCCGTACCACGGAAGATGCCGTTACCGTCACCTCCCCGCTTATCCCATGGAACACCTGCGGCATGACGCAAGCCACCATTTTGAGTGTACCCACACTGACCTACCTTCCCTATTGCTTCTTCAACCTTATCAGTCCGGTAATGAGTATCTTTATTGCTGCTATCGGATATAAAATAATTAAAAAACCGGTGAACAATCCTGGATAGGCATTGTTCTTGCAATAAACTTATAACGAACAATTTATTTAAACCTAAACAAAAAAAGATTCGATTATGAAAAAGTTTATTGCATTAGCAGCAGTAGTATTGGTAAGCATGGCAACAACGACCATGTATGCACAAGAGAGTAGAGCTGAAAAGCGCGCAGACCGTAAAGCCCAAAGAGACGCAGAACGTGCACGCCTGAAAGCTGAAGAACAAGCACAGGATGCCATTTCGTACGATGACGCAATGGCGGCCTTGAAAGCTCACCAGTTCGTAATGGAGGCAGACCAAGTGATGTTCCGCAACGGACAGACCGCATTTGTAAACTCCAACACCAACTTCGTATTGGTCAACCAAGGACGTGGCACCGTGCAGGTAGCCTTCAACACCGTATACCCAGGTCCTAACGGCATTGGCGGTGTAACAGTAGACGGAACCGTATCGGACATCCAAATGACTACCGACAAACGGGGCAACGTGAATTGTAACTTCAGCATCCAGGGTATCGGCATTTCCGCCCAGATATTCCTTACGCTGACCGATGGCGGGAACAACGCAACCGTAACCATCAGCCCGAACTTCAACTCCAACACCATGACTTTGAGCGGGAACCTGGTTCCGCTGGAACAATCCAACATATTCAAGGGACGTTCCTGGTAAAACCCTTATATAAATATATATATTCCCACTCCGCCACAAATCACACTAAAAAGTGTACATTTGTAGCGGAGTTTTTTATATACCAATGTCATGAGAGAATTTATCATTGCAGACAATCAAGATATCACCAAAGCAGGCATGATGTTCCTATTGGGCAGACAGAAAGACACCTCCCTGCTGCTGGAAGCCGACAACAAGGCAGAACTGATACAGCAACTACGCCTGCATCCCACCGCTGTTGTCATTCTGGACTATACCCTTTTTGATTTTTCGGGAGCCGAAGAGCTAATGGTACTTCACGAACGCTTCAAGGAAGCCGATTGGCTACTCTTTTCCGACGAATTGAGCCTGCCGTTCCTGCGCCAGGTATTGTTCAGCAGCATGGCATTCGGCGTAGCGCTGAAGGATAATTCCAAAGAAGAGATACTGACCGCACTACAATGCGCCTCACGCAAGGAGCGATTCATCTGTAATCACGTCAGTAACCTGCTGCTCGCAGGCAACGGTTCCTCCTCCCCCACTCATCCTATCATCAAAGATGATTTACTGACTACTGCCGAACGGAGCATCCTAAAAGAGATAGCCCTGGGGAAAACAACCAAAGAAATAGCTGCCGAACGAAACCTCAGCTTCCATACGGTAAACAGCCACCGGAAGAATATCTTCCGGAAACTGGGTGTAAACAATGCGCACGAAGCCACCAAATATGCCATGAAGGCAGGCATCGTAGACTTGGTGGAATATTATATATAAATCTCCCCGCTCCCGACACACAGCCGGGCATCAGCATCATACACCACTCCGAACTGGCCCGGAGCAATGCCTTGCAGCTTTTCTTCCGAAACAATGCGGTAACCCTCCGCCTCCTTTTGCAACCTGCCTTTGACAAACTCCGGCGTATGGCGTATCTTGAAAGTCACCTCCACCTCTTCCTGCGCTCCCTTCCAGGGATTATCCGTAATGAAATGAAAATCGTACATACGGAATTCATAGCCGTATTGCAATGCCGTATCACATCCGCGGGACACGTAAATCACATTCTCCTCCACATCCTTGCGGACAACAAACCACGGTCCTCCACCCAACCCCAATCCTTTACGCTGGCCGATGGTATGAAACCAATAGCCCCGATGCTTGCCCAACTTTCTACCCGTTTCCAACTCCACAATATCCCCTTCCCTTTCGCCAAGGAAACGGCGCACAAAATCATTATAATCAATCTTTCCCAGAAAGCAGATGCCCTGACTGTCACGACGTCTGGCGCTGGGCAATCCGGCACGCAGGGCTATGTCACGAACCTCATTCTTCATCAGTCTGCCCAATGGAAACATCAGTTTGGAAACTTGCAGATAATCTATCTGTGCCAGAAAGTCGGTCTGGTCTTTCACGGAATCGGCAGCGGTACCGAGCCATGTCTTTCCATCCCTCAACACCGTAGTGGCGTAGTGCCCGGTTGCCGTGATATCGAAATCCTTCCCCACACGTTGCTCAAAGCACCCGAACTTTATCAGCTTGTTGCACATCACATCCGGATTGGGAGTCAAGCCACGTCTTATTTTATCAATGGCATAAGCCGCCACCTGGTCCCAATACTCCCGGTGCAGGTCCACTACTTCCAACGATAATCCATAACGCCGGGCAATGGCAGAAGCCATCTCCATATCCTCTTCCGCAGAGCAGTCCATATAATCGGCATCGTCCCTCCCTATTTTGATATAAAATAGAGAAGGACGGTAACCTTGTTCGCAAAGGAGATGTACCACCACGGAGCTGTCTACACCTCCCGACAATAATACAGCAATATTCATTCTATCGTATACTGTTATTCTTTTAAATTCTGTCAAATGCCTGGGACAAGTCGTCCAGCAAATCATCGATATGTTCTGTCCCGATGGAGAGGCGGACCGTGCCCGGTTTGATGCCTTGTTCTTCCAATTCCCGTGCACTCAATTGGGAATGGGTAGTGGTGGCAGGATGGATAACCAGGGATTTCACATCAGCCACATTGGCAAGCAACGAGAATATCTGTAAACTGTCAATAAACGTCTGCGCTTCCTTCACACCGCCCCGCACCTCAAACGTAAAGATAGAACCGCCTCCATTCGGAAAGTATTTCCCGTAAAGCGCGTGGTCAGGATGCTCGGGCAGGGACGGGTGGTTCACGGCAACCACTTTGGGATGCTTCTTCAAGAATTCAACCACTTTCAAGGCATTCTCCACATGACGTTCCACGCGAAGCGACAACGTCTCCAATCCTTGCAACAGAATGAAAGCATTGAAAGGACTGATTGTGGCACCGGTATCACGCAACAATACGGCACGGATACGGATGGCATAGGCAGCAGGACCGGCAGCGTCGACGAAACGTACTCCATGATAACTCGGGTCCGGTTCCGTCAGTTGGGGAAACTTCCCCGAGGCCACCCAGTCGAACTTGCCGCTATCTACAATAACACCACCCAAGGACGTACCATGCCCTCCGATGAACTTCGTTGCCGAATGGACTACAATATCTGCCCCATGCTCTATGGGACGAATCAAGTAAGGAGTACCGAAGGTGTTATCTATAATCAGAGGAATCCGGTGACGGTGTGCTATTTCAGCAACGGCATCAATGTCAATGATGTTGCAATTCGGATTTCCCAGCGTTTCAATGAATACTGCCTTGGTATTCTCCTGAATCGCTTTCTCGAAATTGTCCAGATTGCCCGGGTCCACAAAAGTAGTGGTAACCCCGTAGGCAGGCAATGTGTGGGCCAGCAGATTATACGTTCCACCGTAGATGGTCTTAGCTGCCACGATATGGTCGCCTGCACGGGTGATATTCTCAAAGGCATAAGTGATGGCTGCCGCACCCGAGGCTACGGCCAATCCGGCAACACCGCCTTCCAGAGCCGCCACACGTTTCTCGAACACATCCTGGGTGGAATTCGTCAACCGCCCGTAAATATTCCCCGGGTCCTGCAAGCCAAAGCGGGCTGCCGCATGGGCCGAATTACGGAATACATACGAAGTTGTCTGATAGATAGGTACGGCGCGGGCATCAGTTGCCGGGTCGGGTTGTTCTTGTCCAACGTGAAGTTGTAGAGTCTCAAAGTGCAATTTCTTTGTTTCCATTGTCGTTTGTATTTTAGGTGAATAAACCGTTTCTCATTCGGATGTTGCAAAGATAGAGCGATAAGCCGGGGCAGACAATGACACAGATTAGGGAATTTTATACCACAATTGTGGTAGATAAGCAAGCTATTTTCTATCTTTAGATAAGATAGACTGCATTTCGGCAAAACTTTTTCATGCAAGCATGAAAGTTCTGCACTCAATTTGCACTATCTTTGCCCCCATGAAAGCAAGAAATATACTGATACTCATATTGGGAACCCTGATTCTTCCCATTTATCTGACTTCCTGCGGGGTGGACCGCTGGAAAGAGTATGCCGGACAGACCCAGACAGACCGCTGGATTGACGATACCATGCGTGTGTGGTACTATTGGGTAGACGCTATCCCCCATACCAACGACCTGAACTATTTTCAAGCCCCTTTCACTTTCTTTGCCTCGCTCAAATCCGAAGAAGACAAATTCTCCACCATCGACAGTCTGGTCAGCATCACCACTACCCGCAGCATCCCCTATACGGATTACAGCTACGGATTCCAGTTCACTACCAACCAGATAGAAGTAGAAGGAGAAGAGAATGCCATTGTTGCACAGATTCTTTACGTTGCCGACGGAAGCCCGGCCTCGGAAATCGGGCTGAAACGGGGTGACTGGATTATGAAGATGGACGGGAACTTTATTACTGAACAGAATTATAAGAAACTGTATGGAAGTAGTGCCATGGAACTTACAGTAGGTTATTACGACGTGGAGAAAAATGTCATCGTTGCTTACGACAAACCCAGACAGATAGCATCGGCGCGTCCCGTCAACGACAACCCGGTGCACTATAAGAATGTATATACATCAGGCAGCAAGAAAATAGGTTATCTGGTCTACAACCACTTCAGTTCCGGCCCCACGGACAACAGTAATGAATATGACAACGACCTGCGCAGCGCATTCCAATATTTCGCATCACAGCAAGTCAACGAATTCATCCTTGACTTGCGCTACAACAACGGTGGATTACTGAGTTGCGCAGAATTGCTGTGTACCATGCTCGCACCTTCCTCCGCCTTGGGGCAAGAATTGGGATACCTGGAATTCAACAACCGCTTCAATCCGCAGATAGTACCGTTCACCCTGAACTCCGGACTCATCGGAAACGGAGCAAACCTAAACCTGAATACTCTCTACGTACTTACCAGCAGCCAGACTGCCTCTGCCTCCGAAATGGTGATTAACTGCCTCGACCCGTATATGGATGTTGTCATCATCGGCGGTACTACCGTAGGCAAGAATGTAGGTTCCAGGAATTTCTCCAGCCCCGAACTGATGATAACGATGAATCCCATCGTCTGCAAGATATACAATTCGGAAGGGAAATCTGATTATGAATCCGGATTCCAACCGGCCTACTCGGGATATGTAGTGAATGAGATGAGCGACATGTCACGTTTCCTGCCCTTTGGAGATACCAACGAAGCCTTATTGAGCACTGCACTCGGCGCCATCGACGGAAGCATACAACCGCCCGCACAAGAAGATACCCGTTCTTTAAGAGTGACCACTCTCGCAAACTCCATTGAACGCCGGGCAAGCCATGCCGTACGCATCAAATAAAAAGACCAATAGGATGAAACTAAACAGAAGAGTTACAATCATCACCCGATTTTCGGGAATCATGTTCAGCCTGCTGTTGCTCGGCGGACTGGCAGCTTGCAGCGATGATAACAATGGCAATGATACGCCAGAACCGGAGCCGTCAACCTACCCCACCACTCCTTTCTCCAAAATCGAACTCAAAGAAGTGATAGAGAGCGATGCGCAACCGGTTACTGCCACCCATACCTATCTTTACAACAGTGCAGGCAGGCTGACCGGCTACACCGGCAAACAGAGCTTTACGGCAGGAGACGAACTCTTCGAGATAGAGAATACCACTACTGTCGAATACAAGGACCATCAAGCCGTGATAACCGACGAAGCAGGTACAGTATCAACCTACACGCTGAATGACAAAGGTTATGCCACCACTTGTACCAGTCAGGATATGGCAGGAAATACCCGTACTTACACCTTCTCCTACCTCATCAACACCGAAGACAAATACTATCTGGAAAACATCACAGAAAAGCTGGACGACGGAAAAGAATACTCATTCATTACAATAGACTACAGCAACTTCCGGGCATTGCGCATACAGCAAAAGGTTGACACTTTTGAGCACAACAGTACGGCTACCACACCATCAGGCAATGAAATTGCAAATATCTCCGAAATACCAAGCCTATTCATTACGGACATGTATCCGCTTTCCATGCATGCGGTTGCCATATACGGGAAGATATTGGGAGAACCTGCAAACTATCTGATTACCCAACTCATCCCGGACAGCAACGGAGAAAGTGAAGAGACCACCACCTATACTTATACGTTAGATAACCGGGGTATCGTCACTTCCTGCCATGCAGTCGTCAGGCATATAAGGAACGGCTACGAGCAGGACTACACACGCACCGTGAACTATACCATCGAATAATAAGCTACTTACTTCTTAAAGAACTTGTCGAAGAAAAGGACGTGATAGTCTATGGAGTTATTCCAATACGTTCCGGTATGTCCACCGGGACGGGTGATGAAGTCATGGTCTATCTTCCTTGCCAGCAGCCGGTTGTGCAAGTCCTTGTTCACTTCAAGAAAGAAATCGGCCTCACCGCAGTCGATGATTAGCGCCAAGTCTCCATTTACAATCTTATCCAGCTGGTTGACCACCGTATGCGCATCCCAAGATGCCTTGTTGGCAGCAAACTCTCCCAACTGCTTGTTCATTTCCCAATTCTGGGGGAACGGCCGTATATCCACTCCTCCACTCATACTGCCCGCCGCACCGAACACATCCTTATGGCGGATAGCACTCCACAAAGCACCGTGGCCGCCCATACTCAATCCACTGATGGCACGCGCCTTTCTATCGGGAATGGTAGCATAGTTCCCGTCTGTATACTTCACCAATTCCGAGGTGACAAAAGTCTCATAACGGTAGGCAGGATTCTCCGGACTGTCCCAATACCAACTGTTCTTGCCGTCCGGACATACAAATATGATTCCTTTCTCATCCGCCATCTGCGGCAATTCCGGCTTCAGCTGCACCCAGCTCCGCGCATTGCCGCCATAACCGTGCAACAGATAAACCACCGGACAAGCCTGCTTGCCGATAGCCTTATCAGGCAATACATACACAACTTTTACATCCTTATTCATGGCTGCACTTCTCACCAACACCGTGTCTACACGTGCCGCCTGCAACATTACGGCAAACAGACACCACAAAAGCCCCAAGGCAATAATTCTTTTTTTCATCTATTTATTGTTTATTTTTTCTAATGGATGGCAATATTAACAATAAATACTGAAAAATCATTATCTTTGCCTCACAAACTATTCAAAATCCACTATGGAGTTTATTATCATTCTACTTTTACTTATTCTGAACGGCATTTTTGCCATGTATGAAATCGCTTTAGTCTCCTCAAGTAAAGCACGCCTTGAAACTCTTGTCGGAAAAGGAAACAAAAGAGCCAAAGGAGTATTGAAACAACTGGAAGAACCCGAAAAATTCCTCTCCACCATCCAAATCGGTATTACTCTTATCGGTATCGTATCCGGTGCCTATGGTGGTGCCACCATCGCTGATGACGTAGAACCGCTGTTCGCCCTCATTCCGGGAGTAGCCGCCTATGCCAAGACTCTCGCCATGATTACCGTAGTAGCCATCATCACCTATCTGTCGCTCATCATAGGCGAACTGGTGCCCAAGTCCATCGCCTTGAACAACCCGGAACGATGGGCCACCATGCTCAGCCCCTTCATGATTGTGCTGACCAAGATTTCCTATCCGTTTGTATGCCTGCTGAGCGCTTCCACCAAACTGATGAACAAACTCATCGGACTGAACAGCGGCGAAGAACGCCAAATGACACAAGACGAACTGAAGATGATTCTGCACCAAAGCTCGGAACAAGGCGTCATCGACAAAGACGAAACGGAAATGTTGCGTGACGTGTTCCGCTTCTCGGACAAAAGAGCGAATGACCTGATGACCTATCGCCGCGACATCGTCGTGCTCCATCCCACAGACACACCGGAAGAGGTGCTGCGTATCATCCACGAAGAACACTTCAGCAAATATCTCCTGGTGGAGCGGGGAAAGGACGAGATTATCGGTGTGGTTTCCGTAAAGGACATCATCTTGATGATGGGCGGCGAACAACCCTTCAACTTACGTAGTATTGCACGCCCTGCTTTGTTTATTCCGGAAAGTTTGTATGCAAAGAAAGTTTTAGAGCTGTTTAAGAAGAACAAAAACAAGTTCGGAGTTGTTGTAGACGAGTATGGAAATACAGAAGGTATCATCACCCTGCACGATTTGACGGAAAGTATCTTCGGAGACATCCTCGAAGAGAATGAAACGGAAGAAGAGGAAATCGTTGTTCGTCAAGACGGTTCCATGCTGGTGGAAGCTTCCATGAATCTGGATGACTTTATGGAGGCGATGGGCATTATGAACTATGATGACCTGAAAGAAGAAGACTTCACCACCTTGAGCGGTCTTGCCATGTTCTTGATAGGACGGGTGCCGAAAGCCGGAGACTTGTTCAGCTACAAAAACCTGGACTTCGAAGTGGTGGATATGGACCGCGGACGGGTGGACAAGCTGCTCGTCATCAAGAAAGAAGAAGATGAATAACAAACGCTATTGCGTCTTTATAATTAACTTAAACCATTAAAGCAATGAAAAAAGTAATGATGATTGCAGCCCTTGCCGCTGCATTGGTATCCTGCCAATCAAAAGGAACTCAGAACAATGACGCCGTCGCCATGGACGAAAGTGTAATGGCTGTTACCGGCAATGACTCGTCTGCCGTAGCCGTATACGAAGGAATCCTTCCCGCCGCCGACGGTCCGGGCATCCAGTATGTATTGAGCGTAGACAGTGTAGGTCCCGACGGAGAAAGCGGCTACACGCTGGTAACAACTTATCTGGATGCCGAAGGCCCCGGAAAGAACAAGAGCTTTACTTCCAAAGGAAAGAAAGAAGTTATCCAGAAAGACGTCGACAACAAGAAGAAAACAGCCATCAAGCTGACCCCGAACGACGGGGACACTCCGGTGTACTTCGTAGTAGTGAACGACACAACCCTGCGCCTTGTCAACGACAGCCTGCAGGAAGCTGTGAGTGACTTGAATTATGACATCATCCAGGTGAAATAGTCCATCCATACTTATAAGAAAGAACGGTACAGCCGGAATTACTGAATTCAGTGGTTCCGGCTGCTGTTTTTTCAATGAGGGGGCATTTCAAACAAGAGAACAGAAGGCTATATCAAAAAGTTAGTGCTATCTTTGTCGCTTCATCAAAGTATATATAAACATGAAACATTCTTCCGAGAAACCTTTAGCACCTGCCAACTACTCACGCTGTTTCAACAACCAATGCCCGAAAGCCGACAACTGCCTGCATCGCTTAGCCGCCCTTCGCGATACCCCCGAGTACCCGTCCATCCGCATCATCAATCCACTGTGTATTCCAGAGGATAGCAGCCAATGCGCCTATTTCCAATCGACACAAAAGATACATGTTGCATGGGGAATCAGCCACTTGCTCGATGAAGTTCCCTACAAGAATCTCCAACCTCTGAAAAGCCAGTTGATAGCCCATTTCGGCCGCGGAAAATACTACCGCTTTTACCGGGAAGAATCTTACCTTTCCCCCGAAGACCAGAACTATATCCGCAGAACTTTCCACCAATACAACATTCCGGGAGAACCGGCTTTCGACTCCTACAGCGAGGAATACAAATGGTAGAAAGGTAATCTTCAGCCCCCTTTTCATGTCATTTTATCACTGAAAATATAGATAACACTTTAGTTCACAACGGTGAACACTTTGTTACAACAGTAAGAAACAAAGTGTTCACATACTATGAAACAAACTGTTCGCACTCAATAAAACAAACTGTTTTCTTTAACGGAACAAACAGTTTCCTACTAATGAAACAAACTGTTCTCCATATTGAAACAAACCGTTCTCCTTAGGGAAACAGACGGATTCCCTTTTGAAGCCCTACAAGGGGAATAATTATCGCCTGCGAAAATATAGGAGGAAATACAGCGACATAGTGCGATACCTATTCTCTGCAAAACGGGTGAACGTGTTCGGAAGGATATTGCAGCAACACGGGATGAGGTAAAGGAAAGAGAGGGGGAGATGGTATATTGTGTGGTAAAAGTGGAGAGGTAGAAAAGACGGAAAGGATTACAGTTGAAATAAATTCTTTTTCTTAACTTTGTGAAATAGAAACATCGAATATGACGATGAAGAAAATAAAAATATGAAAACAGCACTATCTATAAATCAACCGTTCAAGGATTGGGTAAACCACCTAAAACAAGACATTCGTAGTGCACAGATTAAAGCGGCTGTACGCGTGAACAGCGAACTGCTTCACCTTTACTGGCAACTGGGGGCAGAAATTATAGAACGGCAGAAAGAAATGACTTGGGGAAGCGGATTTCTCGAAGAGTTGAGTCGTGAGCTGATGGCAGAATTTCCTGATATGAAAGGGTTCTCATATAGAAACATACGCAGTATAAAGCAGTGGTATCTATTTTATAATGAGCCATATACAATTTGGCAACAAGTTGTTTCCAAATTAGGTGAAGAGAAATTTTTCTCCATCCCTTGGGGGCATCATCTCTATATCATCTCCCAATGCAAGGAAGTGGATAAGGCTCTATTCTATCTGAATGAAACTGTAGAAAACGGCTGGAGTCGTGCCGTTTTGCTCAACTTTCTTGATACCAATCTCTATGAGCGGCAAGGCAAAGCGGTAAACAATTTCAGTCGTCTGCTACCAAAACCGCAAAGTGACCTAGCTCTACAGACACTCAAAGACCCCTATAACTTCGATTTCCTGACCATTACCAAAGATTTTCAAGAATTAGAGTTAGAAAAGGTTTTGACACAGAATATCACTCGTTTTCTGCTTGAATTGGGTAAAGGATTTGCATTCGTAGGGCGTCAAATGCCTTTGGAAGTAGGCGATGAAACAATCTATCCCGACTTACTTTTTTACCACTTGGAACTGCGTTGTTATTGCGTAATCGAGCTAAAAGTGCAGAAGTTCAAACCTGAATTTATAGGTCAACTCGGTACTTATATCAGTGCCGTAAACCATCTAAAATGTAAACCTGGCGATAACCCCACCATCGGCTTGCTTATCTGCAAGACAAAAAACCAAGTAATGGCGCAATATGCACTGGAATCAACAAATCAGCCTATCGGCATATCAGAGTATGAGCTGTCTAAGCTGATTCCCGAAGATATTAAAAGTCAACTGCCTTCGATTGAGGAAATAGAGGAACAAGTAAAGAGAATTCAAGGAAAAAAGGAGGAAGAGAGATGAAGGCTTGTATCAATATAGTGAACTTATTCGGAGAAAAGACAGTTAAACAATAAAACCGGAAACATATATGGCCGATAATTATCTTGAAAATCAGTACGAGCAATACCGGGCACGCAAAGCAGCTTGGGAGAAAGCGAAAAAATCCGGTAAGGCACAAACGCTACATAAGCCGACACTTCCCCTCAAAAAAGGCGGAAAGAAAGTTTTCGTGACCGGAGGTGCCGGGGGTATTGGCAAAGCCATTGTAGAAGCCTTCTGCAAGCTTAATTACCAAGTAGCCTTTTGTGACAAGAATGAACTGGAAGGACAACAAACCGCCCAAGCCACCGGAGCACAATTCCACCCCGTCGACCTAAACAGCAAAGAAGCATTGGAACTTTGCCTGCAAAATATTTTCAAGGAATGGGGGGATATTGACATCATTATAAACAATGCCGGCATCAGTGAATTCTCTCCCATCACAGAAACGAGTGTGGAGACTTTCGATAAAATATTGTCTGTGAATTTACGTCCGGTGTTCATTACTTCACATGCGTTGGCAGTACACCGCAAAAGTCAAAACAGCACGAATACCTACGGAAGAATCATTAATCTCTGTTCTACCCGCTATCTGATGAGTGAACCGGGCAGTGAAGGATATGCAGCTTCCAAAGGAGGCATCTATTCGTTGACGCATGCGTTGGCTTTATCGCTTGCCGAGTGGCACATCACGGTCAACTCCATCTCTCCGGGCTGGATTCAGACACACGATTATGAACAATTACGGGCAGAAGACCATTCGCAACACCCCTCCGGACGGGTTGGCAAACCGGAAGATATTGCCCGTATGTGCCTATTCCTATGTCAAGACGAGAACGACTTCATCAATGGCGAAAACATCACCATTGACGGAGGCATGACCAAAAAGATGATTTATCGGGAATAGCCCTTTTATAAAACAATCTGTCCAACATAATCATAATAATGATAGGCTTATGAACATGAAAAAGTCTTTTATAGGAATCCTGGCAGCAACCATCATCCTCAGCGGATGCGGCACAAGCCAGATGGCTGCAGGCGACCCTAACGCAGTGCTCGCAGGAGCTGCCATCGGAAGTAATGTAGGCGGTGCCATCGGCGGGCTGATAGGTGACAGTAACGGAGGCTGGCGAGGAGGATACCGGGGTTCTGCCATCGGCACCATCATAGGAACCATTGCGGGAGCTGCCATTGCCAATGCAGCCACAGCCCCCAAAAAGCAGGAGGAGTACAGCTACCGGATAGAAAGGACACAGCCCTATCCCCCGCAATCCGGAAGACAGCCGCAAGCATCGGCCATCGACCACTTGAGGATACGGAATATACGTTTCATTGACGACAGCCGCAACCACGTCATCAATTCGGGCGAAAACTGTAAAGTGATTTTTGAAATCATGAACGAAGGAAACAAAACAGCCTACAACGTAGTGCCGGTGGTGGTGGAAACCACGGGCATGAAGCGTATTTACATATCGCCGTCGGTCATGATAGAGCAAATAACTCCGCGCAACGGTGTGAAATACACCGCCAACATCAGTGCCGGAGAACGGATAAAGACGGGTAACGTCACCATACGCATAGCCATAGCCGACGAGTACGGAGACGAATATGACTGGCAGGAGTTTTCGTTGCCCACACAACGGTAGAACAATGTCTTAACAGTAGTTTTTCAAAGAAATGGAACAACAGCAATCTTCTTTCAAAGAAAAAGAACGCATAGAACTACGGGAACCCCGACGCTTTAAAGTCACCATCTACAATGATGACTTCACCACCATGGAGTTTGTGGTAAAGGTACTCACCACCGTCTTTTACAAATCATCGGTAGAAGCGGAAACACTGATGCTGCAGGTGCACAAGAGCAACTCCGCGGTAGTGGGCATCTACTCATACGACATCGCCCACTCCAAAGTACAGAAAGCCACCCGCATGGCACGCAATGAAGGTTTCCCCCTCCGGCTCACCGTCACCCCGGAGGAAGAAGAATAAGAAGAAAGAAACAATATGGATATAAAAAATACGATATTCGTAAACCAAGCATTCGCTTCCGCACAAAGAAAGGCCGAGTCTTACCGGCACGAGTTCATCATGCCCGAACATCTGCTGAGCGCCATTATAGAGCAGGAACCCTTTATCCACACCCTGCAAGATACCTTCTACAATTATGTGGAGCTCAGCATCTCACTGGAAAACTATCTGACGGAAGAAGTGGAAACTATCCCCGACAATGTGGAATACGAGTTGGGACTTTCCGTCCAGCTCAGTTCACTCCTGCAACATGCCTATATGGTGACAGAGTATTCCAGCGCCGAAGAACTGGGTGTTCCCCATCTGATACAAGGCTTGCTGCAACTGGAAGATTCCTGGGCATGCCATTTCCTAAAGGAAGCAGTCGGCGGCGACCTGCCCGAATTCCTTAGTCTGCTCATTACCCACTACGAAGAAGCGGAGCTGGCAGAAGAAGCAGGCGGTACGCCATCTCCCGATGAACAAGAGAAAACAGAACCGTGGCGTAACTACGTGACCTGCCTCAACGACCATCTGGCAGACCACAACCCGCTTATCGGCAGGGAGATGGAGTTGGAGCGAACCATACAAGTGCTCTGCCGCAAAGAAAAGAACAACCCGTTGCATGTAGGCGAACCCGGTGTAGGCAAAACAGCCCTTGCCTATGGGCTTGCCGCCCGTATCGAAGCGGGCAACGTCCCCGAACGGCTTGCCGGCTTCCGCATCTATGAGCTGGACTTGGGCAGTCTACTGGCAGGCACACAATATCGCGGCGATTTCGAGAAGCGGCTGAAAAGTATCATGGAAGGCATCGGTCGTGAGGGAAACGCCATCGTCTACATCGACGAGATACACAACCTGATAGGCGCCGGACGCACGGGCGAAGGCTCTATGGATGCCTCCAACATGCTGAAACCCTATCTGGAAACCGGGGCAATACGTTTCATCGGCTCTACCACCTACGACGAGTACAACCGCTACTTCGCACGCAGCAAGGGACTGGTACGCCGCTTCCAGCAGATAGACATACTGGAACCGAACATTGAAGAAGCCATACATATCGTAGAAGGCCTGAAAGAGAAATACGAAACCTACCACGGCGTCACCTACGAGCCCGACGTCATCCCCTATGCCGTAAAGGCAAGCGCCCGCTACATCAGCGACCGTTTCCTGCCCGACAAAGCCATCGACCTGGTGGACGAAGCAGGAGCTTACCGGGAAATACACCCCACAGACTCCGAGGAACAGACCGTGGACAAGGCACTGATAACCGACATACTGGCACGTACCTGCAAAGTCAATGCCCTCGCCATGAAAGAGGACGACACCACCGCCTTGGAAAGCCTGCACGAACGCATCAGCTCCCGCATCTACGGGCAGGAAGAAGCCGTCCGTCAGGTGGTGGAAGCTGTGCAAATGTCCAAAGCCGGACTGCTGGACGAAAACAAACCGCTGGCAAGCCTGCTCTTTGTAGGCCCCACCGGAGTAGGAAAGACCGAAGTTGCCAAAGTGCTCGCCGCCGAGCTGGGCATCGCCCTGCAACGTTTTGACATGAGCGAATATACCGAAAAGCATACCGTAGCCAAACTGATTGGCTCGCCTGCCGGCTACGTGGGTTACGAGGACGGCGGCCTGCTGACCGACGCCATACGCAAGACCCCAAACTGCGTGCTACTGCTCGATGAGATAGAAAAGGCGCATTCCGACGTATTCAACATCCTGCTGCAAGTAATGGACTATGCCGTACTGACCGACAACAAAGGGCGGAAAGCCGACTGCCGACACGTGGTCCTCATCATGACCTCCAATGCCGGAGCACAATATGCCCGCCAAGCGTCCATCGGCTTCAACAGTCAGGTCACCGCCGGAGAAGCCATGCTGAAACAAGTCAAGAAAACTTTTAAGCCCGAATTCATCAACCGCCTCTCTGCCACGGTGGTCTTCCATGACATGGACCGCCCGATGGCATCACTTATCCTCGACAAGAAACTCGGAGAACTAGGCAGCAAGCTGTCTTCCCGCCAGGTGGAAATGGTATTGAGCCAGGAAGCACACGAATGGCTGCTCCAACGGGGTTTTATCCCCGAATACGGCGCCCGGGAGATGGACCGCGTGATAGCCGCCCACTTGAAACCCTTGCTGATGCGCGAAATTCTGTTCGGCACATTGAAGGCAGGAGGAAAAGTCCGCGTGCAAGTGGAAAACGGAGCATTGAAACTACAACCCGCAACCGAATAACGAGATGGTCTTTCAACTGACGGATAAACTTGCTTTCCCCGACCCTCACTACGGCGACCCCGACGGGTTGCTCGCTGTGGGCGGTGACCTATCCATTGACCGCCTCATCCTGGCGTACTCCAACGGCATCTTCCCCTGGTACGCATTTCGGGAAGAACTGATACAATGGTGGTGCCCGATGGACCGTTTCGTCATCTTTCCGGACGAAATCCATATCTCCCACTCCATGCGTACGCTCATCAACAAAGGAAAGTACGAAATCACCTTCAACGAAGCTTTCCAAGACATCATACAAACCTGCGGAGAATTGCGGATAGAACAAGAAGGCGCCTGGCTCGGAACGAAGATGATGGAAGCCTATACGCACCTGCACGAACAAGGATTCGCCGCCAGCGTGGAAGTATGGGAAGAAGAGCAATTGGTAGGTGGGCTGTACGGAGTGACCCTGGGACGTTGTTTCTTTGGAGAGAGCATGTTCTCACTCGTTCCCAGCGCCTCGAAGCTGGCCCTCATCCATCTGGCCCAATTCTTCAGGGAACATGGAGGCGTCATGATAGATTGCCAGTTCGAAACCCCTCACCTCAAAACAATGGGAGGCAGGCACATCAGTTACGACGAATATATGACATACATCGAACAAGACTGCCGCTTCTAAAAGTAAAAAGGAATAACGAGGGGCTCAGAACTATCCGCGCCTAAATATAGCATAATGAAAGTACTCATATACTTTTGACACTCTCCTATTCTATTTAAAGGCCGGAGCAGGAAGATGCATACCTGCCATCGTCAATTGGTTGTCCTTGGCATATTGGAGGAAATACTTGCGTGCTTTCACGGCAGCTTCCTTATCCATATCATAGGAAGCGCAGTATTCCGGATGCTCCAACTGAAGGGCCGCACCATGGATGAGGTCACCAATCACCAGTAACTTGCCACTCTGGAAAACCGTATGACCGGGAGTATGACCGACTGCCTCCATGGCAACCACATTGCCCGGCAAGGTATCGCCAAACTCAAACAGATGCAGCCGTTCCTTATAGGCATCCATCGTCTTTACGACCTGCGCCTTCCTTTCGGCAGGCATTGCCATCCAGGCATCATATTCCACTTTTGATGCGTACACTTCGGCATTCGGGAAGACTACACTGTCTCCCTTCATCATTCCACCGATATGGTCGCCATGGAAATGGGTAAGATACAGATATCCAATATCTGCCGGAGAGATACCCAAAGATTGTAATCCGGGCAACAGACGACTGCCGGGAGCTCCCATTCCCGTATCAAAAAGGATACGGATACCATTCGTATCTACCAGGAAGGTGCTCATGGAAGAAGGAATACCGCCTTGAAGCGACAAACTTTCCATCAATTCATCGCTTGCATCCGGGAAAATCGTTCTCGGCATCAAATGCTCACCAGCATTATCCTGAATCCAAGTGGCCTGCACTCCCTCCAGTTGCAAGGTCTTTACGCCACTGCATGTTACACCGACACTATCCATACTTACATCTTCATTTGTTTGTTTCTTTGTCCTGCTGCCGCAACCCGCCATCAGCAATGCTGCTGACACAACAACCAGGCACGTCCATGTCTTGTTTTTCATCGGTACAGAGTTTTTTATCCATAAATATTGAAGTTCGCACAAATATAGGCAAATAAAATCATTCGGCACACGGATGCCTGAACCAAAAACGGCTGCCGACTCCCAATTCCGACTCAGCACCGATAGTCCCGCCAAGATGCTCAATGATACTTTTACAGATGGACAAGCCTAAACCCGTGCCCTTCGCAAAGGTATTAAGCTTTACAAAGCGGTCGAACACAGTAGCCACGGCATCCGGAGCAATACCCATACCGGTGTCCGTCACAGAAAACTCTATCTGACCGGTACCTTCCACCGGATGATATTCCAAAAGGATCTGCCCTTCACTGGTGAACTTCAAAGCGTTGTTTATAAAATTGGTGACCACCTGCATCAGACGTTTCTTGTCGGTATAGATACGGTAATCGGGCAAGTCGGGAGCCAACAGAACCGATACAGCCTTGTCTTCCTTTATATCATAGTTGCGCATCACGTCCTTACAGAAGTCACTGACATCCACATACCCCATATTATAATCAAGTGTTCCCGCTTCTATCTTTGCCAAATCCAGAATGTCGGATATCAGTTGCAAGAGCAGTTCCGTATTCTCCTGCATGATGGCAAGGTATTCCTGGCGTTCTTCCCTATCGTCCAGTTCGGCAATGATGCTTGCAAAACCGACAATGGAATTGAGCGGAGTACGGATTTCATGACTCATATTGGCCAGGAAAGCAGACTTCAAGCGGTCCAGATGTTCTGCCTTATCCTTGGCGACCCGCAATTCCTCCTCTATCTTTTTCTGATGGTCGATATCCACACTGGTAATGACATGCGCCATCTGCCCGTCCACCCAAGCAAAGGCTGCACTGAACACGCGAAACCAACACTTGTCAAATGGCCGTTGATAATCCCACGAATAGACTTTGGTGGGGTGTCCGTTTTCATCTATCAAATGCCTCTTTGGGCAGAACTCACACTCCCCCGTCTTGTCCGAGTAGAGGGCCTCCCAGCATTTTTTCCCCCAGAAATGCTCGATACCGCCATATGGTTCTGCCATAGACCTATTGGCATACAACATATCGTGGGACTCGAAAGAGTTGACGTAAATATCAACGCCCATATTATTCATGATACTGCCTAATGTATTGCTGGCCCTCACTTCCCTTTCCTTATATTCCCTGACCGCAATTTCCTTAGAGAACGAGCCCAGCAAGAGATGAATGATTTGCAACTCCTCTTCCGTGAGATAGGTCTCTTCCTCCCTGCCTGCAAAACCTATGAATCCGATGATTTTACCCTCAGTATCTTCAAAATGCCTGATTAACAAAGAATCCTCACCGTAGAAATCAAGAATGTCAATATCATCCCATGAAGCATCCGCATTTCTGTTTCCATAGAAAGGTTTATCCCGAGCTTTCATGGCATCGACATGCTCCTTTTTCAACTCTCCCATATCGAAACGGGGTTTCATAGTCCCACCTTCATTTCCAATCGTTTCTTTCAATAAGAAATAACGGAATCCGTCAGTCTGATAGATAAACCCTTTCGTAAAGTCATAGTAGTTGCAGAAATCGGTCAACGATTCAATAACTTTCCTTTCATTGGGTTCATTGCTATTCAACCGTTCTAAAAAATGAAGCAAGAATATGTTTAATTTCTCTTTGTTTTTGCCCATATAATCTTTTGAAAAACTTTAAGGCGCTAATATACAACTTTTTAAAGAGAAATAAGTTTCTTTTATATATCCAGGAAGTTTAAAAAACAACCATTCCCCAATAAAACAAAAAAGGCAATAACTTAATTTATTTTACAAGTATCACTAAGGCAAAAGCTCTTCATCCGTATTCATACGACGGCATAACATCTAAAGTACACAAAAAGAAGTCTATGGAAGAAGAAAATATCCGAGACAGATTAATAGTCATTTTTTAAGGATAACAGAGTTGCCAATTTATCAAAAACAAAGTTAATTCACACATATATACATATTTGTATAAACGGAGAATAAGTAAAACTTTCCCAAAGATGTTTTTTTCTTCATAAGCGATACAACCTATATACAACGAAATAAAGATTTGCAGTACAAACGGTCTGTTATGAGAGAAATATAGTATCTTTGCAACATGATGTTGCACCGTTTTACTACTTCCATAACCGACATTCCGCTTCCGGAAAGGTTCACCTATCCTTTCTGCTATACTCCGCACCCATTATGTATATTGGCAGCCAAAGAAGTACAAAGCTATCTTACCCGACAAACTGCATGGAAGGACGAACTGCGCCAAGGCAAAATGTTCGGGGTACTGATTGTACAAACCGAGCATGGAGAAACCGGATATTTAGCTGCATTCTCAGGCATATTGGCCGGAAAGAACCTACATCCCTTTTTTGTTCCTCCCGTATATGACTTGCTACAGCCACAAGGCTTTTTCAAGATAGAAGAAGAGAACATCTCTTCCATCAACCGCAACATCCGGCAACTGGAAAAAGACAAAGCATATGCCGCCTTATCAGCAGAGCTTGCCCGGACCATTCAGTCAGCAGAAAACATACTGGCAACAGCCAAAGCACAGTTGAAAGAAGCCAAAACAGCCAGAGAACAGCGCAGAAAAGAAAAAGAACTCAATGCGCAGGAAGAAGCCGAACTGATACGGGAAAGCCAGTTCCAAAAGGCAGAATATAAACGCCTGGAACGTTCATGGAAAGCAAGGATTACCACACTGCAAACGCAGACAGAAGACTGGGAAAGACGGATTTCAGCATTGAAGTCTGAACGTAAAACCCGCTCTGCAGCATTGCAGCAAAAGCTATTCGAACAGTTCGGGATGCTGAATTACCGGGGAGAAGTCAAGAATCTCTGTGAGATATTCGGGCAGACCGTGCACAAGACACCTCCTGCCGGCGCGGGTGAATGTGCGGCCCCCAAACTGCTGCAACAAGCTTATCTGCACGGATGGAAACCTATTGCCATGGCCGAGTTCTGGTGGGGTGATTCCCCCAAGACAGAGATACGCCATCACGGCCACTATTATCCGGCTTGCAAAGGAAAGTGCGAACCTATACTGCAACACATGCTGCAAGGTCTACAAGTAGAGGAAAACCCCATGTTGAAAAGAATGCAGGTACCCTCCCAAAATTTGGAGATTGTTTATGAGGACCCATGGCTTTCGGTCATCAACAAACCGGCAGGAATGCTGTCTGTTCCCGGCAAGGAAGATGCAGTCTCCGTTTATAGCCTGATGCGTGAGCAATATCCCGAAGCTGACGGTCCCCTGACGGTGCATCGTCTCGACATGGCCACTTCCGGTTTAATGCTCATTGCCAAGACCAAGCGTGTACACCAGAACCTGCAGGCCCAGTTCAAGAACCGCCTGGTCAGGAAACGTTATGTCGCATTGCTCGAGGGTATTGTCCCAAAGGACAAAGGTACGGTCGACCTCCCACTTTGCCTGAATCCACTTGACCGCCCACGGCAAATGGTACACACCGAACACGGAAAGCCCGCCATCACCGATTATCAAGTTCTGGAACGTCTGGACGGGAAACGGACCCGTATCGCTTTCTATCCGCGCACGGGAAGAACCCATCAGCTACGTATACATGCAGCACACCCGCTTGGCTTGCACTGCCCCATCATCGGTGATGAACTTTACGGGGAGAAAGCAGACCGGCTTTATCTGCATGCCGAATACTTAGAATTTACCCACCCTATAACGGGAGAAACCGTAAGGATTACCAAAGAAGCTGAATTCTGACTGCCTACTGATTAATAACCAGCAAAGTAATGCAATAAATGATGATACTCCGACCTACCCCACAAGATTATGACGAACTGTTGACCGTCTGGGAAGCCTCTGTCCGCAGCACACACCACTTCCTGGCAGAAAAGGATATACAGTTTTACAAACCACTGATAAGAGAGCAGTACTTTCTTGCCGTAGAGCTTTACATCATCCGCAACGAAAAAGAAGAAATTGCCGCCTTTATGGGACTGAGCGATGAACTCATCGAGATGTTGTTTGTCCGTCCTGACCAACAAGGTAAGGGATACGGAAAACGGCTCATGGAGTACGCCGTCCACCAAAAACACATCCACAAAGTGGATGTAAACGAGCAGAACGGACAAGCTTGCCGATTTTACCAACATATGGGATTCCAAGTGGCCGGCCGGGACGAAACCGACCCGACGGGAAAGCCTTTCCCTATTCTGCATCTGCAATTACCAACCCCACCACAGATTACTCGGGTAGAACACAGATTATAATTTAGCAAACTTATGAAGATACATCACATCGCCATCTGGACCTTCCGACTGGAAGAGATGAAAGAGTTCTACACACGTTACTTCAACGGGAGCAGCAATGAAAAGTACATCAACCCCCAAAAAGGATTCGAATCTTATTTCCTTCACTTCGATGAAGGAACGGATTTGGAACTGATGAGCCGTACGGACATACAGAATACCCCTATTGAGGAAAACAGACTGGGACTGACCCACTTTGCCTTTGCCTTCGACAGCCAGGAAGCTGTCCTCCGACAGACAGAACGGCTACGTACAGCGGGATATACCATCGCAGGAGAGCCCCGTACCTCCGGCGACGGATATTTTGAAAGTGTCGTCCTCGACCCGGACGGTAACCGTATAGAATGTGTATTCAGGGCATAGTCTCTCAATCAGAGGAGACAAAGCTTCTCAACAGTTTTATCTCCTCTGCCCAAAGCGATTCATCGGGCGTCTCCAAAATAATAGGTATACCGTCAAAACGCACATCTTGCATAAAGCGCCGGAAGAAATCCATACCTATCAGCCCCTTGCCGATGCTGTCGTGACGGTCTACTCTGGAGCCGAGTGCTTTCTTGGAGTCATTCAGGTGTATACCGCGCAGATAGCCGAAACCTACCGCTGTGTCAAACTCCTCAAACACCTTGTCATACTCATTCACTATATCATAGCCTGCTGTATACGTGTGGCAGGTATCAAGGCAAACTCCAACGCGAGACTTGTCATCCACCCGGTCAATGATATGTCCCAGCTGCCAGAACTCATTTCCCACATTGCTACCCTGCCCGGCTGTGTTCTCTATGACAGCCACCACATCGTGCGTCTTGCCCAATATAAGATTAATGGATTCAGCGACCTTGTCCAGACACTCTTCCACGGAAATCTTATTCAGATGGCTGCCCGGATGAAAATTCAGTAACTTCAGCCCTAATTGTTCGCAGCGCTGCATCTCATCCAGAAAAGCGGCACGGCTTTTCTGTAACCCTTCTTCTTCGGGATGCCCTAAATTTATCAGATAACTGTCGTGAGGCAGGATATAGCGGGAATCGAAGCCAAGCTTCCCACAATTTTCCTTAAACACCCTGATACTCTCCTCCGTCAGCGGCCTTGCCACCCACTGACGCTGGTTCTTGGTAAACAAGGCAAAAGCATTTGCCCCTATCTCACTGGCATTGACGGGAGCCGCTTCCACTCCCCCACTGGCCGATACATGTGCACCTATAAATTTCATAATCTTATTGTATTTGCTCTTTCATGAATTCCCACTGGCATTTTTTCATGTCCACACACCCATTCTTTCTGAACGTCACGCCCTCTGCCTCCAGCAAAGCCCGCTGTTCCGCCCAGCACGGTGCCAGCCTGCCCTGGCTGTTCACTACCCGATGGCAGGGCAGACACATGCCGTCGGGCACATCGTGCATAGCATGTCCCACCATGCGCGAACATTGAGGTCTTCCGACAAGATAGGCTATCTGTCCGTACGTCACCACCCGCCCCGGAGGGATTGCGGCCACTACATTATAAACCTCCTGCTGAAAAGTGTCTTTGTCCATAAAAGTCTGGTTTGGGAAGGCAAAGATATGATAAATTCAGCAGGTATGCGAACAGACGTTACAAGAAAGTGGCTGCGCCGAGCGGATTGTATGTATAGGTGACATTACGGGCACGGATGATTTCGCCCGTCGGGGTAAACAATATCTGATATTTCGTCTGGAGATTTGCCATCCCTACCTCTACCGCCACGATGGACTGCCATTTGGGAAACTGTACCCAAGTGACATTCTGCACCATCCCTCCGGAATATTCACTGGCGGCAAAAGCATTGTAAACGGCAGGGGGCACTTCGTCCATTGTCTCCCAGTCCGTCTGTTGCATTACCCATTGCGCCTGCCCGTCAAACCAGACTTTCGTATCAAAACCGTTCATCAGGAAATCTGCCACATAATAAGATTCATCATGCGACCAGGCAACACCATCTGCCGTAGGATACATTTTCTTCAGTGCAGCCTGTACATCAGCAGGTGCCCAATCGGCAGAAGCCGAGACTGATACCATCAGCATCAAAACCAGAAAAGAGAATTTCAACTTACTCATAACTTCATCAGATTATCATGTTATGAGAAGAACGGCGTATGGCAGATTTTGTTCACCTGCAACTCTCAACCATTCAACAGTTAAAAAGAGATATCCATTGTAATTCAATAGAAAATGACTAACTTCACACCAGAAATTCAGAAATATGATAAGAATACATCCCATATCCGGCAACAAAAAGCAATATCTTGACCTGCTGCTGCTTGCCGACGAACAAGAGTCCATGATTGACCGTTATCTGGAACGGGGAGAGATGTTCATCCTATCCGATAATGATACAGTCAAAGCGTCTTGTGTAATCACCTGCGAGGATAAAGGAATCTACGAAATAAAGAGCATAGCTGTCTATCCGGAATACCAGCGCCAGGGATATGGAAGACAACTGATAGCATTCGTTCTTGAACATTATAAAGACCGGTGCCATACTATGCTTGTCGGCACTGGAGACAGTCCGCTAACCATCCCCTTCTATGAAAGCTGCGGATTTGCATACTCACACCGGGTACCCGATTTCTTTATCGATAATTACGACCACCCCATATTTGAAGGAGGCAAGCAACTGAAAGACATGATTTATCTGAAAAGGACGCTTCAACCAAAATAATATCCTATATTTGCATATCACTTAACTCCACACATTATGGAAGCTAAACTTTGCCAAAGCTGCGGAATGCCCTTGTCATCTGCAGAAGTACTCGGAACCAATGCCGACGGTAGCCTCAACGAGGAATATTGCACCTATTGCTACCAGCACGGCAATTTTGCACAAGACTGCACTATGGACGAAATGATAGAACATTGTGCACAGTTCACCGACGAATTCAACAAGGATTCCGGAATGAATTTCACTAAAGAGGAAGCCATTGCCGGTATGAAAGAATTCTTCCCGACCTTGAAACGCTGGCAGTCCAAACAATAAACATGCCATCCCGTATCGAGCAGGAAAAACAGACAGTAGAACGGATGGTCCGCCTCTACTGCCGGAAAAAGGAAGGTAACAAGCAATTGTGTCCCCGATGCGAGGAATTGCTGGGATATGCCCGCATTCGTCTTTCACGCTGTCCTTTCGGTGAGAATAAATCCACCTGCAGGCAATGCAGCATTCACTGCTACAAGCCCGAAATGAAAGAACGGATGCGTAAAGTCATGCGGTATGCCGGACCACGGATGCTGTTATACCATCCCGTGGCGGCACTCTGCCATTTGTGGCAGGAATATGTCCATCAGTATCTCACCAAACGTTTCGGAGTTCCGCGCCAGGAACAGCACAAACAATAAACCGTATCCAGGTCGTATCCTTCCAATGAAGAGGTGCTGTCTTTAGGCACAATCTCGCCTTTGTCAGAGATGTAGACCGGCAGGCGCTCACCTTGTCCGTTCATCACAAAAAATGCCCCCACCTTGCATTGGGGGCATACCATCTTACGCATAATCAATTGAAATAATACAAAAATATAGCCACCCCTTCCAATGCCTTCTTCTTTTCACCTTGTATTTCGATGGCAAACTTTATTTCTGCCTTTGCTACGCCGCGCAGATTCGACAGAGATTGTAAATGGGCAACCAGTCGGATGCTCTGTCCGGACAATACCGCCTGACCAAACTTCATCTTGTCCATACCATAATTAATCATCATCTTCAGGTTGTTCACTTCAATAATCTGGTTCCACAGATATGGCAACATGGACAAGGTGAGATACCCATGTGCAATAGTGCTCTTAAAAGGGCTTTCCACTTTGGCGCGTTCCGTATCGACGTGTATCCACTGATGGTCCAATGTCGCATCAGCAAACAGATTGATACGCTCCTGAGGGAGCTCTACATATTCCGAAACACCGATTTGCTGGCCTACCAGCTTTTCAAAATCCTCGTACGAGTTGATAATCACTTTTTCCATTACTCTCTATTTTATTGATAAATTATAAATTCACACGCTTTATCCACATATCCGCCATTCGTTTATGCCCTGCAGGAGTGGGGTGGATACCGTCCCAAATCCAATAGGTGTCTTGAGAAGCCGGAGCAGTGCCGAGAATTTCATCGAACATCGCATTATAAGGAAGAAATACCGTCTGATAGTCCTTCGCTATCCTCTCTACGATGGCGGCACAGCGACGCACCAGACTATCACGTTCTGCAAAGTCCTCACTCTTACGCATATTGCCGACATTGGCAACAAAAGGAGTGCCCAGCACTATCTTCAATTCCGGATTGGCCTGTAAAGAACGGTCAAGCAAGGAACGGTAACACTTCTCCCATCCTTCAAAATCAAAAGGCTCTTTTTTGTCACCCTGCAGATAGTAATGTACATCGTTTGTCCCCACCAAGACGGAAAGCACATCCGGTTTCATTCCAATGACATCCTCTTCCCAGCGTTTCTCCAAATCCCGGAGAGTGTTTCCACTGATGCCACGGTTAAAAAAAGCATATTCCTTTTCCGGAAAATCTCCTTGATAACGACTTGCACACAAATACATATAGCCGCTACCGTAAATATGGTTCATATCCCAAAGGCTTCGTTCCGCAGTCGGTTTGGGCATCCCGCAGGCATTTCCCCAGTTACCGTCCGTGATAGAATCTCCGATAAACAAGACACGCGGGCCGCTTGCATGGAGTAAGAGTGATATGTAGAAAAAAACTATTACAAAGAGTCCAATACGCTTCATGGCATTTTCTTGTTAGAATGTAAAAATTGCAACAAATATACGTCTTATTCCGGCAAGTACAAAAACTCGGGTACCTTTTTCCCATTTCCCAAAAACACATATAACCCTTATTTTTATTTCCGTTCATCACAGATTAATTTGGGAATAATGTATCTTTGTCAATATCTTAATTGTTGTGGCAGAACAAAAACATCACTATTAAAGATTCCGGTATGAATTCTAAATTTGATTATGACTTACTGTCAGCAATGATGACCAATGCCAATATGGGATGGTGGGAAGCTGATTTAAAGACCGAAAGCTACATTTGCTCCGAATATATCTCCCGGTTGCTGGGACTGGATGAGGATGGAACCATCAGCTTTAAAGATTTCAACAAACGTATCCTGAAAGAGGAACAACGGCATACTACCACACATTCCTTCGACAATATCCGGCAGACACAAGAGACTGTATATCTGCTCAACACAGTAGAGGGTCCAACGTGGATAAGAAGCAAGATATGCCTGCAGAGAACCGATGAAAACGGTAATGTCAAAGTCTACGGCATTGCCGAAACACAAGACGGTCCCGACATGTCATCGGCATCCCAAGCCTTACAAGAGCGTAACCGTCTCCTCCATAATATTTATAAATATCTTCCGGTAGGAATTGAGCTCTATAACCGAGAGGGAATATTGATAGATATGAATGACAAAGAGCAGGAAATGTTCCATCTCAAACAGAAAGAAGATCTACTTGGAATTAATATTTTCGAGAATCCGATTTTCCCGGAAGAGATGAAAAGCAAGTTAAGAAAACATGAAAATGCAGACTTCACTTTCCGGTATGACTTCTCTAAAATAGGCAATTACTACAAGACACAGAAGAAGACGGGCACCATAGACCTTGTAACCAAAGTCACAAGCCTTTACGACGATAATCACAACCTGACCAACTATCTGCTAATCAACGCAGACAAAACGGAAACGACCGTCGCTTACAACAAAATACAAGAGTTCGAGAGCCACTTTGAGCTTATAGGTGACTATGCCAAAGTGGGATATGCCAATTATGACCTTCTTAATGAGCAAGGCTATGCCCAACGCAGCTGGTACAAGAACTTGGGTGAGAAAACAGAAACACCGTTGTCCGAAATCATCGGAACCTACAATCATCTCCACCCAGACGACCGTACTATCATGCTTGACTTCCTACAGAACGTAAAGAGAGGACTGGCACACAAGCTCAGCCGGGAAGTACGTGTTCTTAAAGAAGACAGTTCTTTCATGTGGACCCACGTCAACATCATTGTAGAACGCTACATGCCTGAACAGAACATCATAGAGATTATCTGCATCAATTATGACATCACCCAATTAAAGCAGACGGAGGCAATGCTGATACAAGCCAAGGAAAAGGCCGAAGAGGCAGACCGGCTGAAATCCGCTTTCCTTGCCAATATGAGCCATGAAATCCGCACGCCGCTAAATGCGATTATCGGTTTCTCCAGCCTACTGCACTACGTGGAAAACGAGCAGGAAAGGGAACAGTACATCTCTTTGATAAACCACAACAACCAACTGTTGCTCAAACTAATCAACGACGTTCTGGACCTTTCCAAGATAGAGGCCGGACACATAGAGCTCCATTCCGAATGGTTCAATCCGGCAGAACTCATCGAGGAAAGTATTACCGAGTACGAACGGAACGTTCCGGCAGGAGTGAAACTCTTTGCCAGGTATCCGGTACCCCCCGGCCAGATAGAGCACGACCCGATGCGCATCAAACAGATACTGAACAACTTCATATCGAATGCACTGAAAAACACCGTGCAGGGACATATCGAAGTGTACTACGAAACGGACACAGACGGAATAAGAATCAGTGTTTCCGATACTGGATGCGGTATTCCCCCCGACAAACTGGGAATGATATTCGAACGGTTTGAAAAGGTGGACTCTTTTGCCCAAGGTGCCGGATTAGGACTCTCCATCTGCAAATCCATCGTTGAGAAAATGAATGGAGTGATTACCGTAGATTCGACAATGGGAGTGGGAAGCTCATTCACCGTGGAACTGCCCTGCCGGACAAGACCATCCTGACAACAAACGAAAAACAATGATTTATGACCGCACAGAAAGAATTTACCCTAACCCCTCGCCGGCGTGGCTTTCACCTGGTGACAGAGGAGATTATACGCAACCTTCCACCGCTTCCGTCTGCCGGAATCCTGCATCTGTTCATCAAGCATACAAGCGCAGGCCTCACCATCAACGAGAATGCAGACCCTGACGTACAGACAGATATGGAAGCCATCTTCAACCGCCTCGTAAAAGAACGGGAACCTTATTACCAACATACATGCGAAGGCGATGACGATATGCCCGCCCATGCCAAGGCAACCCTCAGCGGAACCAGCCTCACCATCCCCATCACCAATGGGCGTCTGAACATAGGTATCTGGCAAGGCATCTATCTCTGCGAGTTCCGCAACCGGGGCGGAGGAAGAAGAATTGTAGCAACCGTCATCGGATAATCCCCTATCATCATGCAGAAAGCCATCATCATCGGTGCCACTTCAGGCATCGGACAAGAAGTAGCCAGGATACTTGTACAACAAGGCTGGCATATAGGTATTGCCGGCAGAAGAGAGGAAGCATTGCATGCCCTGCAAGCCACCGCACCCGACCGGATAGTCACGGAACAGCTGGACGTTACGGAAGAGACAGCGACTCTACACCTCCATAACCTGATAAAAAAGCTGGGAGGCATAGACCTGTTTTTCCTCAGTTCCGGCGTGGGACATCAAAACCGGGACTTACAACCGGACATCGAACTGAACACGGCACGTACCAATGTAGAGGGATTTACCCGCATGGTGACTGCCGCCTTCAACTATTTCAAGGAAAAAGGCTCCGGACATATTGCTGTCATCAGTTCCATTGCAGGCACTAAAGGACTGGGCGTTGCACCGGCCTACTCTGCCACCAAACGCTTCCAGAATACCTATATCGAAGCGCTGGCACAACTTGCCCGGATGCAGCATCTTGATATACACTTCACCGACATCCGTCCGGGATTTGTTGCCACCGATTTATTGAAAAGCGGGAAATACCCGATGCTGATGAAAGCAGACCGTGTAGCACAGCACATAATCAAGGCTTTAAGAGAAAAGAGACGGGTAGTTGTCATTGACGGACGCTACCGGGTACTGGTATTTTTTTGGCGTATGATTCCACGATGGCTATGGGAAAGGTTGCCTATAACGAATTGATTTCGTATCTTCACGTCTCCAAACAGAAATAGACATACAGACATGAAGAAAAATTCAAAATATATCGTGCTTACCGCTGCCATTGCACTGTGCGCAGGTTCCAGCCTCCCCTTCCTCGCAGGCAGCAGTACGCTGAATCCCGAACGCGATTCCGTGAAATCCGAAGTTCCCTACTGCGTGACCTCCCCCAGCGTACCGGACAAGATCACTTTTGCCGGACAAGCTATTGACCTGCTTCGCTACGACCACCGCGAACGTATGGACCGCGAACTGATGTCCTTCACTTACATGCACTCCACCACCATGCTCATGGTGAAGCGTGCCAACCGCTACTTCCCCGTCATAGAGCCTATACTAAAAGCCAACGGCCTTCCCGATGACTTCAAGTACCTCGCTGTGATAGAAAGCAACCTAAACCCGCTTGCCAAATCGCCTGCGGGTGCCGCCGGCCTATGGCAGTTCATGTCTGCCACCGGACGCGAATTCGGACTGGAGGTGAACAGCAACATCGACGAACGATACCATATCGAGAAAGAGACCAAAGCAGCCTGCAAGTACCTGAAAGATGCTTATCAGAAATACGGGAACTGGCTGTGCGTAGCCGCCGCCTACAATGCCGGGCAAGGACGCATCTCCACACAACTGCAGAAGCAAATGGTAGACCAGGCTGTCGACTTATGGCTGGTAGAAGAGACTTCGCGCTACATGTTCCGCCTGCTGGCAGCCAAAGCAGTCATCAGCAATCCGCAGCAGTACGGCTTTCTGTTGAAACGGGAACATCTTTATCCACCCATCCCCTACACGGAAGTGACCGTCACAACGGGCATCGGCAACCTGGCACAGTTTGCCAAAGATAAAGGCATCACCTATGCCCAACTGAAAGATGCCAATCCGTGGCTGCGGGATACCTCGCTGATGAATAAAAGCGGACGTACATACATACTAAAAATACCGACACAAGCCGGAATGCATTACAACCCCAAGAAAACAGTGCCCCACAATAAGAATTGGGTCATCAATTAATAAAAAAGAAAGAGAGGATACGATGATGATGTTAAACTTTGATTTTGTGCTCAGGTTGCTGGTAGCCGGAATATTGGGTGCCATTATCGGACTGGACCGGGAATACCGTGCCAAAGAAGCAGGCTACCGCACCCATTTCCTGGTATCATTGGGAAGCGCGCTCATCATGATTGTATCCCAATATGGTTTTCAGGAAATCATCAAGGAAAGCAGTGTGACGCTGGACCCCAGCCGTGTTGCCGCACAAGTAGTCAGCGGTATCGGATTCATCGGTGCGGGTACCATCATTTTCCAGAAACAGATAGTCAGGGGACTGACAACAGCCGCAGGAATATGGGCTACTGCAGGCATCGGATTGGCAGTAGGTGCAGGAATGTACACCATCAGCATTGCCGCCACCCTGCTGACTCTGGCAGGGCTCGAACTGTTGAGCCTTATTTTCAAAAGCATTGGCATGAAAAGTTCCGTGATAACCTTTTCCACTTCCAGCAAAGAGATACTGCCGCAAGTGTCCCGGCGATTCAACTCCAAAGACTATCTGGTGGTGTCCTACAACCTGGACCGGCAAGTGCAGGGAGAGTACACCAACTATCAAGTGACCATGGTCATCAAATCCAAGAAAAGCTATGATGAGGGATATTTGCTGCAACTGATGCAGGAATTTCCCGAAGTGACAGTGGAGAAAATCGAATAAAGGGAATCACTGCTGTTTTTCCGTCAGATATTTCCAATAGCGCACGGGCATGTCCTGCTTGTGCTTCCGGGGATTGAGGCGTTCCTTGATGCAGATTGCCTTGAAATAGGTTTTCCAGAGAGACTGGAAAAGCTGTTCGTCTCCGTCCATCAGACTTTCGTCGAGCATGCCGGTGACAAGATGTCCTTCGCGACTGTCCTCACCAAAAGTCACCTGGCGCACCTCCTTCAAGTCGTAATAGTACCCATAGGCTCGCCTGATGTCATAAATCAACCAACGCTGGTCGGCAAAACGGTCCTTGAAATGCCCCGTCACCAAAGGAAGGGCATTCTTTTCGGGCTCGATGGCAGCAAAGAAAGTACCGTCCGCAGCCTTCTGGAAGCGGACAAACTGAAGCAGGCGTATACGCTCCCAATCCACCCGCTTCCACATACGGGAGAACTCCAGCACATCAGGGTCGGCAAAGTTCGTTTCAATGGAGCGAGGAGCATCTATCGCCTTGCGGATATAGCGGAACAGCAGCATGGGAGTTTCCGGTTCCTCTGCCAGCCAGCATTGGGCGAGGCAGGCAAGTGCCGCAGACGACAGCTTCTTCTGCAATCCGCGCCAGACGCGACCGGACTTCTCCTCATCGGTTATCACTGTAAATATTTCATCGTAGAACAACGGTAGAGGTTCTCCCTCCAACAACAGTGCATCGGGGAAAGTGCGACGGGAATAGGCTTCAAAAACAGAAGTCAGCAATCCCTCAAAAGTCTTATCGTATAAAAAGATATTCATTCGCCAAAATCAAGCATCAACTGCCTCTCATCCACTTTTTTCTTGTTCGGTTTGGGCAACAGCAGGCTGCGTACTCCTTGCGGAGTCAGCTCATTGACCGTGCGCATCGGCAATTCGCAGCAGGTAATGAAATACTGCGCCTTCTTCATCACCACCCCTATCTTCTTCAACTGGTAGAAGCCTATCTTGGAGAAACGCCGGGAAGCCACTATCAGCCGTGCCGACTTCACGCCGATGCCCGGCACGCGGAGCAACATCTCATAATCCGCCTTGTTCACATCAATCGGAAACTGCTCGGGATGGCGCAAAGCCCAGGACAGCTTGGGGTCAACCTCCAAATCAAGGTCCGGATAGGCATCATCCACTATTTCCTCCACCTTGAACTGATAGAAGCGCATCAGCCAGTCGGCTTGGTAAAGGCGGTTCTCGCGCACCAAAGGGGGCTGCTTCAATGCCGGCAGGCGCTTATCGTAGGTATTGACGGAAATATAGCCCGAATAGTAGACACGCCGCATCGTAGGTCCCTTGTAGAGGGCCGACGAAAGATACAGAATATCCTTGTCCGTCTCGGCGGTAGCGCCCACTATCATCTGTGTGCTTTGTCCGGCAGGAGCGAAACGGGGAGCGTGGCGGTGTTTCCTGCGTTCTTCCGAACTTTCAAGGACACCCTGCTGGATGTAGCGCATAGGCGCATATACACTCTTATGGTCTTTCTCCGGGGCAAGCTGTTTCAGGTTCTCTTCCTTCGGTATCTCGACGTTGACGCTGAGACGGTCGGCATAAAGCCCTGCCTCATTCACCAGTTCGCGGCTGGCGCCGGGAATGCTTTTCAGATGGATATATCCGTTGAAACGATGGACAGTGCGGAGGTCCTTGGCAACACGCACCAGGCGTTCCATCGTGTAATCGGGATTGCGCACCACCCCACTGCTCAGGAAAAGCCCTTCGATATAGTTGCGGCGATAGAACTCCATGGTGAGGTCTACAAGCTCGGCCACCGACAGCGTGGCACGCGGCAGGTCGTTGCTGCGGCGGTTGATGCAGTAGGCGCAATCGTAGATGCAATAATTGGTAAGCATCACTTTGAGCAGGGAGATGCAACGGCCGTCCTCGGCAAAACTATGACAGATGCCCCAGCCACCCACAGTATTCCCCAGCATGCCTGCCTTGCCGGAGCGCACCGTACCACTGGAGGAGCAAGAAACGTCATACTTTGCCGACTCTGCCAGTATCTTCAGTTTATTGAGAACGTTTTCATCCATAATACCTGCGTCAAAAGTAGCAATAATACTTTTCAAAAACAAAAAAGACCGCCAGTAGTGGCAGTCTTTCGCAGCATCAAATATGCTTTTTTTCTTACTTCTTAGAAGCTTCCAAAGATGCTTTGCGGAATTCCTTCATAGCTTTTTCGATTTCCAAAGAAGCCTTACGAGCGCGAGTTCCTGCTGCCTTGTTACCGTTTTCCAACTGAGCGTTTGCATCTTTTGAGAAGTCTGCATACAATGCAGCTACTTTTTCAACTAATTCTTTCATAATCCTTTTTAAATTACTTCGTTAATAATGTCTGGCAAAAATACATTCTTTCTTGAAATAAATGCAGAAAAACGATATTTTTTTTGAAATATTCGGTAAAATCGCCGCAAAAAGGGGCTCTTACGCATTTTTTATCTACTTTTGCAAGCATGAAAACGCTTACTGACACCGAATATATACACGCTCTCATAGCCGAAGGAGAGCACCAACAGCAGGATTTCAAGTTCGAAATATCCGACGCCCGCAAGATAGCCAAAACCCTTTCAGCCTTTGCCAATACAGACGGTGGAAAACTGCTCATCGGAGTGAAAGATAACGGGAAAATTGCCGGTGTCCGTTCGGACGAAGAACAATATATGATAGAAGCGGCTGCCGGACTTTATTGCAGCCCCGAAGTGAACTACACCATGCAGACCTATCTGGTGGAAGGCCGCAGTGTGCTGGTGGTACAAATCGAGGAAAGTGACCGGAAGCCGGTATATGCCAAGGACGAAACAGGAAAATACTTGGCCTATCTCCGCATCAAGGATGAAAACATCCTGGCTACTCCCGTCCATCTGCGCGTCTGGCAGCAAAGCGGAAGTCCGAAAGGAGAACTGATAGAATATACCGAACGGGAACAACTGTTGCTCAATCTGCTGGAAGAAAACGACCGCCTTTCACTGAACCGTTACTGCCGCCTGGCGCATCTTTCCCGACGCGCCGCCGAACATCTGCTGGCAAAGTTTGTTCGTTATGACATAGTGGAACCGGTGTTTGAAGGACACAAATTTCACTTCAAGCTGAAATAGGCAAGGAGATTCCGTTAGGTTTGTCCAGATTTGTCCATAGTACAAATCGCAGCACACGAGTTCATACCACGTTGATTATCATCAACTTGCAAGGAGTCTATTTCAGTTAACGACAGAGGTAGCCTTGAATAACGACAGAGGTAGCCTAAAGTAACGACAGAGGGTAGCACTTGTTTTGTGTGAGTTTTTTTTACTACAAATAGATAACTGTACATATACATTATGGGAATAATAAATCTGATAAACGACCTGCTCTGGACCTACATCCTCGTTGCCCTGCTGTTGGGATGCGCCGTATGGTTTACGCTGAGAACCCGCTTTGTACAGTTCCGGATGATAAAGGAAATGGTACGTCTGCTGGGCGACTCGGGCGGGAAAGGCGATGCCAAGGAAAAGCATATCTCATCGTTCCAGGCATTTGCCATCTCCATTGCCAGCCGTGTAGGTACGGGCAATCTTGCAGGGGTTGCCACCGCCATTGCAGTAGGCGGTCCGGGCGCTGTATTCTGGATGTGGGTGATTGCCCTCCTGGGTGCTTCCAGCTCGTTTGTAGAATCTACACTGGCCCAATTGTATAAGATAAAGGGCAAAGACTCCTTTATCGGCGGCCCGGCCTACTATATGCGTAAGGGACTGAAACAGCCGTGGATGGGGGCACTGTTTGCCGTACTTATCACCATTACCTTCGGATTTGCATTCAACTCGGTACAGAGCAATACACTGTGTGCCGCTTTCGAAGGCGCTTTCGGGTTCGACCATGCCGTTGTGGGAGGCATCATCACCGCACTCACGCTGACAATCATCTTTGGAGGCGTACAGCGCATAGCCAAAGTCAGCAGCATCATCGTCCCCATCATGGCGTTGGGATACATTGCACTGGCACTTATCATCGTTCTGTTGAACATCAAAGAGCTGCCGGGAGTCCTGGCACTCATTGTCGGCCACGCCTTCGGATGGGAGCAGGCTTTGGGAGGGGGTGTCGGCATGGCGCTGATGCAGGGCATCAAACGCGGGCTGTTCAGCAACGAGGCCGGTATGGGGTCCGCCCCCAATGTGGCGGCAACCGCACACGTCAGCCACCCCGTGAAGCAAGGCTTGATTCAGACGCTGGGAGTATTTACCGATACGCTGATTATATGTACCTGCACCGCTTTCATCATTCTGTTCAGCGGTGCTCCACTGGATGGTTCCACAAACGGCGTACAGCTTACCCAGCATGCGCTGACCAACGAGATAGGACCTTTGGGAGCCATCTTCGTTGCGGTAGCCTTGTTCTTCTTCGCATTCAGCAGCATTCTGGGAAATTATTATTACGGAGAAGCCAATGTGCGCTACCTTACCCACCGTAAATGGGTGCTCAACATCTACCGTATACTGGTGGGCGGCATGGTCATGTTCGGTGCTGTTGCCACCTTCGACCTGGCATGGAGCCTTGCCGACGTCACTATGGGACTCATGGCGCTCTGCAATCTTATCGCCATCAGCCTGCTCGGAAAATACGCTTTCAGGCTGCTTGAAGACTACCGCGCACAGAAAAGCGCCGGTATCAAAGACCCCGTTTTCACCAAGAACCGCCTGAAAGAGGTAGAAAAAGACATAGAGTGCTGGTGATAACCAACTTATTTCGTACTTTTGCAGCCGGAACCGCCGGATGACCTGCGGTCTTGTAATTTGTAATCAGTAATTCGTAATTTGATATGAGTTTATTTGCCAAACTATTCAACAAGAATACCGGAGAAGTATCTTCGAAGAATGTGGAAGACTTCGTGTCACTGACACGCGTCTACTTCCAGTCTGTAATAGCCGCCAACCTGGGCATCACCAATATCCGCTTTGTGCCGGATGTAGCCAACTTCAAGCGTCTGTTCAAAATCCCCACGCAGGGAGGCCGCCTGGGACAAGCGGAAAAGGCCGCTTCGCGCAAGATGCTGATGCAGGACTACGGCATCAGTGAAAACTTCTTCAAGGAAATTGATACTTCCGTCAAGAAGCACTGCCGTACGCAGAACGACGTACAAGGTTATCTCTTTATGTATCAAGGCTTCTCCAATGACTTGATGATGCTGATGGGAAACCTGATGCAGTGGAAATTCCGCATGCCTTCCATCTTCAAGGGAGCACTGCGCAGCATGACCGAAAAAACCGTACACGACGTCTGTACAAAAACCGTATGGAAAAAGGACGATGTACACAAGACGGCAGCGGCAGTACGCCAGTACAAAGAGCGTCTGGGATATTCGGAACAATGGATGACCGAGTACGTTTACAACGTAGTGATGCTGGCCAAAAAGGAACCGAAACAGAAAGCCAACGAAGAGAAATAAAAGAAAAAGAATTCTAAAGAACTTTAGAAACAAGAAGGCGGGAAAGAAATTTCCCGCTTTTTTTTGTTATTTTTAGCAAATGAAATCATTTTCCCCTCACGGAACACAAGGACGCACCCCGCGTCAACCATCATAAATATTAACTTCAAAAAAACAACCGCTTATGAAACAAAAGAAAATGCTTGCACTCACTCTATCACAACTGGAACAACTTTATCGGCACGAACTCCCTGAATTGGTCAGCATCGCCGTTCAAAGCGACGATGCGGAAGCCTTCAAGGCCAACCTGACGGAGTACATTGCCGGACATCCGGAAGTGGACAACGAGGCCGGTAAGCAAATTCGACTCTTGATTGAATTTGACGGGCAGGAAGTACACGAGCTCTCCATCGGAGAACAGCTGCCCATATCAACTTTATCAATGCTGCATTCCTTCCTCACAGGACAATGGGAAGAGGAAACGGAAACGGACCTGTTCATCGACTTGTTCCAGCAGTTCAAACGCCTCCACCAGCCAGCCCCCACCCTGCCCTCCGCACAGAAAATCAAAACCCTGACCGAACGCTGGCCCAGCGGACTGGATGAAGACGTGCAGCATATCCGTGCAAAGAACAAGGAACGCATCCTGCATGCACTGGTGCAGAAGATTGAGCACCGCAAGAACCCGGCTTCCCGCTTCCATTTCGAAGAGGGACTCAGCTACGAGGAGAAGTTCAACCTCGTCAGCGAATGGTGGAATGACTTCCGTTTCCATCTTGCCATGGCCGTCAAAAGCCCTACGGAGCTAAACCGTCTTCTCGGCAACTCCCTTTCTGCCGAAACCATGTACCTGCTCTCAAAAGCCCGCAAGAAGGGAATGCCTTTCTTCGCCACCCCCTATTATCTGTCACTGCTGAACTGCACCGGCAGCGGATACGACGACGAGGCCCTGCGCAGCTATATACTCTATTCACCCCAACTGGTGGAAACCTACGGACAGATACGTGCCTGGGAACGGGAGGATATCGTAGAACCAGGTAAACCCAACGCCGCCGGCTGGCTGCTGCCCGACGGGCATAACATCCACCGCCGTTATCCGGAAGTGGCCATCCTCATCCCCGACACCATGGGACGCGCCTGCGGAGGACTCTGCGCATCTTGTCAGCGTATGTACGACTTTCAAAGCAAACGGCTCAATTTTGAGTTTGACACCCTGCGTCCCAAGGAGACATGGGAAAAGAAGCTGCGCCGGCTGATGGACTATTTTGAGGAAGACACGCAACTGCGGGACATTCTCATCACCGGCGGTGACGCACTGATGAGCCAAAACAAGACGCTGGGCAACATATTAGACGCCGTCTACCGCATGGCAGTCCGCAAGCGGAAAGCCAATCAGGAACGGCCCGAAGGAGAAAAGTATGCAGAGCTGCAACGTGTACGCCTCGGCTCACGCCTCCCCGCCTACCTGCCCATGCGCATCAATGACGGGCTGGTGGAGATTCTAAGGGAATTCAAGGAAAAGGCGTCTACCATCGGCATCCGCCAGTTCATTATCCAGACACATTTCCAAACCCCGCTCGAAGTCACTCCGGAAGCTGCCGAAGGAATACGCAAACTGCTGGCGGCAGGCTGGCTCATTGACAACCAACTGGTATACAACGTAGCTGCATCCCGCCGGGGGCATACTACCCGCCTGCGGCAAGTGCTCAATCAGTTGGGAGTGGTTTGCTACTACACCTTCTCCGTGAAAGGTTTTGAAGAAAACAATGCCGTGTTTACCCCCAACAGCCGTTCCGTACAAGAGCAACGGGAAGAAAAGCGCTTCGGGAAGCTGACCAAGGAAGATGCCCATAATCTGTCCGTACTGCTTGGAACCGTCCATGACCCGGCAGCCTGCATCCGGCGTTTCCTGAAAACGCACCACCTGCCTTTCCTCGCCACCGACCGCAATGTACTCAATCTGCCCGCCATCGGCAAGAGCATGACCTTCAACATGGTAGGCATCACCCCCGAAGGCAAGCGCATCCTACGGTTCGACCATGACGGCACCCGGCGCCACAGCCCTATAATAGACCAGCTGGGACAAATATATATCGTAGAAAACAAGTCCATAGCCTCCTACCTCCGTCAGCTGCAAGCCATGGGAGAAGACGCCGAAGAATATGCCACCATCTGGAACTATACGGAAGGCAAGACGGAATCCCGGTTCAGCCTCTACGAATATTCTGATTTCCCCTTCCAAATCACCGACAGAATGAGCAATCAGGACATTGCAGGATAGCATATCCAAGATATATTCCGTACTTTTGCAGGCAGAACAATGAAATTGGAAAGTATGGAAATAGAACAACACCCTTTAGAACCCTTCCTTCCCGGCAACGCCCGTCTGCTGATGCTGGGAAGCTTTCCTCCGCAGAAAAAGCGGTGGTCCATGGAGTTTTACTACCCCAACTGGAACAATGACATGTGGAGGATTACCGGGTTCCTTTTCTTCAATGACAAGGATTATTTTGTAGACAAGACGAAGAAGGCTTTCTGCAAAGAACGCCTCATCAGTTTCCTGCAGGAAAAGGGTATTGCCTTGTTCGACACAGCCTCTGCCATACGGCGCCTGCAGGACAACGCCTCGGATAAGTTTCTGGAAGTGGTGCAACCCACGGACGTCCCTGCCCTGCTACACCGGATACCGCAATGCAAGGCTATCGTCACCACCGGTGAGAAGGCAACGGACACGCTGTGCACGCAGTTCTCCATCGACAAGCCCAAAGTAGGTGACTTCACGGAGTTTCTTTTCGAAAACCATCCGATGCGCCTCTACCGGATGCCTTCTTCCTCAAGAGCCTACCCGCTGGCACTGGAAAAAAAAGCAGCAGCGTATCGCATTATGTATCAGGACTTACAGATGTTGTAAGCAACTTTCTTTATAAAATAAGTACGTCTGTTACTTGCATATTTGAAAGTTTGCATTACCTTTGCAGCCGCAAACACGGGAGTAGCTCAGTTGGTAGAGCACCGGTCTCCAAAACCGGGTGTCGGGAGTTCGAGCCTCTCCTCCCGTGCATGAACGAATAATGGCTGTAAGCATTGCTTACAGCCATTATTCGTTTTATAAATGCCTACCGGATATCTATCAGCTTATGTGTCTGCAAACTAAGTCTCCACTTAGGATGCTTCATCACGCAATCCACCGTTTCGGCCGTATTGCTGCAAGAGCAAGGCTGAAGAAAGAAATGCCCGGCGGGCAACTGCTCATAAACAGTAATATCCTGCCCTTCATACACCACCTTCACTTCATTCATACGCGTAATTTCCAGCTTTACCCCCTGCTTGGGAGAGCAGGTCACCCAATCTATATTATCCGGCAGCGGACGGGTACCGTTTGTTTCAATGCAGACATACTTTCCCGCCTGGTGCAGACAATCCACAAATTCACGGTCAATCCAAAGGGAGGGTTCTCCACCGGTCAGTATCACGGTAGCGGCAGGGTATTTACTGACTTCTGTTACGATATCTTCATCGGACATCAGTATGCCGTCCTCATGCTGCGTATCACAGAAGGGGCACTTCAGGTTGCAACCGGAAAAACGGATAAAGACAGCCGGGGTACCCGTATGGTATCCTTCTCCCTGCAAACTGTAGAATATCTCATTAATCTTCCTCATAGACGGCAATGTTTGATTCCGACTCCTGCACCTCTACCTTGAAGCAAGTGGGTATCTGGTCGCATATCCAACGGGCTATGTTCTCGGCTGTGGGATTGAAGGACAGCACTTCATTAAGATTATGATGATCCAGCTGTTCCTTTACCACCTGCTTGATGTGACTGAAGTCTACCACCATTCCGTCCGCATTCAGCTCTTTGGAACGGCAATAGACAGTGATAATCCAGTTGTGACCGTGCAGATTCTCACACTTACTGCGATAAGAAAGTTTCAGGCTATGGGCAGCCGACACTTCCATGCGTTTGATGACTGTGTACATATTGTTAATACGCTAATTAATATAATAAGTTGCCGCATCTAATGTCACCTCGATGCGACGGCAAAATTACAAAAAACTTAAGATTTATCCATTTACTTCCCTATCTTATTCGTACACACAAAGAGAATTGGCAACCTTACGCTCTGCACTGCCACTCGGGGTATTGGCTATTCCCTTATCCGGCAACGCCCCACTCCACAGCGTAGAAGAACCGCCACCGTCCAGATTCAACGCATCCTCCCCGCCCAATATACGAATCATATGGGCAAGCTCGGGTATATTGATACCTTCCGCTTTTCCCTTCCGACGTCCGTCAACAACAATAAGCAGGATTTTTCCTTCTCTTGTCAGCGCCACAGCACTGCGAGGATGCTTGGTATCTACAAAATTCCGATTAGTCCCGGACAAGTCGCACACTTGCCCGTCCTTCAGCATCAAAGGACCGGAAGCCAGCACAGTGCCTTTTTTCAAAGTACATGCCTTTTCATCCTGCTTGCTCCAGGGAATCAGTTCCAGCCTGCCTTTCTTTATGAGTACAGCTCCATTGGACACTGTTGCCAGAACCCCGGTAGAGGTAGTATCTATCACCACCCCGTCCTTACGCAGATAGCAGACGGAATTTCCGGCTTTCATATCAAAATAGGAGCCATTGATGGCCGCCACCGCACCTGCATGCCGGGCGGCTATACTGGTCTCCTCCTTGGGATTGTGGACGAGCACATCGAAACGGTAGCGCTTCGGGGATATTTCAAAAATAGACACTTCCTGAGGAACTCCATACAAAGAACTGAATACTGCCTTTTTATAAAGCATCCCTTTCTGCAGGGGCTCAGTCTGCCAATCGGCAGAAACGATGGCAAGAGAGTCGGCAGCAGTCTGCGCCATTGCTGCAAACATGCCGCAACAGAGAAACACTGCCAAGAATATTTTCTTTTTCATAAGATGAGATTGGTTTAAATTAATTCATAGCTGCAGATTTGAATCGGCATGTCGAGATTATGCAACACCTTTTCAAGCTGTATACCTTCACGGTTGTCGTACTCGTATCCGAAAGTAGCACGGATACCTTGCAGAATGAACTGCGTGGCACGGTCCAGGGCAATGGGCAAACTGTCGCCTTGCAACAGTGCCCCGGTGATGACACTGGTAAACGTATCCCCCGTTCCGGGATAATGGGCCGGCAGGTAAGGACACGTAACCTTCCAGTAGCGGTTACCGTTCCGGTTATAGGCATACACGGACGTCTTATGCTTATCATCCCGTACGGGCACACTGGTAATAATCACCACTTCGGGACCACAATCGGAAAGCTGGCGAAGGTATGACTTCAATTCCTCATCCGTATTCATCTCCTTATAAGGAATACCCAGCAGATAGAACAGCTCCGTCAGATTGGGGGTAACGACATCGGCCTTGGTGATGAGATGTTTCATTTCATCAATCATGGACTCGTGGAAGTTCGCATAAAGCCGTCCGTTATCACCCAACACCGGGTCTACCACAACCAGACCGTCCGGTCGGCGGAAGTCATCAATAAAGTCAGAAACAATATGTATCTGCCGCGGAGAACCCAGATAGCCGGTATAAAAGGCATCAAACTGTACTTCCAGCTTCTTCCACTCGGAAATAATCTTCGGCATTTCATCCGTCAAGTCCAGAAAAGAGAATTCCGGATACTGGGTATGGCTCGACAATACGGCTGTAGGCAACGGACACACCTGGAAACCCATAGACGAAAGGATGGGAATGACCACCGTCAGAGACACCCGTCCGACTCCCGACAAGTCGTGGACGGCAACAACCTTCTTTACTTTATTCGCATACATATTATCTATATTATTATTTTTCCTACATTTGCCGCATGAAAACCGTCTGCATCATTTTGGGAACAGTTTCTTTGGCACTCGGCATCATCGGCATCTTCCTGCCGTTGCTGCCCACCACGCCTTTCCTGCTGCTCACGGCAGCACTCTACTTCAGAGGCTCACCCAGACTGTACCAATGGTTGCTGAACCACAAATGCCTCGGTCCCTACATCCGCAGCTTCCGCGAGAACAAAGCCATCCCACTACGTGCCAAAATCATCTCCCTACTGCTGATGTGGGGAACAATGGTTTACTGCATCTTCTTCCTGATTCCACTAACAGAAATAAAGATAGTATTGTTCCTTGTCGCTGTGGGGGTGACTTGGCATATACTGTCATTCAAGACGTTGAGATAAATGAATGTGCTAATGTGGTTAATGTGCTAATGTGCCAATGACCTGCGGTGTGAGAGTCTAATATACACATAGCGCAGCCAATTAGCACATTGGCATATTAGCACATTAATCAAACTCCTCCCAATTTTTCGAAGAATTCTCCCAACCCCTTCCGAGCATCGGCAAGCTTGTCTTCCCAATGTTTCACGGAGTTCTGCCCGATAATATCCGTCACGTACTTCACCGAAATGAAAGGAACATTCTTGGCACGGCATACCAAAGCCTGGGCATAGGCTTCCATATCCACAACATCACCGGACACATCCGAGAGTTCTGTCAAGAAAGTATCCCCCGTATTGCATACACCGCCTGCCGGCCAGTGTAAACAATATCCTTTTTGGGACAACAAATCCATTGAATCAATCTCATACTCCATACCAAGCTCCACCAGCTTCTGCATATCACGGTCCACAAAATGACGGCATACGAAAATATCTCCTACCTGGTGACGGATAGTCCCTGCCGTACCCACATTGACCACCAAGTCCGGTTGCGCATGGCTTATCGCTTCAGAAAGATAAAAAGCCGATTTCACCTTTCCCACACCGGTACGGAGATAGCCAACCTGCACCTCTTCCTCCCCTATCAGTCCGGGAAATTTCAATTCAGTAAATTCGCCTTGTACGGCATAAGTAACCAAGATTCTCATATCAATTCATTGTTTGTAGTTCCTACCTATTCAAAAAATTACTCCTTGAAGAAAAGACAAAGGTAGAAACCTTTTTTTGAAGATTCCTACCTTTGAGGCAATTAAATGCACAGTGGTTCCAGAAGAATGATAAATTATTCGTCCAGTTTCCTTTTATATTCGCCGATAAAATAACTGTCCGGATACTCCTTCTCTGCCATCAGCAAGCAATTTTTGGCCTCATCCGTCCTATCGTTCTGCATATAGTATTGAATCAAGAGAGCATAGGCGTATTCTCTTCCCCAGGTAGGCAGGCTGGAATCATCTGTATTCTTGTCAGGAGATGAAGTAGCTTTCTTCAAATAATATTCCACCTTCTTCCCGCCACCGAAACTAGCCGGAGTGTAATAATCGTTACTGCCCAATACATACCAACCTCTTACATTGGTAGAGTCCAGTTCCAAAGCCTTCCCAGCATTTTCCCGAATGCCAGCAGATATTCTTCCTGCCTCCATACCCGAAGCAAACTGAATGGAAAAACTCTGCACAAGCGCTAATAAGGCATAGGTTTCAGAAGTTTTGTTCCCTATATCATTCAAAATAGCGGAGGCTTCCTTTATCACTTTCCCACTATCTTCCTTCTTTCCAAGTTTCAAATAGAAAACACTTTTATAGTAGGTAATATAAGCCTTCCAATACGGAACCATACCATTCCCATCTTCAAGTTTGTTCAGCTTTGTAAACAGACTATCGAGCGGAGCTGCAGTATTTTGAACAAAGCAATTGTTCATAGCCAGTTCAATTTTTTTCTGAATGCCGTCCAGTACATCATCAGATTCAGTTCTTGACAATGAGGCTCCACAAGCCGCATTGACCATACATACGCCTACTACAAATGCAGACAAGAGGACAAATAAAACAATACTCCTTTTCATAATTTCTCATTGTTTTTAATCAGACACTGCCATTTTCCATCAATCCCATCAAATTCTCAGGAAAATCATAATTTTCCCACCAGATAAGATTTCAACGCCTCTATATATTCTTCAAAGGCATCCACTCCCTGCGGAGTAATCCTACAAAGTGTACAAGGCATTTTTCCTTTAAAAGTTTTTGTTATCTCCACATAACCCGCCTTGCTGAGCTTATCCAACTGCACACTGAGGTTTCCTGCCGTAGCTTTCGTTTGTTGGCGGATATAGACAAAATCCGCTTCCTCAACACTGATGAGCAACGACATCACCGCAAGCCGCAGTTCACTGTGGAGCAAAGGGTTCAGTTCTTTAAACATATCAAATTTTATTCTTCCATTTATTTTTCAACAATGCATAGAGAGATATTCCCAACAAAGGAAGCCCCAATAAAAGCATGTCCCAACGTATAGAATACCATATTTCCAACAGATTCCCATTGAACTTCTTTTATTGCAACCGGAAATAAAATGAATAGCAAAACAATCATCCATACCATAAATTTCCAGGAGAGCAGAAATCTGTCCAAAACATTATTTATTGTCTTCATCTTATACCTCACTTTCTGTTGTGAACTTCTTTCCGGGCTTTATAGTTCAAAATATGCCCCGGAACAATCATGGCAAAGACCACCACACCGGCAAACCAAACCAAAGACACGTATGACGTTCCGGAATTCAGTGCATCAAAGAAACTCTTCATACCCCACATAAGCCCCATAGCCGGAAAGATAAAAAATGTAGTATAACGAATGATGCAACCCGTAATGATACTTCCCATCGACATGACAATAGCCCCCATAGGAAGAATAACCTCATACCGTTCAAGATCCGTAGCCATCAATACAAATATCATACAAATCAGTCCAAACATCCTCCAAACCTGAACTAAAATCTTGTCAATGTAAGATTTTACCATCTTCTGACGCTTACGCATCAAAAGAAATGTCAGTAAATACCCGATAACGGGAATTCCCCAAAATCCCCACATCCAGAGAGGATTCTTTGTAAAGTACACACCCGCCAACACCGTCAATGTCACCAATACACTCACATATCCCCACACTAAAAACATGTTTCCGCTACCTGTGTCCAAATTCCGACGCGTATTCTGTATCATCTGAGTGATGAGTTCCAAACTCTCTTTCTCGTTCAGTTTCTTGTCTTCCATAATCAATAAATATTTATTTATCCTGCTTTGCCATTCCGTTTAAGTAATGTCCCGGTATCACCATCATAAAAACAAAAGCCGATGCAAAAACCAGTATTTGGTCGAAACCGTGTACATAGATACACCCCACAGAGGCCAAAGCTCCCACCACTCCGCACACTGTCACTACCTTCATCTTTATAATCAGTCCCGTCAGTGCCGTCCCCATTCCCATCATCAGTAATATGACAAAAAGGACAGACATATTCCAGAAGAAGATGGAAACCCAGGAAACAAAAAAGCCCCCTAATCCGAATACCGCCCATACATATCCTACAATACGGTCAATATAAGTCTTAATCATCTTCGGCTGTTTGTGCTCAATCCATAAAGTAGAAGGCAGGGAAATAGCCGGCAACAAAAACCACAGCCATTGCCAATGATAATTTCCCGTTTCCTTCAACAGAAACCAAACCAATAACGACACTATTATGGTCGTATATCCCCATATCAGAAAAGGAGCTCCGGAATTCCGAGTCATCCGGGACTTCGTATTCTGTATCATTTGAGCAATGAGTTCCAAACTCTCCTTCTCATTCAACACTCTGTCATTCATAACCAATAGATTTATTATTCAACATCAAATACATTCAATATCAAGAAAAGCATCAGTAGCCAATTGGCCGTAAGCATATACACAAACCAGGTTTCCATATTCCCTCCTTTCAGAATTAAACAAGAGTATACTGAAGAATCCATAAACACAGTAGAATGCCCACTAAAACCAGCAGTACTCTCACCGTCATCACATAACATCTGGCCAACAAGCTTTTACGCAAAAAGAAAGCCTCACCCAAAGCCAGTATCACCAACCAGGCATAACCATAAAAAGTAGTGATATGCCATACATCCTTTGACTCCATGCATACTGCAAAAAACAGAAAATCCGAAAGTAAAGATATTCCCACAGCAACCAATGATACAAACAACGCCTTCTTCATCAGATTCCCGGCATTACTCCCACAAGACAAGCAAGCATAAATGCCTATCCCCCAGAAAAGAGGGTTTACAGTAAGCATCAGCAACATACCCAACCGGGGGCTATGACTCCAGGGAACCCACAACACGATATTGGAAAGCCAATACAAACACATCACCGTTAGTACAGTAAATATCCACCAAAGCTGATGCTGCCAACTATCCCGTACCACTCCAGCAACCGGCTTCTGCTTCCCCATATCAAATATCTTATCTTCCATAATCTTTAATCAGTTAAATTCTTATTCATTTCAGCACATATTCCCCGATTGACAATCTAAGATGTTGCAAATATAATTAGTTTATTTTATAAACCAAACTATTATATAAATTATTTTATTTATTTCTTTGCATCCTCCTTTACTATAGATTATTCCAATCATTCCCAAGCAGTAGTTCCGGAAACAGCAAAAAGTAATTCCTGCCTTACTAACTATTAATCGTCCGATAACCGTTTTATTATCGTCCGACATATGTCTAATTATCGTCCGACAGTTGTTGGACGATAATTCAACAACTGTCGGACGATTAATAGTTAGCAACAGAAATACTAAGCGTTTGAAAAGAAAGGAAGAGAATCCTTGCAGAAAACCAATAGTCCCACACCTATCCACATATCCTATCTTTTGATAAACAGTCCGCCCCTTTTCAATCCCCCGAAACCAAGCTTTCATAGGCCATTTCGGTTATTTCGGCACTTCTACAACACATTTTCTCCGAAAAGTTTTTGTAATCTCCAAGTAAATCGTATTTTTGTGTACAATTTTGGTGTAGTGATGACAGACGAAGAAAAGAAGCTATTAAGTACCTTTGAAGCCAGACTGCGGCATTTAATCTATCTGCACGATGAATTAAAACGCGAAAATGCTGAGCTAAAGCAACTTCTTGAAGCCAAAGAGGAGGAATACGGGAAGGTACAAGCTGAATACCGGGAACTGGAACTTAACTACACGAACCTAAAAACAGCTACGACAATCAGCCTTAACGGCAGTGACGTGAAAGAGACGAAACTGCGATTGTCCAAATTAGTGCGTGAAGTCGATAAATGCATCGCTTTGTTGAATGAATAAAGAGAAGAGGATGTATGAACGATAAGATAAAGATAAACCTGCAGATGGCAGGAGCCTCCTACCCTCTCACAATCAACCGTGAGGACGAGGAAATGGTAAGAGAAGCCGCCAAGCAGGTAGATATCAGGCTCAATGCGTATCGGGAGCATTATCAGAATGTGTCTCTAGAGAGAATTATAGCCATGGTGGCCTATCAGTTCGCTTTAGAAAACCTTCAGTTGAAGGACCGTAATGATACTGAACCCTATACCGCTAAAATAAAGGAACTGACAGAGGTATTGGAGACTTATTTCAAGGAACAATAAGCTACAATCCCTCCGTCGGGTCGGTAAAAGAGAGAAATTCGCGCACTGTACAAAAGTTTGCCCTTCATCAAAGCAAGCTTTTATGCAGTGCTTTTTTATTTATACACTAAAAACAAATTAATAAAATGACAGTAGTTACAATAGTATTATCCATTGCCTGCTTCATTGTCGGAGGGTTTGCCTCGTACTTGTTCTTCAAGCACGGGCTGAAAAACAAATACGACGGTATCCTGAGAGATGCGGAAGCGGAAGCGGAAGTGATTAAGAAGAATAAGTTGCTGGAAGTAAAGGAAAAATTCCTGAACAAGAAGGCAGACTTGGAAAAAGAAGTGGCCCAACGTAACCAAAAGATACAGCAGGCAGAAAACAAGCTGAAACAACGTGAATTGGTACTGAACCAACGCCAGGAAGAAATCCAGCGCAAGAAGATGGAAGCAGAAGCCGTGAAAGAAAATCTGGAAGCCCAGCTGTCCATCGTAGACAAGAAGAAAGAAGAACTGGAGCACATGCAGCGCCAGGAAATAGAAAAACTGGAAGCTATCTCCGGACTTTCTGCCGAAGAAGCCAAAGAGCGCATGGTAGAATCCCTAAAGGAAGAAGCCAAAACGCAGGCCCAGTCCTACATTAACGACATCATGGACGACGCCAAGCTGACGGCAAGCAAAGAGGCCAAGCGCATCGTGATACAGAGCATCCAGCGCGTGGCTACGGAAACAGCCATTGAAAACTCGGTAACTGTATTCCACATCGAATCAGATGAAATCAAGGGACGTATCATCGGTCGCGAAGGCCGCAACATCCGTGCCCTGGAAGCTGCTACCGGTGTAGAAATCGTGGTAGACGACACTCCGGAAGCTATCGTATTGTCAGCCTTCGACCCGGTTCGCCGCGAGGTTGCACGCCTTGCACTGCACCAGTTGGTGACGGACGGACGCATCCACCCGGCACGCATCGAAGAGGTAGTTGCCAAAGTACGCAAGCAGGTAGAAGAGGAAATCATCGAAACCGGTAAACGTACTACTATCGACCTGGGCATCCACGGTCTGCATCCGGAACTTATCCGCATTATCGGTAAGATGAAATACCGTTCTTCATACGGCCAGAACCTTTTGCAGCATGCACGCGAAACAGCCAATCTTTGCGCTGTGATGGCATCAGAACTGGGACTCAACCCGAAGAAAGCAAAACGTGCCGGACTGCTGCATGATATAGGCAAGGTACCCGATGAGGAACCGGAATTGCCGCATGCACTCTATGGTATGAAGCTGGCGGAAAAGTTCAAGGAAAAGCCGGACATCTGCAACGCCATCGGTGCCCACCACGACGAAGTGGAAATGACCAGCCTGCTGGCCCCCATCGTACAAGTATGCGATGCCATTTCAGGAGCACGCCCGGGAGCACGCCGCGAAATTGTAGAAGCCTACATCAAGCGCCTGAACGACCTTGAGCAACTGGCCATGTCCTATCCGGGAGTGACAAAGACATATGCCATCCAGGCAGGCCGTGAGCTGCGTGTCATTGTCGGTGCAGACAAGATTGACGACAAACAGACGGAGAACCTTTCCGGTGAAATCGCCAAGAAGATTCAGGACGAAATGACTTATCCGGGTCAAGTGAAAATTACCGTTATCCGTGAGACACGTGCGGTGAGCTACGCAAAGTAACATCGGAAAAGAAAATAAATGCAGGAAAGGGTGAATCCATATTCACCCTTTTCTTATTTTTGCACCACAACCATAACTTTATAAAATGAAAGATTATCAGTTTGAAGTTTGCGCCAACTCCGTAGAGAGTTGTATTGCCGCACAAGCCGGCGGAGCAGACCGGGTGGAACTGTGCGCAGGCATCCCCGAGGGGGGGACAACCCCCTCATACGGTGATATCCTCATCGCACGGGAAGCATTGCAACAGACCAAATTGCATATCATTGTCCGTCCCCGCGGAGGAGATTTTCTTTATTCCTCCACCGAACAGCGCATCATGCTGAAAGACATAGAGAATGCCCGCCGTCTAGGCGCTGACGGAGTCGTGTTCGGTTGCTTGACGGCAGAGGGAGATGTAGACATTCCATTGATGGAGCAGCTTATGGAAGCCTCACAAGGGATGTCCGTCACCTTCCACCGTGCTTTCGATGTATGCAGAAATCCACGAAAAGCGATAGAAGATATTATCGAATTAGGATGCAACCGCATCCTAACTTCCGGACAGCAACCTACAGCAGAGCGAGGCATTCCCCTTCTGAAAGAGCTCCAACAACAAGCATCAGACCGAATCATTCTATTGGCAGGCTGTGGGGTGAATGAAGCCAACATAGCCCACATTGCCCGAGAAACCGGCATCCGCGAATTTCATTTCTCCGCCAGGGAAAATATCGAGAGCTCCATGCTCTATCACAATTCCGCCGTCTCTATGGGAGGAACGGTGCATATTGATGAATATACACATACCGTCACTACTGCGGAGCGGGTAAAGCGTACAATCGGAGCATTAAAAGCCTCTCCCCTAGCCCCTCCCCCGTAGGGAGGGGGACAGAGATAGTCCTACAAAATACAAACAAGAGTAACTTCAAAACTCCCCTCCCTACGGGGAGGGGGCGGGGGAGAGACCTATAAAAAAAGGATGTACTTTCGGTACATCCTTTTTTATATCATAGGATAAATATTATTTCTTCACCGGAGAAGAGTATCTTGCATTCAGACCATCCAGAATCTCACGAGTGATGTTGTAGACACTGTCTGCATAGAGCAGATTGTCAAAACCCGTATTGCTGATAATCATGCTGTAACCTTTTGTCTTATTGTACTCCTTCAGGAAAGCGTTGATAGAATCACGCAGTTGCAGGCTGTTCTTTTCATTCTCACTCATCAGCTCAGACTGCAGCTTGTTGCTCAGGTTCTGCAAATCCTGCTCCAACTTTGCAATGCGGTTGTATTCCTGCTGTGCTCTCTCCTGAGAAAGATAAGCGTTGTTCTGATACTTTGTCTGGAATTCCTGCTTCTGCTTCTCCAGTTCGCTGGCTTTCTGGTTCAATGTCAGACGGACATTCTCGCCCTTCTTCACCATAGCCTCATTCAAGTCTATGCAATAGTTGTATTTTGCCAAAAGCGTATCTATTTCAACATAAGCAATTTTCATTTCCGATAATCCGCCGGCTTGTGCAGGAGCGCTTGTTGTCTGTTTATCAGTATTGCCGGCACATTGAGCAAATAAAACGATCAGTGCGAGAGCTGCCAGACCGTTCATGAGGTAGTTTAATCTCTTCATAATTGATAAATATTGTTTTTTAAAATTAGTTCATACTATCATTTAAGGCTTTTTCCAATTCATCAATGGAAAAACGGGACTTGCGTTGCGCTTCCCTATCCTGCGACTGCACGCAACCGATACCTCTATCGCGCATTGCCTTATTGCCACTGACATGCCCGTTAGGGAATCTCCCGCCTTTCACAAAAAAGACCTTCACACCCAATAAAACAATGCAAATAGCAACTATTAACAGAGTTATCAATATTGTATCAAGCATTTCCATTAATTTTGTTACATGAAAATAGTGTTTTTACTATTTTTGTGGGTGCAAATATAGGGCTTTGGTTGGACTAACTCGCCTTTTTTACTCTAAAAAAAGAGAAAGGGGAATAAAATAGTCAATCAATTTAACCATATTTAGCAATAAGTGGTTAATTTAATGGAGAATTGATATTTGACAATTGATAATGAAGGCTGCATAAACACATGTAAGGCAGCCGCTAATTCAGATAATTATGGAAAAAAAAGACTTGAAACCGGCTGGTGTATTTCACTATTTTGAGGAAATCTGCCAAGTGCCGCGCCCTTCGAAGAAGGAAGAGAAAATCATTGCTTACTTAAAAGCATTCGGAGAAAAACATAAGTTGGAAACGAAGGTGGACGAAGCCGGAAACGTTCTGATAAAGAAACCCGCTACTCCGGGTATGGAAAACCGCAAGACTGTCGTACTTCAATCGCACATCGACATGGTATGTGAAAAGAACAACGACGTGAAGCACGACTTCCTGACCGACCCTATCGAAACCGAAATTGACGGTGAATGGCTGAAAGCCAAAGGTACTACCTTAGGAGCCGACAATGGCATCGGTGTAGCCACCGAACTGGCTATCCTTGCCGACGACAGCATCGAGCACGGTCCTATCGAATGCCTCTTCACCGTGGACGAGGAGACCGGACTGACCGGTGCCTTCGCCCTGAAAGAAGGCTTCATGAACGGAGACATTCTGTTGAACCTCGATTCCGAAGATGAAGGCGAGCTCTTCATCGGCTGTGCAGGCGGTATAGATTCCGTTGCCGAATTCACCTACCGGGAAGTGGACGTACCGGCAGGATATTTCTGCTGCAAAGTGCAGATAAAGGGGCTGAAAGGCGGACACTCCGGCGGCGACATACACCTGGGGCGCGGCAATGCCAACAAGCTGCTGAACCGCTTCCTGAGCCAGGCATCCCAGAAGTACGACATGTACCTTTGCGAAATAGACGGTGGTAACCTGCGCAACGCCATTGCCCGCGAAGCACACGCGGTAATTGCCATACCCGATGCCGACAAGCATGCCCTGCGCACAGACTTGAATGTCTTTGCCGCCGAAGTGGAGGCAGAATATGCCGTCGTTGACCCGGACCTCCAATTCGTACTCGAATCGGAAGCAGCCCGTCCCAAAGCCATTGACAAAGATACCGCCAAGCGCTTGCTGCAAACCATCTATGCCGCACCTCACGGTGTGTATGCCATGAGCCAAGACATTCCGGGGCTGGTGGAAACCTCCACCAATCTGGCCTCCGTAAAGATGAAACCCGGCCATATCATCCGCATCGAGACCAGCCAGCGCAGCTCTACCGCCTCCTCCAAACAAGACATTGCCAATATGGTGCGCACTGTATTCGAAATGGGTGGAGCAGCCGTATCCTTCGGCGACGGGTATCCGGGCTGGAAACCCAACCCGCATTCAGAAATCCTGGAAGTGGCTGTTGATTCCTACAAACGTTTGTTCGGTGTAGATGCCAAGGTAAAAGCTATCCATGCAGGTCTGGAATGCGGACTGTTCCTTGACAAATACCCGGCACTGGACATGATTTCCTTCGGACCTACCCTGCAGGGTGTGCACTCTCCCGACGAACGGATGCTGATTCCTACCGTACAGAAGTTCTGGGACCATCTGCTGGATATACTGAAGCACATTCCGGTGAAATAAATATCCCGCGTTCCTTAAAGGGGAACGGAAATAGTTTGTATGAACGTTATCCATAAGATAGGAGTTATACTCTTCCTTCTCTGCCCGTACATCAGTCTGTACGGGCAAGAAGGAAGAGATACCCTCACGTTTCGGATAGTAAGCTACAATGTAGAAAACCTATTCGACTCCCGACATGACACACTAAAGAATGACTACGAGTTCCTGCCGGATGCCACCCGGCATTGGAACTACTCTAAATACAGAAAGAAACTGGATAATATAGCCCGCGTCATCATCGCCACCGGAGGATGGACGCCGCCCGCCCTTGTTGCCTTGTGTGAGGTGGAGAATGACAGTGTGATGCGCGACCTTACCCGCTACTCTGCCTTGCGCGAAGCAGACTACCGGTATGTGATGACACAATCTCCCGACGAACGCGGCATCGACGTAGCGCTGCTTTATCAACGTAATCTTTTCAAACTGCTTTCCTATCAGAGCCTCCCCGTAGACAAGCCCCGGAAGAATAGCCGTCCCACACGGGACATTCTTCACGTCAGCGGATTGTTGCTGAACCGGGATACGCTTGATGTACTGGTAGCTCACTTCCCATCCCGTTCGGGAGGGGCAAGAGAGTCTGAACCCTACCGGCTACTGGCTGCCCGAAAGGTGAAGCATGCCATAGACAGCCTATACACGATACGCCAACATCCGCAAATAGTCCTTTTAGGGGATTTCAACGATTATCCGGAGAATAAATCGGTAAAGGAGGTGTTGGAGGCAGCAGCACCGTCAACATTGCAAGACTCTCTACATCCACAAAAACTTTACCATCTACTGGCAAGAAAAACCAAGACACGCAAGCACTTCGGCAGCTACAAGTATCAAGGAGAATGGGGACTGCTGGACCACATCATCGTATCGGGTACGCTGCTGCAAGAACACGCACCGCTATATACAGAGGAAGCGAAGGCAGACGTATTCTGCCTGCCCTTCCTACTGACAAGAGACAAGAAATACGGAGGGCAGCAACCCTTCCGCACCTACTACGGGATGAAGTATCAAGGAGGATACAGCGACCACTTGCCTGTATATGCGGAGTTCCGGTTGATATATTAGTCGGAATACTGATACAGTTTCAAGTCAAACTTCTGTACCATCACCAGCAAGTGGTCGAAGATGTCGGACTGAATGCGCTCGTACTCTTTCCATACCTTGTTGCGAGAGAAGAAATATACCTGGATGGGTACCCCATACGTCGTGGGTTCCTTCTGGCTGATAATCAAGTCCATCTCCTGGTTCACCACCGGCAGGCTGCACAAATAGCGTTCGATGTAGATACGATAGAGCTGCGCATTGGTTGGCACCTCTCCTTCTGCAGGCTGATAGTCGGCCATCAAGGGGACTTCCTTGCGGATATTATCCAGCATTTCCGGAGTGCAGAACTTCAAGGTAGTCATATCCAGAAAGATATTCTTGTTTACCCGTCGCCCGCCACTTTCCTGCATGCCGCGCCAGTTCTGGAAGGAGTTGTTCACCAGGGTATACGGCGGTACGGTCGAGATGGTTTCGTCCCAGTTGCGTATCTTGACCGTGTTCAGCGTAATCTCCTCTACAACTCCATTGGCAACGCCACCCGGCAGCGCTATCCAGTCCCCTATCCGCAACATGTCGTTAGCAGAGAGCTGCACGCCGGCTACAAACCCCAGAATGCTGTCCTTAAATACCAGCATCAGTACAGCCGCAGATGCGCCCAAACCGGCAAACAAGGTCATAGGAGACTTGCCTATCAGCACTGAAACCACTATGATGCCTCCGATAAAAAACAGTAGCACTTGCAATACCTGCACGAAGCCTTTCAGCGGACGGTTCTTCTGCTTGTCCTTCATGTTATAAACATCGAGCATCACCAGCAACAAGCCGTTGATAGTAAGCAGCACCGCCACAATGATATAGACAGCACACACCTTTTGTGAGAACTCAAGCATCTCCTTTCCACGCACAAAGGCCATGGGCAGCAGGTAGTAGATGAGGATTCCCGGCAGAATATGTATCAAATGGTGTATCACCCTGCGTTTCATCAGCAACGTATTCCACTGATGGGGAGAGCGCCGGGTATAATGCTTCATACCGCCAACGAAGATTGCCTGGCACAAATAGTCCAGCCCTATCGAAAGCCCCACCATCAGCAGTGCAATAATCGTCTCGTCAAACATATCGGCAAACTTCGGGTCTATCCCCCAACCTATCAAGACTTTATTCATCCATCCTCCTAAACTCATCATAAGCTCTCTTTTTTTTGAAGTGTCTTGTTTGTATAACAATCCAAAGATAAAGATGTTTTCAGAGAACGGCAAGCATATACCCTTTTTTCATCAACGACTCAATCCTCACGCTCGGGTCGTTTTTTAGCGACCGCCGCAGATAGGACATCTGTACATTCAAGGCAAGGGAGTTGGCATACGAGGCAGTGCCCCACACAGCATCCAGCAACGTATCGCGACTGACAGTCTTATTCACATTCAGCGCAAGCAAGCGAAGGATATCGGCTTGACGGGAAGTAATCAGCACCTTACTATTTCCCGTACGAATCTCGTTCGTACTGTAATTGAATACGGAATGGCCGAAAGCATACATCTCATCCTCCGCCACGCCGGACAACTGCGAAGTGAAACGCTCGCGGATACGCGCTGTCAGCTCTTCCGGATAGAAAGGTTTGGCAAGATAATCGTTCGCCTTCAGTTGGAATCCTTGCAGGCGGTCGGCCTTATCGCTACGGTCGGAAAGGAAAAAGATCAGGACGTGTTTATCCATCTCGCGGATGCGTTCAGCCACTTCAAAGCCATTGTAACCGGGCATATTGATATCGAGCAATACCAAATCAGGCTTTATGAGCGGAAATTGTTCCAGAGCAATTTTCCCGTTTCCGGCATAAGTCACTTCATAGCCTTCCTTCTCAAGAAAGCGCTTCAGCAGCATTGAATATTTCAAATCATCATCGGCAAAAAGTATTTTCAAGGCTTTCATATCATTGGTTATTTTAGAGTAGGGATTATGCGGGTTAGCACGGACTTATTGGGGAATATTAATTTCAATCATTGTTCCCTTGCCTGCCTGACTATTTAAAGAAATGCTTCCATGATGCGCCTCTACCAGCAACTTTACATAGCTCAACCCCAGACCAATGCCGGGCAACGAACGGTCGGGAAGATTACTGCCCCGATAGAACTTATCGAATACACGGTTCTGTTCGGAAACCGGAATGCCGATGCCATCATCAGACACCCGTATCGTCAATTGGTGATCCTGCAAAAGGCAATCTACAACAATATGCACAGACTTGCCCGAATACTTTACGGCGTTCTCTATCAAATTACTGATAATATTAGAAACATGCACCGGGTCTGCCGTTACCAGAGTCTCCGAACTGAAATGGGTTTCAATAGCAACATCCTTACCCTCAGGAACATGGTAAAGCCGGACAAGCTTTTCCAAACTCGTCTTTATATCAAATGTACGGACGGAAAGCTGCGTGTGTTCATCATCGGCACGCGTCATATCACGTAGTTTTGAAAGATAGGCCGACAAGTTATCCAGCTCGGACATGGAATCGTGAATCACTTCATCCATCGCTTTCTCATCTGTTCGCATAGACTTGTCATTGAGAAAGGCGATACACATTTTCAGAGCCTGGACGGGACGTTTCAGTTCATGTATCATAGTGTTTACAAAGCTTTTTCGCAGTTCGTCTATCCGCCGTTGCTTCAAGATGGTTTTTATCTGAAACAGCAGACAAAGCCCCAGCAGAAATATCAGACATGTACTGCCCACTAACTGCCAACCCATACGCACAAGTACCACATGAGGTGAAACCTTCACGGAAACAAGCACAAACTGGCGTTTCAGGGGATTATAAGGATACATTACTTCTATATATGGATTGAACAATGTACCTTGCCGTTTCAGTTCCGCATTCCACTGGTAAATGGAATCTTCGGAAACCACCAGATGCGTAGTAAACGTTTGTTCGTCCAAACGTATGGCAAGCAAGGAATCAAATTGCTGCAACGCAAAAGGCACATCCAACTCCAAACGATAAAGATTAATAATAGAGTTCAAATTAGGAGCATCTTTATCGGACATATTGATTTTGAATGAATCCTTCGCAATGAGCCGCTCTTCCGGCAAAAGGGTGTCTAACGCCAATGCCCATTTCCTACGCTTTGCCTCTCTCTCTTTATCATCTGTACTGGCAGAGTCCTGCTGCTCTATTTTGAGAGTTTCTATATTCTTTTGGCCCAAGCTCTCCAAGTCCCGCCCTTTCAGAACACCCAAAATTAATTCGTCGATAGTGGTCCGCTTTTCCAAATCAATGGATTTGCTCAAGTGATAGAAGAACATATTGGTATTGCTAAGCACCTTTTTGGGTTGGGGAGTACGGATAGAGTCATACTGTTGGGTGGTCTGCAAGATGCAATCATAAATACCATTGATTTGTTCATCATTCATATACTGATACTGATTACGCAACCAGTAGACCTGTCCGCAGGTAATAAGCAGTATCGATGCGATGGAGAATATCCAAACGATCTTAATCCGTTGTTCCATAATTGTTCTTTTTTAGTCTCACTTAGAAAGACTTTCATTTAGTACCGACAAAGGTAGAAGTTAGCTTGCAAATATAGGTACGTGCGAGGCAGATATTATGCATTGAGTAATATTTCAGTAATAACTTTCAGCCTCTTCTGAAGCAAAATCCGCATAGTTTTGCAGTACAATAATCGCTGGAAGCAATATGTAAAACCTCTAAAAATGTAAAAACTATGAGTGCAAGAATTATTTTCCTCAATCTGTGTCTCGCTATATTGTTCGCATCACAAGCGAAGGCACAAATCATCGTTTCTGATGGAACGAAAATACAGAATGATACCATCGGTGAAGCACAAATCCTTGTGCAATATGAAACGCGCTGTATCAGTAATACGGAAAAGCCGGAAAATGTTACGGAAGAAACCATGATGCTGGAAGTCGGTAAAAATCTCTCTAAGTTCTACAGTTACACCAAGTATGTTTGCGACTCTGTACTGGCAGTAGACTTCGCCAATAAAGCCTCGCAGGAAACGATTAATGAACATCTGAAACAATACGGAACAAGCAAACTGAGCGAACGAACCTTCAGAGGTTATCCTGCCGGAAAAGTAACGACTCTCGATGAAGTGGCAGGCATATCCCGCCTGCGTTGCGAAGAAACGGATGAACGTCCGCAGTGGAAGATACTGGCAGAAAACGATAGTGTCCTCTCCTACCTTTGCAGCAAAGCCGAATGTCAATTAAAAGGCCGTACATGGACGGCATGGTTTACTGCAGAAATACCCATAAGCGAAGGTCCATGGAAGCTTTGCGGACTGCCCGGACTGATACTGAAAGCCGAAGACAGTGAAGGGCATTATTCATTCACTGCCACAGGTGTAGAGCAATGCCACACATATCGGCCGATACTTTTCGACGGAAAGAAGCACAAACCGATGAACCGCAAAGCATACAACAAAGTGCACGAACGTTATTATGCCGATCCGGTAGGATTTATCACCGGAAGCATGCCGAACGTCACCGTTAAGGTTAGTGATGAACACGGCAATGCAACCAAGAACCCGAAAAACGTTCCTTATAATCCACTGGAACGATAATATTTCTCCACACCCGTAAGCATTCGTGAAATCTATCGCATACTGAATGCATTTCAGTCGTATACTGAACCCTATTCAGTCGTATAGTGAATGCCATTCAGTCGTATACTTAAACATCCTCTTTTTACGCATTGATAATCAACAAATTACGAAATCATCATAATCGTATAAAAATTTCAACAAACTTCAATTGCCAAACAATCAATTATTGCAGTGTATGAATAAAAAAACTATCATTCTATTTTTCCTGTTTCTCTTTAGTTTCTTGTCACCTACCTACGCCCAGACGTTGAGCGGCAAGATAACAGATGCAGAAACCAATCAACCGCTGGAAGCTGTAATGATTAGTGTATTACGCGGAAACACAACGATAGACTATGCATTGACCGATGCCAAAGGACAATTTTCTTTGCCGTGGAAGCATAGCGGAATGCTGCAACTCAATATTTCTTTGTTAGGCTATAAGAGAGAAATGCGGAATATCAATGCGGCAGGAATCCTGAATCTCAGCCTACAACCGGAAGCCATCGTATTAAAAGAAGTACAAATACGTCCCGGACGTATCAATACCCGAAAAGATACGGTGAGATATGACTTGGCACAGTTTGCTTCATCTAAAGATGTGCACATAAAGGATGTATTGAAGAAACTTCCGGGCGTGGATGTAGATGAAAACGGACAGGTTAAGTATAAAGGGAAAGCCATCGACCACTACTTTGTGGAAGGAATGGACGTGACAGGCGGACGTTATAACCAAATCAACAACAATCTGAGCGCCAAAGCCGTAAAGAGTGCGGAAATCATGGAGAACTATCAGTCAGTAAAGGCCTTGAAAGGAAAAATCAATTCCGATGAGGTGGCATTGAACCTGAAACTCGACCCGAAAGCACGCGATCAATGGATAGCAAACGGTACTCTGGGAACCGGATGGAGTGAGAACAACAAAATCCTGTGGGAAGGCAGACTGAATGCCCTTCAACTGGGTAAAGGAAAACAGAGTGTCTATAATTACAAGACGAATAACAATGGCAAGGACCTCAGCAACGAGCAAACCAAACTGACCGGAAATGGCCAGCAACAAGTTCCGCTTTCCGGTTTTCTCTCCCAGCCGGGCATCAGCGCACCATTAGACAAGAATCGCTTATTATTCAATGAAACCCACACCCTGAACGGCAACCGTATGTACAAATGGAATGATGACCGCAGCTTACGCCTGCAAGCCGGATATACTCATGAGCTAATCCAACAGCAACGGGGAAATACCCAAATCTATTATCAACCGACAGATACCATACAAATAGACGAAACCTACCATTATCGTCTGAGAAGTGACATCGCTAATCTGGAACTGCGTTATGAAGACAACAGCAGCCGGAATTATATATCCAACCGCTTCACCGTAGACGGAGAAATAAATCGCGGACGTTCGGAGGAACTGGGACAAACTCTGCAAACGTCACAGCTAAGTGCCGGAAACTACTTCAATCTTATCCGAAACCGGGAAAGCGGAACCTGGGAATTTCGTTCGACGACACAGTATGCTTACCAGCCTGCATCCTTACTACTCGAAGAAGGAAAAAGTAAATTCAACCAGCACAACTTCTACACAGATAACAGTGCCGCATATCTACGAAAGTATGATGGATTTACCCAACAATATAAGGCAGGAATACAAGGAGAACGGGCTACCCTGAAATATACTCCGACAAGACAGCCCAATGATTTCAATGCTTCGCATCTGTCATTGCATATTACCCCCTACTTCCAGCTGGAACGTGGAAAATGGCTGGCTACACTTTCGCTTCCTCTGAAAGCAGATCGGTATTTCTCACAACAGCGTTCGTTCCTGTTCTTCAATCCGTCCATGTATTTGCGCTATAAACTGGATTATCATTGGACGTTCTCCCTTTATGGCAGTCTGAAACGCTCGGCAGAAGACTTCTCCGACTTGTATCCGGGACTCTACCAAACTGATTACCGCACCTGGCGAGACGGCAACGGACTTTTCCCTACCAGCCTCACGCAAACCTACAATCTCTACGGAGAGTACAAAAACACTGTACAGGAATTTTTCATCACTGCCGCACTAACCTACAGCCGCAGCAACCGGAATACTCTTTTCGAACAGAGTGTTTCCGAAAATGCCATTGTCTACACTCGTCGTGAACTACCGAACCATAACGATAGCTGGAATCTCAGCAGTACTTTCTCCAAAGGTATATACGACTGGCATTTGAAAACCTCACTCACCCTACTACTCAGTCGCAGCAATGGCGAACAGCTTACCCGCCTGGCTGACAGCGAGGGTAACCGGCAAAGTCTTCTGCAGACCTATCGTTATGATTATCTGAAAGCAGAGCCTAAAATAATCTGGTCTCCCGCAGATATTTTTGAAGCGGAATATCATGCCACATTAGGCTATGGCGGCAGTAAGATAGGAAGTGATACCCGTCTCACCCCGTTACTGGACTTCGTACAACGGCTACATCTCACATTCAGTATCGGGCAGGTAGACCTACGGCTATCCGGCGAGCATTACCGGAATGACTTAGGAGGGGACGCACATCTCAACACCGTGTTCGCAGATGCATCCCTTATCTATAAAAGAAAAAAATGGAGATTGGAAGCAA
>OGEM01000057.1_pt1 | contig 107753 bp, 102 predicted proteins | sample 1570741 | NCBI WGS metagenome assembly OGEM01 (sample SAMEA2582141, study PRJEB24529) | metagenome | biome: Human gut stool | place: China | collected 2011
AAGCACGCCGCCAGCGTTCATCCTGAGCCAGGATCAAACTCTCGTTAAAAGTGTTTGTTCCGGTTCAGATAACTGCTAGCTATCTTTCCCTTTACTGTTTTAGGTTGACATTTTCATGTCTGTTCTGAATTTTTCTCTTTTAAGAATCTTTCAGGGTTATCTTGTCATCTGTTGTTTAATTATCAATGTTCTTTGTTTTTGTTGTCTTGCGACAGCTATATTAGATTACCACATCTCTTTTCGCTTGTCAACAACTTTTTTCACTTTTTTGAACTTTTATTTTTTCTGTTTTTATCGCTCAATCAAGTGCTCAGATATAATACCATGTTTTCTTTTTGTTTGTCAACACCTTTTTTCGACTTTTTTCAAGTTTTTATATCAGCATTTCACATTTCCAGAAAACAAACGGAGAAGGAGGGATTTGAACCCTCGCACCGCTATTAACGATCTACTCCCTTTCCAGGGGAGCCCCTTCAGCCACTTGGGTACTTCTCCCAGCCAACTTCGGCATAAGAAAACCACCGAATCATTTTGGTTGGTGGTTTTTCTCAAACGCAGAGGGTGGGATTCGAACCCACGCGCCCTCTCGGACAAACGGTTTTCAAGACCGCCTCGTTATGACCACTTCGATACCTCTGCATATATTTTATTGTTTTTGTTTGTCGTACTCGCTAACGACAAGATGTATTCTAGCATAGTAAGCGAGTACTGTCAACACTTTTTTAAAACTTTTTTATTTTTTTTGTATTTTCGCAAAAACTCCAGCAATATCAAGGTCTTCCGGTGTTGTAATTTTAATATTTTCATAAGAGCCGCGCACTAATTTCACTTTTTTACCAAGTATTTTTTCTACTACCATAGCATCATCTGTCACTGAATATTCTTCTTTCTCAACCAATATTTTATACGCATTTTTTATCAAGTTGTTCTCAAATGCCTGAGGAGTCTGTACAAGCCATACTCTGCTTCTGTCTGGTGTCTCTTCCGCAAATTCTGATGTATCTACAATTTTAATCGTATCTTTTACTGGCATACCTGCTACACATGCTTTATGTTGCACAACTTCTTCATATACACGCCTGATCATCTCCTGATCAATAAATGGTCTGGCTCCATCATGTATAAATACGTACCCATCTTTGTATACTTCTTTCAGCCCGTTCCATACGGAGTGATAACGCTCTTCTCCTCCGGTTACAATTTTCTTCACCTTTTGAATCTGATATTTCTCAACAATTTCCTTTTTGCAGTATGTTTCTTGCCCTTTTCCTACCACCAAAATAATCTCATCTATAATCTCTGATTCTTGAAAAACTTCCAAAGAATAGCATAGCACCGGTTTGCCGATAATTTCTAAATATTGTTTTTGTGTTTTTGTTCCCATACGACGTCCCTGCCCTGCCGCCAGAACTATTGCCGTACATTTTTTCTTTTGCATACTAACGCTCTCCTAATTTTAAATTTGGAACTGCATTCAAATCCCAGCCATGTCTTGTTCCATTTAAATATTCATAATACGCAGCCACACCTATCATCGCCGCATTATCCGTGCAAAATATCGGAGAAGGATAGTAAAATTCTACATTTCGCTCTTCGCATGCTTTTTTCATGGCCGCTCGTAGTGTACTGTTAGAGGCAACTCCCCCCGCAATTGCAAACTTAGAGGTACCATATTCTTTCACTGCCCGCATTGCATTTTCCACCAATACATCTGTCACTGCTTTTTGGAAAGATGCCGCAATATCCGCCCGATTATAGTCCTCACCTTTCATCTTGCATCCATTGATATAGTTCAGTACCGCTGACTTGACTCCGCTGAAACTAAAATCGTATGGCGCATCATTGATGTGAGCCTTTGGAAATACAATTGCGTCTGGATTCCCTTCTTTGGACAACTTATCAATCTTGGGTCCCCCAGGATAACCAAGTCCAATGGCACGTGCCACTTTATCAAACGCCTCTCCTGCCGCATCATCTCTCGTACGTCCAATAATTTCATATTTTCCATAGTCTTTTACACATACAAGGTGTGTATGCCCGCCCGACACAACAAGACAGACAAACGGTGGCTCTAACTCTTTATTTTCAATGAAGTTTGCTGAAATATGTCCTTCTATATGGTGCACACCCACAAGTGGAAGATTTTTTGCGTAGGCAATCGCCTTCGCTTCTGCCACACCGACAAGAAGCGCCCCCACAAGCCCTGGTCCATAGGTCACTCCAATCGCATCTATATCATCCAAAGTCACCTTTGCTTCTGATAATGCTTCCTCGATCACCTGGTTAATTTTTTCAATATGCTTACGCGATGCAATTTCCGGGACAACTCCCCCGTATAATTTGTGCAGTTCAATTTGTGAAGAGATTACATTCGAAAGGACTTCTCTTCCATTTTTTACAACAGATGCCGCCGTCTCATCACATGAACTTTCAATTGCTAATATCATAACATCTTTTTGTTCTACCATATTTTCATCCTCTTTACCTATCTTTGCCAACTATTCTTCCTCAAACGCCAATTCCACAGACATTCTATCCTTTCCTGCTTTTGCATTTGGGAAGATTGCTCTCACATCTTCCATGTATTCTTCCGGTTTCGTCAAAGACGGGCTGTAATGTGTCAGCCACATCTCCTCCACCTCCGCTTCTTTTGCAAGTGTTGACGCCTCATAAAAAGTCATATGTTTATATTCTATAGCTTTTGCCGCTTTTTCTTTTTCTCCATACATTCCTTCACAGATAAACAGATCCGATCCTTTCGCATTCTCTCGAATAGAATTTGTCGGTCTTGTATCGGTACAATAAGTCAATTTCAAGCCTTTTCTAGGTGCTCCAAGCACCATCTCAGGCGTATATGTTTTTCCATCTGACTCGATTGTCTCTCCTTTTTGCAAATGTTTCCAATATTGTTTTGGAATCTCCTGCGAAAGCGCTCTCTCCAAATCAAATTTTCCAGCTCTGTCAATCTCTATCGTATACCCATAACACACCACATTATGATTCACCCGAAATGCTTTTAGCCGGTAGCCATTCAATTCGAATGTCTGCTCCGGCTGTGTAATCTCTATAAATTTAATCTCAAAAGGAAGCTCTGGCGCGATGACACGCAGCGCTGTCACAACCCGTTCCAATCCTTTCGGCCCGATAAGGGTCAACGGCTCTTTCCGGTCTGCATTTCCCATTGTAAGCAAAAGCCCCGGAAGCCCGCTGATATGATCGCCGTGATAATGTGTAAAACAAATCACATCGATTGGTTTAAAACTCCATCCCTTTTCTTTTATGGCAATCTGAGTGCCCTCCCCACAGTCAATCAAAAGACTGCTTCCATTAAATCTTGTCATCAATGACGTAAGCCACCGATATGGAAGCGGCATCATCCCACCGCTTCCCAATAAACAAACATCTAACATCTGATTCTCCTATCTCTACTCTATTTCTATCGGAATTCGAAAATTCGAAATCAGTTCGTCATAGCACGCCTCACACAAATCAAACGCATGCACTTCATTGTCCTTTTCCGAAAAATACCCCCACCGTTTCTGCACAGAAAGCGTATCTTCTTTTGCCATTCCGTTTTCTACAGCAATTTCTTTCCCACATTTATTACAAATAATTTTTGTTACTTCTTTTGTCTCCTGAATGTTATACTGACGCATACAAATTCCTCCTGTGAACGAATCTCATTTCATCTGTCTGCTACGTCTTTATTATAGCGATTGCAAATCGTAATTCCTAGTGGGAACTGCTGCCTGAACTGTCAATCTCTATCCAATTTGTCTACTCATCAAAATGGCATCTTCTTCTGGTTTTTCATAGAAGTTTTTTCGGACACCATCTTTGGTGAATCCATAGTGTTCATAAAATTTCCGCGCCGGCATATTACTTTCCCGCACATCTAACATCAAACGCCCAATTTTTTTCTCTCGACAGGTCTCACAAGTGTAGTCCAGCAATTGCCACCCTACCCCTCTGCGCTGTTCTTTTGGGTGCACTGCAATTCGCGCAATTTCCCCTTCATCCATCACAAAATAGATAATACAGTACCCTATGATGTCTCCATCTTCTTCTGCGACTGTGATAAAGGACTGTCTTTGTTCATACGTCTCTAAAAGACTTTGCCTGCTCCATGCATCTGAAAAATTCAATGTTTCCAGTAATGCAACCGCCTCTGCATCCTGCTTTTTCATATTACGAAAGCTTTGCATTTTTTTCTGCCCGCTCCCTTTCTGCCTGAGACAGGCGCAGATAATCCGGCTGGTGCTCCATTGCGGTCTCCGTCTTTCCTTCTTTTAAGTATTGCATTGCGAGCGCTCCTACTGCTGCCGCACTTTGACGGTTTTTATGTGCCGGTGCAAAATGATATTCCGTTTGAAGTCCTTCTTTTAATTGTGTTTGATAAACCGGAACACCATCCCCCAGAAATGTCACTTTTTCTCCATATGCATTTAATTTTCCTATTAATTCTTCCAGCGAAATTGCCATCTGTTCTTCTACAATTTCAAACTGTTCCCCTTCAAAACGATATAATCCTGTATATACCTGATTTCGCCTTGCGTCCATAATCGGACAGAGCAGTCCGGAATTTCCATATAAATTGTACGCCAATCCGTCCACTGTCGGAATATGGATCAATGGTTTGTTCAATGCCAGACCAAGTCCTTTTGCAGTTGCGGAACCAATACGAAGTCCGGTAAATGATCCAGGTCCTCCTGCCACCGCAATCGCATCCAATGTGTTCAGGTCAAACTCTGTCATTTTGACAATCTCATCCAACATCGGAAGTAACGTCTGTGAATGTGTCTTTTTATAATTCACTGTATACTCCGCCAAAATCTGTTCTTCTTCCACGATTGCGACAGTTGCAACCAAACCAGAACTATCCAATGCCAATATCCGCATATCTACGCCGTCCTCTCTTCTATTGTAATTTTTCTATAATCGAATCCCTGTTCCAAATCTTTTTCAATCTGAATCTCGATCCGTTCTTTCGGTAGAATCTCTTCAATTAAATTTGCCCACTCAATCAATGAGACGCCTTCTCCATAAATATAGTCTTCATAACCGATCTCATCCATCTCTGTGATATCACCAATTCGATACACATCGAAATGATAAAACGGCATTCTGCCATCATCATATACCTGCACAATGGTAAATGTCGGACTGCTGATTGGTTCTTTTATCCCAAGTCCATGAGCCATCCCCTGCGTAAATACAGTTTTTCCCACTCCAAGGTCTCCTACCATTGTATAAACTTGGCCCTTTTTTGCTTCTTTTCCGATCTTGAGTCCAAGTTCATAAGTCTCTTGTGCACTTCTTGTCTCTATTATCATTTCAAAATCCTCTCTTTATCCTGCAATATGTCTGATTTTTACATTCTTAGGCGGCATATGTGTAGAAATCATCTTCACCGCCGCCTCATACTGCTCTTCCATAGACTCTCTCGGGAAAATCAGCGCCCGCATCCTTGTCACATATAAAATCACCGCACGGTTCGTGCTGACCGCCTTGGAAAAATCCTCCCATTTGTTGGTCACTTCCAGTTCCCCTTGTCTTACCGTTACGCCTTCTTCTGACAATTCATATTCTAATGGCTTTTGAAACATCTTCGTTCTTTGTACCTGTGTCTTTGCCTTTCCTTTCAGGGAAACCGGCGTCACCACCAAGAACAGTGCCGCTAATATAAATGCCGGCATCGCCGCCATAGAATCTCCCGACAGCATATAATTGATTCCCATCCCAAGGGCAAGCACTCCAATCATTGCTCCCAGCAAACCACTCATATGTGTATACGTATGATACAGCAGAAAATCATACATGATCTTATCCGTCATCTTCACTTCAAATTTTACAGACATGTGTTTCCTCCATCTAAATTGATATTTCACACGAATAATGCTGTGCTATAAAATTATAGCACAGCATTTTCATGGTTACAACTTACTTGTTCATTTTAAAAATCGGACTGATTTTCTTATAAATCAGGAACACAATGAAAGATACAAGTACCCCTTTCAGCAAATTAAACGGAGCTACTGCAAAAATCACAAACGTAGAAAGACTTGTAATTGAGTGGTTCACAGCTGTTCCCATCGCGACCAACGCATCGATTGGCATCTCGAATGCTTTTGCGTATACCGGAAGCAGCACATATGCATTCAGAATACACCCGATCACCGTCATAAATACGGTTCCTACTGCCATTCCCGCAAGTGCACTCTTTCTCGTATGATATTTTTTATAAATCATCCCTGCCGGCACACACATTGCACATCCTATTAAGAAGTTCGCTATATCACCAACTCCCCCTGTTGTAGTACCGCTGATCACCACATTGAGAATTACTTTAATCAGTTCCACGATCGCTCCTGCCAATGGTCCCATTACAAAACAGCCAATCAGCACCGGAATTTCACTGAAATCGATTTTGTAAAACGGAGGCGCAAATGGAAGCGGTACTTCAAACTGCATCAAAATAATCGCAATTGCAGACAGCATACCGATCTGCACGACACCGCGCACTCCAATTCTTTCCTTTGATTTTTCTCTTGTTTCTGTCATTGTTGTACTCATTTTTTTCTCTCCTTTTCTTTACAAAAGGAATTCTTCTTTCGCGCATGCAAAAATGCCCTGAATCAAAAAATTCAGGGCATCTATTATCGTTGTGATATATTGCACACACCTTCTTCTCACATCCAGACTTTACTGTCGGTACTGGAATTCCACCAGTTCAGCCATTTTCATGGGTCGCGGACTGTAACCGCCGGTAGGGAATTACACCCTGCCCCGAAGAATCCTTATTTACTTCTCGTATATTATATGCCAATATAAGCCGTTATTCAAGTATTTTTTACGGAAGCATTATCATTTTTCCCGAATCACTCCTGTTTGATCTATCTCTACATTCGGAGACAAATTTTCTAAAAATCCAAATAATTCCATCTGTTCTTCTTCTGCATCAAGATACTGCGTTGTATATCCTGTCTGAAGCGCCGGTACAAAAGACATTTCCCGCAATCCGTCTATGTCTATCTGAAGCTTTAATAATCCGGTATATTTTGTCTCACCATTAAACCAAAAATCTCCAAGACTATATACAATCGGTTTTCCATCTACATATTCCATTCCTTGCAGGACATGTGGATGACCGCCCACAACAATATCTGCTCCGGAATTCAGGAATTCTCTCCCCATCTGCTGCTGCACGTCATTAAAATCATTTGTATCTTCTGTCCCCCAATGAATATATGCAATCAGATAATCACATTGTTTTGCTGCATCTGAAATCACCTGATTGTACGCTGTCGTATCATATGCAAGCAGAATTCCGGAACTGTCTTCTCCCGCCTGTGGTGTATAGCGAATTTTCTCCGCATTCGACGCTCCGACAAATCCGATCTTAATTCCATTCACGATAAAATACACCGGCCTTTTTGCTTCTTCCAGGTTTGCTCCTCCGCCAACATATGGAATATCTGCCTGTTTTAAAAGCTTCATCGTATCCTAAAATGCATCTTCACCATAATCGTATACATGATTGTTAGAAAGCGCAACAAGATCAGTCCCCATCTCTTTTAACAATTCCATACGTTTTGGATGTGCCCGAAATGTATAATATTTCCCTGCAAGCGGCGCACCACGGTCACTGATCGCATATTCATGGTTCACATAAAAAATATCACTTGCATTTGTAATCTCCAACAATTTTGGGGAAATACATTGTGCCAAATCATTGACTTCATCATAATGATCCAGCACAAATCCATCTTCCGCAAAACACAGATCTCCGGCAATCGTCACTTCTGCCTGTTCTTCTTTTTTCCCATCCTGCTCATAAATTCCATATTGTTTTGCGGTCTCCACATCATTCAAATAACCTTTATAACGATCATAGGCAACATGCATGCTCTCCCCTGCAGCATGATAAACAGATTCTTTTGTTAATTTTCCGTCCGCTGCAAGTTCCAGCACTTCCTTTTTTGCTTTTTCCAGATAAGTTTCAAAAAACCAGTCCGAAAAGGACTGTATTTCTTCTACTGCCGCCGGCACTGCCTCTTCTCTTTCTGCCAAATAGGATTGATAAAGTTCTTCCACTTCCTGTTTGCCTTTTTCTAGCTGTTCTTGTTTTAATGTTTCCTGTTTTTTAGCATCTTCAAGTCTCAGCAACTTTTCATTTTGTCTCTTCTGAAAAAATATGATTGCAAAAACAGCCAGCAAAATGAAAGGCACTAAAACTGCTGCAAAAAACAGCTTTCGGATCTTTTGTTTCCTTTTTTCTGCCCTTCGTTTTCGGATACCTCTTGTTTTATGCCTCTCCATCTTCATCCCTCTTTTGTACTGTTTTTCTGCTTATATTTTATCAGAGCCCTATAGAGACAGCAAGAAAAAAGATGGGTAAATTCCCCATCTTTTTTCTTGCTTACAGTATTTCTCCATTGCTTTGGATTACCTGTTTATACCATTCAAAGGATTTCTTCTTTCTTCTCTCTAATGTACCGTTTCCTTCATTGTCTTTGTCAACATAGATGAATCCATATCGTTTTTTCATCTCTCCTGTCGTGAAAGAAACACAGTCAATGCAGCCCCAAGGGGTGTATCCCATCAATTCCACACCATCAAGTGACACTGCTTTTCCCATCTCCTCAATGTGCGCTTTCAGATATGCAATTCGATAATCATCCTGAATCGTGCCATCCTCTTCTATTTTATCAATTGCTCCAAATCCATTTTCCACGATAAACAATGGTTTCTGATAGCGTTCGTATAGTAAATTCAGTGCATATCGAAGCCCGATTGGATCAATCTGCCATCCCCAGTCCGACATTTTTACATATGGATTCGGAACACTTCCAGGGAAACCGTCAACTCCATTGCCTTCCGCAACATGATCTGCCTTCACCGCATTTGTCATATAATAGCTCAAACCAATATAATCCACAGTACCCTGACGTAAAATTTCCAAATCTCCCTCTTCCATCTTGATTCGGAATCCTTTTCTCTCCCATTCTTTCAAAGCGTAAGACGGATATGCCCCGCGCACATGCACGTCTCCAAACAGGTATCGGTCATGCATTGCTTCCACAGAGTACATCATGTCTTTTGGATTGCAGGAATACGGATAAATTGGAACGCATGCAAGCATACATCCAATTTGAAAATTTGGATTGATCTCATGTCCTTTTTTCACTACCAACGCACTTGCCACCAGTTCATGATGCACCACCTGATACATGCACTCTTCCGGATTTTCCTCCTGCTCGAAAATCACACCGGAACAAGTATACCCAAACAGCGGATACTTATAATTTTTCTGGTTGTTAATCTCATTGAATGTCATCCAGTATTTTACCTTGTCCCGGTAACGTTTCATTACAGTCTCTGCATATTTGACAAAGAAATCAATTACTTTCCGGTTTTTCCAACCACCGTATGCTTTTACAAGATGATACGGCATCTCAAAATGAGACAGTGTCACGACCGGTTCAATATTATATTTGAGCAATTCATCGAACAAGTCATCGTAAAATCGAAGTCCTTCTTCATTGGCACACTCATCGTCCCCATTTGGGAAAATACGTGTCCATGCAATCGAAGTACGGAAACATTTGAATCCCATCTCTGCAAATAATTTGATATCTTCTTTATAATGTCCGTAAAAATCAACCGCTTCATGGTTCGGATAGTAATGCCCTTCCAACACTCCGTCTGTAATTTTACGATCCACTCCATGCGCTCCCGCTGTCAGCACATCTGCGATGCTGACTCCTTTTCCGCCTTTATTCCAGCCACCTTCTACCTGATGGGCAGCAACTGCGCCGCCCCAAAGAAAATCTTCTGATAATTTTTGCATTTGTCTCCTCCTAACATGTCACTTCCATCACAGACTCCAACGCCTTTACTGTTTTCTCGTCCTCTATCTTCATGTCTTTGACCTGATCCATATTCACAACAATAAAAATTACTGTAGTATCAAAACCTTCTTTTTCCAACAATTCTTTGTCAAATTCCACTAATAAATCACCTTTTTTCACTGATGCATCTGTCTTTGTGTGGACTTTGAACCCTTTTCCATCTAATTTTACAGTGTCAATCCCTATATGAATCAATGTTTCCAGACCATTTTCACCTGTTAACCCAACTGCATGATTTGTGTCAAATAAAGCGGATATTGTTCCATCAAACGGTGCATAAACTTTTCCATCATTTGGAATGATTCCAACACCCTTTCCCATCATTTCCGATGCAAATGCCTCATCGTTAACTTTTGAGACAGGAATTACTTTTCCACTCACCGGGCTTGCCACTTCCACTGTTCCTTCTGTCAGCTTTGTCTCTGGCTCATTCTCGTTTAACTCTGTAATCTCTTCTTTAAATCCAACAAGATATGTCAGCAGTGCCCCCAGTACAAATGACACTAAGATAGAAATCACCAATCCGATAAATTGTGTCATATGTCCTGCTTTAAAATATGCCGGCAGTGTTGCGATTCCCGGCATGTTATAGCTCCAGGATACCGCCTGAAATGCTCCGCCGATTCCTCCGCCGATCGCACCTGCGATACATCCACAGATCATCGGTTTTTTCAGTCTTAAATTGACACCGTAAATCGCAGGTTCTGTGATACCAAAAAGTCCTGTGATCGCCGCTGAGAGGGAAACTCCTTTCATCTCTTTGTCTTTCGTTTTTAAGAATACTCCAAGTGCTGCGCCAGCCTGTGAAAATACTGCCGATGCCTGAAGTCCTGTGAAAGTATCATATCCTAGATTTGCATAATTTCCTACCGTAACCGGAGTGATTCCCCAATGCACACCAAAGATTACAAGCACTTCCCAAAGTCCTCCGACTACCACACCGGCAACAATCGGGCTCAAGCCATAAAGTGTATTGTAGATATCTCCGATTGCTCCGCCGATTGTATTTCCAACCGGACCGAACACCAACAGAGTAAGAGGAACCATAATCGCAATGGTAAACATTGGTGTAAACAAATTTCGCACCACAATCGGAAGTACTTTATCAAAAAATTTCTGAACATAAGATGCAATCCAGATTGCCAGAATAATCGGAATCACCGAAGATGTATAGCTGAGAAGCTGTACCGGTATACCCAAAAACTTAACTGGATCCCCTGCATTTACCATTGCAATATAATCCGGTGACACAAGTGCACATGCAATTACAACCGCAATAAATACATTCACATTAAATTTTTTCGAAGCCGTCACTGCAATCAATACAGGTAAAAACGTAAATGCCGTCCATGAAACAAAATTCAAAATCTGATACGTTCCACCTGTTGTGTCAATCCAATTCAGAGCTACTAATACACCAAGAATCCCCTGCAAGATACCACATGCCGCCAATGTATATAAAAATGGGGCAAAAATGCTGGAAATGACATCGATGATCCGGCTCACAACTCCTGCTTTCTTTCCTGTATCCTGAATCTCTCCGGATTCTACGTGCACCAATTTCATCACAAAAGCATATGCATCCGACACATGATTGCCAATGACAATCTGATATTGACCTCCTGCCTGTACAGTCGTAATGACACCCGGAATTTTTGCTACTTTTGCTCCGTCTACAACCGATTCGTCTTTTAAAATAAAACGAAGTCTTGTTGCACAGTGTGTGACGTTTACAATATTCTCGTCACCGCCAAGTTCTTTTACAATTTCTTTTGCCGTAATGGAATAATCAATTGCCATAGCCTTCTCTCTCCTTTTTTATTTTCTGCATTTAGTATAACAGACAGCCAAAAGGCTGTCTGCTCTTTCCCCTTGTTTGGGTACATGTATGCTGTTTTGAAATTTGTTACAAATCCGGCACATCTTGTGCCATCTTGATATACTAGTGTTCTGTCTCATTCACTTTCAGCATAATGACACAGAATGAATTTTCAGTCTGCAAGGCGGCGGAGTGAGGCGATGCGGTGGCATCGTCGATTGACGACAACGCAGTAGAGTGGAATTCAGGCAAGTCATTATGCGAAATATGAATGATACAGCACACTAGAGTCTTCTCGCAATCGTTTCCATCAGAAACAGTACCGGAACCTGTGATGTCACATTGTACCGCCCTTCCACAAATCTCTCTGTCACAAAATAAGACAGATTCATGTCCGAAATTTTAGACAATGTGGAAGAATCCTTGTTTGTGATACTTAAAATCTTACACTGATGACGTTTGAAACTTTCTGTCATCTCGATTGTCTGTCTGGTCTCACCCGACTCTGATAGCGCAATCACAACCGTGTCAATATACGTGTCTCTGGAAATTGGATAGTACGGATCATCAATATACTGACTGAATTTTCCCACATTTGAAAAATACCTGGCGCCATATCTGGCAAGTGTTCCTGATGAACCAACTCCGATGAGAATTACCTGCTGCGCTCCTCTGACCATATCAACCGCTCTGGAAATCTGCTCCTCAAATGCACTCGTATGAACACCCTGAAAATAATGCAGCAGCTCACTCAAATCATTCTGTGGCTGAATTTCCTTTCTGCTCTCCAAGTACAATTTAAATTTCACCCGAAATTCCGCATATCCATCACATCCTGCTTTCTTGCAGAATCGCATAATCGATGAAGTGCTGACGTGAACCGCGTCTGCTAATTCCCGAATTGTCATGTACTGTACCTGACTACTGTTTTTCATAATGTAATTGTAAATGACCAGCTCTAAGTCATTAAAAAGCTGAATGGTTTCATACGAGAACATTTTTATATTCCTTTCATCGTCAACTGAATTCGTTTTTTCTTCACATCCACACTCATCACTTTTACATCTACAATATCTCCGACACTTACCACTTCCAATGGATGCTTGATAAATTTTTTGTCTGTAATCTGCGAGATGTGTACAAGACCATCCTGATGCACTCCGATGTCCACAAATACTCCAAAGTCGATGACATTTCGGACGGTTCCTTTTAAAATCATGCCTTCTGTCAGATCTTTCATCTCCAGGACATCAGTTCTTAAAATCGGTTTTGGCATCTCATCACGCGGGTCACGTCCCGGTTTTTCCAACTCTTTTACAATATCGCGCAGCGTAATTTCTCCGATGCCGAGTTCTTCTGCAAGTTTTTTATAATCTTTAATTGATTTGGAAAGTCCCTGCAAATTTCCTCCTGTGATATCTTTTGTTGTAAACCCTTGTTTTTCTAGCAGTTTTTCTGCCGCCTCGTAACTTTCCGGATGCACACTTGTCGCGTCAAGCGGATTTTTTCCACCCTGAATTCTCATAAATCCGGCACACTGCTCAAACGCTTTCGGCCCCAATTTTGCCACCTTTAAAAGCTGCTTTCTGCTCGTAAAGCTTCCATTTTCTTCTCTGTATGTGACAATATTTTTTGCGATCGCATTGGAAATGCCGGAAATATAAGCTAAAAGCGGTGCAGATGCAGTATTTAGATCCACTCCGACTTTATTTACACAGTCTTCCACAACACCGGACAGCGCTTCGCTTAATTTTTTCTGATTCATATCATGCTGATACTGTCCGACACCGATAGATTTCGGATCAATCTTCACAAGTTCTGCAAGCGGATCCTGGAGACGTCTCGCAATTGACGCCGCACTTCTTTGTCCTACATCAAAGTTCGGGAATTCTTCTGTTGCAAGTTTGCTTGCGGAATATACGGAAGCCCCCGCCTCGTTTGTGATAATATATTGCACTTTCTCCGGAATCTCTTTGAATAATTCTACAATAATCTGCTCTGATTCTCTGGAGGCCGTTCCATTTCCAACTGAAAATAACGTAATTCCGTATTTTCGAATCAGTTTCTTCAGTGTCTCTTTTGCTGCCTGAATCTTCTGAGGAGTAGTCGGTGCAGTCGGGTAAATAACAGTCGTATCCAGCACTTTTCCGGTTGCATCTACTACTGCAAGCTTACATCCGGTACGAAATGCAGGATCCCACCCAAGCACAACCTGTCCAACAATCGGCGGCTGCATCAAAAGTTGTTCCAAGTTCTTTCCAAAAACCTCAATCGCGCCGTCCTCTGCTTTTTCTGTTAGATCACTTCGGATCTCACGCTCAATCGCCGGCGCTATCAAGCGCTTATAGCTGTCTTCAATTACTTCCTGTAAAATCGGTGTTGTATACACATTATCTGAAGAAATGACTTTCTTTTCCAGATATTGCAAAATTCGTTCTTCCGGAGCCTCCACCTTCACAGTCAATATCTTTTCCTTTTCTCCACGATTCAATGCAAGAATACGGTGTCCGGCAAGTTTTGTAATCGGCTCTTCGAATTCATAGTACATCTCGTACACGGATTCTGTCTGTGCATCCTTCGCTATTGAAGTAATTTTTCCTTGTTTCGCAGTCAGATCTCGGATATAGATGCGGTAATCCGCCTCATCGGAAATATATTCTGCAATGATATCTTTCGCTCCATTGATTGCTTCCTCCGCCGTCTTTACCTCTTTTTCTTCCGAAATATAAGATTTTGCTGCTTCTTCTATCGGGACTTTTGTCTTTTGCAGCGTGATCAGCGCTGCCAGAGGTTCAAGCCCTTTTTCTTTTGCGATTGTCGCCCTCGTTCTTCGTTTTGGTCTATATGGGCGGTATAAATCTTCCACAACCACCAGTGTCTCTGCTGCAAGAATCTGCAACTTCAATTCTTCTGTCAGTTTCCCCTGCTCTTCAATTGTCGCAAGCACCTGCTCTTTTTTCTCTTCCAAATTTCGAAGATACATCAGTCTTTCGTATAATTTTCGAAGCTGCTCATCATTTAACGAACCAGTTGCCTCTTTACGGTATCTGGAAATAAACGGAATCGTATTTCCCTCATCGATTAACTTTACAGCCGCTTCCACCTGCCATTCTTTCACGCCAAGCTCTTCTGTTATTTTTTGATTTATATCCATTTCTAAAATCCTCTCTGTTCTACGCATGATACATTATTGTTCACACTCTCTATGCTGCTTTTGCGATCGACTGATATGTGAACTGTAACTATTATATCCAAAAATCCAGTCATTGACAAATCATTTTCCAATGTTATAATAGGGGATATAGAAACAGAAAACACGTTGATGAGACGAGTAAGATGTGAAAGGATACAGAGAGAGAGGTCGCAGGCTGGAAGCCTCTTATTGCGGAAACATCTGAAAACTACCTCGGAGTGGCTGCAAAACAGTCCGGTGATTCCGTTATAATCAGTTGAGTGGTTCTGGTATTTGCCAGTACAATTTGGGTGGAACCGCGAGTAAAGAGAACTCGTCCCTTGTAATGAAATTCATTACAAGGGATTTTTTTCGTTTCATTTTACGTTTAGGGACAGGGCATTTGTCAATTAGGGACGTAGTAAAATTCAATTTTCCTACGTCCCCAAATTAAAAAAGGAGAGATGATTATTATGAAAATTACATTAAAAGATGGTTCCGTAAAGGAATATGCAGAGAGCAAATCAGTATATGAAATTGCACTTGATATCAGCGAGGGGCTTGCGAGAGCAGCTTGCGCCGGAGAGGTAAATGGAGAAGTTGTAGATTTAAGAACAGTTGTATCAGAAGACTGTGAACTGAACATTTTGACTGCAAACGACGAGAAAGGGCTTGCCGCACTTCGTCACACGGCATCTCATGTTCTTGCAGAGGCAGTAAAGAGATTATATCCGGAGGCAAAACTTGCAATCGGACCTTCCATCGATACTGGATACTATTATGATTTTGAACATGCACCATTTTCAAACGAAGATTTAGAGACAATTGAAAAAGAGATGAAAAAGATCATCAAAGAAGGTGCTAAAATTGAACGTTTCGAACTTCCTCGTGCTGAAGCGATCGCACTTATGGAAGAAAAAGGGGAACCTTATAAAGTGGAATTGATCAACGATCTTCCTGAAGATTCTGTGATTTCATTCTACAGACAAGGTGAATTTGTTGATCTTTGCGCCGGACCTCACTTGATGAGCACCAAAGGTGTCAAAGCATTCAAACTGATTTCTTCTTCCGGTGCTTACTGGAGAGGAAATGAAAACAATAAAATGCTGACTCGTATTTACGGAACTGCGTATTCGAAAAAAGATGAATTAAAAGCACATATGGAACATTTGGAAGACATCAAAAAGCGCGACCACAACAAACTTGGCCGTGAGATGGAACTGTTCACAACTGTTGATGTCATCGGACAGGGACTTCCTCTTTTGATGCCAAAAGGTGCTGCTATGGTCCAGACAATGCAAAGATGGATTGAAGATGAAGAAGAACGCCGCGGTTATATGAGAACAAAGACACCGCTTATGGCAAAAAAAGATTTATATGTCATTTCCGATCACTGGGGACATTATAAAGAAGGAATGTTCGTTCTTGGAGATGAAGAAAAAGAAGGCGAAGAAGTATTCGCACTTCGTCCGATGACATGCCCTTTCCAGTATTATGTATATAAACAAAGCCAGAAGAGCTACCGAGATCTGCCATGCCGTTACGGTGAGACTTCTACTTTATTCAGAAATGAAGATTCCGGAGAAATGCACGGATTGACTCGTGTAAGACAGTTTACAATTTCTGAAGGACATCTTGTGATCCGCCCTGATCAGGTAGAAGATGAATTCAAAGGCTGTGTCGATCTTGCAAAATACTGTCTGACAACACTCGGTGTGGAAGAAGATGTAACATATCGTCTCTCTCTTGCAGATCCTGACAATATGGATAAATATCTTGGAACAAGAGAAATGTGGGATGAAGTAGAAGATGTTATGCGTAAAATGTTAGACCATCTTGAAATCAACTACACAGAAGAGACAGGTGAGGCTGCATTCTACGGACCAAAACTTGACATTCAGGCAAAAAATGTTTACGGCAAAGAAGATACTATGATTACAATTCAGTTGGATATGTTCCTTGCAGAACGTTTTGACATGACATTTGTAGACAAAGACGGCGAAAAGAAACGTCCATACATCATCCATCGTACTGCAATGGGATGCTACGAGAGAACACTTGCATGGCTGATTGAAAAATATGCCGGCTTATTCCCGACATGGCTTTGTCCAGAACAGGTTCGTGTACTTCCTATTTCAGAGAAATATCACGATTATGCAAACAAAGTTGCTAACGAATTACGTGGCAACGGCGTAAAATGCACAGTTGACGAACGTGCTGAAAAAATTGGTTACAAAATTCGTGAGACACGTCTCGATCGCGTTCCTTACATGCTTGTTGTCGGAGCAAAAGAGGAAGAAGAAGGCGTTGTATCTGTACGAAGCAGATATTTAGGCGATGAAGGCCAAAAACCTTTGGATACATTTATCAATGATATTTGTAAAGAAATCCGCACAAAAGAGATTCGTAAAATCGAAGTGCAGGAAGATCAGAAATAAATTAATTTTTATCAACAAGGAGCCGAGCAGAAACAGAGTATGCTCGGTTTTCTTGTTTTTTATAAGAAGTTATGGTATACTTCATACAAATCTGTCATTGAATGAAGGAGGGAAAACATGAAAGAACCTGTAGAATTGTCAAAACAACAGAGAAAATCAAAAGAGACAAAAGAGCGTATCTTCCAGGCTGCAAAACGTATTTTACAAAAAAGCGGCTACGAAGAACTTTCCATAAAAAATATTTGCGAGGAAGCAGGCGTTTCCAACGGAAGCTTTTATCATCACTTTAAAACAAAAGATGATCTGCTTTCCTATTATATTGAAGACCAGCCAAGCATCGATCCGGATCGTTTAGAACTGCCTAAAAATAAAGAGGATGCAAAAGAAACGATCATTCATGTCTACTTAAATTATGTGAAATATTGTAAGGAACTTGGCGTGGAATTTATGGCGGGATATTACACTCCGCACAATCAGGCGTTAAACCCTACGATTCGTACCGAGCGTCCATACCCAATCGTCACTGTTCAGCATTATTTAGAACGAGCTTTAGAAGCCAATGCGATTCAATTGAATTTGAAAATCGAGGAAATCACCACAGATATCCGTATGATTGTCATCGGAAATGTATTTGAATGGGCGATGAGAAATGGAGATGCTGATTTTGAAGGAAATATGAGACGTTCCCTGTCTCACTATTTGGATAGTATTTTTGTCGTATAAAAGAGCCTGCCCTAACAACTCAAACGCGTTAGGGCAGGCTTTTATTTTTTTACATATTTCTGGATTTTTCCGCGCACACTTCCATCGCTTCCATCAAAGCACTCCTGAATCCTGCTGCCTCCAGCACTTTCACTGCCTCAATCGTTGTCCCCGCAGGAGAGCATACCATATCTTTCAATTCTCCCGGATGTTTCCCTGTCTCAAGAACCATCTTCGCGCTTCCCATCACTGCTTTCGCCGCAAATTTATATGCCTGCTTTCTTGGCATTCCTTCTGCGACTGCTGCGTCTGCCATCGCCTCAATCATCATAAACACATATGCCGGAGAACTTCCGCTTACCGTTACGACTGCATCAATCAATCTCTCCGGAATAATTTCTACTTCTCCAAATCCGCGTAAAATATCGCATACATGCTCCATCTCGCTCTCTGTCACATATGTATTTTTGCAGACACCTGTCATTCCTTCCTGAACCATTGCCGGTGTGTTTGGCATTGTTCTCACGAGTTTCACCGGTTTACCGAATTTTTCTTCCAGCCACGCAAGCGTTTTTCCAGGTGCGATCGTCACTACAATCTGATTATCTTTCATAACATCTTTAATCTCACAGATAACCTCTTCATAAAACTGTGGTTTCACAGAAAGTACAATCACATCTGCTTTTTCTGCTGCTTCTTTGTTATCCTCTGTCATATAAATTCCAAACTCTTTGTTCACACGTACTCTGCTTGCCTCTGATTTTGCCGTCCCGATAATCTCCTCTGCCTTGCAGATTCCATTTCCAATAATCCCGGCTATCATGGCATTTGCCATATTGCCACATCCTATAAACCCTAATTTCATCTTGTCTCCTCCTATGTTCTACATCTCTTCTGTATACTTTTTAATTTCTGACGTATTCGTCAATTTTTTTATTCCATCTTTTCCAAGCACAATCAACGTCGGAGCTTGACGGACTCCATATTTTTCTACAAGATCCATCGATTCTTCTGCATCGATTTTTTCATATTCCACATGTGCCTGATCCAGCATAAATCCTGCTACCTTGCAATTCGGACAAGTCTTCGTTGTAAACAGCAACGTTTTTGTCTCTTCCACCGATACATTTTCTTCTGCAATAATCTCCTTTGCCGCCTCTGTTCTCACTTTCAGATGTGATTTCGTAATATCGTATACTTTTCTTTCTTTGAATTCCTGAAGCTTTCCGTCATTCCAGTTCTGCACCGGACGGTAATATCCCGTGATACGGCTGTACACTTCTGTCGTCTTTCCGCAAATCGGACAAGTATATTGTTCCCCTGTCAGATAACCGTGTTCCCTACAGATAGAATAGGTCGGTGATATGGTATAATACGGCAGTTTGTAATTTTCGGAAATCTTGCGCACAAGCGCCGCCGCTGATCTCCAGTTTGGAAGTTTCTCTCCTAAAAATGCATGAAAAACAGTTCCTGAAGTATACAATGTCTGCATCTCATCCTGTATATCAAGCGCCTCAAAAATATCTTCTGTGTATCCAACCGGGAGGTGGGAACTATTCGTATAATAAGGCGTTCCACAGTCTTCCGCCGCTGTGATGATATCCGGGAATTGATCTCTGTCATGTTTTGCAAGACGATACGTTGTGGATTCTGCCGGTGTCGCCTCCAAATTGTAGAGATCCCCGTATTCTTCCTGATAATCCGAAAGTCGTTCTCTCATGTGATTCAACACATTTTTGGCAAACTCCTGTGTTTTTTCATGTGTCATATCTGCCCGCAGCCACTTTGCATTCAGGCCTGCTTCATTCATTCCGATCAGACCGATCGTTGAAAAATGATTGTCAAACGTACCAAGATATTTTTTCGTATATGGATACAATCCTTCATTCAAAAGCTTTGTAATAATGGTACGTTTTATACTTAAAGAACGTGCCGCAATATCCATCAGATGATCCAGTCTTCTGTAAAATTCCGCTTCATCATTCGACAAATAGGCGATTCTTGGGAGATTGATCGTCACAACTCCGACTGACCCTGTACTCTCCCCGCTTCCGAAATACCCCCCTGATTTTTTCCGAAGTTCCCGAAGATCCAGACGCAAACGGCAGCACATACTTCTGACATCACTTGGCTCCATGTCACTGTTTACATAATTGGAAAAATAAGGTGTTCCGTATTTTGATGTCATTTCAAACAGTAATTGATTGTTCTCCGTGTCTGACCAGTCAAAATCTTTCGTGATAGAATAGGTAGGTATTGGATACTGGAATCCTCTTCCGTCAGCATCTCCCTCAATCATAATCTCAATAAATGCCTTATTCACCATATCCATTTCTTTTTTACAGTCTTTATATTTAAAATCCATCTCTTTTCCACCAACAATCGCCGGAAGCTCTGCCAGATCATTTGGCACCGTCCAGTCCAGCGTGATGTTTGTAAACGGAGACTGTGTTCCCCATCTGCTCGGTGTATTTACACCATATATAAATGACTCAATACATTTTTTCACCTGCTTATAATTCAGCTGATCCGCTTTGACAAACGGTGCCAGATAGGTATCAAACGAAGAAAATGCCTGCGCTCCTGCCCACTCATTCTGCATGATTCCAAGGAAATTTACCATCTGATTGCAAAGCGTGGAAAGATGTTTCGCCGGAGCCGATGTGATCTTTCCTCCCACGCCTCCGAGACCTTCCTGAATCAGCTGTTTTAAAGACCAGCCTGCACAATACCCTGTCAGCATCGACAGATCATGGATGTGAATGTCTGCATTTCTATGTGCATTTCCTATTTCTTCGTCATAAATCTCTGAGAGCCAGTAATTTGCTGTAATGGCTCCTGAGTTGCTTAAGATCAATCCACCCACAGAATAGGTCACTGTCGAGTTCTCTTTTACACGCCAATCATTGATATTTACATAGTTATCCACAATTTCTTTGTAATCAAGCACAGTTGATTTCATATTCCGAATTTTTTCACGTTGTTTGCGGTACAAAATATACCCTTTTGCTACATCTCCGTAACCCGATTGAATCAGCACAGACTCCACACTGTCCTGTATATCTTCTACTCGAATGAGATTCTCCTGAATCTTCGGCTCAAAATCTGCCGTCACTTTTAAGGCAAGCATGTCGATAATATCCGGATGGATCGCTTTTTCCTGTGCTTCAAATGCTTTCGTGATCGCAGCTACAATTTTTTTCAAATGAAAATCAGTTATTTTCCCGTCTCTTTTTGTCACCTGATACATCTATCTCAACCTCCATCATTTACAAATCATGAACCCATTGTAGCACTGTGTGAAACGTGCGTCAATAGCACCAGAAAACCATATATTGTGTATTTTTAGTTTTACATTCCTATATATTGTTATATACCACGCAGTTCTACGTTTGAAACATAGGGTCTTATAACCTCCGCAAACGCCTGCATTTCTGCCTTTTCGCATCCGTTTATCTCATCACCGATCAACTCTCCTGAGTCCACAAAAGACTGCAAAAAATATTTTTCAGCCCCCCGTATCCACCGTCCAATTTCTTCAAACGATTCCCTCGTATGATATTCTTGAATTACCGTTGTTCGAAACTCATATGCAACCGGGTGTCCCAATAAAAATGCCACGCTTTCCTGTATCCGTTCCATCAGTTCCCTGCTTTCTTCGATTCCGGCTGTCTTACAGTATTGTCTTTTACTATTCTTAATGTCCATCGCAACGTAGTCTGCCAGTCCATTTTGAACAAGACTTTTCAACTTCTTTGGAAAACTCCCATTCGTATCCAGTTTTACCAAAAATCCAAGTTCTTTGACTTGTTCAAGAAATCGCTCAATATCATTTTGGAGCAATGGTTCTCCTCCGCTTACACAGACACCGTCCAAAATTCCCTGCCGCTTTTTCAAAAATGTAAAAATCTCTTCTTCCGGATACTTTTCTGTCTGTCCTGTCCCAAGAACGAGCGGCGCATTATGGCAGAACGGACATCTAAAATTGCAACCCGAAGTAAAGATTGTGCACGCCACCTTTCCCGGATAGTCTAAAAGTGTCAGCTTTTGCAGTCCTTGTATATTCATAGTATCACTCTTTTCTTTTTTCTAGCATTCCTAACTACCATAGCACTATCAGATGATATTTTCAATGTTTGGAATGTTTCTTAAAAACCAAATCGAGCATTGTACCTTTCTTGCGTATATGCTATACTTTTCATAACATACGTACTAATTACAAAGGGCAGATTTTTCTTTCTGATACCTGAGTAAAAAGGCGGACCGAATAAAAGACCGATCAGACTTATCAAGATAAGTCTGCCCTTTTTGAACCTTCGCCATAGGCGTAGGTTCTTTTTTAGGAGGGAGTTGTTTATGGAAACAAGAATTGCACTCATTGGCATCATTGTCACAAGTCATGAATCCATTCAGGAATTGAATACATTGTTAAGCGAATACGGCTCTTACATTGTCGGGCGCATGGGCATCCCTTATCGAGAGAAAAATGTCTCAATCATCAGCATTGCCATCGATGCACCAAATGATGTAATCAGTTCACTGTCCGGGAAAATCGGAATGCTTCCGGGGCTCAGCACAAAGACCGTTTATTCCAAACTACCGTTTTAATAAGGAAGGATGATTCAAAAGCTTATGAAAGAATTGATTCAAAAATTAAAAGAAACTCAAAACTTGTCAAAAGAAGAATGGATTTCACTGATTGAAAACCGCTCTGTAGAGCTTTCGGACTACCTTTTCGCGCAGGCGAGAGAGGTTCGACATCAATATTATGGAAAAGAGATTTATGTACGCGGATTGATTGAATTTACAAATTACTGTAAAAATGATTGCTTTTACTGCGGTATCCGAAAAAGCAATGCGAATACTACCCGGTATCGACTTACAAAAGAAGATATTTTGACCTGCTGCAAAAGCGGATATACACTTGGCTTTCGCACATTTGTCTTACAGGGTGGCGAAGACGGCTATTTTACCGACTCTCGTCTTTGTGATATCGTCTCTTCGATCAAGAGTTCTTATCCTGACTGCGCCATCACACTTTCCGTTGGTGAAAAATCTTACGAGAGCTATCAGGCATTATTTGAAGCTGGTGCAGACCGTTATCTTTTGCGCCATGAGACATTTGACTCCGTGCATTACCAAAAACTGCATCCGTCTTCTCTGACTGCCGAAAATCGTCAGCAATGCCTTTGGCATTTAAAAGAAATCGGATATCAGGTCGGTACAGGATTTATGGTCGGTTCCCCTTATCAAACTTCAGAAAATCTTGCCGACGATCTGTTATTTATTAAAAGCTTAAATCCCCAAATGATCGGAATCGGCCCCTTTATCTCACACCATGATACTCCGTTTAAAGACCAGACATCCGGAAGCTTAGAATTAACACTTTTTATGCTTGGTCTTTTGAGATTAATGCTGCCGAAAGTATTACTTCCAGCCACGACGGCACTTGGAACTATCAGCCCTAACGGACGGGAACTCGGTATTCTGGCAGGTGCCAATGTCATTATGCCGAACTTATCCCCAATCAACATCCGGAAAAATTATCTTTTATACGATAATAAAATCTCTACAGGAGACGAAGCGGCAGAATCTTTAAATAGTTTAAAAAGAAGCATGGCAGATATCGGATATCAAATCGTGGTATCCCGCGGGGATTCCCTAAACTAGCACTACGTAAACCTGCCCTCACCTGCTCAATTAGGGACAGGGCTATTGTCAATTGGGGACGTAGTAAAAGTCACTTTTACTACGTCCCCAAACTAAGAAAGGAGACAAACCTATGTATAACCCAGCATCAAAAAAAGCGGAAGAATTTATCAACCATGAAGAAATTTTAGCGACATTAAACTACGCAGAAGAAAACAAGCACAACGAAGTGCTGATCACAGAATTAATCGAAAAAGCCAAACTTCGCAAAGGGCTCTCACACCGTGAGGCATCTGTCTTACTGGCGTGTGACATCGAAGAAAAAAATCAAGAAATCTATGCTTTAGCCGAACAGATCAAGAAAGATTTCTACGGTAATCGAATTGTCATGTTTGCCCCACTATATCTTTCCAATTACTGTATCAATGGCTGTACCTATTGCCCATACCACATGAAAAATAAGCACATAGCAAGAAAAAAACTGACGCAAGAAGAAATCCGAAAGGAAGTCATCGCACTTCAGGATATGGGACACAAGCGTCTTGCCCTCGAAGCCGGTGAGGATCCTGTAAACAACCCAATCGAGTACATTTTAGAATGCATCAACACCATTTACAGTATCAAGCATAAAAATGGCGCTATCCGCCGTGTCAATGTCAATATCGCTGCAACAACTGTCGAAAACTACCGCAAGCTTAAAGAAGCCGGAATCGGAACTTACATTCTCTTCCAAGAGACGTACCACAAAGAAAGTTACCTTGAGCTTCACCCGACCGGACCTAAACATGATTATGATTATCACACCGAGGCGATGGACCGTGCAATGGAAGGCGGCATCGATGATGTGGGAATCGGCGTCCTTTTCGGTCTTGATAAATACCGCTATGAGTTTGCCGGACTTTTGATGCATGCAGAACACCTCGAGGCAGTCTGGGGAGTCGGCCCGCACACGATCAGTGTTCCTCGTCTGAGACACGCAGATGATATTGACGCAGACGCATTTGACAACGGAATTGACGACGATATATTTGCAAAACTGGTTGCCTGTATTCGTATCGCCGTACCTTACACCGGCATGATTATTTCTACCAGAGAAAGTCAGAAATGTCGTGAACGCGTTCTCCATCTTGGCGTCTCCCAGATCAGCGGTGGTTCCAAGACAAGTGTCGGCGGCTATGCTGAACCGGAACCGGAAGAAGACAAATCCGAACAGTTCGACGTAAGCGACACAAGAACCTTGGATGAGATCGTCAAGTGGCTGATGGAACTTGGCTATTTCCCAAGCTTTTGTACCGCCTGTTATCGGGAAGGACGCACCGGAGACCGTTTTATGTCTCTTTGTAAAAGCGGACAGATTCAAAACTGCTGCCAGCCGAACGCACTGATGACCTTAAAAGAATACCTGATGGATTATGCTTCCCCTGAGACAAAAAAAATCGGAGAAAAATTAATTTCAGAGGAAATCAACCACATTCCAAATGAAAAAGTAAGAAAAATTGTCATTGATAACCTGAAGGCAATCGAAGAAGATAACCGCCGTGATTTCCGGTTCTAGGAGGAAAATTATGAGTCTCAATAACACACCATCTTCCGAACGTATTCATATCGGAATCTTCGGGAAGCGAAATGCCGGAAAATCCAGCGTCATAAACGCCATCACCGGTCAGGATCTCGCCATCGTATCTGATATCAAGGGCACGACGACCGATCCTGTCCTAAAATCCATGGAACTGCTGCCTCTCGGTCCAGTTGTCCTGATTGACACACCGGGACTTGACGATGAAGGCAAGCTCGGTACACTTCGCATCAAAAAAGCATATCAAATGCTAAACAAAACCGATATTGCTGTCCTTGTCGTGGATGGCAGCATCGGCATGACAGAAGAAGACGACCGGATTCTTACTCGAATCAAAGAAAAAAACATACCATATGTCATTGTCTTCAACAAAATGGACTTAATAACAGATGCTTCTGTGAATACCAGACAAGAAAGTCATTCCCTACAAGTCAGTGCCAAAAACGGCTATCATATACAGGCATTAAAAGAATTGATTGCAAGTCAACTTCCAAAAGAACTGACTAAGAAAAAAATTGTAGGAGATTTGATTGCACCACTTGATTTTGTTGTGCTTGTCGTTCCCATTGACAGTGCTGCTCCAAAAGGCAGACTCATCTTGCCACAGCAGCAGACAATCCGTGATATTTTAGATGCAGGTGCAGTCTCCATTGTTGTAAAAGATACGGAATTAAAAGATACATTGGACAAACTTGCTGTCAAACCAAAACTTGTCATCACCGACAGTCAGGCATTTGGAAAAGTCTCCAAAGAGGTTCCTCGTGATATTCCGTTAACTTCTTTTTCCATCTTATTTGCCAGATATAAGGGAAATCTAGACACATTGATTACCGGAGCCCGGACACTTGACACCTTAGAAGACGGAGATACTGTACTCATCAGCGAAGGCTGCACACATCATCGTCAATGTGACGATATCGGTTCCGTGAAACTTCCGCAGTGGATTTTAGCGCATACCAAAAAAGAACTCCACTTTTCATTTACAAGTGGAACCGAATTTCCAAATGATCTTTCTGATTATCAACTCATTGTTCACTGCGGTGGATGTATGCTGAACGAACGTGAAGTGAAATATCGAATGAAATGTGCGCTTGATCAAAATGTTCCTATAACAAATTACGGCATCGCAATCGCACATATGAAAGGCATCTTAACCCGTAGCCTGGAACCATTTTTATAGACAGTACATCGTGAATCGGAGAATCCTTTATGTCCGGATTCTCCGTAATTCTTTAATCTAAAAACTCTTCTTCCGGCATTCTGACACCCACTGTACTTGTTACCGGAAGTGAAAACACAATCGCCTTTTCTTTACTTTCAAGCCCTGCCTGCTCCATAATCGCTTTCATAATCTCATTTTTCTGCGATGTCTTCGCCACGATCAAAATAATCTCTTTTTCCTCTGCAAGAGATACTCCTAGAAATTTTTCTGCTTTTTCCATTCCGGTTCCTTTTGCATGAATAACCGTTCCTCCACCTGCATTCGCACTCCGTGCTGCATCCATAACATTATCAATACTTCCCTGATTTGCAATTGCAACAAGCAATTCATACTTTGTATCTTTCAATACTGTTTCCTCCTCTTTTTCAAACTCTTGCCCACCAATCAAATACTGCAGCACTTTTTTTCCACCGATACTGCTCACTGGCACGATAAATGCAATTCCGGTTCCCGGCACATCAATCTGCATCTTAATAATCAATTCCCGCCGAAGTTGTTTCCACATACTCTCCGTTACGATTGAAAAATACACCGCCTTTTCGCTTGCCTCCAATCCGAAATAATCCAAAACGGTACTGTCTGCAGTTCCTCTTCCCAATGCTCCAAAAACAGGAGCCATCTCATTTTTTTCAAATAAGTCTTGGAATTGATTGCGTAATTGCCGGTTTGTAATTGTAACCATCATATATACTTTGCTCATAAAATTCTCGTCTCCTACAATTCAATAATATCTGTATCTCCAAATGCTTCCAACGGTAATACCAAAACAGGTTCTTTGGTTTCTTCTGCCACATGTTTTGAACGTAGTTTGTAGATTGCTCCAAGCACCTGAATCGTAATCAACGGGGTCATCGCTACCATAGCAACTACACCGAATGCATCCGTTACAATATTACCGCCTACTGCCTGGCACGCTCCCATTGCAAACGGCAATAAAAAGGTTGCTGTCATTGGACCGGATGCCACTCCGCCCGAGTCAAATGCAATTGCAGTAAAAATCTTTGGCACAAAAAAGGATAAAACAATCGCAATCGCATATCCCGGAATGATGAACCAAAAGATAGAAATTCCTGTCAGAACCCGAACCATCGCAAGTCCAAGTGATACAGATACACCAATTGACAGGCTGAGCCCCATCGCATTTCTGGAAATGGCACCGGACGTAATTTCTTCTACTTGTTCCGTCAATACATATACCGCCGGTTCTGCCTTAACAATAAAATATCCCATAATCATGCCAATCTGGATAATAATCCAACGATAAGGAAGCGCCGCAATTAGTTGTCCCAGATAATTTCCAGCCGGCATAAATCCGATATTTACTCCTGTGAGAAATAGCACCAGTCCTATATAAGTGTATACAATTCCAACAAGAATTTTCACTAACGTTCGTTTTTTCAACTTCAGTGAAATACACTGAAAAACTGCAAAAAACAAAACAATCGGCAACAATGAAATCAGTATCTCTTTCATATATGTTGGGATCCCATCTGCAAATAGTTTCCACAATTCCACAGAATCACTCGCATCCGGAATAACAGTTCTAGTATAAGTACTTCCCTGCGGATTATAGATAAGCCCTAAAATCAGGACTGCCAAAATCGGTCCAATTGAGCAAAGAGCAACTAGACCAAAGCTGTCATTTTCCGCATGTTTATCACTACGCACCGCCGAAAAACCAATTCCAAAAGCCATAATAAACGGCACTGTCATCGGACCGGTGGTCACCCCTCCCGAGTCAAATGCAACTGCTAAAAAGTCCGCCGGCACAAAAAATGCAAGCAGGAATACAATTGGGTACAACACAACAAGCATATGCGGCAATGCAATTCCAAACAGCATTCGAAGCACCGCTGCCACAAGGAATATCCCTACTCCGACCGCGACTGCTATGATTAATGTATAATTGGGAATAGATGGCACCTGCTCTGCCAGCACCTGTAAATCCGGTTCTGAAATTGTAATGATAAACCCTAGTACAAAGCAGAGAACCACAACCGCTCCAAGCTTTTTTGTCTGCGTCATCTTTGTCCCAAGCCGTTCTCCCATCGGTGTCATCGCCATTTCTGCTCCCAATGTAAAAAACATCATTCCAACAATAAGCATCAATGCTCCAATAATAAAAGCCATCAGAATGCTAGTCGGTACCGGTGCGATTGTAAAACACAAAAATAATACAATCCCAATAATTGGTAAGACTGCTCCCAATGACTCCTTTAGTTTTTCCAGTAATTTTGTACGATATAATTTCAAATGTTTCCGCGCCTTTCTGCCTTCTTTGGCTGAATCTAAGTTTACAAGTTTCTTATCCGTTTTTTTCTCTTCTATTCTATCATGAAATTCATTCTCAAAAAAGAAAATTTTCTATAAACTTTTCTCGTGCTAAACCCTGTAACTTCTTTTCATTTCCTGCTATACTAAATGAAGATACAACAGGAGGACAACGATTATGAATTTTTTAAGTATTTTTGATGTGATCGGACCGAATATGATCGGACCTTCCAGCTCACACACAGCCGGAGCAGTATCCATCGCATTAATGGCACGCAAGATGTTCCCGGAAGATATAAAAAAAGTGACATTCACACTATACGGCTCTTTTGCGAAGACCTATCACGGACATGGCACAGATCGGGCGCTTCTTGGTGGGATCCTTGGATTCTCTACAGATGACGAGCGAATCCGGGATGCCTTTCAGATTGCCAAAGATAGAAATATCACCTATGAATATATCATCGATGAGAAAACTGCTACCGAACATCCAAATACAGCAGATATCGATCTTATTGGCGTGACCGGACATACACTCTCTATCCGCGGTGAATCTATCGGCGGTGGAAAGATGAAGATTGTCCGCATCAACAACATCGATGTAGAGTTTACCGGAGAGTACAGTACCTTGATCGTGCAGCAAAAGGACACTCCGGGAGTGGTTGCTCACATCACACAGGCACTCAGTGAACAGGAAGTAAACATTGCATTCATGAGATTATTCCGCGAAGACAAAGGTGCCAACGCATATACCGTCGTGGAATCTGACGAACCGATTCCAGAGGCTGTATTAGATAAAATCAAAACGAATCCGCATGTATCTGATCTTATGCTGATTCAAATGTAGGAGGGATTAGTATGGATTTTTTTACCGGACAAGAATTGATAGGAGCATGCAAAGAAAAAGCACTTCCTATTTCTGAGATAATGAAACTTCGCGAGATGACGGCAGGATCTCTTTCATCTGAAGAAATTGATTCGAAGTTAGAGACAGTGCTCTCTATTATGAAAAATGCCGCAACCAGACCTCTCTTACATCCTGGAAAATCTATCGGCGGATTGATTGGCGGTGAAGCAAAAAAAGTAAACGATCATGGGAAAACCACTTCCTGTGTCTGTGGCAGTATGCTTTCGAAGGCAATCTCCTATAGCATGGCTGTTTTGGAAGTCAACGCATCGATGGGACTGATTGTAGCTGCCCCGACTGCAGGTTCGTCCGGCGTCGTTCCGGGTGTACTGCTTGCAATGCAGGATGAACACGGATTATCCGATGAGAAACTCTACCAAGGGCTTTTAAACGCAAGCGCCATCGGATATCTCCTCATGCGAAATGCCTCTGTCTCCGGTGCGGAAGCCGGATGTCAGGCGGAGGTTGGCGCCGCAAGTGCCATGTCGGCAAGCGCCATTGTCGAGATGATGGGCGGAACTCCCCATATGTGTCTGACCGCTGCAAGCCTTGCGCTTTCCAATCTGCTTGGGCTTGTCTGTGACCCAATCGCAGGGCTTGTAGAATCCCCGTGCCAAAGCAGAAATGCGATTGGAGTAGCCAATGCGATTACATCCGCCGAACTTGCTTTGAGTGGAATTTCACATCCGATACCATTTGACGAGATGGCGGAAGCTATGTTCCGTGTCGGAAAAAGTCTTCCATTTGAACTGCGGGAAACTGCGATGGGCGGCTGTGCCGGGACACCGACCGGCTGTAAACTAGGCTGTGAGATCTGTAAATAGCATTACCAAAAAGGTGTGATTATTGAAAGCCAGCGCTTCAACAATCACACCTTTTTAGTTCATAATACTTGCAGTGCCTCATTGATCGTCTTGACACCGATAATCTTAATCCCTTTAATATTCTTTACAACCTCTCTTGACACTTCAGGCATAATACAGGTTGTAAATCCAAGTTTTTTTGCTTCGGCGACTCTTTGCTCCGGCATGTTGACTGCACGCACCTCACCGCTTAGACCAACCTCCCCAAACACAATCGTCTTCTCATCAATCGGCTGATTTTTATAACTTGATACAATCGCCATCACAATCCCAAGATCCACCGCCGGCTCATTCATCTTAATTCCCCCTGCGATATTGACATATGCGTCGTAATTAGACAGATGTATTCCTACTCGTTTTTCCAAAACTGCCATCAGCAAATTCACTCGATTATAATCCGTACCTGCCGCAGTGCGCCTTGGCATCCCAAAATTACTGCTGCATACAAGCGCCTGAATCTCAATTAAAATCGGTCTTGTCCCCTCCATGGAACACGCCACAACAGACCCGGATGCATTCTCCGGTTTTCCGTTCAGCATAAATTCTGATGGATTTTCCACTTCCACAAGTCCATTCTGTCTCATCTCAAACACACCGATTTCATTGGTGGATCCAAAACGATTCTTCACACCTCGCAAAATTCGGTAGGATGCATGCCTGTCTCCCTCAAAATAGAGAACGGTATCCACCATATGTTCCAACACTCTAGGTCCTGCAACCGTTCCCTCTTTTGTCACATGTCCTACAATAAAAATGGATATTCCAAGCCCCTTTGCCAACTGCATAAATACATTGGTCGATTCCCGAACCTGTGACACACTGCCCGGTGCAGATGCCACCTCCTCACTGTACATCGTCTGGATCGAGTCAATGATGACAACTTCCGGCTTTCTTTTTTGGATCACATTTTTCACAATCTCTAAATTTGTCTCACATAGGAGCAGTAAATCTTCCGTGAATTCTCCCATCCGGTTTGCCCTGAGTTTGATCTGTTTGAGCGACTCCTCCCCGGATATATAAAGCACTTGGTGCTTATCTTCACACAGTCTCTGACACACCTGCAAAAGAAGGGTAGATTTCCCAATCCCAGGATCTCCTCCCACCAGCAAAAGAGACCCTGGAACAATTCCTCCGCCAAGTACTCTATCGAGTTCCTCTATCTTTGTTTTAATTCGTTCCTCCTGATCAGTCTCCACATGTTTTAGAGCCACCACTTCCGCATCTTTTATCAGCTTCGCAGAAGCAGACTTTGAAAAAGAAACCGGCTCTTCCACAAACGTATTCCATTCTTTGCACATTGGGCACTGCCCAAGCCATTTGTTCTCTTCATGTCCGCAGTTTTGACAGAAAAAAACACTCTTCTTTCCTTTTGCCATATGACTTCCTTTCTTAATAACAAAATTTATATATTATAAAATAGGCTGCGCCTCGGCGCAACCTATTTCACCCAACTATTATCTTCTTACAATTTTTACTTCCACACTGCTGTTCTCATTCAGCTCAGCACTGATACTTAGTTTTCCGCTTAAATTTGTAGTCATCTTATCAACACTCACATCATCCATGTAGACTTCGTATTTACTGTCCGCCTCCAGTTCAACTGTAAACTGTGCATCCTCTGCTCCGGATACCTCAAATGAAAGCACATCTTCTGTCATCTTAAAATGTTCTACAGCAGTTCCTGGTACTGATTCATATACAAACATTCCATTTTTTTCTAATTTTGTAATCTCTTTGAACGTCTTTACTTTATATAAATCTCCCTGGAATTCAAATCCGTCTAATTTTGTCTTTGAAGCAAGTGTGTAATCCCCAAAACTGAGTGTCCCATCTGCCTCTGCTCTCAATAAGTCCTTTACTGCTGCCATCTTATTTTTCCTCCTAAATGGTATAAAATTTCTACTTCTATTATATAATAAATCAGACTATTTTGCTAGTTTTTTGTGTCTTTTGTGAAAAATTTTAGTTCTTTTTTAGATACTCCCACTTCCACATCCATTCCTTCGCAAATCTCTCCGTCTAATATTGCCTCGGCAAGCTTATCTTCCAGTTCCGTCTGCATTGCACGCCGCAACGGTCTTGCACCATATTTCTGGTCATTGCCCTTTTCCACAATATATTTTTTTGCAGAATCTCGAATCGTCAATGTGATATTCATCTGGTTCTTCACACGTCTGATCAATTCTTTGCACATCAACCCAACAATCTTTTTCATGTGATCGATTGTCAATGAATGGAATACAATAATCTCATCAATTCGGTTCAAAAATTCCGGACGGAACAGTAATTTCACCTCGTCCATCACATTCGCCTTCATCTTTTTATAATCGCCGGCGGCATCTTCTTTTGTTACAAATCCCAATTTCTTCGGATCGACAATTGCTTTTGCCCCTGCATTGGAAGTCATAATAATGACTGTATTTCTAAAATCTACTTTTCTTCCCTGCGAATCTGTGATATGCCCGTCATCCAACACCTGCAATAAAATGTTAAATACATCCGGATGTGCCTTTTCAATCTCATCAAACAGTACCACTGAGTACGGGTTTCGGCGAACTTTCTCACTCAATTGTCCGCCATCGTCGTGACCTACATACCCCGGTGGTGAGCCAATCATCTTCGATACACTGTGTTTTTCCATATATTCTGACATATCTACGCGAATCATCGCATTTTCATCGCCGAACAAAGCTTCTGCCAGTGCCTTGGAAAGTTCTGTCTTTCCGACTCCTGTCGGACCTAAAAACAAGAACGAACCTATCGGGCGCCTTGGATCTTTTAGTCCGACACGCCCACGTTTCACCGCTCTTGCAACCGCACTCACCGCTTCCTCCTGCCCGATTACTCTTTTATGCAGCGTCTGCTCCAGCTTTTTCAATCTTGCGCTTTCTGTCTCCGCCAGCTTCTGCACTGGAATTTTCGTCCAGGAGGATACAACAGATTCGATATCCGCCTCAGTGACAACCAGGTTCCGCTTTGCATTGTTCGAATGAAAACGTCTTTTCACACTCTCTAATTTTTTTCCCACACTCTCCTGCTCTTTGTGCAGCAATGATGCTTCTGCAAAATCTCCATTTTTAATCTTTTCTTCTTTTTCCAGTGAGATTTCCTGCAATGTCTGTTCCAGTCTTGTCAGGCTGTCCGGTACTTTAAATCCTGCAAGACTTACCTTCGAACACGCCTCGTCAAGCACATCAATCGCCTTATCCGGAAGATGACGGTCATTGATATAACGGCTTGACAAAGTCACCGCCGCTTTTAACGCGCCTTCCTCAATTGTCACATGATGATGACTCTCGTATTTTCCCTTGATTCCCTCTAAAATACGTTCACACTGCTCATTCGTCGGTTCTTCCACTGTGATCGGCTGAAAGCGTCTCTCCAAAGCAGCATCTTTCTCAATGTATTTCCGATATTCCACAATTGTCGTCGCCCCGATCAGCTGCAGTTCTCCTCTTGCAAGAGATGGCTTCAGAATATTTGATGCATCAATCGCACCTTCGGCGCCTCCTGCGCCAATCATCGTGTGCACCTCATCTAAAAATAAAATAATATTTCCGGCAGATCTCACTTCCCGGATCAATCGTTTCATCCGTTCCTCAAACTCTCCACGGTATTTGGATCCCGCTATCATTCCTGATAAATCCAGCGTCACAATCCGTTTATCTTTCATGCCATCCGGCACAATCCCCGTTGCAATCTGGTTCGCCAGCCCTTCGATAATTGCTGTCTTTCCAACACCAGGTTCTCCCACTAGACACGGATTATTTTTTGTCCGTCTGCTTAAAATCTGCATCAGTCTTTCTATCTCAGACTCTCTTCCAATCACCGGATCTAATTTTCCTTCTTCTGCCTGCGCCGTCAAATCTGTACTGTACTGTGCAAGTACACTGTTACGACCATTTTTGTCCTCTCTGGTGTCCTCCATATATTCTCTCGGATTCACTCCGATGACTTCCAATATTCCCTCCTGCACTTTGCCAAGATTCACATTCAATGTCACCAATGTTCTTGTTGCCACGCAGTCTACATCTTTTAACATGGCAAGCAGCATATGTTCTGTTCCTATCTTCTCAGAAGATAATCGCACTGCTTCCAAAAGCGCATTATCCAAAAGATATACCAGTCTCGGGCTGAACTCCAATGTTCTCTTCGTCTGCATCTCAGTTCCCGGAGAAATCAGTTCCTCGATCACTTTTGTAATCTTTTCTTCTTCCACTTTGTTAGCCGCAAGAATCTGGCCTGCAACACCTGTAAATTCTCTTCTCAAAGCAAGCAGCAGATGCTCTGTCCCCACATATGGATGGTTCCATTTTTTTGCAAGCGCCCTTGCTGTCTCTAATACTTTCGCAGCCTGTTTTGTAAAATCTTTCTGCATCTATCTCCTCCTGCTACCTATTTATAATCTTCATAAATCTCATCTACCAGCTCGTAGATGTCTTCCTTTGTAATATTATGACAATGCGCCTTGGCAAGTGCCACGCGCAGATATCTTCTCATATCTTCCATCGCCCGTATCTTATCAATGTCAAGCGCAATTACGGCTCCTCTTCTTCGGTCAAGCTGCAGGAAACCTTCCTCTCGCAGCACACTGTACGCCTTATTCACTGTATGCATATTAATCCCGATATTTTCCGCCAATTGTCTCACGGAAGGAAGTGTATCTCCTTCCTGTATCTGAGACGTAGCAATCCCCATAATAATCTGATTGCGCAATTGAATATAAATTGCCTCATCACTGTTAAAATCAATTTCTATAAGCATCTTTTTCACCTTTTTTCTTCTGATTGTTATATAGATATTATAGCATTCGCCTACTTCTGTCAACTTTCTATTTTATTTTGACTCTCAGACAATATCATCTCCGGAAAAAGCAAGGACGAAGTTTTATAAAAACTTCGTCCCCATCAAAGAGTTACGCTTCATCTATCGCTTTTCCGATATCATTTCTCTTATATTTGTTTGCAAACTGCACCCACTCTGTCGCTTTGTAAGCGTTTTCGCGTGCTTCTTTCAAATCTTTTCCTTTTGCAGTCACCCCGAGAACACGTCCGCCGTTTGTCACGATCTTATCGCCTTCAAACTTTGTTCCCGCATGGAAGCAATAATATCCGTCGTGTTTTTCAAATTCTTCCAGTCCACTGATTGGAAGTCCTTTGTCATACTTCACCGGATATCCTTCTGATGCAAGCACAACACACACAGCCGCATTGTCTTCAAACTGAAGATCAATCTGATCTAATGTTCCGTCAATACATGCCTCCACAACTTCGATGATATCATTTTTCATACGAGGAAGTACAACCTGTGCCTCCGGATCTCCGAATCTTGCATTGTATTCCAATACTTTCGGTCCATCCTCTGTCAGCATCAATCCAAAGAAAATAATTCCCTTAAATTCTCTTCCTTCTGCTTTCATAGCATCTACTGTTGCCTGATAAATATATTTATTACAGAACTCTTCTACTTCTTTTGTGTAGAACGGGCTTGGAGAAAATGTTCCCATTCCTCCTGTGTTCAAACCTTTGTCTCCATCCATTGCACGTTTGTGATCCTGCGCGGATGTCATCGTCTTGATTGTGTTTCCATCCACAAAAGAAAGTACCGACACTTCACGGCCAGTCATAAATTCTTCGATGACCATCGTGTTTCCTGCTGTTCCAAACTGCTTATCCAGCATAATGGATTGTACTCCATCTTTTGCTTCTTCCAATGTGTTGCAGATCAGTACACCTTTTCCAAGTGCAAGTCCGTCCGCCTTTAACACGATTGGGAACTTCGCTGTCTCAAGATACGCAAGCGCTTTCTTTGCGTCATCAAAGTTTTCATATCCCGCTGTGGGGATATTATATTTTTTCATCAAATCTTTTGAAAATGCTTTGGAGCCTTCCAAAATAGCCGCATTTTTACGAGGACCGAACACTCTTAATCCTTCGCTTTCAAACACATCTACAATTCCACCTACAAGCGGATCATCCATTCCGACAATTGTAAGGTCTACTTCATGTTCTTTTGCAAAAGCTGCCAGTTTTTCAAACTCCATCGCACCGATTGCAACACATTCTGCATACTGTGCAATCCCTGCATTCCCAGGTGCACAATAAATTTTCTCTACTTTATCACTTTTTGCCACACTCCATGCAATCGCATGTTCTCTTCCGCCGCTTCCAACAATTAATACTTTCATTGCGACCTCCTATGCTTCTTCCTCTATCATTACCTTGCCATCTACAACCTTCACTTTTCCATTTGCGATCAGGTCAATTGCCTGTGGGAGAATTTTCCACTCTGCCTGCTCCATCACTCTTCTTTGCAAAATTTCAGGAGTATCTCCCTGTTTTACTTCCACAGCCTTCTGAAGAATGATCGCACCGGTATCGGTTCCTTCATCCACAAAGTGCACAGTAGCTCCAACGACTTTTACGCCCTTTTCAAGTGCCGCCTCATGCACTTTCAAACCATAATACCCAGTTCCGCAAAATGCCGGAATCAGAGATGGATGGATATTGATAATACGGTTTCTGTAAGCTTCGATCATCATTTCCGGAATGACAACCAAAAATCCTGCAAGTACCAGTAAATCTGCCTGAAACTGATCCACGGTATCTAACAATGCCTGATTAAACTCTGCTCTCGACGCAAACGCTTTCGGAGAGACACAGACATTCGGAATTCCCTTTTCTTCTGCTCTCTGTAAAGCATATGCATTCTTATTGTTGCTGATCACGCCCACAATCTCTGTGTTCGTGATCGCACCGCTGTCTACCGCATCCAAAATCGCCTGCAGATTCGTTCCGCCTCCGGAAACCAGCACAACTACTTTTAGCATAAAGTAACTCCTTTATCTCCGGCTTCAATATGACCAACTACATATCCGTCCTCGCCGGCTGCTTTGATTGCCTCTAATGTCTTATCTACATTTTCCTTATCAACTGCAAGAATCATTCCAAGTCCCATGTTGAATGTGTTGTACATCATAGTCTCTTCAATATCGCCATCCACTGCTAACATTTTAAAGATTGGCGGAATCGGATAGCTGTCTTTTTTTACAACCGCGTGCATCCCATCACAGAGCATACGTGGAATGTTTTCATAGAAACCACCACCTGTGATATGACTGCAGGCTTTGATCTTCACACCAGATTCTTTGATTGTGCGAAGTGCTTTCACATAAATTTTTGTTGGAGCAAGCAATGCCTCGCCCAGCGAGCATCCAAGTGAATCATATTCTCTCTTCAATGCCTCTTCTTTCATGTCGAACACTTTTCTTACCAGAGAAAATCCATTGCTGTGAACACCTGAAGATGCCATACCGATCAGCACATCTCCGTCTTTTAATTCTTTTCCTGTGATCAGATCTTTTTCATCTACCACACCAACTGCAAATCCTGCAAGATCGTATTCATCTACTGGATAGAAACCTGGCATTTCTGCAGTCTCTCCACCGATCAACGCTGCGCCTGACTGTTTACATCCTTCTGCGACACCGCTTACGATTGTAGCGATTTTCTCCGGTTCATTTTTTCCGCAGGCAATATAGTCTAAGAAAAATAATGGTTCTCCTCCTGCACAGGCAATATCATTCACACACATTGCCACACAGTCGATACCAATTGTATCATGTTTATCTAAAATAAAAGCAAGTTTTAACTTTGTTCCGACACCATCAGTTCCGGATACAAGAGTTGGTTTTTCCATATCTTTGAATTTCTCCATAGAAAAAGCTCCTGAAAATCCTCCGATATTTGTCAGCACTTCCGGTCTCATTGTCTGCTGAATATGTTTTTTCATCAATTCTACTGATTTGTAACCAGCTTCAATATCTACGCCTGCGTTCTTATAATCCATCTTACTTCCTCCAATATGTGTTCTACATTTGTTTCAAATATTCTTTGTGTCCAAGCTCGTCTAATTTTGCTGCTTTTGCCTGTACCGTTTCTTTCATTTCTTTTGTGTAGGCTTTCAATCTCTCCAACAGCTCAGGATCAGATGTTGCAAGAATCTTTGCTGCTAAAATCGCTGCGTTGGCACCTCCATCGATTGCCACAGTTGCTACCGGAATTCCAGGCGGCATCTGAACAATTGAATACAGTGCATCTACCCCTTCCAAATTCTTGCCTGACATTGGGATTCCAATTACCGGCATCGGGAAAATCGCCGCACACATTCCCGGAAGATGCGCCGCCATCCCTGCTCCCGCAATGATGACTTTAAAATCTTTCTCTTCTGCTGATTTCGCATAGTCATAAAAAACATCCGGCTCACGGTGTGCTGAGATAATTGTCATCTCATATTCCACTCCAAATTTTTCTAACATGTCAGCTGCTTTGCTCATTACTTTCATGTCAGAATCGCTACCCATTACAATTCCTACCTTTGGCATAATTGTTCTCCTTCCTTCGTCTCATTTATAAGTAATCAAAATAAATATTCCACTATTTATAAGTTATTTTACTAATACATTTCAAGGATGTCAACATCTCCACTTGTTAAGAATAATTATAAATGCTTATCACAAATATGGTTCTATCATCTTTTCTACACGCCAGCTTCCTTCAGTGGCTCGTTCAGAATCTCTGTTCCAGACAGCACAAAATGGCCGTCTTTCAGTAACATAATGCGCTCTCCTTTTTCGGTCACAACCGCAATCTCTTCTAACTCTTCATACGGAATTGTGATATCAGTATGACATTGGAAATACGCTTTTGACACATCTTCTTTCCGAAGTATTGAAACCGAATTATCTTTCGCAACAATTTCCTTTCCATCCGGATTATACAATTTATTCTCCTCGCTCCAGCTATAGCATGTATCTCCCACAGCAAAATGCGGTCCCATCTTTTCTGCGATCAGAATCGGCATCTTGTCCTCAATCTGATATTTCTTTGCCACAACATACGCAGTTGTATTCGTTCCGATGGCAAATTCTCCAAGAGGCAGCGTATCATGGTTATGAAGAATATTGCTTTTGATATACTTTTTCGATTGCTCCTCGTCCTCGAAATTGCTGCATGTATACTCTGTAATCTTTCCATTTTCAAATGTAATCTTCAGATCACGGTACTGCAATTCATTGAGATATACTTTACTTACATTCAGCACTCCGTTTGTCCCCTCCAGTACCGGCGAAGTAAATACTTCTCCGACCGGAATATTGACATCCGCCACGCAGTTTTCGAAAATAGTCTCTTTCGCCGGGTCTGACAAACGATAAAGCTGTACTTTTAAGTCAGTCTCATTTTTATCTTTCCCAAGAATATGCACATACTCACCTTTATCCAGCGCATCAATCAAAGCCTGTTGTACGTTTTTATAGACGTTCGCATCTAACGTGTTGATGCGAATGACTTCATCAAAAATCTCTTTATACTGTGCTCCAATCTCCGGTACCGGATAAGCGACAATCGTAAAACTGCGCTCATCCCCTTTGATATACTGATTCGTAAGCTGTCCGGATTTGCTGTCAAACAGCACCGATAATTTTTCCTGCTTTTCTGTGAGCACAACTGACTCCGGCTTTTGCACCGGCGCAAACGGTTCTTCACCGAATATCTCCATAACAGCCGGTCCCGCATGTTCTCCTGCAAGCTCTCTGTACTTCTCGTAGGCATTTTTCATGACATCGAGCTTTCTCTCCATGAACTTCTTATCCAAAAACAGCCCCTGATCCTGTCTGTGATCATACTCATACTGCTTATTTGCAATTGCTCCGTAATATCCTACTTTATAGTGCTGTCGCTTTGTCAATACACTGACTGCTGCCCGATAGATTGTCGGTCTTAGTCCCATCTTTTCAAAATTTTCAATTGCTTTTTTGATTACCCGCTCAAATCCAAGTGTATAACGAATATTTACAACCGATTTTTTCGACAGATCAATCCCCGCATTAACGAATCCAATTCGATATCCTTCCGTGTATACATCCGCCATCTGATCAATTGTCTTCTGTGGAAGTGTATTCAAATGTTCCGCTGTCTTCCACTCATTCTCAGACACATATTCGCCATACTGATACAGATAACGCAAATCGTTTAAATTACTTTTTGTCACGATATCTGCGGCAAACGAACATTCCGGATTCAACTGTTCTTCGATTCTGTCAGCGACAAATACATCACAGTAATCACTCGCATACCAGTAAACAATCTCTTTGAGTTCCTTGTAATCCGGTGTCAATGTCCCCTCAAAACAATTATATATCTCTATAAATAATTCGTTGCAGATTGCAAGATATTCCACCTGCTGCTCATACACATAAGCGATCTCCCCGCGAAGCTCTGTGTATAAAAAACTCAAAAGCTGTCCGATTTCTTCTCCAAACAAAGAAACCGCATATGCCGGATTCGCATAACTTGTATCGTACTGGTCTCCCACAACATCTGCATAGATACTTTCATTCTCTCTTTTTAATTCGTCGAGCGTACACTGTTCAAATGGCTTGTCCTGCATACGTTCCCGAATCTCATTGATCTTCAAAATAAATTCGGATACTTTCCGAAAATAGTCTCTATATAAAACTTCTGTCGTCTCTTCTTCTGTGATTCTGCGGATTCTTTCTATTGAAAGCATATACCGCTCTATAATCTGTTCATTGATTTCTTTCATTTAAAATAGCCCCCTGCAAAAAATAGCAATAAATGCAATGATAAAGAATATGTTGCAACCAATTCCTATCTTACATGTAAGATAGTTTTTCTCTCGTTCTTTCAGCCCTCTCACTGCAAGCACGCACCCAGTCACTGTAAGAATAAGAGTGACAAGTGCCAGTCCTCCGATGTAAGGCGCCGCAGTCCCTGCACTAATGTATGCAATCACAATCATTGCAGCCAATGCCACCAATACAATTCCCGCGATCACACAGGACTGTATCCCTTTTTTAGAGTGTTTCAGCTTTGCCTGTCCATATTTGCGATTGGCTCTTTTTTTTCTTTCTTTTGCCTTATTTTTTCCCTTTTCTTTTCGCATTGTATCTTCTCCTTATCGTATTGCATATCATGAATGTGATATAGCCTAATATTCCCCCCAACGTGTTTAACACCAGATCATCCACATCGAAACATCCCACTTTCGTAAGCAGTTGAAATGTCTCGACCAGAAGACTCAAAGCCAGACTGTTCACTGCAGTTGCCCAAAAACTTCTGTATTTGCTCGCCATCGGCATAAAAAATCCAAATGGCAGGAAAATGACAATATTTCCAAATAAATTTGTAAATGTTGCAAACGCTCCAAGCTGTCCTCTGTAATTCCAAAACCGCTTGATCTCCTTGAACAAAACCAAATTATAATGGTACTCCTGCATTTCACCAGTGCGTCCATACCAGTCAGAAAAGATCAAAAAATAGAACACAAATAAAATGTATAATACAAATAAAATTTTCCCTAATATACGTAATCGTCTTTTCTTTCTTGCGTCCAAAACAATTCCCTTTCCGGTTAAAATGTCAATTCCTGCTTATTCCGCAGTAGACGGGCGCCTCCGATAATCGTTAAAATTCCTGCTGTCACACCTACAACAGCCATGATAATCCCTAGTGCGATATTTCCGGCACCTACTGTTTTCATTGATCGATATGCTTTTTCTACCATGCAATCTCGCCTCCTTATTTCGCTCCGTACTGTTCATAATATGCGTCAATTGCCGCTTTTAATGTATCGTCAATAATAACTTCTCCATTGATTTCTTTGTTATACAGATATTTAACTACTTCTGCCATTGTCACAATCGCATTTGTCTCAAATCCATACAGATCTTTTACTTCCTCCAATGCACATTTTACGCCGCCTTTTCCTACTTCCATGCGGTCTAAAGACACCATCAATCCAACAATTTTCACATCAGCGGCACCTTTTACTTTCGGCACAGTCTCTTCCATAGATTTTCCAGATGTTGTCACATCCTCGATCATCACAACTCTGTCACCGTCTTTTAAACTGCTGCCAAGAAAACTTCCTTTATCAGCGCCGTGATCTTTCTCTTCTTTTCTGTCTGAGCAATAGCGAATTTCTTTTCCGTATAACTCACTGTATGCAATTGCAGTCACAACACTAAGCGGAATTCCTTTGTAAGCAGGTCCGAACAGCACGTCAAAATCATCTCCATATTTATCATGGATTGCTTTTGCATAGTACTCTCCGAGTCTTTTCAGCTGAGAACCTGTTACATATCCACCCGCATTCATAAAAAACGGAGACTTTCTTCCACTCTTTAAAGTAAACTCTCCGAACTTCAACACTTTGCTCTCTACCATAAAATCTATAAATTCTTGCTTGTATGCTTCCATCTCTTATAAAACCTCCGTATTTATAGGCTTTTCTCGCCCTTATTTTCTATTTTTATCCCCTACTACACCATTTTTACACCATTTCACACTCAACTACACCTTTTCTCGAACTTTTCCATTTCCAAGAACAGCGTGTCCTCTGTTACGTGGCAATACAAGTCCATTGTCATTTGTAATGTGCCATGTCCCAAAAGTTTCTGCAATGTTTTGGGGTTCATGCCACATTCGATTGCTCTTGTAGCAAACGTATGCCGAAGTGTGTGCAATGTAAAGGGGGAAAAATCTATACCTGCTTTGTTTATGTTCTGAATAACCAACTGCATACATTGATTGATTAAAAACTGTTGTGTCGGCTGATTATTCTTTGTAACAAAAACAAGATTTTGAAATTCTTCCTTTGCAGTTTTGCCTTTTAGAATGATTTCCTGTTTTTGCAGTTTTTGACATTTTAGACTATTGATTGCTTTTGCAGTCAATGGAATGGTTCTTTTTCCGTTATTTGTTTTGGTGTCGTGCATTTCAAATACATATTTTCCATTTTTACTGAAATAACACAATGTATGCTTTACATGGATAACTTTTTTCTTAAAATCTATATCTTCCCATTGTAAAGCTGATAACTCTCCCACTCGCAATCCTGTTTCTAATGCTAAAATAAACAAATTTTCATAAAATGTTCCTTTTGCCTGTTCCAAGAAAAGCTCTGTTTCCCTTATTGTCAGAACACGCCTTTCTTTTTTCTCTTCTTTGGCAATCACAGTATTTATCTGTTTTGCGACATTCTTTACAAGCAAATCTGTATCAACTGCCCTATTCAGCATATCTACCAGTATCTTTTTAGAATTTTTCCTTGCATTATCTGTTTTCAATTTATTAAACGCTTCTTGCATAACAATTAGGTTCAACGACGTTAATTTTCGCCACCCTAATTCTTCTTGAATACGCTTATAGTGGGTAATATAAGAACCCTTTGTAGAACTTCTGCAATTTTTCTTGCAAGTGCTTAGCCATATATCGAACCATTCATCTAATGTCATATTCTTATCAACAACATTGATTGCTTTTTCATCATTATACTGTTCGGTTCGCAACTTATGTCTTACCTCATTTAAAGTTTTTGCATAAATTGTCTGTCTTTTACCGAAACGATTGATAAATCGGGCTTGATATAATCCGTCTTTTCTTTGAGATATACCATTCCCTAATTCTTTCCCGTTAAGTGATTTACCCATCACTGCCTCCTTTCCTAGCAAAATCGGGAAAAGAACTATTAAATCTTCTCAATTTTATCATATATTTCCTGTTATTTCAATCGAGGAACTTCCTTAAAAATGTACGAAAAACTGTCAAATAGTCCTTTTCTTACTCTACAACTTGATTATTCAGCCATTTATCTAATCTTGCTTTGTGAGCATACAGACGATTTCCAATCCTAACCGTAAAATTATTATATGGATTATGTAAAAGCTCCCTTGCTTTCGTATCACCAATCCCTAGATATTCTGAAAGTTCCTTTACGTTTAATAATGCTTTCTCGATACGATTACCCCCTTTCCTCTAATCTTCTTGCTTTTATGTAATCATCATACAACTGTTTCTGTGTGATATTCATTTCTCCATTTTTTACAAGATTACCGATATAATCTCTTTTCTCTATCTTCCCAACCTCTGCAAACAGTTTCAAAGACGGGGCAACATACTTTTCCAACCACTCCCATACCTTTTGCAGACTTTTCTTCTGTGGTTGCATGGTAAGTTTTACCTTGCCTATATCTTTCATCAGTTCCGCCCACGCTTGATAGGTTGGATAAAGTCTTTTTCGTGTTGTCATGCTATCTGTCGGCTTTTCTAAAAATCGTATTTTGCTGTTCAATATTTCCATTGCCAGTCCTGCCACATCTCTATATTTCAATAATTCCTGTACTACACTTACTGCCATTTCCTGCCGAAATCTCAATTCATATCTGTTCCAATTTTCATCTAATTCTGTTCCATACTTTTTATTCTGTTCATATCCCTTTTCATAAAATACCAATCTCAAATTACTGGCTGAACTGCCGAGATAAAGACTACCACCTTTACTCTGAAACACTTCTTCTTTCAGTTCTCCCGAGTCGTGAAAATCTATCTCCCGTAACTTTGAAGAAAGTAATCCCTCTTTTGTCCGTACAATCAAATCGGGAATACTCAAATACGGTTTTCTATCATCTATCGCCAAATCAATCCGAGGAACATTGATATGATACTGACAAACTCTGTTTAAGAAATCAAACCATGTTTCCTCATTGAGTTGTAAAAAATTCTCATAGTTGCGACAGCCTTTCCCACTCATCAAAATCTGAAAGCCTTGATACTGTGCATTTCCTGTCGGCTTTAGCACCTTGATATTATCGAAGATTGCCACAACCTCATGCCCTGCAATCCCTTTTTCATAGCCTGTTACCGTCATAAGTTCCAAAGGTATTCTCAGCACATCTTCTATAACTGCTTCTAACGGAACTTCCTTAATGGTTATCTGACACCAGTCTATCAAGGCACTTAATTCTTCTTTCTGCCGTATTACTCCCCTGTTAGTGTAGGGGAGTTCTGGAAGAAAACTTCCGCTTCTTTCTTCCAAATTTATCAAACCTCCAATCTGCAACGGCGTTGCCATTGCCCTGCCCTCAACCTGACGTTTGGTACGGCAGAACGAGGACAGGAACTTTGACTGCCTACATATTTTTGTTTGGAACTGGGCGGATACCCTTACAGGTAATCTTCTCCACTAATACAGGGAAGTTTCCTCTCTGCACATAAGGGGCATATACTGGTTCTTCCAGTTCCACCACAGCATAAGGCTCAATCTTCGGAAGTTCCGTTGCTTCCAAGCGAATATCCACGCTGTTCCCAAGTTTCATGCTTCCAAGATGAAGTTTTAAGGCTTCCACTTCCTCTGTTTTCTTCTTACTGTCTTTATCATAGCGGTAACAGTTATCCGCACCCATAAAACGAAGTTCTCCAAATGCTTCTTTTACCTGTTCTTTTGTCAATGTAATCTGCATACACGTTCCTTTCTCCCCGTTGAACCGATAGGTCAGTTTCTCATATTTTCATTTTCCTATTACGACGTCGTTTTTAGTTTAGTTATTTCTGAACTTAATTGTATATTAGCACAGACATATTCGTTTTGCAATATAAAGTTTAGTTTTTTATAAACTTTTTGTTTTCTTTTTTCTGAACTTGTGGTATAGTGTCCTTAGACGATAAGATATGAAAAGTTATAACAGGATATGGAAAGAGAGGGTTTTCAGATGAATACAATCGCAGAACGGATTAAATTTGCCATGAAAGCAAAAAATAAAAAACAAGTAGATATAGTCAAAGATACTGGTATCAGCAAAGGAGCGTTCAGTTCCTATCTTTCGGGACAGTACAATCCGAAAGCCGGTAAACTAGAACTGATTGCCGACTCTTTAGATGTAGATTTGCGTTGGCTTTACGGGGAAAATGTACCTATGGAAAATGCTCAAAAAGATGATACTGCTCTGCAATATGTCTTTTACAACAACTCCTGCTCCGAGTATCTTCTTGATGATTTAGATGATATGTATATCGCAATGAAAACACAGTATTCCGCCCTCATTCCACGCTTTTATGTCCTTGTCAACCGAAGCGGAAATGAAGTACACATACTGCCATTATTTTTAAGAGAAGATAGTTCCGAGTTCTACGAATGTCCGTCTGATTTTTTCCATGCAGACAAGCACAGCGTTTTCACAAGAGATTTTGACAGTATCAGCGTGGAACTTTCAACTGCCACCGTCTATTATTATGGAATTGATACAAAGACTTATGAACCGAAAGTTTCCACGCTGTCCTACTCACAAGCTGACGATTGCTTTTATATCGACAATGGAATACAGAGCGGTCACATAAAGGCATTTGAAAAAGAAGTGGTAAAAGAAGCACTTTACTTAAAGCATAACCCCCAGTAACAGACAAGAGGACTTGCAAGGTTTCTGACCTTTCAAGTCCTCTGCTGTATCACGGTGTTATTGGTAACGTCCGTTCCGTCAAGGACTGCCCTACGGCGTATCGGCTTCGCCTTGATCCTTGACCTCACTAAGTATAGGCAAACTGAGAGTTATCGCACTCCTGTCAAGATAAAATTCATTAACTGGTCTACATCATCAAAATCATCATAATCTCCGTTTATGCCATCTCGATGATACACAACTCCATTTTTCTCATTTCTCTCTAAACAGTCCAAGAGCTTTTCTTCTCCATACTTTTTAGCAAATAAGTTAAAAGTGTATGGTTTAATCTTGCTCAATAATCCTTTCTTGCAAGTTTCTTCGCACTTATAACAATGCGTTAGCTCCTTTGCAATCGAACATTTTTTATTCTCGCAAAAATCATTATCTGGGCAACTGTTCGAGTCACATCCATTACAATCAGCATTTTCTGTGCATAAGCAACATGCAAGACCACATCTGGCAATTCCTAATTCTCTTCTCATTTGGACACCTCCTGCAACTTCTAATTTTCTATTTTATTCTCAACTAAACAAATCTGAATTTATCATATTGTGTACTTCATAGGGGTAAACCTTATTCCATCTATTTCCTGCTCATCAGATTGCGGCTTAAATCCTATATGAAGATAAAATGGCTTACCATATGGTGACGAATTTAAGGTAATCTCTTGCAGTGCTGGGTTATCTTTCCGAATATCTGCTAAAAGATACTGAAAAATTGAAGTAGCTACACCTCGACGATGATATTCTTTCTTGGTGAACACCAAGTTAATATGTGTTCTATTTGAACGCATACCTATAATTCCAATCATTTCCCCTTTATCAAATGCTGCATATATTGGGCAGAAACCTTGTTGACATTTTGAAATAAATTCAACATTTTCAACTATATCTCGCTTGAATGTGTCAATTCCCTCTGGTTTATAATCTGGTGCTTCAAACTGTAAAAACACTTCTAATGCCAAAGCAAGGGCTTCCGTTACTTCATTGCTATGTATTTTTCGTATTTCATAGATACACATCTTTTCACCTCACAAATACTTATTTATTTTTTAATAATATCATACTTTGTAATTATTTACACCATTATAATCACAAAAAATAACACAGACACACTCTCTACTATCTGTGTTATTCCTTTCATGTCTTCTTGAAATATTTACTCCATTTTAAAAATCTGTTACGATATTTTGCGGTATTCTATAATACCTTTTCCTTGAAGAAATATGTCTGTAAATCTTGATTTTAGGCGAACTTTTCAATATTTCCAAGCACTTTCTTCTGTTGTGAGAATTTCTTCTCAATTATTTCTGCACAATAGTGGAGAATATCTTGTCACGGGGTAACTGATTTGATAGAATAAGACAAGGCACTACATGAGAATGGTAGGCGGTTAGTCCTTCAACAGAGGGACTGAACCCTCTGATTATATAGAAATCCTGCTTGCAGGAAATCTGGGAAAGGAGGGCTTAACTTATGAGTGATTTTGAAATGCTCTCCATCGTACTAATGATACTTAGTATTGTTGTAACGGTTCTGATAGCGTACATAAATCAATCAAAAAAGTAACCGCCCCTCGGTCAAAGGATTACGGTTACTTTTTTAAGTAATAAAATAATTTGGACTAACCAACTATCAGTAGTGCCTTTTTATATTCTTATTCTAACAAATACCTATTCAAATGTCAAATCTGACACTCTTAAAATTATGCTATCAAATTTAATAATTCTTTCCGATTTACTACACCATTTAGTACACCATTTTCATATCAAACTACACCATTTTATGATACAATACACCACTTTACCGTTTTTCAAAATCTTGCAGAACACCAGTAAATACAAGGGTTTGAGAAGTTACATCAATTTATGGAAAAGCATTATCAGAAAATCTATAAATTCTTTCTTATAACTTTCCATCTTTTCAACCTCCAAAAAATACCTTTTAAATCCTCTCAATCTTACCACAAATTGGGGGCGATTTCAATTGAGGAACTTTTTCTAATTGAAAATACTCATATAACTCCTGAACATAACGAAAAACGTAATCAGGATTCTCTTTTTCTAAGCTAATTGTACTTGCATGTCTCTTCCATGCCGCAGAAATACACATCACTCCTAGTTCTCTGCAAACCTTTATATCTTCAACAGTGTCACCTATGTAACAAAATTCATCTTTAGATATAGAATATTTGCACAGAAGATATTCCATATTTTCCTTTTTATTCGCAGCTCTTTCTGAACCGCATAGTATTTCATCAAATATGTTTGATATTCCTAATTTTCTCAACGTAATTGCACAACATTTTTCACCCTTCCCTGTAATCAACGCTACTACAATTTTTTGCTTTTTCAAAAACATTAATAGTCTTAACATATCCGGAAACATTTCTGTAACTTTATCATGCAGCTGCTCGTATTGGTCGTAAAAGTCCTTTATTGCAGATTCCCAATCTTGGGTAACAACAGATTTGACCATACCTATTTCATTAAGACCGAATGTTTTCATAATTTCCTTTTCGCCAAGTTCATGGTCTACATACGGCGATATACTGTTTTGAAACGCTTGTATACACATTGGAATTGTGTCTGCTATTGTTCCATCCATATCAAAAGCAACGATCTTAAACATTATATACTTTCTCCGTTAATCTTACGAATTACCCTGCACGGATTACCTACTGCCAGCGAATTTTCCGGTATATCCTTTGTAACAACACTTCCAGCACCTATAACAGAGCCATCGCCTATCGTTACCCCCGGAAGAACAATAACGCCACCACCTAGCCAGCAACCATTCCCAATTTTTATAGGTAATGCATAGGTACACCGGATTAATTGTTCTGTTTCTAAGTTTGCAACATATCTTTCTGCCAACTCGACAGGATGTGTTGCTGTATAAAGCTGCACATTTGATGCAATCAGCACATTATCACCAATGGTAATTTTATTGCAGTCTACAAAAGTACAGTTCATATTGACAGATACATTATTTCCCACATGAATATTCCGCCCATAATCGCAGAGAAACGGTAATGCAACTGATACCTTTGTACCGATTTCTCCAAATAGCTCCTTTAAAATATTTTCTTTTTCTTCTTTCTGTTCATATTCAAGTGCATTATATTTTTTCAATAATTTTGTTGCACGACTTTTAAAATCCAGAAAAATTTTGTCATGACAATTATAGCACTCCCCTGCCATACATTTTTCTAATTCAGTCAATCGTATCACCTCCTGACTTCAGAATAGAAAAAAAGCTGTTACAAAGCAAGTAACAGCCTGTTTCTTATATTCTCTTTGCCAAAGCTTCAACGATGAAAATAACCGGAATCTGTGTAGTTCCGTTATATCCCCCATTGATACGTTTGGTGCTCAAATGATACGAAAAATTCCAATCAGACATTTTTGCCAACGTTGATGCAGACGAATTCGTAATACTTAATATCGTGCATTGCTTTTGCTTGAACTGGTGAATAGCTTCAATCAACCGATCTATTTCGCCACTTTCAGAAAGAGCAATTACAACTGTATTTTTCCATTGAAATGTTGTAATCGGATAAAGCGTATCTTCTAATCCTACTGCAAAATGTCCCATATTTGCAAAATATCTTGCTCCATATTTTGCGAGTGTGCCGGATGATCCCATACCCACAAAAATTGTCAAATCTGCATTTCGAATAGCATCGACTGCAAACAACAATTTCTTTTCAAACGCACTCGAATTTGCTCTGGCAAAAAAATCAGAAAGTTCCTGCAATTCTTCCATTGGAGGATATGTATTTTGTAAGACAATTTCCTTTTTCAAGGCTTCTTTAAAATCAGAGTATCCCTCAAAATTATTTTTATTACAAAAACGTAATATCGTTGAAGTAGAGATATGTATTGCTTTTGCCAGTTCCCGAATAGTCATATATTGAACCTTATCAATATTGGAAACAATATACTTATAAATACAAATATCTGTTTCGTTGTATTTTTGTATCTCCTCATATGAAAACATAATACGATTCCCTCTCTTCCTTTATATATTTAAGCCTTCTGTGTGAGTCTAATTGTAGCATATTCCCCAGACTGACGGTACAGAACGCGCTACATCGGCGTTCCAACCTCAATCAAATTGCCATCCAAATCATAAAAACGAATTACTTTCTGTCCCCAGCTGTGCACCATGAGATGATTAACATATTGAATCGAAGGATATAATGTTTCCAGTTTTTCAATAAACGCTTCCATATTTTGTTCCTCAAAATATAACTCACAAGAATTGTTTTTCGGGATAATATCTTTTCCAAGAAATTTTTCCCATATTTTTTCATCCTGTAACACAAGACCTTCCGTCAGAATCATATTTCCGTTATTGTCAAGTACCATATCAAGCCCAAACAAATCATGATAAAAGCGTTTTGACTTTTCAATATCTTTTACAACAATCAAAATATTCTTTAATTTCATTGCCCCGTTCTCCTTTATCTCCATATTTTTATAAAAAGTATGTCTTAATACATGCGTTTTGTTATACTTCTTGACTTCTCCTTTAAACGGAGTTTTACGCCTTCTTCCGTGTCAGGAAAATTCCAGCAACTGCTCCACCAAAGACTATCGGCGCTAACCTGAAAAACAACCATTCAAATGCATGAAAACCAACTCCCAAAACAGCTGTTTCCGGGTCATTATAATTCCAATTTAGATAGGGGCTGTTTAATTCAATTAAGACCGCTGAAATTATTACGATAACTGCACACAATGTAATAAGTAATCCTTGATTAATTTTTCGTCTTGCAATCTTCTTTTGTGCGAGTTGTAAATTTATAATCTCCAATTTTTCTGAAATTACTTCTAAATCACTGATCTTAGTTTCAACAACAGTTTCTCCAAGCAAAATACTAACAGGGGTTTCTAGAACCTCTGATATGGAAATGAGCATATCGGAATCAGGAACCGACATTCCGGTATCACATAGTTAAAGATATTGGTATCATTCAATCAATTTTGCCGATAAAGCGGTAGAAGATTTCTACCTCCTGTTCCCGGCTTCCGTCCTCACCTTTGACCGCTTCATGGACAACGATTTTTTCAATCAGCGTATTCAAAAGTTCGGCGGTCAGTTCCGTTGGATTGACGCACTCTTTCATCAAGGCAATCCATTTTTCTGCGTCTGCGGCGTTCTGGCTTTCAGTGGCGATAGCGGATTGAAGCTGTTCAATCTTTTCGTCCAGTTCAGCCTGTTCGCTTTGGTACTTCCCGGACAGCATAGAGAAGTTGTATTCCGTGATACGCCCCGCCGCCCAGTCCTCATACATCCGGGCAAACAGGGTATCGACTTCGGCTTTCCGCTTCTCTGCCTTTTTCAGTTCTGCGGTCTGCTTCTTTCTTGCGGCGGCCTGTCCCTTATCAGTGGCATTTAACAGCCGCTTCAAAAGCCGTTCTTCATCATGCTGTACCAGCCCCGACCAGTATTGCAGACGGGAGAGGACATAGGCGTAAAGCACATCATAGCGGATATAGTGCATGGAGCATTGGCGTGTGCCCTGTCCGTACTTGCTACAATGATAATGGCCGTAAGGCTTGCTGTTCTGCCTGTTTTCCCCATCGGACAACGACCACCCGCAATCCGCACATTTTACCAATCCGGAAAAAATCTGCGTTGTACCATCCTTGCACTTCCTACGGCGGTTTGCTATCTGCTCCTGTACCTGCCGGAAAACCTGTTCGCTGATAATCGGCTCCTGCGTGTTCTCCACCCGCACCCATTCACTTTGGGGCTTGCGTACCCTCCGTTTGTTCTTAAAGGAAATGTTCGTTTCCCGGTAGTGGATGGTATGGCCGATATAGGTTTCATCTTTCATAATGCTCTTGACCTGGGCTATCGTCCATGCGTAGCTTTTTTCCTCCGGCGCACCCGCATAGATGTTTGCGAAAGTCCCGTCACGCTGAAAGTTGATAAATCCCGGAGTGGGAACCTTTTCCGCAATCAGTATGCTTGTGATACTGGCCGCCCCTCTGCCATGAAAGGCAAGGTCAAAAATCTTCTCCACTATCCAGCGGGTTTCCTCGTCGATTATCAGCTTGTTTTTGATTTCCGGGTGTTTCCTGTACCCGATGGGAGCATAGGCGCCGATACGCTGTCCTGTGGCAAACTTTGCTTTGAAAGCGGCCTTTACCTTGCGGCTCGTATCTTTCGCAAACCATTCATTGAACAGGTTTTTGAACGGGACAAAATCGGAAAGCCCTTTTTCTGTGTCCTCATTCTCCGCAACGGCGATATAGCGCACCCGTTTTTCCGGGAACAGAAATTCCAGATAGTAGTCCATCATCACATGTTCCCGCCCGAAACGGGAAAGGTCTTTCGTGACAATGCAGTTTACTTTTCCGGCTTCCACATCGTCCATCATGCGCTGAAAATCCGGGCGTTCAAAGTTCGTCCCCGACCAGCCATCGTCCACATACTCACCGACTACATGAAGCCCCTGTTCCTTTGCGTACTGTTGCAGGATTGTCCGCTGTGTTTCAATGCTTACGCTGTCACCATAGTTTTCATCGTCCCGGCTCAATCTCATATAAAGCGCCGTGTTGTAAATCGTAGTATTGTAAGGTTGTTTCACCGTTAAAAATCCTCCTTCTAAAGAAACAACCCACGCTTACAATACTTTTGCTCTATGGCAATTATATCATAAGCGTGGGCGCGTTATCAATGATGGGCTATCAGGTTGAAGCGGCTTTTTCTGCGGTATGCCGCACCACATCTACAATCAGATCACCGAGGGGCTTCCCGCCTGCGGCGAAGTGTTCGGAGATTTTTATACGGTTGTTCCCACATACAAAATACTGCGTGCCGTTCTCTGCTTGTATGACCTGCCCTGTCCGGGGTGTAAAAATATCGCTTTCGCTTTTTGCCATCCAGTGTCCTCCATATTCAGTTTTCAAGGTACAATGCCGCACAGGGGCGGCGAAAATTTCTGCTTATATCTATCACCTTTCCTTTCCATGCTGCCGCTGCTGCCGTTTCAGTTCCGCCAGTATATCCGGCGGGATACGGTCAACCAGCCGCTGTAAATTGTCCAGTTCGCTTTTCAGCTTTGCCCGTTCCATCGTATCTTTCATCTTGCCTTTTTCGCTGGCCTTTGCCCTTGCTTCCAACTGCTCATTCTCCGCCAACAGGTCATTGATTGTGACCTTGTACTTTTTCAACTGCCCGGAGAAGTTCTCCATCTGCGGGAACCACTTTTTCAGCATGGAGAGGGCTTCCTCTTTTTTCTTTCCGGCGTTCAGTGGGTTAATGCCGTCAAGGGCGGCTTCAATGGCTCTGGCCTGTTTGGAGAGGGAAACCGCCTGTTTGAAAAGCCGGGTGGGGATATGCTTCCGGCCTGTCCTGCTGGCGCTCTCCCCACGCTCCAAGTCAGGATATTTCTCCACCATATAGGCGTGAAAATCGTCCTGCCACTTCGTCAGGTTTGCCCGGTTGCCGATAATCTCCTTTGCACACAGGCGGTTGTCCTTTGTCAGCGGAACAAAGGTCAAATGCAGGTGGGGCGTTTTCTCGTCCATGTGTACCACCGCCGACACGATATTTTCCCGTCCTACCCGGTGGGTGAGGAACTCCGCCGCCCGCTGAAAGAACGCCTGTATCTCCTTTGGAGATTTCCCCTTGAAAAACTCCGGGCTGGCAGTTACCAGCGTATCGACAAACCGTGTGCTGTCCTTGCGGGTTCGGCACCCGGCCTGTTCAATGCGGTTTTGAATGAAATGATAGTACCTGCCCTCTGGCTTGACGATATGAAAGTTGTACTTGCTCCGGCTTGTGTCAATGTCGGGGTTGCTGGCGTATTGTTCTTTCTGTCTTTCGTGATGGGCTTCCAGCGGCCTTGCCGGGTTGCCCTTGTGCTTCTCAAACCGCAAAATTGCGTGTTGTGCCATTCTGCTCCTTTCCCCATTCCTTTCCTATCGGGGGGTTTCCACAGGGAAAATCCCGCCAGAATTATCTCTGATACGATAGGAATGGAATGGATATAAATAAATCATTTTAATCTTTGTATTTCTATATACCGTCCGGTTTTCGTACTTCAAGGGGGCGGTTTCCGTACTTCATGGGTACGGTTTTCAGTCCTCCGGCGTACCAGAACGGGATTTCTTGAAGTCGGTGTTTGGAACCGCTTCATAGGATTTTGGAAAAATGCGGTTGGGTTTTCCACAGCCCTGCTTCTGGATTTCCACCAGTCCGGCGTATTGCAGTTCCCGCAGGGTGTTCACCGCTTTCTGCCGCCCACAGTGGAGCAGGTCAACCACCTCACAGATAGGGTAATACAGGAAAATCCGTCCGCAGTCATCCGCCCACCCATTCTTGCGGGATAACTCTGTCCGGCGCAGGATAAAGGCGTACAGAACCTTTGCCTCGTTAGACAGGGGCTTGAATGTGGGGGCTTCAAAGAGAAAATTCGGGAGCCGGGTGAAGCTGAACGCCTTTTCCAGCTGATGGATATAGATGGTATTTGTCATAGTGCGTTTTGTGGACGGTTAGAAGCCCGTTTTCCGTTCACTTTCTGTTTTCTGCCGCCTGTGAACTCTGGCGGCACAGCCGGGGCAGTATTTTGCCCGGTTGGATTTGGGGACGAACACACCGCCGCAGACCTCGCAGCGTTTCAAGTCCTTATCCCGAAAAATCTCCGCTTCCAGCGTCCCGTCCAGCGGCAAGACCGCCCAGCGGAACCACTTACAGCAGACCGAGAAAGAAACCGTCTGCGGGCAGGTGCAGGTGTCCCCATCGTCAAGGACAATGCAGTTGCCGTCCTCACAGCAACAGCACTCCCGGCGTATCAGGCTGGCCGCCTGTTTCCTCTGCGCCGGTGTCATGCGGTAAAGGGAACCGTCCGGCCTGCGTTCCAGCGGCGGCAAGTCTTTATAGGGATTATCTCTCATGCGTTCCCTCCATTTTGCTTTCCGTTGCCGTTCTCCCCGAAAAGGTTTCCTGCCCCATTCCTGCGGCGTGTTCCAGCGTTGGCACGCTCCCCGTAGCTTCGGGACATTTTGTCCCGAAGTCCGGCTCCTTGCGGTGCTTCCCCAGCCGGGGTATCCCTTTTCGGACGGTCATTCTGTTTTCAAGGTGCTGTCCATCGATGAACTACCCTAAGTCTACACGAAAAAAATGCAATCCCCGGAATTTTGCGAGAATTGCATTTTGATGAAGTTTACACTTTGGAAATTGCATTTTTGCAATCATTCTGTATAATGGAAGTATGCGGAAGAGGTGCGTGTTTATGGCTTTACCCGGAACACCCGGACAGCGGATTTCCGATTTATGCAATGGGAACCACATCACACAAAAGGAACTTGCGGAGAAGATAGGCGTTTCCGCTTCCCAGTTGAGCCGCATTGTCAGCGGCGAAACAAGAACGGTAAGCAGTGATATTCTCATAGGTGTGGCAAAGGAATTTAAGGTATCGACGGACTACATACTGGGCTTGTCTACCGTGAGCGTTCGTAAAAGCTACGATATTTCTGAATTAGGCTTGTCCGAGGGAGCCGTGAGGGGGCTTGTGACGGGTGCTGTTGATGTGCAAATCCTCAACCGCCTGTTGGAACACAGGAATTTTCCCAAGCTGATAGATTTGATACGGATTTATTTTCAGGACACGGCGGCAAAGGGGATAACAGCAAGAAACCAGCTTATCGAGATAGCAACGGCTTCCCTGTCCGACCTGATGAAAGAACACCCGGAACACCGGGCGGAAGCAAAGCAGGATTTACAGCTTTTGAACGCCCAAAAGATGGGGGAACATGAAGCAGAGATTGAAAAAATCAAAAATGTGTTCCTGGCTATCCTGCGGGATATTAAGAAAGATATTGACAACGGGGAACAGCCAGGGGAAGCTGTGACCGCCGCTATGTTCCAAGCCATGCGGGACGCACTGGCGGAGCAGAAACAAAAGCCGCTTTCCATTGACGATGTAACGGCGATGATAGCCGGACAGATCGGACAGCTTGCACCGATGGATGAAGAAACTGCCGACTTGTTCCAAAAGTTGTTAAAGAAAGTGATGAACCAAAAAAATGACTGATATTTTATCAGAGAAAATCGCAGTAGCAAGGGAGGATAACCATGAAAGAACAATGGCTGGAATGGGCAATAGAATTACAGAGTCTTGCACAAGCAGGATTGACCTATGGAAAAGACATTTTTGATAGAGAACGCTATGAAAGGATACGGGAAATTTCTGCTGAGATAATGGCATATAAGACAGATATACCCGTTCAAAAAGCGAAAGACCTTTTCTGTAATGAAACAGGATACCAGACGCCAAAACTTGATACCAGAGCCGCTATTTTTCAAAATGGAAAAATTCTTCTTGTTAAAGAGAATAGCGGAAAATGGTCACTTCCCGGAGGTTGGGTTGATGTAAATGTGTCTGTCAAAGAAAATACTATTAAGGAGGTCAAAGAAGAAGCGGGCTTAGATGTAACTGCTGATAAAGTGATTGCAATTCAAGACCGCTCTAAACATAACTTGCCAGTATATGCTTATGGCGTATGTAAAATATTTGTACTTTGCACCATTATCGGAGGTGCCTTCAAAGAAAATATAGAAACTACGGGCTTTGCATATTTTTCAGAAAATGAACTGCCGGAACTGGCCACGGAAAAGAATAATGAAGAGCAAGTAAAAATGTGTTTTGAAGCATATCGAACCAAAAACTGGTCAACTCTTTTTGATTAGACCGAGGGAAAAGGAGGAACAGTCCTATGGGTTATAAGCAGATTGTTTTTGATGTAGACGGAACTCTGATTGATACAGAATATGCCGTCATTCATTCTTTGCAAGATACTATAAGAGCAATAAACGGAAAGATAATCTCCGATAAAGAATTAACATTTGCTTTAGGAATTACCGGCGAAAATGCTTTGCGGCGTTTAGGAGTGAGTGATATAGCGTCAGCACTATCCATGTGGGACAAAAACATGGAAAAATACAGGGACACGATTACTGTATTTCACGGGATAAAAGAATTGCTTGAGACTATTTCGGAATTAAAATTAGGCATAGGCATTGTTACCTCTAAAACCCATGAAGAATTTAGAAGCGATTTTCAGAAATTTGATATATCATCTTACTTTGAAACCGTAGTCTGTGCTGATGATACGCTACAACACAAACCAGAATCAGACCCGCTTTTGAAATATATGGAATGGACAAAATGTCAAGCAAATGAGTTACTGTACATTGGCGATAGTATCTACGACATGCAGTGCGCTAAACATGCAAATGTAAACTTTGGATTAGCAAAATGGGGTGCTGGAAATAGAGTGAATGCTCAAAAAGCATTCTGTACTCCTTTTGATTTAGCCAAAAGTCTTGCTTTAACAAAAAGCTAATACTTGATACAAGCAAGTAGCAAAGCCAGCCGAGCCAGTCAACGGTCAAGATGAACGGCGCATTTCATGCGCCGCCGTTGACAGTCACGCCCGTCTTTGCTAAAGGGTAATCAAGGCGGGAAAGCCCTAAAATGGCTTCCCGCCCATTTCAATTTTTAGAAAAGGAACGCTCCAAAATCAGAAAGAGAGCGGCCAAGCACTTTGAGGGATTGGCCGCCTTGTCCACCCATTCAGCGGGGCGGCGGGCGGCGGTCAAGACCGGGTGCAAACCCGTTCATTTCAGTCTTGACGGTTGCCCGCTGTCCTGCTATTTTTCCGGGAGTGTGGCCACAACTTCGGGACACTTTATCCACAAGTCAGAGCGTATAACACACTACACTTTGCTTCGCAAAGTCGTGTGCCAAATGGGGGCGTTGCCCCCTTTGGAAACCCCCACAAAAAAGGCGGTACGCTACCCCTCCACGGGGCGCATACCGCCTTTTCTTGTTATCCAGCCCTCCGGCTGTATCGGTTGAGCAAAAGTCAGCGTGGGATTGGTGTGGTATCTTTATCTAAGTGATACCCCGGTTTCCCATTTCGATACTGTTTGCCGTACCACATTCAATTTAATAGCAAGTTCTTGTTGTGAAAGCCCTTTTGATTTTCTGATTGCTTTGATGTTTTCATTTAACATTATAAATGTCCTCCTTTTTTATTTTCTAAAAATATTGTATGAGGAATTCCCCGTTGCTGCAAGCAACGCATATTAACATTTAAGTTACCGGCAAGTAACAATTGCAAATTTATTATTTTCTTTATAAGCAATTATACACGAAAAATCAAGTTTTCCTCAATCTTAATCATAATCTTTGTAATATAATCGTCTGGATTAGAAATCACAAAATCATTAAGTCCGACTTCATAAGCATATCCTGTGAGTTTTAAGTCGTGTTTCTTAGAATAATCAAGTATTTTTTGATACATTTCCGGCAATTTATCCCATGTACCTTTTTGATAACCACATAAATACCTTCCCTTGGGCTTTATAAAACTATTTGAAACAGATTTATTGTTTAATGCAATCGTATAAATTCCGTCATATTTGGTAAAATTCATGTTATATACATTATCAAGTGATATAAAGCTACCTATTCCCATACGAATTTGTTCAATTCCCCATGTGGATTTTAACGGGCTAAAAATCTGATATATATCATCCTCGGAAAAGTCATAAGAAAACGTTAAAATCCTTTCTGATTTACATTCTTCAACTCTAATTTCTTGTTCTTGTAAACTTTCACAAAAAACAATCTGCTCTTTCTTTGCTTGTAATATCCTTTTAATATTCTTCAGCTTTCGAATTTCCTTGTCGAGTTCTTGCTCCTTTGTGTCTGCAATTTTTAAAAAGTTGTCAGGTGTAGGCTGTTTTCGATACATTTCAATTTCTTTAATACTCATATTCAGTTCCTTTAGCATACGGATATACTCAAAATCTATGCTCTGTGAAATATCATAATATCGATACCCATTTTCTTCTTTTGTAAGAGGACAAAAAAGACCTATATCATCATAGTAATGAAGTGTTCGTTTATTTACTTCATGCAATTTTGCAAATTGTGCTGTTGTTAACCTTTTCATTTCTTTCTTCATTTTATTTTATCTCCCCATTGACATTACAGTAACTGTATACTTTATCATACAAAATATAAAACATAAAAACAAGGAGAATATCAATGCAAATAGAATTAAGAGAATATCAAAAACAAGACTTTAAGACCGTAGAAACTATTATCAGAGAAACTTGGCATTATGATGAATTTAGCAGTCAGAAAACAGCGGTTAAATTAGCAAGAGCATTTTTAAGCAGTTGTCTGACAAATTATACGTTTTCAAGAGTAGCCGTACTTGACGGGAAAGTTGCAGGCATTATTTTGATAAACGATATCCAAAACCACAAATGTTCATTTTCAAATAGATTATTACAAGTAAAGTCTATATTGTCATTGTATCGTTCCAAAGAGGGCCGGAACGTATCAAAAATTTTTGAAAAAGTAAATGAGATAGATAAGCAATTATTGAGTGAAAGCAACAAATCCTATCCAGCAGAGCTTGCATTATTTGCCGTAAGTTCTTCGTTCCGTGGAAAAGGAATCGGAAAAATGCTTTTTCAATCATCTCTTGAGCATATGGAGAAAACCGGGTTAAAAGAATTTTATTTATTTACAGATACAACCTGTAACTATGGATTTTATGAGCACCAGGGAATGATACGCCGTTTGGAAAAGGAACACACATTTCATATCAAAGGACAGCAAAAAATAATAAATTTCTTTATTTATGATTCTTCAACACAGAAAAAAATGTCCGAATAGCCTCGTCAAACAAGGCTATTCGAACATTTCAACTATGAGCAGATAGACTTTTTTCTCTATGCTCTTCTTTTTTTCATTGTCACAACACAACCGCCTGCGATCACGCACAATGTCATCCAAGTAAATGGTGATGCTACATCTCCTGTCTGTGGTGCAGTTGGTTTCGAAATGTTTTCTGTAACTGTTTTCTTTTCTAACTGTGCAATCGCATCTTCAATCGCCTTTGCGTAAGCATCTACCTGAGCCTGCTTTGTGATATCTAAATCACGTACAACCGCGTTCACTGCTTTTGTCACAGCGTCAAAATTCTTATAATCTTTTGCATTCAATTTTTCAGCTTTCTGAATTGCTTCGTCTACTTTTGTATAGTCTGCTTTTCTAAGCTCTAATTTAGCAACTGCGTTTTCGATTGCCGCTGCATAACCATCTACAGTTGCCTGTTCTGTCTCTTTCAAGTTTCTTACAACTGCTGCTGTTGCATCATTGACTGCCTTCACTGTCTCTTCTGTGTAGATAGACAAATCAGCCGGTACTTTTGCAAGCGCTGCATCTACTTTTGAGTAATCTGCAGGTCTCACTAAAATATCTCTGTGTTTCTCAGAAAAAGCATCCATTAATGTTAATACACGATCCATATCATGCTCTTTTGACGGATTATCACACCAAATAGCCTGCATACTTCCAATCGTGTCCACTGTGCTGCCACCTGCTAATTCATTATATGGTTTTGCCTCGATATTTTTCAGTGTATTTTCATAAGCATAAATTCCATCCTCAGAAGTGATGTTTCCTAACACCCAGTACCATGCATCATTTGTATTTAGAATCTTGTGTCCTTTTTCTGCGAAATAGCTTGGTTTTGCTACATCAAATCCCCACCATCCTGCTGTCCAGTAAGAGATAATGATATCTTTGTCAAATGTTCCAAATTTGTCATCGCTGTTGTAGTAAATACCATCGTTGAAGCACATTGGAAGCATATTTGCCTCTTTGATCAGCGCAGCCATATCATTCGTGTAATCGATAAATTTATCATAGATATTTAACTTTTGTAATTCGCCCCATCCCGGAACTCCAAATACATCATTTGCATATTCATCTGCCCCAAAATTGAAGATTTCACAAACTCCTGATGCACTAAAGTAATCGATATATTTCTTTACCAAAACTTGTGTAAATTCAATTGCTTCTGGATTTTCAATGTTTACTGTACGTTCTGATTCTCTTCCATCTTTCGTGTAACGTACATTCTCTAATCCTAACTGTTCCATCGCAACTAAAATGGAGTCCATATGTCCAGGGCTGTTAATTCCCGGAATAATGTCCAAACCTCTTTCTTTTGCATAAGCCACAATGCGATCCATCTCATCTTCTGTCAATACATCGCCATTTGGATCTGCATAATAAGAATTGTTTCCTGCTGTGATTGCTTTTTTTACATCTTCACTTGCATAACTTTTTCCATTCACCTGCATGCTCATATCATCGAGCACAAAACGTAAACCATCATTTCCTAACAGAATCTGCACAGATGTATATCCGTTTTTGTACGCTTTGTCAATGATTTGTTTCAATTGATCTTCTGAGAAATACTTTCTTCCTGCATCAATTGATAACACACTTTTTTTCGTAGTTACTGTTTCTTTCGCATCTACATTTCCAACATTTACACTGAAGAATGCCATCAGCGCCACTAAAAATGTGATACAAAGTTTTTTCCATAATTTCATACTTTTTCTCCTCTATGTGTTTTTTTAGTGCGCTTCATTATAACAAATCGACTATAATTTTAAAAGCTTTTTTTATTCATTTGTACATTTTAATACTTTTTTTGTACAATTCAATATTTTTTTCTGACATTCCTTCCTTGCCTTCTTCTATATTTAGAGGTATCATAAAACAAGCAGGAGGAACCTTAAATGACACAAAATGAAATCAAACAAATTCTTGACCGACAACGTGCATTTTTTCATACAGGAGCAACACTCGATGTCTCTTATAGATTAGATTCACTTCGCCGTCTGCGAGACTGCATCACTCGCCATGAGGCAGATATCAACAAAGCTCTCAAAAAAGATCTTGGGAAAAGCGCCTTTGAAACCTACATGTGTGAAACCGGACTTGTACTGAGTGAGATCAGCTACATGCTGAAACACACACGCTCTTTTGCAAAAGAAAAACGCGTCCATACGCCACTCGCCCAGTTTCATTCGAGAAGCTATCGAAAACCTTCACCTTATGGTGTATGTCTGATCATGAGTCCCTGGAATTACCCATTCCTCTTGACGATTGATCCTCTGATTGACGCAATTGCCGCAGGGAACACAGCCGTTATTAAGCCAAGTGCCTACTCTTCTTACACAAGCGCACTTATACAGAAGATGATACATGAATGTTTTGCACCGGAGTATGTCTCGGTCGTGACCGGCGGTCGCACAGAAAATACGTGTCTTCTAAATGAACGTTTTGACTACATCTTCTTTACAGGAAGCCAGTCTGTCGGAAAGGAAGTGATGCGGCAGGCAGCCACTCATCTGACACCGGTCACATTGGAACTCGGCGGGAAAAGTCCCTGTATTGTAGAAAAGACTGCCAATCTGAAACTGGCAGCCAAACGTATCATATTTGGGAAATTTTTAAATTGCGGTCAGACATGCGTCGCACCGGATTACATTTATTGCGACAAGGAGATCAAAGACTCGCTCATTCAAGAATTAAAGAAACAGATTGTCAGACAATTTGGAAGCACACCGCTTGCCAATGCAGATTACGGGAAAATCATCAACGCAAAGCATTTTTCACGTATTTTGACCCTCATAGACACAGAAAAAACAGTGTGGGGCGGAAAATTCGATTCTGATACGTTACAGATTGAGCCGACATTACTTGACCGTGTCACATTCAAAGATGCTGTCATGCAAGAAGAGATTTTCGGACCAGTTCTCCCAATTGTGACTTACGATTCTCTTGACCATGCAATCGCAAAGATTAATTCCATGCCGCATCCGCTTGCACTTTATCTATTTACATCTGACCAAAAGATTGCCAAAAAAGTCACTGCGCGGTGCAGTTTTGGCGGCGGATGCATCAATGATGTTGTCATTCACCTTGCCACAAGTGAAATGGGATTCGGCGGATTCGGAGAAAGTGGCATGGGCGCTTATCACGGAAAGAACGGTTTTGACACGTTCTCCCACTATAAAAGCATTGTAGATAAGAGGACTTGGCTCGATCTTCCGATGCGCTATCAACCCTATAAGAAAACCAATGAAACTTTGCTTCGTTTCTTCTTAAAATAAGAGAGAAAAAGGCTGCACTTGGAATCAATGATTCTCTAAGTCAGCCTTTTTTCTTATCTACAATATTTTTTTACTCTCTTAAACTCATAACTCCTTTAATCAATATCTTCACATCATCTAATATATAATCAAATGCCCCTGCTTTATACATATTAATCGCAATCATCCCAACCGGGACTGCAAAAATCATGCCAAGCAGACTTCCCACTTTATATCCTACAAAAAGTAACACAAGCGCTACCAAAGGCTGCATCCCAAGTCCATCTCCTACAAGCTTCGGCTGGATCAGCTGCCTTACAAGCTGAGTTACTCCATACAGTACAAGCAACATGATTGTCATCTTATAATCACCGCTTAACACTTTGTACACTGCCCAAGGCCAAATTGCCGTTCCTGTTCCAAACACTGGAAGGAAATCAAGAAATGCAATCAAAATCGCCAAAAGTGCTGAATAATTGACTTGCATAATCTCAAATCCAATAAACAGAATCACGCCCACTACGATCATAATCTTAAACTGTGCTTTAAAATAGCCTCCCACTGCATATTTTAAATTGTCGATAACCAAAGTCATCCTCTGCTGAATCGGCTTTGGAGTGATCTTTTTGAACCACACAATCACCTCGTCACGCTCTGCAATAAAAAAGTATGCTGCCACGATAGTCACAATGGTTGATACTAAAATTGACGGAATGCTCTTTGCCAGATTTCCCGCCGCTTCCACCGTCGGCTCACTGATCTTTCCTATCAAGTTTCCCATCGTATTGTCTAAATTCGCAACCACTGCATTCCACCCAGTCTGTATTCCTTCTGGCAACAGGCGAAAAACACCTTGAAAACTCTCCCCGATATCTTTCATTCCTTTTTCCAATTCACTGTACATCTGTGGGAAACTTGTAATGAGACTTCCCACCTCATCTGCAAGCTTACTGATTCCAAAGTACAGTGCACTGACTACTCCTGCCAAAACTGCAATGATAATAATTGCCGACCCTAGCTTTTTTACAATCTTTAACCGCTTTTCCAGCCAACACACAAGCGGGTTCGCAATAAATGCAATAAACCACCCGATGACAAATGGCATAAAAAACCACAACAATTTTATTCCTATGACGATAAATAAAATGGTTCCTATCAGGCTGAAAGCCAGACTTACGATTACTTTCCAATATGGACGCGTATCTTCCATTTATCCCACCTCGGTTTCATTCAGAAAATTCTTTTCCACCAATTCCCAAATTTCTTCTCTTCCCTGTTTTGACACAGACGAGAATGGTATGATCTGTGTTCCTGGAACAAGGTCAAGTCCCTGCTTGATCATCTTTACATGTTTTGCGACTTGACTTCTTTTTAGTTTGTCCAGTTTTGTCGCAATGATGATCGGATTGTACCCCTGCGACACAATCCACTCATACATCATCTTATCATTTGCAGATGGATCATGTCGGATATCGATCAGCAAAAATACTGTTTTCAACTGTTTCGAGCTGTGCAAATAGCGTTCAATCAGTTTTCCCCACTGTATTTTTTCTTTCTCAGAAACTTTTGCATATCCATATCCAGGCAAATCTACTAAATACATTATATCATTAATATTATAGAAATTGATAGTCTGAGTTTTTCCCGGCGTCGCTGATGTACGCGCAAAAGACTTTCGATTCATCAACGCATTGATCAATGAAGATTTCCCTACATTTGATTTTCCGGCAAATGCAATCTCTACTTTGTCTGTCTCCGGAAGCTTACTCGTAATTCCACATACAATTTCCAAATCAATACTCTTAATTTTCATTTTCGTTTTCCTCATATATTAATGCAGTTTTCAAAACTTCATCCATATAGCTTACCGGAATAATTTCCAGTCCTCTTGTAATCTCGGATGAAATCTCTTCCACATCGCGCATATTTTTTTCTGGTACCAATACAGTCTTTACTCCTGCACTTTTTGCTGCCAAAAGCTTTTCTTTTAATCCTCCGATTGGAAGCACTCTTCCACGCAGTGTAATCTCTCCGGTCATCGCCACATCCGCTCTGACCTTCGTGTTTGTGATTGCGGAAATCATAGCCGTCGCCATTGTGATACCTGCAGACGGACCGTCTTTTGGAACAGCACCTTCAGGAATATGAATATGGATATCGTGCTTTTTAAAGAAATCTTCCGGAATCTTATATTTTTCTCCCACAGAACGGATATAGCTGATCCCTGTCCGTGCAGACTCTTTCATCACATCTCCAAGTTGTCCGGTCAATAGAATCTCGCCCTCTCCCGGCATAATATTGACCTCTGTCTGAAGCGTATCTCCACCGACACTTGTCCATGCAAGACCTCTTACAATCCCTATCTCGTCTGTCTCATTTATCATCTGATAAGAATATTTCTCTTTTCCCAGATATTTCTCCAAATTTCGTTCTGTTACACGAATACTACTTTTTCCTGTCTCCAAAATCTCTCGTGCTGATTTTCTGCAGATATCTCCAATTTTACGCTCCAGCTGTCTGACTCCTGCTTCTTTTGTATAGTTTCTCGCAATTTTCCAAATAGCACCTTTGCTGATTTTTAACTGCTCCGGTGTCAATCCATGTTTTTGGAGCTGCTTTGGAAGCAGATGCTGCGTTGCAATATGCATCTTCTCATTTTCCGTGTAACTGCTGATCTCAATGACTTCCATACGGTCTAATAATGGTCTTGGAATTGTCTGAAGAGAATTTGCTGTCGTCACAAACAATACCTCAGACAGATCAATCGGTACTTCCAGATAATGATCTCTAAATTTTACATTCTGCTCACTGTCCAGCACTTCCAACAGCGCAGAAAAAGTATCTCCCTTATAATCATTGCTCACTTTGTCGATCTCGTCAAGTAAAATCAACGGATTTTTTACACCAGACATCTTAAGTGCATTTGCAATTCTTCCCGGCATTGCTCCCACATATGTTTTCCGGTGTCCTCTAATCTCTGCTTCATCCCTCACACCGCCAAGTGAAATCCGTGTATACGGTTTTTTTAATGCTTCGGAAAGCGAACGTGCAATTGAGGTCTTTCCTGTTCCCGGCGGACCAACAAGACAAAGAATCGGACTTTCTCCTTTCTTTGTCAGAGAACGGACAGCGAGAAATTCCAAAATCCTTTCTTTCACGGCTTCCAGTCCATAGTGTTCGTCCTCCAATACCTGTTTTGCATATGCAATATCGGTATTATCTTTTCCCATCTTGTCCCACGGCATCTCCAACATCGTCTCAATGTAAGTGCGGATAACCCCATTTTCTGCCGAACTGTTCATCGCACTTTTAAAACGATGAATTTCTTTCATCAGCTTCTCCTTAATTTCCTTGGAGGCCTTTAATTTTTTTGTAGCAGTCTCAAACTCCTCCGCATCCGAAAGCATATTGTCCTCTCCAAGCTCTTCCCGAATCACTTTCAACTGCTCTCTCAATATAAATTCTTTCTGATGTCTGTCAATACGTTCTTTGACTTTTCCCTGAATCTCTTCTTTGAGATGCATCACTTCCATCTCATTGGCAATCTTAAATGCCAACACTTCGTAGCGTCTGTTCAAATCTGTCTCTTCCAAAATATCCTGCAAATTCAAATAATCAAGCGGGACATTCGCAGCAATCTGATTCACTAATCCTAAAAATGTCTTTTCATCCGCAACCTGTGTAATGACATCTTTCGGAATTTTCCCATTTTTCATCGCATATTCTAAAAATAATTCCTGAATATTCTTCGCTCTTGGATTATCTACGACTTCCTCCTCAGCCTGCGGCTCTTCAATGACTTCCACCTGAGCATTCAAATACCCTTCTTCCTTCTCCAAAGAAATAAGTCTTGCCCGCTCTTCCCCAGTCACTAACACTCTAAGCATATTCTTCGACAATTTAATGACCTGCTTGATTGTCGCGATCGTCCCAATCTCAAATACATCCTTTAAGTCTGGATCTTCTATATTCAGCTCTCTTTGCGCAACAAGAAATACCTGTTGTTCTTCGCCTTGCATAACCTGCTGGATTGCCTGGATGGAATAGGCACGGCTCACATCAAAATGTACCACCATCTCCGGCATGATTGTCATTCCCCTTAAGGCAACCATAGGTATATTCCGTATCTGTTTTTCCATATTTCCTCCTTATTCAGGGACGGGGGTAATGTCACATTACCCCCGTCCCCAATTTACATTATGCACTTTCTGACGTGAGAGCCTCAGAATTGTAAACCGGCTCTCCTGTCCCTTCTACGGCTTCTTTTGTAATTCGGCAAGTTTTTATGCGATCATTTGACGGTACATGATACATTGTGTCCATCATGACATTCTCCATAATCGCACGTAATCCTCTCGCTCCTGTCTTTCTCGCCAATGACGTGTCTGCAATCTTTTCCAATGCTTCTTTATCAAACTCCAATTCGACGCCATCAAGTTCCAGTAATTTCTGATATTGTTTCACAATAGCACTCTTTGGCTCTGTTAAAATACGAATCAACGCATCTCTGTCAAGCATCTCTAATGTGACGTTGACCGGAACACGTCCAACCAGTTCTGGAATCAGACCAAATTTCACCAAATCCTGCGGCAGTACCTGACTTAAAAGTCTGTCCACATTATCTTCATGGTGATTTCCCACTTCTGCATTAAATCCCATTGATTTTCGATCCATACGCGTCTCAATAATCTTATCCAGACCTTCAAACGCTCCACCACAGATAAACAAAATATTTGTCGTATCAATCTGTATCAATTCCTGATGCGGATGCTTTCTTCCACCTTGTGGCGGTACCGATGCCACTGTTCCTTCTATAATTTTAAGAAGTGCCTGCTGAACTCCTTCTCCTGATACATCTCTTGTAATAGACGGATTCTCTGACTTTCTTGTAATTTTGTCAATCTCATCAAGATATATGATACCGTGCTCTGCACGTTCAATATCTCCGTCTGCCGCCTGAATAATCTTCAGAAGAATATTCTCCACATCTTCTCCTACATATCCTGCCTCTGTGAGTGCTGTTGCATCTGCGATCGCGAATGGCACATTTAAAATCTTAGCCAGTGTCTGAGCAAGCAACGTCTTTCCACAGCCTGTCGGTCCAAGCATCAAAATATTACTTTTCTGTAACTCAACTCCAAGATCCTTTTCCGCCATAATTCGTTTATAGTGATTGTACACTGCCACTGACAACACTTTTTTTGCCTCGTCCTGTCCGATTACATACTCATCTAAAAAGGCTTTGATCTCCTCTGGTTTTAAAAGATTGATATCCTGAAAATCAGATGGATTCTCATATGCAAGTTCTTCTTCAATAATTTCGGCACATACGTCCACACACTCATCACAAATGTAGGCTCCATTAGGTCCTGCAATCATTTTGCGTACCTGCGCCTGCGTCTTATTGCAAAATGAACATCTTACAATTTCTTCTCCTATCTTTCCTGCCATACTCTCACCTCGTCTCTCCACTTTCATACGATGGAAAGGGGGTGCCCAAATTAAGCATCCCCTTTTCCAGTTACATTAATGGCTGGCAATCACTTCGTCTACCAGTCCGTATTCTTTTGCTTCTTGTGCTGACATAAAGTTATCACGTTCTGTGTCTGCCTGAATCTTCTCAAGACTCTGTCCTGTATTTTCTGCCAAAATCGTGTTCAACTTCTGTCTTGTCTTTAAAATATGTTCTGCTGCAATCTGAATCTCTGTCGCTTGTCCCTGTGCTCCGCCTAATGGCTGGTGAATCATAATCTCTGCATTCGGAAGGGCATATCTTTTCCCTTTCTTTCCGCCTGACAATAAGAATGATCCCATACTTGCAGCCATACCAATACAAATTGTGGATACGTCACATTTGATATACTGCATTGTATCATAAATAGCCAAACCTGCTGATACGGAACCGCCTGGGCTGTTGATATAAAGATGAATATCTTTCTCCGGATCTTCACCTTCTAAAAATAGCAGCTGGGCAATAATTACACTTGCTGATGCATCAGTTACCTCTTCCCCCAAAAAGATAATTCTTTCCTTCAGTAATCTTGAATAAATGTCATATGAACGCTCGCCGCGGCTTGTCTGCTCAATGACATAAGGTATTACGCTCATGTATATGCCTCCTTAAAAATATAATGTTTTTATTCTTCTACAGCATTATCTACTAAGAATGTCACAGCATCTTGAACAGCTAAATCCATCTTCATCTGTTCTTTTTCATTTTCTCCCATGAATTCTTTTAATTTTTCTACTTCCATCTTGTAAGCTTCTGCCATCTTCGCTAATTCTTCATCGATTCTTTCATCTGTAATCTCGATATTTTCAGCTTTTGCAATTGCTTCAAGTACAAGTCTTGTCTCAATACGTTTTACAGCCTGTGGTCTTAATTCTTCCATCATGCTCTCAGCTGTCATTCCTGTGAACTGGAAGTACTGTTCCATAGAAAGTCCCTGCTGCTGAATTCTCTGTGCGAAATCCTGAGCCATCTGATTTACCTGTGTATCGATCATTGCCTCTGGAATCTCCATTGTTGCGTTTGCAACAGCTTTTTCTACTGCCTGGTCTTCTTTCTTTCTATTACCGTCTGCAATCTTCTGTTCTTTGATTTTTGCTTTGATATCTGCTTTGTAAGCATCTAATGTATCAAATTCAGATACTTCTGCTGCAAATTCATCATCTAATTCAGGAAGTTCTTTTGCTTTGATCTCATGTACTGTACATTTGAACACTGCAGCTTTTCCTGCTAAATCTTCTGAATGATATTCTTCTGGGAATGTCACATTCACTTCTACTTCTTTTTCTGCTTCAGCGCCGATTAATTGTTCTTCAAATCCCGGAATGAAAGATCCTGAACCGATTGTCAATGGATAGTTCTCACCTTTTCCACCTTCAAATGCAACACCGTCAACAAATCCTTCGAAGTCTAATACTACTTCATCTCCGTCCTGTACTGCACGGTCTTCCACTACAACTGTTCTTGCATTCTTCTTCTGTTCTTCTTCTAATTTCGCGTCGATCTCTTTTGCTGTTACTCTGTTAGAAACTTTATCTACAGAAAGTCCTTTGTATTCTCCTAAAGTTACTTCTGGTTTTACAGCAACTTCTGCTGTGAAGATAAATGGTTTTCCTTTTTCTAACTGTACTACTTCTACTTTTGGCTGTGAAACGATATCTAATTCACATTCGTCATATGCTTTTCCGTATGCTGTTGGAATTAACGCATTCGCTGCATCTTCATAAAAGATTCCTACACCGTACATTTTTTCGATCATCTGACGTGGTACTTTCCCTTTACGGAATCCAGGCACGCTGATTTTATTTCTCTGTTTTAAGTACGCACCCTGAATTGCTTTTTCTAATTCTTCAGCGGAAACTTCGATTGTAAGTTTCGCCATATTTTTTTCCATGTTTTCTACTTGTAAACTCATTACTATTTCCTCCTTATATATGTGAGAAGTCCCCAGACTTATCTACACTAACGCTCATTCCAAGATTATATCACAATACTTTCTAAATTACTAGCCTTGAATTTCATCTAAACGCAGTATTTTCGTAATAAATGAGGAAATCTCATCCTCCTTCATTGAAAACACATTTTTGTCATTGCTTTTGACTTTAAACACAATTGTCTCTGTCTCACCGTACTGCATATTTTGATATGCAGTTTCTAAAAGTTCATAAGAACGGTTCAGAAATTCGCTTTGCATCTGGGCATTAATCTCTTCTTTTGTCCCCTGATATTCCCCGTTCTCCGCCTTTTGTTTCAGATTTTCCGACTCTGTCTGAATTGATGTGATAAACTGTAAAAATACATCCGACGGCTGAAATTCCACACTGACATCATATTCCTTGCGGCTGATCTTCTCCGCTTCATTTACCTGATATTTCATAGCGCCGAAAATCTCTTTGCACAGATCTACAAACTTCTTCTCAAGTTCCGAATCTATCTCCACACCATTTGTGATGTAATCCGAAACAAAACTTTCAATGCCTTCATCATACTGTTTCAGCAATTCCTTCTTTGACGTATCCTCCAGAATCTCTTCCGCCTCGGTGACATCTCCCAAAAACCTCTGGTTCAGAATCGCGCGGACATATCCCTGTGCATCAAAATCTCTGAGCAGTCCTATGCATACAATTCCTACCAGTACAATGATCACTGCAATCGCAGCTACTGTCCCTTTTTTTGATTTCATAGTTCCTCCTATTTACATTGATAGATGACAGAGTCTTTGATCTCCTCCGCCTTTTCCTTGTTCAAAAGAAGCCCGATCAGCGCAAGTGAAAAATCAATCGCTGTCCCCAGACCTCTGCTTGTAATGATAAAATCAGACACAACAACAGAATCTTTCACTACCTCTGCTCCGAAAAGCTCCGCCTCTTTGCTCGGATAAGAAGTCGCCTTTCTTTCTTTTAAAAAGCCCATCTTTCCGAAAATACTCGGCGCCGCACAGATTGCCGCAATATATTTTTTCTCTTCATAGTATTTTTCCAATACATTTTTCACGCCTTCGTGTTCTTCCAAATGAATCGTTCCAGGCATTCCGCCCGGCAGCACAACCATGTCCTGCTCCTCATAATCCATTTCTTCAAATAATTTATCTGCCTGAACACAAATATCATGTGAACCGCGAATCTGCAATTTACCTGTAATCGATACTGTTGTCACAAAAATTCCTGCTCTTCTTAGCAGATCCACAACAGTCAGTCCTTCAATCTCTTCAAACCCATCTGCCAAAAATACGCAAACCTTTTTTTCCATAGTTTCCCTCCTTTTCCAAATTTCACTTGCATTTTAACAAACTTATGAAAAAAAAGCAAATCCGTTTACATTTCCCTTGACCTGTATTACTATAAAAGCATCTGGAGGTATCTATTATGGAAATTGAACGCAAATATTTAATCAGCTCCCTGCCGGAGCATCTCGAACAATATCCCCATCGTCAGCTCGAACAGGGATATTTATCCACATCTCCTGTCGTGCGTGTGCGAAAAGACGATGACAAGTATGAGTTAACCTACAAATCTAAAGGACTTATGGTTCGTGAAGAACACAATCTTCCACTCACAAAGGAATCCTATGAACATCTGCGCACTAAAATCGACGGCAGACTGATCACCAAAAAGCGCTACTGCATCCCCTATGGCATATACACCATTGAATTAGACATTTTTGAGGGCGATCTTGCACCGCTTGTTCTCGCCGAGGTAGAATTTCCTACCGAGCAGGAAGCGAATGCATTCACCCCACCGGACTGGTTCATCGAAGATGTCACTTTCTCACCTCTTTACCACAACAGTTTTTTAAGTCAACTTCAGCACAAATAAAGGACGGAAATTCTTCCGCCCTTTGCTTTACATATTTTATTCTGCAAGATCAAATTTCTCGTGAATCGCACGCACCGCTTTGTCAATCTCTGACTCCTCTACCAACACTGTGATTCGAATCTCAGATGTGGAAATCATATTAATATTGATTCCGTAATTAAACAATGCCTCAAACAATTTGGATGCAACTCCCGGATTTGTCATCATTCCAGCACCCACGATTGAAACTTTTGCCACACCTTCATTGTGTGTAATATTCTTAATCGTCAAAGGTTCTTTGTTCTCTTCCAGTATAGTAAGTGCATCTTTCAGGTCATCCTGCGAAACTGTAAATGAAATATCCTTTGTTCCGTCACGTCCTACGGACTGAAGGATAATATCTACATTAATATTATTTTTCGCAAGTTTGTTGAATATTTTAAACGCAATACCCGGTCTGTCTTCCACTCCAATCACTGAAATTCTGGCTGTATTCTTATCCGCAGCCACACCGGTAATTAACATTTTCTCCATTTTTACTACCTCCTTGACAATCGTTCCTTCTGATTCATTCAAACTTGAACGCACAACCATCGGAACACTGTATTTTTTCGCCATCTCCACGGAACGATTGTGCAGAACTTTTGCACCTGCCGTTGCAAGTTCCAGCATCTCATCATATGTGATCTCTGGGAGTTTTCTTGCATTCGGAACAATTCTAGGATCTGCCGTATAGACACCATCTACATCTGTATAAATCTCGCACAAATCTGCGTGCAATACTGCCGCAAGTGCTACCGCTGTCGTATCAGAACCACCTCGTCCAAGTGTGGCGTAATCATCGTATTTCGTAATTCCCTGAAAGCCTGTCACAATTACGATCTTTCTGGAATCCAGTTCATGATTGATACGGTCTGTGTCAATTCTCTTAAATCTGGCATTTCCGTATCTGGAGGTACAGTTCATCCCCACCTGAAATGCATTCAATGACACTGCCGGCACATCCATCGCATGCATAGCCATTGCCATGAGCGAAACTGACACTTGCTCTCCTGTTGTCAAAAGCATATCCAGTTCTCTCTTGTTTGCCTTTGGATTGATATCATTTGCAAGTGCAAGCAAATCATCTGTCGTATCTCCCATTGCCGAAAGAACAACTACAACACTGTGTCCTTTTTTATAATCTTCAATGCAGCGTCTTGCAACATTGTAAATTCTCTCTTTATTTGCGACGGATGTTCCGCCGAATTTCTTTACAATTAACATGGTTACCTCCTATATCTCTAACAGGCAGTCAATCAGACGATAGCCTTCTTTCCAGACAATTCCGCTTTCTTTTGCGGTCTTTTCGCTATATTCTTCCTGACTTCCCAATTCTTTTCTGCTGTCATAAAGCAGATATGGAACCGGATCTTTTGTATGTGTCCGAACTCGGATCGGTGTTGGATGATCCGGAAGAACCAATATTCGATAATCTTCGCCCGCTTTTTCTAAGGCTTCTACAATAAGCCGTGTCACCCGCTTATCAAGATACTCGATTGATTCTATTTTCTCATTCAACAATCCTTGATGTCCCATCTCATCCGGTGCCTCCACATGCACATAAGCAAAATCATATCCATGATTCAAAAGTGCATCCGCAGCTGCATTTGCCTTTCCTTCATAGTTCGTATGAAGTCCTCCATTGGCTCCTTCCACCAAAATCTTATCCATCTCAGACCCAACTGCAAGCCCTTTCAGCAGGTCCACCGCCGAGATCATAACACCTTTCTTTCCTGTCTTTTCTTCAAAAGACATCAGATTCGGCCTTGTGCCTGCTCCCCAGAACCATGCAGAATTCGCCGGATTGAGCCCCTGCTCTTTTCTTTTCTGATTCAGAGGATGTGCAGACAATATCTCATAACTTTTCTTCATCATATCACAGAACACTTCATTTTCCGGCAGATACTCTCCGATTTTCTTCGTCAAAATGTCATGCGGCGGGGTCAGCTCTATCACTTTTCCTTCCTTCCACACAAGCAAGTGACGGTAACTCGTTCCCACATAGAACTCATATCCTTCTCTTTTCAGCCCTTCCTTCAGTGCTTCCATCAAAACTGCCGCGTCCTCAGTACTGATCTCGCTGGAGCTGTGATCCACCATTCTCTTTTCTTCATAACAGCTTTCTTCTTCCGAAAGCGTTACCAGATTACACCGAAATGACACATCTGTCTTTTTCATATCCACCCCGATGCTGAGCGCCTCGAGCGGCGAGCGGCCTGTATAATAAATCTTTGGATCATATCCAAGTACTGACAGATTTGCTGTATCACTTCCCGGACTCATTCCTTCCGGAACCATATAGGCAAGTCCTACCTCACCTTTTTTTGCAAGTCTGTCCATAGTCGGTTTATCTGCTGCTTCAAGCGGTGTCTTCCCCGACAATTTTTCAATCGGTTCATCCGCCATCCCATCTCCTAAGACTATGATATATTTCATTCCACTGCGCCTCCTTACCCTTTTGACTTTATTCTTTCACCCGGAGCATTTTTTGAATCTGAGGATATTTTTCTGCACCTCTTTCAAAATCGCCCTCTTTCATAACTGATGTCACGAAACCAAATTCACCTTCCACGCCTTCAGGCTTTATAACTGTAATCTCGCCAAAAGTCTGTTCCAATTCTTCTTTTAACGCCTCTGTCCCCTTTATGCGTACAAAGAAACGATTTTCTCGCTCACTTTTGTCTTCTAAAACCATTTTTTCCTCTGACCAGACTGTCATCATACTCTGTCTCGGATATTTTGCCGCTTCAATAACATCAGCCACAACTGCGCTTGCCGTCGGGAGTTTTCCTGCTCCGCTTCCATAGAACATTGCATCTCCAAGCATATTTCCTTTTATAAAAATCGCATTAAATACATCTTCTACATTGTAGAGCGGATGTTTTTTCCCTAAAAGACAAGGTGCCACGACTGCTCCTAATCTTTCGCCGTTCTTTCTGCAGGTTGCAAGCAGCTTGATCTTCATTCCCATCGCCTTTGCATACTGCATATCCTGCAAAGTAATATCGGTGATTCCCTCCGTATAAATGTCCTCAAACTCCACTTGTTTCCCACAAATCAAAGAAGATAAAATTGCAATCTTTCTGCATGCATCGTGACCATCCACGTCTGCGCTCGGGTCACGCTCTGCATATCCCATCATCTGAGCTTCTTTCAACACTGCATCATAATCTGCATCTTCGTGATACATCTTACTAAGCATATAGTTGGTCGTACCGTTCAAAATTCCGGTAATCTCCTCAATATCATCCGCCGAAAGCGACGTATTCAAAGGACGGATAATCGGAATACCGCCGCCAACACTCGCCTCAAATAAGAAATTCAAATTCTTTTCTTTTGCAATAGCAAGCAGCTCTGCACCATGCTTTGCCACAAGCGCTTTGTTGGAGGTCGCCACATTTTTCCCCGCCAAAAGACTTCTCTTTACAAAGGTATATGCCGGTTCAACTCCGCCCATCACTTCTACCACGACTTTGATCTCTTCATCATTTACAATCTCTTCAAAATCATGTACAATCAATTTTTCTATAGGACTTCCCGGAAATTCTTTCAAATCCAAAATATATTTAATTTCTAAAGAATCCCCTGTTTTTTGATTGATTAAATCCCGGTTTGTCTGAATTACTTCCACAACTCCGGATCCAACTGTTCCATATCCTAATACTGCTATTTTTGTCATATCGTACTTACTCCCTGCCTACAATTTTCAAATAGTGAACACCTTGATTTTCCTCTATCTCCGCAACCATATCGGATATATTTCCGGTTGTAGATAAAATCTCTACACTCAAAGTCAAAGTCGCCACTCCGTTCAGTGGAATACTCTGATGTATAGTCAGTATATTCGCACCGTATTCTGCGACATCTCTCAAAATTTCAGCAAGAAGCCCCGGTGTGTCATCCATCTGCACCACCAAGGTAATCGTCTGCCCTTTTTCATTTTCATGAAACGGGAAAATATCGTCTTTGTATTTATAAAAAGAACTCCTGCTAATTCCAATCTGATCTGTTGCTTCCTGTATCGTCAATCCTCTCTCAGACGCCAGCAGTCTCTTTGCTTCCACCACTTTGATAAGGACTTCCGGCAACGCTTTTTTCTTGACTACAAAGTATTTTGTCTTATCCATGATTACTCCTCCATGCTCTGTGCTTTTAAGTATGCGTTCATAAACAGATCAATGTTTCCGTCCAGCACACTCGACACATTTCCGCTTTCTACATTCGTCCGATGATCTTTCACCAATGTATATGGCTGCATGACATAAGAGCGGATCTGATTGCCAAATCCAATTTCTTTTATCTCTCCACGAATGTCTGACACCTTTTCTGCCTGTTCCTGTTCTTTCAGCAGATACAGCTTTGCCTTCAGCATCTGCATTGCCTTCTCTTTATTATTATGCTGCGAGCGCTCATTCTGGCACTGCACTACAATTCCAGTAGGAATATGTGTAATACGGATTGCCGAAGATGTCTTGTTGACATGCTGACCTCCCGCACCACTTGCCCTGTATGTATCAATTTTCAGATCATCGTCATTGAGTTCAATGTCAATATCGTCCTCAATATCCGGAACAACATCACAAGATGCAAACGATGTCTGTCGTTTTCCAGCCGCATTAAACGGCGAAATGCGCACAAGACGGTGTACCCCTTTTTCCGACTTGAGATACCCGTAGGCATTCTCTCCATTCACCTGAAAAGTAACTGCCTTTAAGCCGGCTACATCTCCGTCCAAAAAGTCCAGCACTTCCACGGAAAATCCTTTTCGCTCCGCCCATCTTGTATACATACGGTATAACATATTCGCCCAGTCACAGGACTCTGTTCCGCCTGCTCCTGCATGCAGTGTCACAATTGCATTGTCTTTATCATATTCCCCGGAAAGCAAGGTCTGAATACGAATCTCCTCATATCCTTGTTGAAATGCAGTCAGTTCACTTTCAATCTCCGGCACAAGACTTTCATCATTCTCATCATATGCCATCTCAATCAAAACACCGATATCCTCATAACTTGTTGTAAGCTGTGATACTTTCTCCAAAAAATCTTTCAGACTCTTCAGTTCTTTCATGACCACCTGAGAATTTTCCGTATTCTCCCAAAATCCCGGTTCTTCTATCTTTCGTTCTAACTCTTCTACCTGTTTTTCTTTTCCAGACAGGTCAAAGTGAATCCCTCATTTCCTTCAATGGTTCTTCATATGAGTTTAATATACTTTTAAACTGATCTAATTCGACCACGTTCTCACCTCTTATTCTTTATTTTCTTCCACAGCACTGTTTGTATTTTTTACCGCTTCCACATGGGCAAGGATCATTTGGATAAACTTTCTTTTCCTGACGTTTCTTCGGTTCATGCGCTGCCGTATCATCTTTGTTTGTGCCGGTTACTTTTGCAACCTGTTCTCTTTCCACCTTCTGTTCAAGCTGAACATGGAACAACATACGAACTGTATCTGCTGCAATTGCAGATGTCATCGCTCCAAACATATCATATCCAACCATCTTGTACTCTACAAGCGGATCTCTCTGTCCATATGCCTGAAGACCGATTCCCTGACGAAGCTGATCCATATCATCAATGTGATCCATCCATTTTGCGTCGATTACCTTCAAAAGGACAACACGTTCAATCTCACGCAGCTGTTCTGGTTCTGGGAACTCAGCCTCTTTTGCCTCATATCCTTTCACTGCATGTTCTTTTAACATCTGTTTCAATTCTTTCTGAGACATCTCTTTTACTTCTTCAAACGCTACTGGTTTTAAAAGCAATGATGCATACAGATCACGGTTCAATGCATCTAAATCCCACTCATCAGATTCTGTGTCCGGAGATGCACACGCATCCACTGTGTTCTCCACATACTCTGTAATCATATGATAGATTGAATCTCTCATGCTCTCCCCATCAAGCACTCGACGTCTTTCCTCGTAGATGATCTCTCTTTGTTCATTCATAACCTGATCGTATTCCAACAGGTTTTTACGGATTCCAAAGTTATTTCCTTCCAGCTTCTTCTGTGCTTTTTCAATTGCGCTGGACAACATCTTATGTTCAATCTGTTCTCCATCTTCCACACCTAATGTATTAAATACGCTCATCAGTTTTTCAGATCCGAACAGTCTCAGCAGATCATCTTCCAGAGAAATGTAAAATCTGGATTCTCCCGGGTCTCCCTGTCTACCGGAACGACCACGGAGCTGATTGTCAATACGTCTTGACTCATGACGCTCTGTACCAATAATCTTCAATCCTCCGATTGCCTTTGCCTCATCGTCCAGCTTGATATCGGTACCACGACCTGCCATGTTCGTCGCGATTGTAACCGCGCCATGCACACCTGCCTGTGCTACAATCTCAGCTTCCATCTCATGGAATTTTGCATTAAGGACATTGTGCTGAATTCCTCTTTTCTTCAGCATATTGCTCAGAAGTTCTGATGTCTCAATTGTAATAGTACCTACAAGTACAGGCTGTCCTGTCTCATGTGCTCTTACGATTTCCTCGATTACCGCTTTGAATTTTTCATCTTTTGTCTTATATACAGCATCATCCAAATCTTTACGAAGAACCGGAAGATTCGTTGGAATCTCCACTACGTCCATTCCGTAAATATCACGGAATTCTTTTTCTTCTGTAAGAGCAGTACCTGTCATACCACTCTTCTTTTCATATTTGTTAAACAGATTCTGGAATGTGATTGTCGCAAGTGTCTTGCTCTCTCGTTTTACTTTTACATGCTCTTTCGCTTCAATTGCCTGATGAAGTCCGTCAGAATAACGGCGTCCCGGCATAATACGTCCGGTAAATTCATCTACGATCATAACCTGATCATCCGCCACAACATAATCCTGATCTCTGAACATCAAATTATGTGCACGAAGCGCCAAAATAATATTGTGCTGGATCTCTAAATGTTCCGGATCCGCAAGATTCTCGATGTGGAAGAATTTTTCTACCTTCTTCACACCTTCTTCTGTCAGGTTGATATTCTTCTCTTTCTCATTGACGATAAAATCACCTGTCTCTTCGATGTCCTCGCCCATGATCGCATTCATCTTAGAAAACTCGCCGCTTGCCTCACCACGTTCAAGCTGTCTTGCAAGAATATCGCAAGCCTCGTATAACTTCGTAGACTTTCCACTCTGACCGGAAATAATAAGTGGTGTTCTCGCCTCATCGATCAATACAGAGTCGACCTCATCGATTACCGCATAGGAAAGTCCTCTCTGTACTAACTGCTCTTTGTAGATTACCATATTATCTCTCAGGTAATCGAATCCAAGTTCATTGTTTGTCACATATGTGATGTCACAGTTATATGCCTCACGACGTTCGTCGTTGTCCATCTCATTTAAAACAACGCCTACTGTAAGTCCTAAAAATCTGTGAACTTGTCCCATCCATTCCGCATCACGCTTTGCAAGATAATCATTGACTGTTACGATATGTACTCCTTTTCCCGCCAACGCATTCAGATACGCCGGAAGTGTCGATACCAAAGTCTTTCCTTCACCTGTTCTCATCTCCGCAATACGTCCCTGATGCAGTACAATACCACCGATCAGCTGCACACGGTAATGTTTCATATGAAGTGATCTCGATGCCGCTTCTCTTACTGTCGCAAATGCTTCCGGAAGGATATCATCCAATGTCTCCCCGTTTGCCAGTCTTTCTTTAAACTCTTTTGTTTTATCTCTCAACTCTTCATCCGTCAATTTCTGCATATCCTCGTCCATCGCCTCAATGCGGTCAACAATCGGATAGATTCTCTTTAACTCATGATCACTGTGTGTCCCAAAAATTTTTTCTAATAAGCTCATACTTTACTCCTTATTTACGAATTTACTCTAATCTCCATTTTATCACTATATACATTGCAGTTCAACAAATTTATAAACTGTTCACAAACTCTTTCGCAAATGGTCACATTTTTTTACGTTCTCGTATGGAATCTGCCCACCAAACAAATCTAGTGCACTTCCAATTGTAAAATTTAACTTCTCTTTTCCCGCACACCGAAATGCTTCCAAATCTTCCAGACTTCCTATTCCGCCTGCATAAGTAATCGGTATACCATCCCACTTTGCAAGCAGTTCCACAAGCGGCAGTTCTACTCCTGATGATTTTCCCTCCACATCTACCCCATGTATCAGAAATTCATCACAGTAATCTGAAAGCTGGTCCAATAATGATATCGTCACCTTCACATTGGTGAATGTCTGCCATCGGTTTGTCACAATATAGTAAAAATCCTCTTTTTTTCTGCAGCTTAAATCAAGCACGATTCGCTCTTTTCCGACTGTCTCCTTGAGTTTTTGCAAATTCTCCCACTTTACTTCTCCATCTCGAAAAACATATGATGTGACAATGACGTGACTTGCTCCTGCATCCAGATATTCCTTCGCATTCTCTGCGGTAACTCCTCCACCGATCTGCATTCCTTGCGGATATGCACGCAGTGCCTCCAACGCCTGCTTTTTTGTGGCATCAAAATATTCTGATGTACTTGGATTCAGCAATATAATATGTCCTCCTCGAATACCATCTTTTCGATAGAGATTTGCATAAAACCGCGCATCATATTCCGAAGTAAAATTTGTGATTGCCTGATCACCTTCATCTTTCAGTGACCCTCCGACAATCTGCCTGACAGCTCCATTATGTATGTCAATACAAGGTCTGAATTGCATATTTCTTCCCTCACTTTTGCAATTTTCGTTTAGTATAGCATTTTTTGCCAAAAAAAGGAACGCTTTTTCACGTTCCCTTCCATAAATAATTATTTTGTTGCGTCATTTACGTTTTTGTCAGTCGTCTTATCCGGTGTCTGGTCTGTCGCATCATCCGTCATATCCCTGACACCATCTCTTACATTGTCAACACCTTTTTCTACATCGTCGACACCATCTTTCACGGCATTGCCCAGATCATCGATCACACCATCTCCATTGTTGTCTTTTGTCGGATCGGTTGTCGTATTTTTGTCGGTTGTTGTATTGTTTGCCGCATCATCTTTTGTATTGCTTCCACAGCCTGTTGTTGAGCAAAGTACTCCAACGCACAGCATACACAAGATTACTTTTTTCAATTTTTTCATTTTTTTACTCCCTTTCTTTCATGTAGTACCATTAAGAATTACTTCTTATCATGTAATATCTGCATTTTTCTCAAATATATACTTCACTTTTCATTGGGAGTTTTTTCTTTTTTTTGACTATTTTTAAAATTGGATCACGTCGCTCATATCGTAAAGACCGGCTCCTTTTCCTTTCAGGAACTTTCCTGCCTCCACTGCACCTTTTGCGAACACCGCTTTCGAATATGCAGTATGTTTGAATTCAATGACTTCATCTTCTCCTGCGAAAATCACCTCATGCTCTCCTACAATTGTGCCGCCTCTCACTGCTGAAATTCCAATCTCCTTTTTCTCACGTTTTTCACGCACCTGGCTTCTGTCATAAGTATAACGGTATTCATTGTCCAGTGCTTCATTGATCGAATCCGCCATTGCAAGTGCAGTTCCGCTCGGCGCATCCACTTTCTGATTATGATGTTTTTCGACAATCTCAATGTCAAACCCCGCTGGTGCAAGCACTTTTGCCGCATCCTGAAGCAGTTTTAATAACATATTGACTCCCAATGACATATTCGCAGATTTTAAAACCGCAACTTTCTTGCTTGTCTCTTCTACTTTCTTTAGCTGCTCCTCTGATAACCCTGTAGTGCACAGTACAACCGGAACCTGTTTTTCCACACAGTAGTCAAGCAGCCCGTCCACTGCTGCCGCGTTCGAAAAATCAATGATTGCATCTGCCTTGATATCACACTTTTCAATACTTTCAAATACGGGATAATCATTCGCAATTCCAGTATAGGCATCTATTCCTGCTGCCATCTCGACATTCGGGTCTTCTTTTACTATCTTACTGATAACTTGTCCCATTTTTCCATTGCAGCCATGCATAATCAATTTTGTCATATTCGTTTCCTCCCTGTTCACAGTTATTTATATTATAAAATAACACAAAAAAAGAGAGTTTGCAAAAACAAACTCTCCTACCTCTACATTCTTTTGCATAAAATCACTGTTCACAGCGATCTATAAAATCCCAAAATCTTTCATCGCTTTCTTTAACGTTTCCGTATGTGCCTCTGTAAGCTCCGTCAACGGCATACGAAGTCCTCCAACTTCCATTCCCATCAGGTTCATCGCTTTTTTCACAGGAATTGGATTCACTTCACAGAATAACTGCTCAATCAAAGGCAATGCATTTAACTGTAATTCCATACTTCCTTTTACATCACCTTCAAAGAATTTTGCACAGATATCGTGCGTCTCTTTTGGGGCGATATTAGACAATACAGAAATCACACCTTTTCCGCCAAGGGACATAATCGGCACAATCTGATCATCATTTCCTGAATACAAGTCGACCTTTCCATCTGTCAGGTTCATAATCTTCGCAACCTGAGAAATATTCCCCGAAGCTTCCTTGATTCCGACAATGTTATCCACATTCTTCACAAGATGCGCAACTGTCGCCGGCTCAATATTGCAGCCTGTTCTGCTTGCCACACTGTACATGATAATTGGCGCTTTAGCTTCATTCGCAACCGCTGTATAATGTTGAATCAATCCGGCCTGTGTTGCTTTATTATAATATGGGGTGACAACCAGTAATCCATCTGCCCCGTACTCTGCTGCCGCTTTTGACAATTCAATTGCTGTTCTTGTACAGTTTGATCCCGTTCCCGCGATAACCGGAACTCTTCCTTTTGTGAAATCAATTGTCTTTTTAATACAGTCCAGATGTTCTTCTTCTGTCATCGTCGCAGACTCACCTGTCGTGCCACAAATCACAATACTGTCTGTCCCGTTATTGCAATGATAATCAATCAATTCTTCTAATTTTTCATAATTAATACTTCCATCCGCATGAAATGGTGTGATAATCGCCACTCCTGCCCCTGTAAAAATAGCCATTCTAGTCCTCCTTACATACCGAGTTCTCAGTTCTCTCTTACAGGATTTTAGCACCATTCACAGGCAATGTCAATGCACGTGAACTCATTCTTCTACACATTCCAGTTTGCTTACAGAAACTTCATATGCAATCCGTTTCTGCGTCTCTGTCTCTGTCAGTTTTTTTATATATTCCCGGCTCTGAATCCGCCCTAATATCTGCACATGTTCTCCGACTTCAAAGCCAGATGCAAATCTTGCATTTCTTCCCCAGCAGATGCATGGTATGTAATCCGATTTCCCATATGGTCTGTTTACAGCCAGCAGAAGATCTGCAATCTCTCTTCCAAGCGGTGTCTTTCTGTAAATCGGTGTTTTGCAGATATAGCCATCTAAAAAGATACTGTTTGTCTTTGCCCCATCAAGCTCTTCTTCCACAAATGTTACCTCTCTTACAAATACAGAAAGTACAAGTCTGTTTTTTTGTTCATCATGATGATTATAGGAGCGGAATTGCCCTGTTACCATAATATATTCCCCTGTGTAATCCTGATGCACATCAATCAGCCTCTCTGAAATCATCAGCGGAATACGATCGTCTGAATTGCTCAAACGCTTCACAAGCACTTCCACCATATAAAAGCCTTCCCCGAATACCTCGTGGCTGAATGTAAACTGAGACGCCACCTCTCCCATAATCGTTACCTGGTTGTTTTCAATAATCTTATCTGACATGAATTGTAGTTCTCCCTTCCTCTTCGCAGTATTTTTTAGTCACTACTAAGTCTATTTCTATTTTACACACTTTAGAACTTTTTGCCTTAAAAACCGTGCGCCAATTCTCGACAGCCTTTCTCGACATTTTCTATATTTCTCACTTAAACTCTTGTATTCTGTTAATAATATGATAAACTATATGAGTTATATTTTAAAACCTTTGCTTTTATGGATATAAAAGCTTTTTGATAACAGAAAGAAGGTATTTTACAATGAAGAAACAAAGAGAAGATATTAGAAATATTGCCATCATCGCTCACGTTGACCACGGAAAGACAACACTGGTAGACGAGCTTTTAAAGCAAAGCGGTGTATTCCGCGCCAATCAGGAAGTGGCTGAGCGTGTCATGGATTCCAACGATATCGAGCGTGAACGTGGAATCACTATTTTGGCAAAAAATACAGCCGTATACTATAAAGATACGAAGATCAACATCATCGACACACCTGGACATGCCGATTTCGGCGGTGAGGTAGAGCGTGTCTTAAAGATGGTAAACGGTGTTATCCTTGTCGTAGATGCATTTGAAGGTGCGATGCCTCAGACAAAATTCGTATTGAAAAAAGCGTTGGAGTTACAGCTTCCGGTCATCGTCTGCATCAATAAAATTGACCGTCCGGAGGCAAGACCGGAAGAGGTCATCGACGAGATTTTAGAATTGTTCATGGATCTTGACGCATCTGACGAACAGTTGGACTGCCCATTTGTATATGCATCTGCCAAAGCCGGACATGCCATCTTAGATTTGACAGATGAACCGGAAAATATGATTCCATTATTCGAGACAATTTTAGATTATATCCCTGCTCCGGAAGGTGATCCTGACACCGATACACAGGTTCTTATCAGCACGATCGACTACAATGAATATGTCGGACGTATTGGTATCGGAAAAGTAGACAACGGTACGATCGCCGTAAATCAGGACATGGTTGTCGTAAACGCCCACGAACCTGACAAACAGAAAAAAGTAAAAATCAGCAAATTATATGAATTTGACGGACTCAACAAAGTAGAAGTAAAAGAGGCAACAATCGGATCGATCGTTGCAATTTCAGGAATTTCAGATATTTCTATCGGTGACACACTCTGTTCTCCTGAAAATCCGGTTGCAATCCCATTCCAAAAGATTTCAGAACCAACGATTGCAATGCAGTTTATCGTCAATGACAGCCCATTTGCCGGACAGGAAGGAAAATTTGTAACGTCCCGCCACCTGCGTGACCGTCTGCTGCGTGAATTGAATACAGATGTCAGTCTCCGTGTCGAAGAGTCAGAAAACGCAGACAGTTTCCGTGTATCCGGACGTGGTGAACTTCACTTGTCCGTTCTTATCGAAAACATGAGACGTGAAGGTTATGAATTTGCAGTAAGCAAGGCGGAAGTTCTCTATAAAAAAGATGAGAACGGCAAACTCTTAGAGCCAATCGAGACTGCATACATCGACGTACCGGATGAATTTACCGGAACAGTCATCGACAAGTTAAGTCAGCGAAAAGGAGAACTCCAGAATATGAGCGCCTCCAACGGGACAACTACAAGACTGGAATTTTCAATCCCTGCAAGAGGTCTGATCGGATACCGTGGGGAATTCATGACAGACACAAAAGGAAATGGAATTTTAAATACTGCATTTGACGGCTACGCACCATATAAAGGAGACATTCAGTATCGCAAACAAGGTTCTCTGATTGCTTTTGAAACTGGCGAATCTGTTACTTACGGATTGTACAGCGCTCAAGAGCGAGGTACTCTCTTTATCGGGGCCGGAGAAAAGGTATATTCCGGAATGGTCATCGGACAGAACGGAAAAGCTGAAGATATTGAACTCAACGTATGTAAAACAAAACATTTAACAAACACCCGCTCTTCCGGTGCCGATGATGCGCTCAAGCTTACAACTCCACGTATTTTGAGTTTGGAAGAAGCGCTTGATTTTATCGATACCGACGAGCTGTTAGAAGTAACACCACAGTCACTTCGTATCCGTAAAAAAATTCTGGATTCCAAGATGAGAAAAAGAGGAAAACTATAGTTTTCGAGTTTTTTCTTATTTTAGCTTTATTTGTCAGTTTTTTTATATTATTTTTAGAATTTTCTCGTTATTTTTATTGCATGTCCCATCATTTGGTTGTATAATAAGACCATAAAATATATCGCAAAGGGGTTGGAGACATGAACTATATTATTAGCGGCAAAAATATCGATGTAACACCTGGTTTAAAATCAACCATCGAGCAAAAATTAGGAAAACTGGAAAGGTATTTCACTCCTGATACTGAAATTATCGTGACACTCAGTGTTGAAAAAGAGCGTCAGAAAATTGAGGTAACTATCCCTGTCAAAGGTCACATTATTCGTTCCGAACAAGTGAGTGACGATATGTATGTATCCATTGACTTAGTGGAAGAAGTAATTGAACGTCAGCTTCGCAAGTATAAGAACAAATTAATTGCAAGACAGCAGGAAGGCGGGAACTTCCAATCAGAATTCTTCGAGGCAGAGCAGGATACTTCTAACAACGATGAGATTAAGATTATTCGTACAAAACGTTTTGGAATCAAGCCTATGTTCCCAGAAGACGCATGTGTTCAGATGGAACTTCTTGGACATAACTTCTTCGTATTCAGCAATGCTGAGACAGATGAAGTGAACGTTGTCTACAAACGTAAGAACAACACATACGGTCTGATTGAACCGGAATTCCAATAGAAGATAAGAAAGAGGTGCTCACGCACCTCTTTTTCAATCTTTAAAAGTCTTCATTTCCCCATCTATCTCCGCGAAGTAGCACTCCTCTTCTATCTCCATGACAGCTTTTCCATTCGTGCCTTCTGTAATCTCATTTCGCACTGTTTTGAGTTCCTCCGCCGGAATTAACGCAGTCAGCTCCACCTGATCAGTGTACACAGAATCAAGTACCGACAGTCCTCTCTGCCCCAAAATATACTGTATTTTTCCAAGTCCTGTATAATCTGTCTGTATCCGAAGTTTATACCCGTGCAATTTGGTAATAATCTTACTAGCGGAAAGTCCCGCCTGTACCGAACCGGAATAAGCTCTCACAAGTCCACCTGTTCCAAGAAGCGTTCCTCCAAAATACCTTGTCACAACAACTGCTGTGTCATGAATCTCCTCGCCAAGCAGGACATCTAGCATTGGTTTCCCAGCTGTACCACTTGGCTCTCCATCATCACTGCATCTTTGGATTTGAAACTGCTCACCGATTACATAGGCAGAGCAATTGTGCGTTGCATTCCAATACTTTTTCTTCATGCTTTCGATAAACGCAATCGCCTCTTCTTCTGTCTTTACCGGAATGACCGTCGCAATGAATCTTGACTTTTTTTCAACGGTCTCCCCTTCGCCGCCTTGATATACTGTTTTATATTTTTCTAACATGACATCACCTTTTCATTTTTCTTTCTGTATAACACTATATCAGGAAAGCAGGTATTTCCACAATATTTTCTTAAGTTTTTCCTAGCGAAATGTGAACTTTTCAAATTTCGCTTTATTTAAAACTATATCTTTGCTATAATGAACTTCGAATAAAGGAGGCAATATTCATGAATTATGGAAAAAAGAAAGCTTCAAAACGGCAGAAGAATGTTACTTCAAAAGCCGCTATGAAGAAAAAACGAGCTGGTGTCCGCCTTTTCAAGGCCATGCTGCTTACCTGTCTTGTCGCGATTGTACTATGTGTCGCCGGCGGCGGACTTTTCATCAAAAAGATGATTGATGATGCTCCAGATATCACCCCGGAAGATGTAAAACCTTCTAAGTTTACCACACAGGCACTTGCCGATGATGAGACAACCGTTCTTGATACTTTCGTAGATGCCGGTGCCAACCGTGTCTATAAATCAATTGACGAGATTCCAAAAGATCTGCAGAATGCGTTTGTTGCAATCGAAGACTCTCGTTTCTACGAACATAACGGTATTGATTTGAAAGGTATCGTAAGAGCCGGATTAAAAGGTATTATATCCGGACATTTTTCGGAAGGTGCGAGTACACTGACCCAACAGCTTATAAAGAACAATGTTTTTCCTAATTTCGTAAATGAAGATACGTTTTTTGACCGTGTAGAACGTAAGCTTCAAGAGCAATATCTGGCTCTGGAAATTGAAAAACAGATGACCAAAAGTAAAATTCTTGAAAATTATCTGAATACAATTAACCTTGGACAAAATACCCTCGGTGTACAGGCCGCTTCGAAGCGTTATTTTGGAAAAGATGTCAGTGAACTGACTTTATCAGAATGTGCGACGATTGCTGCAATCACACAGAACCCTGGAAAATATAACCCTGTCACTAACCCTGACAAGAATGCGGAGCGCCGCGAAAAGGTTCTCAATGATATGAAAGAACAGGGATATATCAATCAGACACAGTATGATGAGGCGCTTGCCGATCCTGTATATGAACGGATTCAGGCTACCAATGCCCAATACGAGGACAGTACTTCTGTCAGCTCCTATTTTATAGATGCTGTGGCAGATGAAGTTATCGAAGATCTCGTGAACGAGATGGGATATACAGAAACACAGGCCTACAATGCCGTGTATAGTGGCGGACTTAGCATCATCACCACACAGAATGTTGAGATGCAGAAGATTTGTGAGGAAGAACTCAGTGACGACAGCAATTACCCTTCGAATATCGAATGGGGCATCAGTTGTGCAATCACTGTGACTCATCCGGACGGAACACAGGACAATTATGATCACAATACGATGCGTAATTATCTGTATGAGAAAACCGGTGATAAATATTGTTTGACACAGTCGACGCAGGAAGAGGCGAATGCAAAAGTAGAGGAATACATCGCAGCGATCACCTCAGAAGGCGATACCGTAGACAAACGTGTAAAACTTTCCCCTCAGCCACAGGCTTCTATTGTCGTTATGGATCAATATACCGGACATGTCAAAGCAATGGTCGGAGGACGTGGAGAAAAGACCGAGAGCCGAAGCCTGAACCGTGCTACGCAATCCTATAAACAGCCTGGTTCCTGCTTTAAGATTTTATCCACATACGCACCTGCATTGGATGTGCATGGCGATACACTTGCAACTGTAATTGAGGATTCTCCATTTTCTTACTCAAATGGTCGTGAAGTAAAAAACTGGTGGGGAAGCAATTATAAAGGCAATATGACTATTCGAGAATGTATTGAACAGTCAGCTAACGTATGTACGGTGAAGAAATTTACAGAGATCACACCTGCACTTGGATTCAAATATCTGACTGAAAACTTTAACCTGACTACTTTAGATTCCAAGAGCGATATCGTACAGGCTGCCTGCCTTGGTGGTATCTCAAAAGGTGTTTATAATATCGAGATGACTGCTGCCTACGCAGCAATTGCAAACGGCGGTGTTTACACAGAGCCAGTTCTGTACACAAAGATTTATGACCATGACGGAAATCTGTTATTTGAAAAAACACCAAAGACACATACAGCTATTAAAGAGACAACTGCTGCATTACTCACAAATGCTATGGAAGGTGTTATCACAAACGGTACTGGTACTGCTGCCAGAATGTCTAACATGCCGGTTGCCGGAAAAACAGGTACTACAACAGACAGCGTTGACCTTTGGTTATCTGCCTACACTCCATACTTAACAGCTTCTGTATGGACGGGTTATGATGATAACAAACCGATGGAAGGTCTTAGCCAAAGTTTCCATATGAAGATTTGGAAAAATGTTATGGAACGTATTCATGAAGGATATGAGTATAAAGATTTCGAGATGCCATCTTCCATTGAGAAAAAGACGATTTGTGCAAAAACCGGAAAACTTGCAAGCAGTGAAGCCTGCAGTGCCTATACGGAATATTTTGCACCGGGAACTGCTCCTACTCAGAGTTGTCCTGGACACGTAGTTGAAAAGCCTGATACAGATGCGAATTCTTCTGACACCTCAGGTGAAACTGACGATACAACAGACAACAATAGCGGAACAACCACTCCGCCATCTGATAACAGCAGTGACAGCAGCGGAAATACAAGCGGTGGCGACAGTAGCAGCAACAGTGGCAGTAACAGCGACAGCGAAACCCCACCTACTCCGCCAACCCCTTAAAAAATAAGACATTGCATTCTGCAATGTCTTATTTTTATAGTTCCTATTTTAATACCATCTTTGCCGCTCCGAAGATTCCTGCATCATTTCCAAGCTGTGCCAATGCAAATCTTACTTTTTTATTTGCAAAGAACACTCTTTCTTTATATGCCTTTTCTACATAATCCAATAAAATCTCTCCAGCTTTCGATACGCCGCCTCCGATTACGATTGCCTCCGGATCTACCAATGCTGCAATGTTTGCCAGTGCATATCCCAGATAACGTCCGAATTCTTCCGCAATTTCCATTGCGACCTGATCTCCTGCCTTCACCGCATCAAACACATCTTTTGCTGTCAAATTCTCTGCATTTAATACTGTATCTGCTGTACCTGCTTCCAGTTTTTTCTTTGCAAGACGCACAATTCCTGTCGCAGATGCATATTGTTCCAAACATCCACGGTTGCCACATCCACATTGATCTGTCTCTTCATAGTTCACACAGATATGACCAATCTCTCCGCCGGCGCCATTTGCACCTGTCAAAATCTGGCCATCAATGATAATTCCACCGCCGACACCTGTCCCAAGTGTCACCATCACAATATTTTTCTGTCCAAGACCGCCGCCTTTCCACATCTCACCGAGTGCTGCCACGTTCGCATCATTTCCAACTTTTACTTTGATTCCTGTCAATTCCTCAAGCTCATGCTTTACTTCTTTATATTCCCATCCAAGGTTTGCTGTGCCATTGACGATTCCATCTTCTGATACCGGTGCCGGTACTCCGACACCAATTCCTAAAACTGCTTCTTTCGGAATTGCATGCTCTTTTAATTTCTCCGCAACAGAATATGCTACATCAGGAAGAATTGCCGATCCCTTATTCTCTGTTCTCGTTTTGATCTCCCACTTGTCCACAGTTTCTCCATCAAATTTAAAAATTCCCATTTTTACAGTTGTTCCACCAATATCTACTCCAAAACAATAATTCATCTTTCTTTTTCTCCTACTTTCTTGTCAAACTTTCCTGTACACGTCTGTATAATTCCTGTGCTGCATTGTATCCCATCTGTTTTTGTCTATGGTTAACAGAAGCAGATTCTACGATAATCGCAAGGTTACGTCCCGGACGGATCGGAATCGAATGGCACACAACTTTATTTCCTAAAAATTCTGTGTATTCTTCTTCCAGTCCAAGTCTGTCATATTCTTTTTCTTTGTTCCAATCTTCCAGTGTAATCACAAGATCGATTGTCTGTGTCTCCCTTACACTCTGTACACCGAACAGTGTCTTTACATCCACAATACCAATACCACGAAGTTCAATCAAATGCTTCGTAATATCCGGTGCAGATCCAACGAGCGTATCATCACTGACTCTTCTGATCTCGACTACGTCATCTGTAACAAGACGATGTCCTCTTTTTATTAATTCCAGCGCTGCTTCACTCTTGCCGATACCGCTTTCCCCCATAATAAGAACGCCAACACCATACACATCCACCAAAACACCGTGGATAGAAATACAAGGCGCCAATTCCACATTCAGCCAGCGAATCAACTCAGCCTGAAACGGTGATGTCTTCTGCTCTGTGGAGAATACAGGGGTATCAGTCTCATTTGCCTGCTTTAACAACTCCTCATCCGGGAAAATCTCTGTTGTAAACACAAGACAAGGAATTTTATAAGATAAAAGCTGTTTGTATATCTTCTTTTTCTGTTCCATCGGCAGTGTCTGTAAATAAGTATATTCGACATATCCGATTACCTGCACACGCTCTGAATCAAAGTGATCAAAGTATCCAGTCAACTGCAAAGCCGGACGGTTGATATCCGGTACTGTAAGACATTTTTCTGTCATATCAATATCTGGTGTCAGATTTTTCAAATTCATCTTTTCCACCATCTTACTCATTTTTACTCCTGACATGTTTCTCTTCCTTTCCTACTTTTTATTACTCTTTTTCTAGTATAACATTAATGAAAAAAGTTGTATACGTCCTTTGCAGACTTTTCATTCATAGAAGGTAAATTTTTTAATTCCTCTACACTTGCGTTCTTGATTGCATCAAGATTCATAAAATGCTTCATCAACGCTTTTCTCCTTGCCTGCCCGATTCCAGGAATATCATCCAAAATCGAATGCACCTGTCCCTGACTTCTAAGCTTCCTGTGAAACTCAATCGCAAATCTGTGCGCCTCATCCTGTATTCTCGTGATCAGCTTAAACCCTTCTGAATTCCGGTCAATTGGGATTTCAATATTATTATAGTAAAGTCCTCTCGTGCGGTGGTTATCATCTTTCACCATGCCGCACACCGGAATCTGCAGATGTAATTTGTCAAGCACTGCAAGTGCGACATTTACCTGACCTTTTCCCCCATCCATCATGATCAAGTCTGGGAACACATGGAAACTTCCAAGCTCTTTCCCATCTTGGCGTTCTTTCAGACCATGCTCAAAACGCCTTGTCAGAACTTCCTCCATACTGGCATAGTCATCTGCCCCCTGAACGCCTTTGATTTTAAATTTTCGGTAATCATTTCTCTTTGGCTTTCCTTTTTCGTATACAACCATAGAGCCTACCGATGCAAATCCATTTGTATTCGATATATCAAATGCCTCCATACGCACAATACCACTCAAATCTAAAAGCTTTTCAATCTCTTTGACTGCCCCGATTGTTCGTCCTTCTTCCCTTTTCAGTCTTTCCTTATCCGTGTTTAAAACTAACGCAGCATTCTTTCTCGCAAGCTCCACCAACTTTTCCTTTTCTCCTTTTTTCGGTACACGGATATGCACACGGTGCTCACGCTTCTTTGAGAGCCACTCTTCTAATATCTCGCGTTCTTCAAGTTCTTCCTGAATCATCAATTCCGCCGGAATAAACGGTGTGCCGGCATAGAACTGTTTGATAAAGCTCTCAAGAATCTGCCCCTTCGATTCTTCCGAAGAATTACGCAAAAAGAAATGGTCTCGCCCAACCAGCCTTCCTCCCCGTATAAAAAAGACCTGTACAACCGCATCTTCTGCATCCTTTGCCACTGCAAGAATATCCCGGTCCTCCCCACTGCTGTCTGTAATCTTTTGTTTCTGTGCGATCTTCTTTACACTGCCAAGTAATTCCCGATATTCGATCGCTTTTTCAAACTCCATCTTCTCAGAAGCTTCTAACATTTTTTCTTCCAAATCTTTTAAAATCACATCATAATGCCCATTTAAAAACCGAATCACCTCATGGATGGATTCCCGATATTGCTCTTCTGAAATATATCCCTGACAAGGCGCTTTGCACTGCTTGATATGATAGTTCAGACAAGGTCGGTCTTTTCCAATATCTTTTGGCAGATTTCGATTGCAGCTTCTGATATGATAAAGCTTCCGAATCAGCTCAATTGTATCTTTCACTGCCCCGGCGCTTGTATAAGGTCCAAAATATTTTGCTTTGTCCTTTTTCATCGTCCTCGCCATCATAATACGCGGAAATGGTTCGTTCACCGTCACCTTGATAAAGGGATACCCTTTGTCATCCATCAACATCGTGTTATACTTTGGACGGTGCTCTTTGATCAAATTACATTCCAGTACAAGCGCTTCCAATTCTGAATCTGTCACAATATACTCAAAACGACGTATATGTGTCACCATCTGTTCAATCTTTGCCCCTTTGTTTCTGCTTGTCTGAAAATACTGACGTACCCGATTCTTCAAACTGATTGCTTTTCCCACGTAGATAATGTGATCTTTTTCATCATGCATCAGATATACCCCCGGTTTTGCCGGAAGCTTTTTCAACTCTTCTTCTATGTCAAACATCTTTTTACTCCATCTTTTTTCGTTTTTTCCATTATAGCATAGATTAAGGGTACAGGAAACGCTGCATTTCCTGTACCCTCAATAAAACTTGCTTTCTTTTAGACTAACCTATCACAATCTCAAATTCCGAGCCTACTTCTTTTGTACTTACCTTTTTCCCATGATCTTTGGCAAATTTCTCTACATTCGTTCTCTGGTGCGGCTCACTCACCAAAACTTTTATCTGCCCTTTCTGTTTCTTTAATGCCTCCGCCGTCATCATCAATGGCTCCGGACAAGATAATCCCCTTGCATCTACTTCATACATATTTCATTTCCTTCTTTCTCTTTTTCAAGATATCTACGCTGTTTTTCTTTTATTTCCCACAAATGCAATGATAAATAATACGACAATACAGATGATACATGCCACTTTTCCTGCTGGTGCTGCTGCTCCGGCTGTGATAACTCCTTCTGCATCTGCTGCTGTTCCGCTTGAAGCAAGTCCCAAATTGTGGCAAAGGGCTGCTCCTACAAACATTCCGATCACAGTCATTCCTGCATCAGATGATCCCTGCCCTGCAAGAACAAGCTGACGAAGTGGACAACCACCCGCTAAAGTTGCCGCAAATCCTACCGTATACATACCTAGAATGTTCCATAAATGATCTGAGTGCGCAATAATTCCAGGTGTGTCAAAACCTAAAATAAAATTTCCTGTTGCGATATTGTAAATCAACATTACAACAAATAAGCCACCGATCACCGATAACAGATCAAAATTTTTCATAAGAATGACGTCTCGAATACTTCCTGCAAAACACATTCTTGACTTTTGGGCAAATGCGCCAAATAACAATCCGCCAATCAATGCGATTACAATCGGCGCATGTTTACTTCCCGGTCCCTCTGTGCTGGACGCCAGAAGCGTTGTTCCGACTGCAAGAATCAAAATTCCCACCATAAGTACCGGCAGCACTGCTCCGCTCATCTTGTTCGTTTCATGTGCCCTTCCAAGGCTGAAACCTTTTTTCAATGCAACAATCCCAGTTGCAATTCCAAGAATAAATCCAATCAATGCCACATACGCATTCAAATCCCCTGCCGACATACGAAGTACCATTCGAAGCGGACATCCTAAAAATACCAATGACCCAATCATGATAGCAATTCCGAGGACAAAACGTGTCATCGGAGATGATCCTGCTGTAGAACGATATTCTTTTGTAGCCGCTGAAATCACAAATGCACCTACCACAATCCCGATAATCTCAGGTCTTGCATACTGTACAACCGCTGCCTGATGCATCTTCAATGCACCTGCTGTGTCTCGAATAAAACAGGCAACACAGATTGCCATATTTGCCGGATTACCAAAATAGGCTAGCACCGCTGCAATCACACCGCATAACGCACCGGCCAATGCTAATTTTTTCTTTGAATCTGAAAAGTTCATTTTCAAATCCCCCTTTCTTTGTTCTCATATAAAAATTGTAGCATATCGGTAATTTACGGTCTAATTGCTTTATCTTATAATCCTCATAGGAAATTTCTATAAATATGTAACAGAAAATGAGGTGGAAATCCACCTCATTTTCTACTCTTCATTATCATGATGCTCTTGTGCTGCTTCTGCAACTTCACTTTCTTCTACAACTGCTATCGCTTCTTTCTTTTCCTCTTGTACCGTCTCTTCTTTTAAAACGTCCTCTTTTGAAGTCTCTTCCTCTTCCATTTCAATGCCTTGTACTTCATGGAAAATCTTCATGAATTCTTTTCCTGTGATTGTCTCTTTCTCAATCAAAAATGCAGCAATCTTATCTAGCGCTTCTCTGTTCTCCGTCAAAAGACGTTTTGCTTCTTCATAAGCTGCTTTTAACATCTTCATAACTTCCTGATCGATCTCTGCTGCAGTTGCCTCACCGCAATTCAATACTGCACGACCGTCCAGATATCTGTTCTGGATAGATTCCAATCCCATCAATCCGAACCGCTCTGACATACCATATTGAGTGATCATCGCTCTTGCTACCTTTGTAGCCTGTTCAATATCATTCGATGCACCTGTTGTCACTGTGTCGAAAACAATCTCTTCTGCCGCACGACCTCCAAGCATACCGACAATCATCGCTTCCAGTTCTTTCTTTGTATTCAGGAACTTTTCTTCTTCCGGTGTATGCATAACATAACCAAGAGCTCCCATTGTCCTTGGCACAATGGTAATCTTCTGCACTGGCTCAGAATCTTTTTGCAGAGCACTCACAAGCGCATGTCCTACCTCGTGGTAAGAGACGATTCTTCTTTCTTCTGCATTCATAATGCGATCCTTTTTCTCCTTACCGACAAGAACTACTTCCACCGCTTCAAATAAATCTGCCTGCGATACAACATTTCGGCCATTCTTGACTGCATTGATGGCAGCCTCATTGATCATATTTGCTAAATCTGAACCAACTGCTCCTGAAGTTGCTAGCGCAATTGCCTCCAAATCTACTGTCTCATCCATCTTTACATCTTTTGCATGTACTTTTAATACATCAATACGCCCCTTTAAATCCGGCTTATCCACAATAATTCTTCTGTCAAAACGTCCCGGTCTCAAAAGTGCCGGATCCAAAATCTCTGGTCTGTTTGTTGCTGCCAGCAAAAGCAATCCCTTATCCGTATCAAATCCATCCATCTCAGCTAACAGCTGATTCAGCGTCTGTTCACGCTCGTCATTGCTTCCCATACTGTTATCACGGCTTTTTCCTATTGCATCAATCTCATCAATAAAAATGATACATGGAGCCATCGACTGTGCCTGCTTGAACAAATCTCGCACTCTCGATGCACCGACCCCGACGTACATCTCTACAAATGCCGAACCAGACAATGAGAAAAATGGTACTTTTGCTTCTCCCGCTACCGCTTTTGCAAGCAATGTCTTACCTGTTCCCGGAGGTCCTACTAATAGTGCACCTTTTGGAAGCTTGGCTCCAATTCCTGTATATTTTCCCGGATTATGCAGGAAATCCACAACTTCCTGAAGAGATTCTTTCGCTTCATCCTGCCCGGCAACATCTTTAAATGTAACCCCTGTCTGCTTCTCCACATACATCTTGGCATTGCTCTTTCCAACTCCCATCATTCCGCCGCCTTTTGCCATCTTCTTCATGAGATAATTCAAAACGACAAAAATCAATACAAACGGAAGGATCAATGTCACAAATATGTTCAGTAAAACGGCACTTGTAGAGTCCGGAATTTTTTCACCGAATCTCACATCCGCCTTTTCTAAACGGTCAACCAGCTTACTGTCCTCCATACTTCCGGTGTAACCGGTGTAATATGTCACCTTTACCTGCGGCAGACCATTTTTCTTTTCTGTCTTCGGTGTGATGATCAGCTGATTCGTATCAAATACAACTTCTTCAATTTTCTTGTCATCTAGCATCTTCAGGAACTCACTGTAACTAATCTCCTTCGATGTCGTCTTCTGCATAAATGAGTATAGTCCTAATACCAAAAATACAGTTACCAGAGTCGTAATGATAATAATACTCCAATTCTGTTTATTGTTCTTAGGATTTTTATTATTGTTCTGGTTATTATCCATCTTTATCCTCCTAATCTCTATCTTCTTTATTATAAGTACTGCTTTTCTATAAATCAATAAAAACATTATGAAATACGCAAATACTTTTCTAAAACTTTTGTAAAATAATCTATTTTGTAGTATACTATCCTAGTGCATTTATTATGCCATTGAACAATGTAGGAAAAACTTTTAATAGAGGGATGGATTACTTATGAAAATTGGATTTGATAACGAAAAGTATTTAAAAATGCAGTCGGAACATATTCGAGAACGGATTAATCACTTTGATAACAAACTTTATTTGGAGTTTGGCGGAAAATTATTTGACGATTATCATGCTGCCCGCGTATTACCTGGATTTGCTCCCGACAGCAAACTCCGATTATTGATGCAGCTGTCAGATCAGGCGGAGATCGTAATTGTAATCAGTGCCGGAGACATTGAAAAGAATAAAGTCCGCGGAGACCTTGGAATCACATACGATTCAGATGTCTTGAGACTGATGGACTCTTTTAAAGAAAAAGGATTGTTTGTCGGAAGTGTCGTAATCACACAATATTCCGGTCAGGGAAGTGCAAATTTATTCAAAGCTCGTTTGGAAAAACTTGGAATCAAAGTGTATACACACTACTCCATCGAAGGATATCCATCTAATATTCCGTTGATCGTAAGTGATGAAGGTTATGGAAAGAATGATTATATTGAGACATCCAGACCACTTGTCATCATCACTGCACCTGGTCCTGGAAGCGGTAAGATGGCAACTTGCCTTTCACAGTTGTATCACGAACATACGAGAGGGATCCGCGCCGGATATGCAAAATTTGAGACGTTCCCAATTTGGAATATTCCGCTAAAGCATCCTGTGAACCTTGCTTATGAGGCTGCAACAGCTGACTTAAATGATGTGAACATGATCGACCCGTTCCACTTGGATGCCTACGGAGTCACAACAGTCAACTATAATCGTGACGTTGAGATTTTCCCAGTTCTAGATGCTATTTTCGAACGAATTTACGGAGAAAATCCTTATAAGTCTCCAACAGATATGGGCGTTAACATGGCTGGAAATTGCATCTGTGATGATGACGCTTGCCGCGAAGCTTCCAATCAGGAGATTATCCGCCGTTATTACGCTGCATTAAATGGATTGGCGGAAGGAACTGCACAGGAGGAAGAAGCATTCAAGATTGAACTTCTGATGAAACAGGCTCATATCACAGTGGAAGACAGAAAAGTGGTGGATGCCGCGCTCAAACGTGCCGAAGAAACGAATGGTCCTGCTGCTGCTATGGAACTTCCAAACGGACAGATTATCACTGGAAAGACTTCCTGTCTTCTCGGTGCATCCTCAGCACTGCTTTTGAATGCCCTAAAAAATCTTGCCGGATTGAATGACGAATTACACTTGATTTCACCAAGTGTAATTGAACCGATTCAAAAGTTAAAGACAGAATACCTTGGAAGTATCAATCCAAGACTTCACACAGATGAAATTCTGATTGCGCTTTCTATCTGTGCTGCTACAGATGACAACGCAAAACTTGCTTTGGAACAGATTCCTAAGTTAAGTGGATGTCAGGCTCACACTTCTGTAATGCTTTCTTCTGTGGACATCAAGCAATTTAAACGTTTGAACGTTCAACTCACTTCAGAAGCAAAGTATGAAAACAAACGAATTTATCACTAATTTTATAAAAAGTAAGACGAGAGAAATCTTCCATTTCCCTCGTCTTCTTTTTTATTTATGCACTCGTTTTTTCAAACTGTGAATTATAAAGTTCTGCATAAAATCCATTTTGTTTCAGCAATTCCTCGTGATTTCCCTGCTCGATAATATCACCGTCTTTCATCACAAGAATCAGATCCGCATCACGAATCGTAGACAATCTGTGCGCAATGATAAAACTTGTTCTTCCTCGCATGAGGTTATCCATTGCTTTTTGAATCCGCACTTCAGTTCGCGTATCTACCGAACTTGTCGCCTCATCCAAAATCAAAATCTTCGGATCTGCAAGAATCGCTCTCGCAATCGTCAAAAGCTGCTTCTGTCCCTGAGAAACATTGCTTGCCTCCTCATTCAGTTCCATATCATAGCCGTTCGGAAGAGTCTGCACAAATCGATGTACATGAGCCGCTTTTGCTGCCTCAATAACTTCCTCGTCTGTCGCATCCAATTTTCCATACCGGATATTTTCCTTGATACTTCCATGGAATAACCATGTGTCCTGAAGAACCATTCCAAACATCTGACGAAGTTCACCTCGATTGAAATCTTTCAGGTTATGTCCGTCAATCAGAATCGCACCGCTGTTTACGTCATAGAAACGCATCAGCAATTTGATCATCGTCGTCTTTCCTGCTCCGGTCGGTCCAACAATCGCAATTTTCTGTCCCTGTTTTACCTTCGCTGAAAAATCATTGATAATAATCTTATCCGCATTATATCCGAAATGAACATGATCAAACTCCACATTTCCTTCCAGTCCCTCTACTGACACTGGATTTTGCGCAAATTGATCTTCCTCCTCTTCTTCCAGGAATTCAAACACTCTTTCCGAAGCGGCTGCTGTCGACTGCAGCATATTGGCAACCTGAGCTACCTGCGTAATTGGTTGTGTAAAGTTTCTTACATACTGGATAAAAGACTGGATATCTCCGACTTCAATCGTTTTCTTAATTGCAAGGTATCCTCCTAAGATTGCAACTGCAACATATCCAAGATTTCCCACAAACTGCATGATCGGCATCATCATTCCTGAGAAAAACTGTGATTTCCATGCTGACTGATACAGGATCTCATTTGTCTCATCAAACTCTTTGATGACATCTGCTTCCTTATTAAATGCCTTTACAATATTATGCCCGCCATAAACTTCTTCTACCTGACCATTCACATGTCCCAGATATTCCTGCTGGTTTTTAAAGTGTCTCTGTGATCGCTTTACGATTGTCGAAATCAATCCAAGCGAAATCGGAAGGATCAAAAGTGCCACAAGGGTCATCAGAGGACTGATGCTCAGCATCATGATCAAAACACCGATAATTGTTGTAAAAGAAGTAATGATCTGAGTTGCACTTTGGTTCAAACTCTGGCTTAGTGTATCAATATCGTTTGTCACACGTGACAATACTTCTCCATGTGTCCTTGTATCAAAATAGTTCATCGGCATACGATTGATTTTCTCTGAAATCTCTTTTCGAAGGCGATACGTCAGCTTCTGTGACACACCCGTCATAATATATCCCTGAATGAATGAAAATATTGCACTTGTTACATACAGGCACATCAGGAAAATCAAAATATGTGCGATTTTTTCAAAATCAATTCCGGAGCTTCCGGATACTTTTCCCACAAGTCCTGTAAAAATCTCTGTTGTCGCTTTTCCCAAAATTTTCGGTCCCGCGATATTAAAAATCGTACTTCCGATTGCAAAAAGGAGAACAAAAATCAATCCAATTTTATATTCGGAAAGATATTTCATCAATTTCTTGATTGTTCCTTTGAAATCTTTTGCCTTTTCTCCGGCTCCCATTCCTCCGTGTGGACCTCCGCCCATAGGGCCTCCCTGTCTTTTACTCATGACTCTTCTCCTCCTTTCCGAGTTTTCCTGCAAGTTCTTCTTCTGATAGCTGAGACATTGCGATCTGCTGATATACTTCACAAGTTTTCAGAAGTTCTTCATGCGTTCCTCTTCCTACTACTTTTCCTTCATCTAATACAATAATCTGCTCTGCATGCAAAATTGTACTGATTCGCTGTGCTACAATCAGGACGACACTGTCTGTTGTATGCTCCTTCAGAGCCTTTCGAAGTGCCACATCTGTCTTATAATCCAATGCTGAAAAGCTGTCATCGAAAATAAACACATCCGGCTGTTTTGCAATGGCACGCGCGATTGACAGACGCTGTTTCTGTCCACCTGATACATTTGCACCACCCTGTGCGATTCTGCTTTCATATTTTTTGTTCTTTTCTTCGATGAAATCACTTGCCTGTGCAATTGCTGCAGCCTCTTTCATCTCAGTTTCAGAACCATCCGGATTCCCATATAAAATATTGGATTCAATCGTTCCGGAGAACAGCACACCTTTTTGCGGCACGTATCCAAGACGATCACGCAATTCATGCTGTGTAATGTTTCTGATATCCTCTCCATCGATTGTGATACTTCCTTCTGTCACATCATAAAATCTCGGAATCAGATTTACCAACGTTGATTTTCCACTTCCGGTACTTCCGATGAATGCTGTAGTCTCTCCCGGTTGTGCCACAAAATTAATATCGTGCAGCACATCTTCTTCTGCCCCCGGATATCGGAATGACACATGATCAAATTTCACAACACCTTTTCCATCTTCTGGAAGCTGTTTTGGTTCTTTTGGATCATGAATCAAAGTCTCGCTTGTAAGGATCTCATCCACACGTGTTGCGGAAACAGCTGCTCTTGGGAGCATGATTGAAATCATACAAATCATTAGGAATGCCATGATAATCTGCATTGTGTACTGGATAAATGCCATCATATCTCCTACCTGCATCTGTCCGTCATTAATTCCATGTGCTCCACTCCACACGATCAGCACTGAAATTCCATTCATAATGAGCATCATAGTTGGCATCATAAATGTCATCGCTCTGTTTACAAATAGATTCGTTCTTGTCAAATCTTTGTTCGCCTTATCAAATCGTTCTTCTTCATGTTTTTCTGTGCTAAATGCACGGATAACAGAAAGTCCTGTCAATATTTCTCTTGTTACCAGATTTAATTTGTCGACCAGATTCTGCAACATCTTGAATTTCGGCATTGCCACAACAAACAATACAATCACAACACATAAGATCAGAGCTACTGCAAGTGCGATGATCCATGACATCGATACATTTGTGTGGAATACTTTAAACACACCACCCAGTCCAAGAATCGGTGCATAGATCACCAATCTCAGCATCATTACCGTCAGCATCTGAATCTGTTGAATATCATTCGTGCTTCTAGTGATCAAAGACGCAGTTGAGAATTTATCAAACTCCCCATTGGAGAACCCAACTACCTTCTTAAACACACCACTTCTCAAATCTCGTCCGGTAGCGGCCGCCACCTTTGATGCCATAAGACCTACAAGCACACTTGCCGCCATTCCTAAAAACGCAAGTGCGATCATCTTTGCACCAGTTGCAAACATATAATCTGTCTGCACTTTATCCATATCAATTCCCAGATTTTCATACGCAGACTTGATGTATATTGTGGCTGCCTGTTCCACCATCGTCTCCGGCATCTCTTCCATCTTTTCATCTAACTGCTTCGTCATCTGCAGCCTCTGTTCCTCTGGCATCATAGAAAGTACATCGTATATCGTTGTATCCTCCGTAAGCATCTCCTGAGGCACATTCGCAAATATTGCCTGTTTCATCTGTTTGCTCGTCTCAGAATCTGAATCAAATCCAGATACCAACAGCATTGGTTTTCCAAGGATATCAATTAATTTTTCTTCCTTATCTTCATCTTTCAACATATCGTCTTTAAGAACATAAGCATCTTTTTTATATGTCTTAGAATCTAACGTATAGGCATCCATCACAATTTTCTGATCATCCTTAGACACAAACAGCAATAACTTTTCCATGTCGTCTTTTGCAATCTGTTCCGGAATTGCCGAATCAATTCCTCCCTGTTGGATTCCAACATTTACAATATCAGAAGTGTATCCCGGCAGCGACAGATCACAATATGCCTGAATGATCAGCACTGCAACAATTGCAAGCACCGCACCTACACGTGGCTTCAAAAATTTAAATAATTTTCCCATCGTTTTGTCTTCCCCTTTCTAGTCTTTCTCGCCTTTTATAAGGTTCTCTTTCATTTGCAATAGCAATCTGTGAAGCAGCATAATCTCCTGCTCGCTCATATTTGCAAATGCCTCTTTCTCAAGCTGATGCAAAGCATCATCCATATTCTCTGCGATTTTTCTTCCCTTTTCTGTAATATAAATACGGGTAATTCTTTGATCCTTCTCATCCTGATGCTTTTCAATCAGATCTTCCGCTTCCATCTTTCGGATCATCACCGTAATAGACGGTGGCGTAATCCCCATTTTAGATGCAAGTTCCTTTTGTGAAAGTCCGTCATTTTGGCTTAATCCCCACAACATGCCGCATTGCCCAGGATGTATTTTCAAGTCCCGCAGTAAGTGCATACTTCTTTGAATATACAGATGCAGTACTTGGTTCACCAGCAACTGTGTATTATTCTCCATCCCTTTCTTCTCCTTTCCAAATTAGTTAGATGTCTAACCGTTATATTATTAGTATTCACTAAAAATGTCAATGAAAATCCTTCTATTTAACATTTTTTTTATATTTTTTGTCAAAATTTAATTAAATATCTAATTAACAAAAGCAGGAGTGACTACTTCTCACTCCTGCTGATAATGCGCATTTATTCTTCTTTTATAAACTATCTCTTATTTTTACCGAAACATTTTGGTTTCAAATTTCCCGGCAATGATAACACTACCAAATATACAATCAAAATAGAACCGATTTTATCAAGTAAATTATTGAATAACTTCGGTATAAATGATGCCGCAAAAATACCTGCTCCACTCTGTTTTAAGAACATTACCGCCACATCAGATATCGTACCTGTCAGTCCTCCATAAACTGCAATCCCAATCGGTGTCCCCACAACCGGCGCTGCAATTCCTGTAATGATTCCAACAACCAACGCCGTTACAAAATTAAATTTCACTTTACGGAATACAAAGCCGACAATCAACGCTACCACAATACTCACTAACATAAATGGCATTCCGGTAAACGAACCGCTAAAAAGGCTTGTCAAAATATTAGTCAACGCTCCAACAACTGCTCCATACCACGGTCCAAAATAAATTGCAATGAATATCGTCCCCATCACATCCAGATAAAATGGGAATTTCAACGCTGCCGTCACGATTCCAAGCACTATATTCAGTGCAATTGCGAGACCACACAACACAAGTCTTGTTGTCCCTGAAATTTCTTTGTTCATCTCTCTTTTCTCCTCCTTTAAATACATCTAAGACTATTTTATCAACACATCAACTTTTTGAAAAATTGAATATTTTTATATGTATATTATATTTTTCTATAACCTTTTCTTAAAAAAAATGATACAATATCTATAATATAAAGCGGAGGATTTATTTTATGAGACAAAAAATTTTATTTGTCAGCCATTGTTTTTTGAACGATGCGGCAAAATTAAAACATCAAAATTTAGAAGCTCAACAATCTGAACGAATTTCCAAAAGAGCCTTCTTAAAACAAATATTAGACAGTGACATTGAACTCATCCAACTCCCATGCCCTGAATTTCTCTTATATGGCAGTAATCGCTGGGGGCATGCTGTCTCTCAGTTCGACACTCCTTTTTTCCGTAAAGAGACAGAACGTATGCTGGAACCAGTTCTCATGCAGATTGAAGAATATCTTTCTTCCCCAGAACGTTTTGAACTCTTAGGAATCGTTGGAATCGACGGAAGTCCGAGCTGCGGTGTTCATTCGACCTACGACGGCGATTGGGGTGGAGAATTAACTGGCATTCCTGATTTAACTGAATCTATCCAGACGCTCAGAAAAGTAAAACACTCTGGCATTTTCATGGAAGTGTTTCAAAAGCTGTTAGAAGAGCGCTGCTTAAACGTTCCTTTTTTCTCTATTGAAACATTTTTATTTCCACCAAATTCAAAAATTGTGGAGAGATAATTACATATCCCTCCACAATCACACATTTCGTACTTTCTTTGTATATGCTAATCCCACACATAATATCACCGGAAATACAATTGCCGCCAAAGTTCCCATCTGCAAATTATCTGCAAAATGACCGGAAACCATTCCTACGACGGTCGGACCTCCTGCGCATCCAAGATCTCCTGCAAGCGCCATCAGCGCAAACATCGCTGTTCCACCTCTCTTTATGGACGCTGATGCCATACTAAACGTTCCCGGCCACATAATTCCTACAGATAATCCGGCAATTCCACAAGAAATAAGCCCCAACGCCGGTATCGTAAAAAATACGATTCCAAGATAAGAAACCACACATAGCATGCTGCTTCCAATCATAAAACGCTGCAAATTTATTTTTTCTCCAAATTTTCCATAATATGCTCTGGAAAGTCCCATACAGATTGCAAAGAACATCGGTCCTGCCAGATCTCCGATTGTTTTGCTTACACCCAAACCTTTTTCCGCAAATGTAGATGCCCATTGACTAACAGCTTGTTCACTCGCTCCGGCACATATCATCATTAAAAGAAATAGCCAAAATAGTTTCTTTGAGCATAACTCTTTTATCGTAAGTCCCTTCTCTCCTTCTCCTATCAATGGTGCAATTGGGACTTTTGCAAACAAAATTGTATTCGCCAATGGAATACATGCCCATATTATCGCCATGATTTTCCAGTTGTCAATTCCAAAAACAGCAAAAAAGACAGTGGAAAGAAATACAACTCCAACATGTCCCCAACAATAAAATGAATGTAAAAGGCTCATTGCTGCCTCCTTATTGTCTGTTGGGCACGACTCTATTATTGGACTTACCAAAACTTCCAAGAGACCTCCTCCTGTCGCGTAGATTATCACTGCAATCAAAAGACCTACAAATGGCTCTGAACACCTATCCGGCAATACTGTTAACAGCAATACTCCACCTGCTGAAAAAATATGTGCTATTAAAATCGACACCCGGTATCCAATGCGATCCACGAATCCAATTGCCAGTAAATCCACCAATAGCTGTACTGCAAAATTAATCGTCACAAGGAGTGTAATCCTGGACAATGGTATTTGATAGGTTTCCTCAAAAGTTAAAAATAACAGCGGAACAAAATTATTGACAATCGCTTGTACAATATACCCCAAAAAGCATGCATAGATTGTTTTATGATATTGATTTTTCATCAACTATTCTCCTCCGGAAATAAATATTTTTAATTGCATAGAAGGCAATTTATTATAAAACTAAAAAACATCTGGAAATAATCTCCAGATGCTTCACTTTATATACCTTCAAAATCACATACAATCCACTTTGATAAGCTTTCTCTTCATCCTTCTTGTTCCTATCACCTTTTGGTTATGCCCTCGACCGATTAGTAACAGTCAGCTGCATACATTACTGCACTTCCACCTCTGTCCTATCTACCTTGTCGTCTTCAAGGGGTCTTACTAACTTGACGTTATGGGATATCTCATCTTGAGGGGGGCTTCACGCTTAGATGCCTTCAGCGTTTATCCCTTCCCGACTTGGCTACCCGGCCATGGGTTTGATACCCAACCGGTACACCAGAGGTCAGTCCATCCCGGTCCTCTCGTACTAAGGACAGCTCCTCTCAAAT